>TARA_R110000823_G_scaffold27609_17_pt1 | contig 38120 bp, 29 predicted proteins | sample TARA_R110000823 | Tara Oceans TARA_R110000823 (sample SAMEA4397722) | marine metagenome | biome: Polar Biome; feature: [DCM] deep chlorophyll maximum layer (ENVO:01000326); material: water (ENVO:00002006), including particulate matter (ENVO:01000060) such as... | depth 20 m | reverse complement strand
TCCGCGATATTCGCGTGCTGGCGGATCTCGGCGTGACGGCGACCGTCCGCCTGCTGCCGGCGGGCGCTGCAGACGTTTCAGCGCCCTCCTCTCCCCAGCTTGAAGAAGTCTTCGTGCTCGGCGTGTTCAATCCGCAGGAGGATTCGGCCAGCGTCGAGCGCTACGCCACCTCCATCACCAACGCGATTGATGTCACCCAGCTGGAGCGCTTCGGCGACGGCGACGTGGCCTCAGCGCTGAACCGCGCAGTGGGTGTTTCCGTAGTGGACAACAAGTTCGCTACCGTTCGCGGCCTCGACGGACGCTATATTTCCAGCACGCTGAACGGCCTGCTGATGCCGAGCACCGATCCACAGCGCCGTGACGTGCAGCTCGATCTGTTCCCCACATCCATCGTGCAGGGAATTGAAATTCAGAAGTCCTACAGTCCCGACAAACTCGCGACCACCACCGGCGGTGGCATTGAGATTATTACCAAAGGCATTCCGGACGAGTACATCAACGAAATCAGCGGCTCAACCGCTGTGAATACCGACTTCACCTTCAGCCGCATTATTGACTACAAGGGTAGCGAAGATGAGTGGACTACTTTTGACAGCGGTCTGCGCGATCTCCCGAACGGCATTCTGGCTGCCACGGATGGCGGCCGCTCTCTCACCATCTGTGACCCGAGCGTCGACCCGGAGCGCTGTACGGCGCCAATCGACGCCGCACGCCTGGGGGTGAAATTCCAGGACGACTACAACGTCGGTGACAAGAATGCTGACCCTGACTACGACGTGTCCTGGGTGATTGGCGATCGCCTTCCGGCAGGTGACAACGAGTGGGGCTACTACGCCGCCGCTGAATACGGTCAGAGCACTTCGGACCGTGGCGAGGCGCAACTCACCGACCCCCTTGAACTGGAAGGCAGCTACCAGCGCTCCGAGGTAGCGACCGCGCTCACCGGCTATGTGTCGGCGGGCTATGAGTATGGCGCAGCCAACGAAGTCCTGGCCAAGACCCTGTTCCTGCGCAATTCCGAAGACACGACACGCCGCGAGAGCGGCGTCGATTCCCGCGAGGGCAACGCCGAAGACCGCACCATCCTGCAATGGGTAGAGCGTGAATTTCTCTCCCAGGCATTCACCGGCCACAATGAATTTGAAGCCGATTCCGTCATCCACCTGCTGGACTGGCGAGCGGCCTATTCGCGCACCACCCGCGACGAGCCGGACCGCCGCCAATACACCTATCTGAACAACAGCCTGTCCACCTCCGCCTTCGAACGGCGCTGGTCCGAGCTGGAAGAAGACAGCGTCGATTTCGGTGTGGACTACAACCTGACCTGGAACTGGGGCGACATCAGCAGCACCCAGTTCCTGGTGGGCGCCTTGTGGTCCGACAAGAACCGTGACGTCGATCAGTACCGCTTCGGCATTACCCGCGGCATTCGCGGCAACGAGGTGGATTTCAGCATCGACCGCGACCTGGAGACCGAGGTACTGCCCTACCAGAACTTCGCCCTCGACAGGATCCGCCTCTCTGCCAGAACCACGGACACCGATTCCTACAAATCCCAGGAGACGGTCACCGGCGCCTACCTGAGCACCAACACCGACATCGGTGAAGCCTGGACCGTAGTGCTCGGCGCGCGCTGGGAAGATTTCGACCAGACCCTCGAATACCCGAACGACCCGCTGTCAGACAGCGAACTGCAATACGATGATATCTACCCGGCCCTGAATGTCGCCTGGCGTATGACCGAGGAGTGGCAGTTGCGCGTGGGTTACTCCGAGACCGCCTCCTACCCGGGCCTGATTGAGCGCTCCACGGCCCAGTCCTACGATCCGGACACGGACGACCCGATCTTCGGCAACCCCGATCTGCAGGTGTCTACCATCGACAACTGGGATGCACGTGCCGAGTACTACTTCTCCGACACCGAGAGCGTGTCCCTGGCGCTGTTCTACAAGGACATCACGCAACCGGTGGAGCGCGCCGTACCCGACGCCTCAGGGTCGGCAGCAACACGCGGTATCACGTTCATCAACCAGGATTCAGCGGAGCTGACCGGTGTGGAGCTGGACGCCAACATCGATCTCTGGGAAGGCGACAACTTCCTGCTGTTTGCCGGTGGCAACATCACGTACATCGACTCCGAGGTCACCCTGTCGGAAGAATCGCTGCGCCTCGAGGGAGCATCCTCGCAAGGTCGCCAGTTGCAGGGCCAGTCCGAATGGCTCGGCAACCTGCAGTTCGGCTTCGACCATTACCCGAGCGAGCAGAAGTTCACCGTGCTGTTCAACTACTTTGACGACCGCATTTTCCGGGTCGCCCGCGGCGCCGCCACCGGCCCGGAATACGAGGACGGCCGGCTGCTGATCGATTTGACCTACGAAAACATGTGGAGCGAATCCTTCACGCTGGAGGCGTCCATCAAAAACCTGCTGAACGAGCAGGTCTCGTATTCGCAGAACGGCCGCAGCATCGAGGAATACGAAGTGGGCACGTTGCTTGGCGTGAGCTTCAAGTACACGTTTTGAAGCGGTGAGCCGGCTGATGTGAAAACCCGCACTGGCCGGCAAAAACGGAATTTTTTAAACCGCGCGGCAGCGTCGCGCGACATGTTCAACCACTCAGGAAATGCATCATGATGAAGAAAGAGCTAACAGCAGCACTCCTCATCCCCCTCCTATCTTTGGGTATTGTGGGATGTACCAGCAACGAGGGTGACGACGTCAGTATCGACATCGGCGGCGGCCCCGTCACCCCCACCGATCCGACCGAACCCACCGATCCTTCGGACGGTGACTGTAACCTGGTCGTACCGGCAGACTTCGTCGCGTTTAACGACGATTGCTCTGTGGGCACGCTGTCGGGGCTGATCGATGAAAACTACACCCTGATCAGCGAAGTAGAGTGGCGCCTTTCCGGTGAAGTACTGGTCGGCGAGGGCAACCGCTCGCTGGCGAATGCTGCCGATGTGCAGTCAGTGCGCGACGCTGGCGTAACCCTGACTGTTGAAGCCGGCACCCAGGTGCGTGGTTTCGCCGACGGCTCCCTGCTGGTGACTCGCGGCTCGAAACTGATGGCCGAGGGCACCGCGACCAACCCGATAACGTTCTCCAGCCTCGACGCCGATTTTGACGGCCTCGGCGAGTGGGGCGGAGTGGTCATTCAGGGCTTCGCGCCCCAGTACGGCCCGGGCGGCACCGGTGCCTGCTTCGGTTCCGGCGTGGTCTGTAACGTGCAGGGCGAAGGCGGCACCGTGGTCGGCCTGTACGGTGGCAACGACCCCGCGGACGACTCCGGCTCGCTGCGCTACGTGCGCATCGCCGAGGGCGGCCTGGTGGACGGACCAAACAATGAAATCAACGGCCTCACCCTGCAAGGCGTGGGCTATGCCACCACGCTGGAGTACATTCAGGTGCACTCCAACCTCGACGACGGTATCGAATGGTTCGGCGGTACCGCCAACCTTAAGTACGCGGTGCTTACCGGCAACGACGACGACGATATCGACTTCGACGAAGGCTACATGGGCAACATCCAGTACGCCCTGATCATCAAGGACCAGACCGCCCCCGCGCCCCAGGGCAGCAACGACCCGCGCGCCATCGAGGCGAACTCGTCCGATGCCGACTACGTGCCGGAAACCGAAGCGGTACTCGCCAACATCACCATTCTCGGCGGGCCGTTGAACAACAGCGAGGATTCCGACGCGGGACCGCAGCCCGGCATGCGCCTGCGCGGCGCGCTGATGACCAGTATCTTCAACACATCCGTGGCGAATTTCGATACCGGCTGTATTCGCATCGACGACGCCGACGTCAACGGCGACGGTTCGGTGATCGTCGAGTCGAATGTCACCCTGACGAATATACTCAACGACTGCCAGGACGGTATCTACGACAAGCGGGCGGCCGATTCGGCTGCAAACGTACAGTCTCTTGCGCTGACCTACGACGGCTCTTTCGCCATCCAGGAGAGCGCCGCGCAGCTGGCCAGCGCACCGGTCATCAACGCGGTGAACAACGGCTCCGGCTTCGTGTTCGACCAGACTGACTTTGTCGGTGCGGTAGAGCCGGGCGGCGAGGCGTGGTGGCAGGGCTGGACCCTCCCCGGCACCGTCGGCCAGCAGGAAGCGGTACAGCCGGCGGATTTCGTGGGCTGCAACGCCGACAACACGGTCTGCACCCTGTCTGGCCTGATCGACGAGGATTACACGCTCGTAAATGGCGTCGAGTGGCGCCTGGACGGCGAAGTGCTGGTCGGTGAGGGCAACCGCAGTATCGCAAATGCAGCCGATGTTCAGGCAGTGCGAGATGCCGGCGTTACCCTGACCATCCGGCCCGGCGTGCATGTACGCGCCTTCTCGGACGGTTCCCTGCTGGTGACTCGCGGCTCGAAACTGCAGGCGGTGGGTTCCCCGGCAGCGCCGATTACCTTCAGCAGCCTGGGCGACGACGATTTCGACGGCGAAGGTGAATGGGGCGGCGTGGTCATCCAGGGCTTCGCACCCCAGTACGGCCCCGGCGGTACAGGCGCCTGCTTCGGTTCCGGCGTGGTATGTAACGTGCAGGGCGAAGGCGGCACCGTGGTCGGCCTGTACGGCGGCAACGATCCGGCGGACGATTCCGGCGCACTGCGCTACGTGCGCATTGCCGAGGGCGGCCTGGTGGACGGACCGAACAACGAGATTAACGGCCTCACACTGCAGGGCGTTGGTCACGGCACGTTGCTGGAGTACATCCAGGTGCACGGCAACCTGGATGATGGCATCGAGTGGTTCGGCGGCACGGCAAACCTGAGGTACGCGGTACTCACCAACAACGACGACGATGACATCGACTTCGACGAGGGCTACAAGGGCAACATGCAGCACATCATTGTGCGCAAGAACCCGAACAAGGCCGCACCGACCGGCAGCAACGACCCACGCGGGATTGAAGCCAACTCCTCCGATGCGGACTATGTCCCGGAAACGGAAGCGGTGCTGGCCAACATTCTGGTGCTGGGTAGCGCGGTCAACAACAACGAGACTTCCGACGCTGGTCAGCAGCCGGGTGCCCGCCTGCGCGGCGCACTGACCACCTCGCTGTACAACACTGCGATACGCGACTTCGACACGGGCTGTATCCGCATCGATGACGCGGACGTGAATGGCGACGGCTCCACCATTGTCACGTCCAATGTGACCCTGGTGAACGTGCTGGGCGAGTGTGAGGATGGCTTCTACAACAAGCGGGATGCGGATTCCGAGACCAACAGCGGCGCCGGCAGCGTCACGCTTGACGCGGCCTACGCACTCACCGATGCCGAGGCCAACGTGCCCACGGTGAATATCCCGGCAGTGAACAACGGTTCGGGCTTCACTTTCGACAACACCGATTACGTCGGTGCGGTTGAGCCGGGCACTTCAGTCGGGAATACATGGTGGAGTGGCTGGATCATCCCCGGTTCGCTGGATTAACTCAGGTCCCTTTTCAGGGGGTTTTTTGAGCCGCGCCTTCGGGCGCGGCTTTTTTTTGCCTGGCATTGCGGTACTCCGACCATCACCACCGATTGCCACCGGGCCCCCGCGATGGCAGGCTGTCCTTCCAGGTTCCTACGCCAGGCGTCAGAGACACAACATGCAGCCCGACAGAGTGCTCTCACTTGCCGCAGGTGCCGTGCAGGAATTCACCCCCGAGCGCGCCGTGTATGCCGCGCACGCGGCCGGTTTCGATGCCGTGGGCATCTGGTGCGACGCCCCGGCGTGGCGCGCTGCCACCACGCAGCAGGTACGCAACGCCCTGGCCGACACCGGGCTGATCGCACTGGATATGGAAGTGGTGTGGCTGCACCCGGGAGAACCGCCAGACAAGCACGACGGGATAGTCGATCTCGCACTGGAGATCGGCGCGCGCAACCTGCTGTGCGTATCCTCCGAGCCGCAACAGCTACTTGGCATGCGCCGTTTTGAGCGGTTGTGCCGCCGCGCAGAACAAAGCGAGCTGCGTATTGCGCTGGAGTTTCTGGCGCTCAGTGAAATACAGTCGCTGCAACAGGCACTCGCGGTGGTCGAAGGTGTGGGGCACCCGGCAGGCGCTGTACTGATCGACAACCTGCACCTGGCGCGCAGCGGAGGCACGCCGGAAGATCTGCGCGCGGTCGCGCCACCCCTGATGAGCTATGTTCAGCTCTGCGATGCCAGCCGGGAGCCGCCGGGCAGCACACTTGAGGAGCGGCTGGAAGACGCCCTGGAACTGCGCCAGCTGCCCGGTGAGGGAGAATTGCCTTTGCGGGAGTTGCTGGCGGAGATCGACGCGCAGTTGCCACTCAGCCTTGAAATTCGTTCGCGGTCGCTGCGTGAACGTTTTGCCGAGGATATCGACCGGCGCGCCGCGATGATATACACCGCGACCCGGCGCTTCCTTCAGACCACGCCATAGGCCAGCATGGCGTCCGCGACCTTGATAAAACCAGCGATATTGGCCCCTTTCACATAGTTGGTGAAGCCATCGGGCTCCTCACCATAGTGCGCGCACTGGCGGTGAACTTCAGCCATGATCTCGCGCAGCCGCTGCTCCAGTGCTTCCGCCGTCCAGGATAGGCGCATGCTGTTCTGGCTCATTTCCAGCCCGGATACGGCAACACCCCCGGCGTTGGCCGCCTTGCCCGGACCGTACATCAGTTTATTGGCGAGCAGAATCCTCGCGGCGTTCGGCGTGCTGGGCATATTGGCGCCCTCGCAAAGGCCCCGGCAACCATTGCTGACAAGCGTTTGCGCATCTTCTTCCCCGAGCTCGTTCTGTGTGGCGCAGGGAAAAGCCAGATCACAGGGCACGCCCCAGGGGAATTTATTCGCGTGAAACTCACAGCCGAACTTATCGGCGTATTCACTGATGCGGCCGCGCCGGCGGGTTTTGAGATCTATCACCCACTGCAGCTTCTCCTCATCCATGCCGTCGGGGTCGTACACGAAGCCGCCGGTGTCGGAGAGCGTGACGACCTTGCCCCCAAGCTGGTTGATTTTACGCGCACAATGGATTGCCACGTTGCCGGCTCCCGACACCACGCAGGTCTTGCCCTTGAAACCATCGCTGTTCTTCAGCAGCAACTCCTGCATGAAATAGGCGGCACCGTAGCCGGTGGCCTCGGTGCGTATCAGGCTGCCCCCGTACTCCATGGCCTTCCCCGTGAGTGCGCCGGTAAATTCCCTCGCCAGCCGTTTGTACATCCCAAAGAGATAGCCGATCTCCCGGCTGCCCACTCCGATGTCGCCCGCCGGCACATCCACGTGCGGGCCGATATAGCGAAACAGCTCGGTCATGAATGACTGGCAAAAGCGCATCACCTCACGGTCGGATCTGCCCCTGGGATCAAAATCCGCACCGCCCTTGCCCGCACCCAGCGGCAGGGTCGTGAGACTGTTCTTGAATGTCTGTTCAAAGCCGAGAAACTTGAGGATGCTGAGGTTTACGGAGGGATCAAATCGCAACCCGCCCTTGTAGGGACCGATGGCGTTATTGAATTGCACCCGGTAGCCGCGATTCACACGGACATTGCCATCGTCGTCCTCCCAGACCACGCGGAAGGTCAGAATACGGTCCGGCTCTGTCATGCGCTGGATCACCGCGGCCTGCCGATAGCGCGGATTGTCAATAATGAAGGGAATGACCCAGTCGGCCACTTCCTGAACCGCCTGGTGAAACTCCGGTTCGCCCGGATTGCGTTTCACCAGCCCGGCCATGAAGTTTTCCACTGACAAATCGTCGTACATCGTATTCTCCATCCACTTATTCCGGCCGAGGAGCATGCCTCGCACGTGACACAAAGTTAACAGGCACTATAATACCAGCAAGCCAGCACATAACCACGCTACGCCAATGTGTTCGCCATCCGCAACGCCCATACGAGAGCCCCCCATGCATACGACCCCGCTTGTTATCGCCGCACTGCTTACGTTCAGCATCACGCTCGGTGGTTGTGGCGGCGGCGAATCGCCGCTAAAAGCGAAGGAGGCAACCAGCCGGACACTACAACCGGCGGACGCTGAACTGGCGGCCATCTATAACCGTAGCTGCCGCAGCTGCCATACGATAGCGGCCACCCGCTCGCCACTTACCGGCGACACAGACGCCTGGGCAATGCGCATGCAAAAAGGCATGGACGTGCTGGTAAACAACGTGATCAGCGGTATTGGCGGCATGCCCCCCTACGGCCTGTGCATGGATTGCAGCGCGGACGAGTTCGAAGCATTGATCGAGTTCATGGCCAGCGCGCCGCCCACGCCATGATGAGGCGCCGCAGCATGCTCGCTGCCCTGATCGCCACGGCATCCCTCGGCGCGGCGCCGGGCCGCGCGCTCGCGGCGCAGCCGGCGGAAGCACGTCGTCTGCCCTGGCGCAACTGGTCGGGGCTGCAGGAGTGTTTCCCCAAGGCCCGCGTGGCACCCGCGAGTGTCGCGGAACTGCAGGAGATACTCGCCGAGGCCACCGGCACGCTGCGACCCGTGGGCGCGGGCCATTCCTTTTCGCCACTGGTGCCCACCGACGGCACCCTGATCTCGCTGGCGCGTCTCAGCGGCCTGATCCACCACGATCCCGAAAGCCTGCAGGCCACACTCTGGGCGGGCACGCGGCTGGGAGATATCGGCCAGCCGCTGGAGGCGGCGGGCCAGGCACTGGAGAACATGCCGGACGTGGACGAGCAGGCGCTCGCGGGCTGTCTGGCAACCGCCACACACGGCACCGGCGCGGGGCTCGGGTGCATGCCCACCAGCGTGCGAGCCCTGCAACTGGTCACCGCCAGCGGCGATATTGTGGACTGCGACGCCGAGCGCAACCCGGAGATATTCCGCGCCGCCCTGGTGTCGCTGGGCACACTCGGCGTGATCACCCAGGTGCGTCTGCAGAACGTGGCTCCCTACAGCCTGCGGCGGGAAACCGTCTGGCGCGAGTTCGATGAAATTGTTGAGATCGCCGATGCCATGGCCGACCAGCATCGCAACTTCGAGTTTTACTACATTCCGTTCTCCGGTATGGGCTTCACGGATGTTCACGATCTCACGCAGGAAGCCGCCGCCTCCACCGAGAAGCTCGATCCCAACGAAGGCGCGGAAGATCTGAAGCTGGCACGCGACTGGCTGCAACGCACACCGAAACTGCGGGAGCTGATCCTGGGCGGTTATATCCGCACGCTGGACAGTGAAGTCACCATTGAGCGCTCGTGGAAGAACTACGCCAGCGAACGCAATGTGCGTTTCAATGAAATGGAATACCACCTGCCGCGTGAACACGGACTGGCCGCGCTGCGGGAAGTTCGCGATGCGCTGGAGACACAGCATCACGAAGTTTTCTTCCCGATCGAGTTCCGCTACGTGCGCGGCGACGATATATGGATGAGCCCTTTCCATGGTCGCGATAGCTGCTCAATCGCCGTGCACCGTTATTTCGACGAAGATTTCAGGCCCTACTTCAAAACCATCGAACCGATTTTCCGCAAATATCACGGGCGGCCACACTGGGGCAAACTGAACACCCTGACGCGCGATGAGTTGCGCAAGCTCTATCCCCGCTGGGATGATTTCAATACCATCCGCAGGGAACTGGACCCGCAGGGGCGCTTCCTGAATACCTATCTGGCAGCGCTATTTGGCTGATGGAGGCGCGACGCGCATGAAAAGACGCACCCTGTTGCTGAGCGGGCTGGCCGGCGCCACTGGCCTCGCACTGCTGGCAAGGCCCGCTGACAGGGGCGCCAATCACGCGCCCTATTTCCAGCGGCTGAGCCGCGCTCTGGATGACGCCGGCCACGCCAAGCCCACACTGGTTATCGACCAGCGCTACCTCGCGGATAACATCGCCACCCTGCAAAGCCATATCGATAACCGCTTTGGCTATCGCATCGTCGCCAAGTCACTGCCCTCAACCGATCTGCTGCAGAACGTTATGGCCGCGACCGGCAGCCAGCGCCTGATGCTCTTTCACCAGCCGTTTGTCAACCGGGTAGCCGAACGCTTTCCGCTGGCGGATGTGCTGCTGGGGAAGCCCATGCCGGTGGCGGCGGCGCACAACTTCTACCGGGCCTTTACACCGGGCAATGGCTTTGCCCCCGAGCGGCAGGTGCACTGGCTGCTGGATACACCGGAGCGAGTGCGCCAGTACATTGCCCTGGCCGAGTCCCTCGACACCCACATACTCGCGTGTATCGAGCTGGATGTGGGGCTGCACCGCGGCGGCGTGGACAGTGATGCCGCACTCGTCGACATGCTGGATCTGATCGAGGCCTCACCGCGGGTGACCTTCCGCGGTTTCATGGGTTACGAACCGCACATCGTCAAGGTGCCCGGCGACCCGCTCACTTACCGCGACGCGGCCATGCAACGCTACAGCCACTACCTGCGAATCGCGCAGCAACGCCTGGGCGCCGCCTGGCCGGAAAACGCATTGCTCAATGCCGGCGGGAGCCCCACCTACCAGCTCTACGACGAGGGCAACTTTCCATTCAACGAACTGGCCACCGGCTCCTGCCTGGTAAAGCCCGGCGATTTCGACCTGCCATCGCTCGCCGACCACCGCGCGGCGGCGTGGATCGCCACACCTGTACTGAAGAGCATGCATGGCCTGCACATTCCCGGCATCGACCTCGGCCCACTGCAGAGTTTGTGGGATGTGAATCGCGCGCGCACCTTTTTCACCTACGGCGGTTATTGGAAGGCTGAACCGACCTCACCCGCCGGCCTCAAGAGCAACCCGCTGTTCGGCCGCTCGACCAATCAGGAAATGCTGAACGGCTCCGCAAGCATCAAGCTCGCGGTGGACGACTGGATCTTCCTGCGCCCCAACCAGAGCGAGTTCGTGTTTCTGCAGTTCGGCGATATTGCGGTATACGATGGCGCCCGCATCAACGCGCAATGGCCGGTTTTTCATGAAGGCACTGCCTGAGCACGCTTCAACCCTTGCATGCACAATTGTAGACTGCGCTTTTAACCACTTGCGTCTCGCATGGCGGGGCAGGATAAACGTGCAGTGACTTTGCTACTTCTTTTGGGCGGACTTGCGCTGCTGCTGGCCGGTGGCACCGCGCTGGTAAGCGGCGCTTCCAGCGTGGCCAGCCGGCTCGGTGTGCCACCGCTGGTAATCGGTCTTACCGTGCTCGCCTTTGGCACCAGTTCACCGGAGCTGGTGGTCAACGTGGTGGGCGCCCTGCGCGGTGAGACGGCGCTCGCCTTTGGCAACGTGGCTGGCTCCAACCTCACCAACATCGGGCTGGTGCTGGGTTTGGCTGCGCTGGTCAAGCCGGTGTCGATCGAAGGCAGTATTGTGCGCCGCGAAATACCCCTGCTACTGCTCGGCACCAGCGTGCTTATCGTTATGCTGCTGGATACGCCATTGCGCGCCGCACCGGCTGTGCTCGACGCTTCCGACGCCCTGATTCTGCTGCTGCTGTTTACCGTGTTCGCCTATATCACTGTGAGTGACGTACTGTTCAAGCGTCAGGATGCGTTGCTGGCCAACGTGCGCGAATTGGAAGACACGCTTCCGCCCCCCCAGAGTATGTCGCCGAAGACCGGCGTTATCCTGATTATTGCCGGCATTGTCGGACTGAGTATTGGCGGCCATTTGACGATCGTGCACGGCGCCTCCATGGCGACCGCGCTGGGTGTTCCGCCGGTGATTATCGGCATGCTGATCGTCGGCGTGGGTACCAGCCTGCCAGAGTTGGTGACCTCGGTGATCGCCGCCGTCAGGAATGAATCCGACCTCTGCGTGGGCAATGTCGTGGGTTCCAACATCTTCAATGCCCTGATCGTGCTGCCCGCCAGTGCGCTGGTGCGTCCGCTGCCTATCCCTGCGGGCGGCATCCAGGATATCTGCATGTCGCTGCTGTTCGCCGCCATCATCATTCCCGTGTTTCTCTACCGCAACAGCCGCATGGGGCGTGGCACAGGCGCGGTGTTCATCGGCGCATTCGTTGCCTATATGGCGTATCGGGCGTTAAGCGCCTGAAGGCTAGGACGCATTCTGTTCATGGACAGACCCGATCAGGTAGTTGCGTGTGGTCAGGCCGCTGTACATGCCTGTATCCGCGCGGGCAGGCCACACTGCGTTCGGAAGGCTAAGATACTCACTCCGTGCGACCTGCCCGCGCGGACACAGGCGGCGCAATTCTCAGGAGCGAGACCGGGCCAACGTGTGGCGGGACACCAGAACAGCACCTGCGCTGTTGTTAAAGCCAGCGAACGCGCTTGAACACAATGTAGAGAGCCGTGGCGACTGTCAGCATGAGGCCGAGCAGGAAGAAATAGGCGTAGCGCCACTGCAGCTCCGGCATGTACTCGAAATTCATGCCGTAGATACCGGCGAGAAAGGTCAGCGGCACAAAGATGGCAGAGATGATAGTGAGAATCTTCATGGTCTGGTTGAGCTGGTGCGAGCTCAGCGAGATATAGCCTTCTACCAGATCACCACAGAGTTCGTAGTACATGCTGCCCAGGCTGTAGAGCCGCTCACAGCGATCAAACACATCCCGGCGCAGGTGATAATGCGCACCATCGCCCTCGCCCAGATGCGCGCTCCCGGTTTCCAGCAGACTCTGCGCAAGGCGGTGGTGGTAACTGAAAATCCGCCGCAGCTTGCGCAGGCGCGAACGGTACACCACCAGTTCTTTCATTTCGGACTCGGAGTGGTTACCGAGCATGCCGTCTTCCAGATCGGCCAGCCGGTCTTCAAAATTCAACAGACGTTCAAGATAGCGTCCGGAGGCATAGTGGATCAGGCGCAAAACGCGTTCAGCCGCCGCATCCACTCGCGGCGCCTGCAGATCTTCCGCCCAGGCATTTTCAACGCTCACCGACTTGCCCCGATGCACCGTGATCAGAAACCCGTCACCTACCCATATCCCGAGTTGCTGCGGCTCCAGTTGCAGCCTTTCGTCCAGTGAAGCGATACCCCGGAACAGGATGAAGGTGTTGGCATCAAAGCACTCGACTTTCGGCGGATGCCGAACGCGCTTGCAATCCGATATCGCCAGCGGATCACATCCGAGACCCAGCAGGAGTTCCTGCTCCGGCTCTCCTAAATCCCCCTCGATATCCAGCCAGAGTCGGCTGGCTGGCTGCTCGCGCCACTGCGCAACAAGCTCTGCACGCCCCTCCTCACAGGCGCCATCGGCGCCGGTCAGCATTGCCCGGATCATATGCGCGCCCCCCCCCGGGCCAAAAACCGTCTACCCTCATTCTAGAGCGCGCGACGCCACCACCGCAACGCTTTAGCCCTCGCACTGCCAGGCATCGCACATTCCCTGCACCAGCGCGGTAATCTGCTGCGCATACTTTCAACCCGCGGCCATTTATTGTTGAATGAGCTGGGGCCCCTTCACCGCCGGATGACGCTGGCCGCAGGTTGCCGGGCTGGCGCACCGCGCCGGCTACAGACATTGGGAGACATCCTTTGGAACGCGCTCGAGAGCTCATGCAACTGCCACTGTTCACCATCGGCGAAACCACGCTCACGCTGGGTCAGCTCCTGTCCGTCGTCGCCTTCGCATTATTCGGCATACTGTTTGTAGTGTGGAGCACCCGTATCCTGCGCGGCCGTCTCGCCAAAGCCCATTTTAACCCCGACATCGTGCACCTGCTGAGCCGCGCGTATCTGGTGCTCGGCTTTGTGGTTCTCGCCTTCATGGTGCTGGATTTCCTGAGTATCCCGCTGGCTGCCTTCGCGTTCATTTCCGGCGCAGTCGCCATCGGGGTCGGTTTTGGCGCTCAGAACATCCTCAACAATTTCATCAGTGGCTGGATTCTCATGTGGGAACGGCCGGTAAAAATAGGCGATTTCCTGGAACTGGGAGAAATTCGCGGCACCATTGAGAGCATCAACACACGCTCCACGCGCATGCGTCGTATCGACGGCGTGCATGTGCTGTTTCCCAACAGTTATCTGCTGGAAAATATCGTCATTAACTGGACGCTCATGGACAAGCTGGTTCGCACCTCGGTCAGGGTGGGCGTGGCGTACGGGTCGGATGTGCAGCGGGTTACGGAGTTATTAGACAGCGCAGCCGAAGCGCACCCGGACGTGCTGAAGGATCCGCCGCACTCAATCATATTCGATGACTTCGGCGACAATGCACTGATGTTCGAGCTGTTCGTGTGGACGTTGTCTACCGCGGAGCGTGGCATACGGGTGATTCGCAGCGATCTTCGCTATCACATCGATGCACTGTTTCGCGAAAATGCGGTGGTCATCGCTTTCCCGCAGCGCGATGTGCATGTTGACGGCCAGATCAGCATCCGTCAGGATGCGCCCTCTTCGTAGTATCCTGCCGGTGAGCGTGAGCAACTGCGCACACTGAAGTCGATCCACAGACTGTCGCCGGGAACTGGCCAAATGAAAGACAAGCAAACTCTGGGCTGGCGTGAATGGGTGGGGTTTCCTGATCTGGCGATCGCCCGCATCAAGGCCAAGGTCGACACCGGAGCCCGCACCAGCGCCCTGCACACCGGCGGCGTGGAAGCCTTTTCGCGCGACGGTCGGCCGTGGGTGCGCTTCCTCGTTCACCCCATGCAGGACAACCGCGAACTGGAAATTGCCTGTGAAGCACCGGTGCTGGATCGGCGCGTTGTGCGCGACTCCGGAGGACATGAGGAACTGCGCTATGTCATTCTTAGCTCATTGCAGATCGGTGACAACCTGCACAACATAGAGGTGACCTTGACTGATCGTGACACCATGAAATTCCGCGTACTGCTGGGCCGCACAGCCATGCGGGGGCGTTACCTGGTTGACCCGGCGCGCTCCTACCTCGTGGGTGGCGGCAGAAATGCTGCTCCAGGGCGTACTCCGCAATGAAGCTGACCATCGGCATTCTGTCGCGCAACCGAAAACTCTACAGCACCCGGCGCCTGGTCGAGGCGGCCGAGAAGCGCAACCACGACGTGCGGGTTATCGATACCCTGAAATGCACGATCGCCATCAACGCCTCGGCGCCGGGCATCTACTACAAGGGTGAAAGACTCGAGGCCATGGACGCGATTATCCCGCGTATCGGGGCGTCCATCACGGATTACGGCACCGCCGTGATACGCCAGTTTGAAATGATGGGCGTGTACTGCCTCACGGAATCCATACCGCTGGGACGATCGCGTGACAAACTGAGGGCACTACAGCTCCTGTCACGCAAGGGTCTCGGCATGCCCATGACCAGCTTCGCGCACGACGTGCAGAACGGGCGCGACCTGATAAAACTGGTGGGCGGCGCTCCGGTTGTGCTCAAGCTGCTGAAAGGTACCCAGGGCCGCGGTGTGGTCCTTGCGGAGACCGCGAAAGCAGCCGAATCCGTGATTGATGCCTTCACTGAACTCGGCGCGGATTTTCTGGTACAGGAGTTCATCAAGGAGGCCGGTGGTTCGGATGTGCGCGCGCTGGTGATAGGCCGGCGCGTGGTCGCCGCCATGGAGCGCTCGGCACCCGAGGGCGAGTTTCGCTCCAACCTGCACCGCGGCGGCTCTGCCAGAGTAACCAGGCTATCGCCGGAAGAACGCAGCAGCGCGGTGAAAGCTGCGCAGACCATGGGCCTGCAGGTGGCGGGCGTGGATATTCTGCGCTCATCGCGCGGGCCACTGATCATGGAAGTGAACTCATCCCCCGGGTTGCAGGGCATTGAAGAGGCGAGTGGCAAGGACGTGGCCGGCAGGATTATCGATTATATTGAAGAGAACGCCCGCCCCGACCGGGGTAGTCGCAGAACACGGGGGTAAGCGGTGGCAGATACCAACGATGTGCTGCATATCGGCGGGCAGGCAGTAGCGCGCGGAGAGCGCCGCGAGATCGCCATACCCGTGGCGCCTCTGTATACCCACGACACGCTTTCAATTACCGCCCAGGTCATTCGCGGCCGGCGCGCCGGCCCAACGCTGTTTGTCAGCGCTGCGATTCACGGTGACGAAATCAACGGTGTGGAGATCATCCGCCGGCTGTTGCGTCACAAGGCTATGGCCAACATTCGCGGCACGCTGCTGGCCATCCCCATCGTCAATGTCTATGGCTTCATGAACCATGCGCGCTATTTGCCGGACGGGCGCGACCTGAACCGTTCCTTTCCCGGTTCCCCGAAGGGCTCCCTGGCGGGCAGGGTTGCGCATACCTTCCTGCGTGAAATCGTGCTGAAATCCACGCATGGCATCGATCTGCACACCGGCGCCCGACACCGCAGCAATTTCCCGCAGATTCGCTCTGATCTCGACAATCCAGTGAACCGTTCAATGACCGAGGCCTTCGGTGTGCCGCTCGTCATCGACGCAAAATTTCGCGACGGCTCCCTGCGCTACAGCGCTGGCGAGGCGGGCATCCCCGTGATTCTCTACGAAGCGGGCGAGGCACTGCGCTTTGAAGAGATGTACATTCGCGCCGGTGTGCGGGGAGTGATCAACGTGATGCGCTCGTTGGGCATGCTGCGCGCCAGCAGGCGCAAGCGGGCGCGGCTTTCGCCTACCATCAGTAACAGCACCGCCTGGGTGCGCGCCCCTGACAGCGGCATCCTGCGCACGCTGGTGCCACTTGGTGCCGGGGTGGCGCAGGGCCAGACCCTGGCGTTTATCGCCGACCCGCTGGGTGCGAGTGAAACCGAAGTTATCGCACCGGAGGCGGGCGTGGTAATCGGGCGCACCAATCTGCCACTGGTGTACGAGGGCGATGCTATTTTCCACATCGCACACTACGGCAGAAAGGTGGGCAATGTGGGCGCGCAGGTAGAACGCTTCCAGGAAGCACTGCAACCGGACCCGATGGACCTCGATGGCGACCTGGGCGATGCGCCGATAGCCTGACTGCGGCCGGTGGCAGCGACACGCCGGGGCTTTTCAAGCCCCGCCAGGGGTGACCGGATAACGGTAGACCGGCGCGAAACCGCCGCCGGGCGTGCGGAAGTTGGTGGTCTGGCCCTGATAGAGTCGCGCCGCTATCCATTGCACTTCCCCATCGTAGACGTAGTTGCGCAGGTCATACTTGAACACCAGCGGCGAGCTTTCGCCCAATGCAGAGCGTTCTCCCGGCGGTACCAGTGCCTGGGCCACGTACTCGCCGGCCAGTATTTCACCCCACACGCGTCTGGTGATCTTGTCCCCGCGCCAGGCGGCCTTGCTGCCGTAACCGCTTGCGGGTTTGAAAAACAGCCGCTTGCGTTCGGCCCACAGACGATCGGCGTGTGCCGGGTGTACAACTTCGGTGCGGGGTATACCCTCGAGCAGAATTTGTTGCAGCTCCTTTGACACCTGCAGGGCGGTGAGCTCTGCCGGATCCGTCAGCAACGCCAGATTGCGTTTGTCCGCGTACAGGGCGTGGATCCGCGGATTGGGTGTCAACAGCACCGCGTCGGCCAGGTAGGCGTCGCGAATCGCAGCCACGTTGGGCCGAGCAAGGCTGAAATCCGTCAGCCGGTTGTACACCAGGTCGATTGCCAGGTTGTCGGCCCATAGCTTTCCATCCCTGAACTGTAGTTGTTCCGGCGCGACGATCACAGCTTCGAGCCCATGGCGTTGAAACAACCTGCGGAACAACACGAATTCCGGGTACAGGTATTGCTTTGCCGGGTTTTCATCCACAATGGCAATGGATTTCAGGGGTATATCCCGGCCTGACAACTCCCACTCCCGCTTGAACATGGCCGCAATGCCCTGTTCCAGCTCATGCGCGGAAGCTGCGGTGGGCATGAGATTTTCCACTTCCGGGCAGCAGGCATGCTGGGCGCGGGCCAGTACGGCATTCAGCAGTGCGCCGCCTGCGTTGGTGTTGATTTCAATCAGCCCGACCGACCCGGCGCCGATGTGAAAATCGTAGCCCATGAAAACGCCCTTCGCGCCGCCGGCGTCGTGGCGGGCAACAGGCGTTGCGGTGCCAAGCACTCTGTCCCGCCACGAAGGGGAATTCACCACGGTTTCGACCGCCGCAATTACAGCTTGCATGCGCTGAATGTGGCTGTCGGCAATGAACACCGGTTGAGCAGAAAACAGATAGGGGCAGCGCTCCCGGGTCAACTGATACAGACCCGGCTCGCCCAGTTCTGTTTCCAGCGCACGGCTCAACGCCTGCTCATCGAGACTCAGGCAAAAGCATTCGCGGTTGAGAGCGGTCAGGCCCGCGGGCGTTGCGCAGGGTTCATCCTGGCAGATAACTGGTGTCATCGCGTTCGAGCCCCCCTGCCGTTTAAATTTACGGCGAGTGTGAAAGGGTCTACAAGCCCACCTGCTGCGCGCTTGATCATCAGGTTGTTTCCTTGTCGGGGGATACAGCAGCGGCTTGGCCGGTCTGCTGCGCAGCGGGAAACCAGTGGCTCGTTTTGTTGGCAAAGGCCACCAGCGACAGCATTACCGGCACTTCCACCAGCACACCCACCACGGTAACCAGCGCCGCGCCGGAATTCAGCCCGAACAACCCGATGGCCACGGCCACTGCCAGCTCGAAAAAGTTCGAGGTGCCGATCAGGGCGCAGGGCGCGGCGACATTGAACGGTACGCGCCACAGGTACGCGGCGGCGTAGGCGATGGCGAAGATACCGTAGGACTGGATCAGCAAGGGTATTGCGATCAGGGCGATCAGCAAAGGCTTCTCGAGAATAACCTGCCCCTGGAAGCCGAACAGCAACACCACGGTTGCCAGCAGACCCAGCACCGACAGCGGTTTCATGCGCGACGTGAAGCGCGTCACCCGGGCCTCGCCTCGCGCCCCGGGGCCGGCTTTGCTGATCAGGCGCATTCGCGTCAGCGCGCCAGCCACCAGCGGTATTACCACGTACAGCACCACAGATAACACCAGGGTTGCCCAGGGCACGCTGATATCGGTAACCCCCAACAGCAGGGCGACGATGGGCGCGAAGGCAAAGATCATGATGACATCGTTGAGGGATACCTGAACCAGGGTGTAGTTCGCATCGCCCCGGGTCAGTTGTGACCAGACGAACACCATCGCGGTACACGGAGCCGCGCCCAGCAGAATCATGCCGGCGATGTACTGGCTGGCGTTGGCCGGGTCAATCAGGTCGGCGAATATTACTTCAAAGAACAACACCCCCAGCGCCGCCATGGTGAAGGGCTTTATCAGCCAGTTAACGACGAGGGTGATCACCAGGCCCTTGGGCCGCTCATGCATTCGCTTGAGGCTGGTGAAATCCACCGACACCATCATCGGGTACACCATGAACCAGATCAGCACCGCCACGACAAAGTTGACCGAACCGTACTCCAGCGCCGCGAGTTGCTGAAAAGTATCCGGCAGCAGGGTGCCCAGGCCAAGGCCCGCGATAATGCAGAGCAGAACCCACAGTGAGAGATAGCGCTCGAAAACGCTGAGGGGCGATGCAACGGCAGTATCGACTGAGGAATCGGTCATGAACTGGAACCTCCCGGGTGTGTGGCGGAGGCCTGCCTTGGCAAGCCCAGAGAAATGAATACAGTTCCAGCCAGCATAGCGCAGGAAATCCACAGACAGGCGCCCAGGCCCGAGGTGCCCTGGCCGGCCAGTTGAAACACCCAGCCCGAGAGCAGCGTGCCGATCAGCCGTCCCATGGCGTTGGCCATGTAATAGAAACCGACATCCAGCGACACGCCGTCTCTGCCGGCATAGCTGACAATCAGGAAACTGTGTAGCGCGGAGTTGATGGCAAACAGCACACCGAACAGCAGCAGTCCGGCAATCAGGACCGCGCCAGGGTTGATCCCTGTTCCCAGACCCAGGGCGAGCGCTCCGGTCAGCAACACCAGCCCCAGTGCCCATGCCGTGGCCGAGCGCCCATCCGGCAGCGCGCCTGTAGCTCTGCCGGTAATCCCCGGTGCGATAGCCTGCACCGCACCGTAGCCGATGATCCAGAGCGCGAGAAAGCCGCCGGTCTGGCTGTGGTTCCAGCCCAGGCTCTGGGACAGGAATACCGGCAGCGCCACCACAAACCAGACGTCGCGTGCGCCGAACAGCAGCATGCGCGCGGCCGAGAGAATATTGATAGCACGGCTTTTGGAAAAAATATCGCGGAACTTCGGTTTGCTTGTCGCTTTCCCGAGATCCTGCTTCAGTAGCACCAGGCTTGCCAGCCAGACCAGCGTCAGAGCCGCTGCCATTGCACCCACGGCACCGGCAAAACCCAGCCACATCAGCAGCACGCCGCCGAGGAAGAAGCCCGCTCCTTTCAGGGCGTTTTTCGAACCGGTGAGAATCGCCACCCACCTGAAGAGCGTGCCCTGGGCAGCGGCCGGCACCAGCAGCTTGAGCGAGCTCTTGGCACTCATCTTGTTCAGGTCTTTGGCGATGCCCGACAGCGCCTGTGCCGCCATCACCCAGGGCACGGTGAGCATAGCTGCGGGAACCAGCAGCATGCCGAGGGCGAACACCTGAAGCGCCAGCCCGATGCTCATGGTGCGATTAAGGCCGATGTGTGCGCCCAGCCAACCGCCCACTAGGTTGGTGATCACCCCGAAAATTTCGTAGAACAGAAACAGCAGGGCGATTTCCAGCGGCGAGTAACCCAGCCCGTGAAAATGCAGTACCACCAGCATGCGCAAGGCACCGTCTGTGAGGGTGAAGGCCCAGTAGTTGCCGGTGACTACCAGGTACTGACGAACCTCAGGGGAGAGTTGGCTCAGCATGTGTGGGCGCTCCGCTCTCAACGGCCCACTTTCAGCGCCAGTTCGGCGGTACGGTTGGCATAACCCCATTCGTTGTCATACCAGGCATAAATTTTGACCTGGGTAGCGTTGATCACCATCGTCGACAGCGCATCCACAATGCTGGAGCGCGGGTCGGTCTTGTAATCGATGGACACCAGCGGACGCTCCTCGTAACCCAGAATGCCCTTGAGTGGGCCGGATTCGGCGGCGGCCTTGAGCAACTGGTTGACCGCCTCGGCGGTGGTCTTTGTTTCCACCTCGAATACGCAGTCGGTGAGCGAGGCATTGGCCAGAGGCACCCGCACAGCGTGGCCGTTAAGACGCCCCTTGAGCGCCGGGAAAATTTCGCTGATGGCGGTTGCGGAACCGGTAGTGGTAGGGATCAGGCTCATGCCGCAGGCGCGGGCGCGGCGCAGGTCCTTGTGCGGCGCATCGAGAATGGTCTGGGTGTTGGTCAGATCGTGAATGGTGGTCATGCTGCCGTGGCGGATGCCCAGATGCTCATGGATCACCTTGACCACAGGCGCGAGGCAGTTGGTGGTACAGGAAGCGGCAGTGACGATTTGGTGGGTTTGCGGTTCATACAGGTGATCGTTCACGCCCATCACCACGTTCAACACCTGCGGTTCTTTCACCGGCGCGGTGACCACCACACGTTTGACGCCCTGCTCGAGGTACGCGTTGAGCACCTCGACCTTTTTCATCTTGCCGCTGGCCTCAACCACCAGATCGCAACCCGACCAGTCGGTTTCCCCGATGCGGTTGTTGCGGCTGGTGGCAATGCGCCACCCATTTACCACAATGGCGTTACCCTCCGCAGTGGCCGCGTGACACCAGCGGCCATGCACGGAATCAAAATTCAGCAAGTGCGCCAGCGTGGCCGCATCTCCGGCGGGATCGTTGATGTGTACAAATTCGATCTCTGGCCAGCCCCAGGCGGCGCGCAATACCAGCCGGCCCATGCGGCCAAAACCATTGATGCCAATCTTGATGCTCATATGCATGATCCGGATCAGGTGCCAGTGGTGAGCCGTACTGTCGGCCCCAGAGACTGGCAGGTATTTGCAATAGCCGGGTTCTTTCAGCGACAGCGACTGCCCTGTGTCTGCTGCTCGATGTTGCGCAGACGCGACACATCCCCGTCATAGGGTGCTTCTGTTGCGAGGCCCTCACGCGTGGCTGACAGGACTGATCGTTGCCATGCGTCCAGACCGGCGTGGAGGCGGTAGTACACCCACTGTCCTTCGCGCTGATCACTCACAATGTTGCAGGCGCGGAGCTGCGCGAGATGGCGGGAAACCATCGGCTGTGAAACACCCAGAGACTCCGCGATGTCGCAGACACAGAGTTCATCCCGATCCAGCAACAGCATGAGGCAGCGCAGCCGCGTCTCATTCGCCAGGCACTTGTAGAATCTGTCACTGGTCATATGCATATATGAATAACCATATATATTGACCACCCCCTCGTCAAGCTCAATACGATCAATGGGGTCAGAGTCGTTGTTTCCTCGAACCAGTGGGAATCAATGGGGTCAGAGTCTTTGTTTCCTGGCTTGGCGATACTTGGGTGAGCGCCTGTCTCCCCCACGCTCAAGAGGAAAAGCTCGCCGCCCTGTGCTCGCTTCTACCCGAGCCATGAACTGATCATCACCCAACGCCCAGGCTTTGTTCGTCGCCTCGCGTATTGTCCTGAGCTCGCGCTCCGGCATTCTGCCGTGAAAGAGAGTCTGGTAGGCTTCTCGCCGTTCTGCATCCGTCTTACCCAGCCTGAGGTACAGTGCATGAGGAGTGAGCAACTGGATCGACTTGCCGAGGGCGTTTGACCGGTAGCTGGACCACGCGTAATCGGAAGCGTGCGCCACCAGACCCGCTCGCACCGGATTCAGTTCAATATACCGATAAACCGTCAGCAGATATTTTTCAGAATCGACCAGCGTCGATTTATAACGCCCTTCCCAAAGGGTACCCGTGCGGCCGTAGGTGAAATTGAAACGCTGAACGTACTGGCGACCCAGGGCTTGCATCAACTGGCTTACGGCCCGCTCACATCCGGGAGTAACCAGCAGATGCACGTGATTGGTCATCAACACAAAGGCGTGGATGGCAACGTCATAATTGGTCGCTGCCTCCTTGAGAAAAGCGAGGTAGGATTTGTAGTCTGCCTCACGTCGAAAACAGGCCTGCCGATTGTTGCCGCGCTGAATCACATGCTGCGCGCAACCGGGAAGATAGAGACGGGGCAAGCGAGCCATCGAGGTGTCCTTGATTCAGCGGCGAAGGCTAACGCTCCCCGGGCACTGAATCAATGGCTCACGCTCCATCCAATCTGACCAGCCCGGTCTTCAGCGCGCTAGATCAACGGCTCTGACCCCATTGATCCATGACCCCATTGATCCAATCAACGGCTCTGACCCCATCGATTCAGGATTTCGCCAGGCGCCTCAAGACATAGTGCAGGATGCCGCCGTTTTCAAAATAGGCGAATTCATTCGGGGTATCGATCCGAATGCGCGCCTCAAAGCGTGTATCACCGCGCTCGGGATGCTGCGCCAATACTTCAACAGATTCCTGCCCGGACGTCACCGCCGCAATACTGAAATGCTCATCGCCCTTGAGCCCGAGGCTGTCGGCGCTGTCACCCTCCGCGAATTGCAGCGGGAGAATACCCATACCAATCAGGTTGGAACGGTGGATGCGCTCATAACTGCGCGCGATCACCGCGCGCACGCCCAGCAATGAGGGGCCTTTTGCCGCCCAGTCACGGGACGAGCCGGTACCGTATTCCTCGCCCGCCAGCACCACCAGCGGCACGTTGTTCTCGGCGTAGCGTTGCGCCGCATCGAAAATGGATGTCTGCTCGCCATCCAGGAAGCAGGTTGTCCAGCTACCCTCGGTGCCGGGGGCAAGCTGGTTGCGCAAGCGCACGTTGGCAAAGGTGCCGCGCATCATCACCTCGTGATTGCCGCGCCGCGAGCCGTAGGAGTTGAAGTCATCCGGGACAACGCCCTGCGCCTGCAGGTACTCCCCCGCCGGGCTGTCCACGGCGATGGCGCCCGCCGGAGAGATGTGATCCGTGGTGATGCTGTCGCCAACTTTCACCAGACAGCGTGCGTTCTCTATGGCACGCGGCGCGCTGGCCTCAGGTTGCATGTCGGCAAAAAATGGCGGCTGGCGCACGTAGGTTGAATCGGGCCAGTCAAAATGCGCACTGTCGGTCACTGGCAGGTCATTCCACACCTCATTGCCACTGAACACATCGCTGTAGCGATCGCGAAACATTTCCGGGGCCACGCTGCTGGCCACCAGGTCGCCTATTTCTTTCGACGTTGGCCAGACATCGGCCAGCATCACGGGATTTCCCTCGCTGTCGTTACCGAGCCCGTCGCGGTTCAAATCCACCAGCATATTGCCCGCCAACGCGTAGGCCACCACCAGTGGCGGCGACGCCAGGTAATTGGCGCGCACATCCTGGTGTATGCGTCCCTCGAAATTGCGATTGCCAGAGAGCACCGAACTCACCAGCAGGTTGCCCTCGCGAATGGCCGCGGTGATATCCTCCGGCAGGGGGCCGGAGTTGCCGATACAGGTGGTGCAGCCGTAACCCACCAGATAGAAGCCCAGCGCCTCGAGATCGTCCATCAGCCCGGTCTTTTCCAGATACTCGGTAACCACCTTGGAGCCGGGCGCCAGGCTGGTTTTCACCCAGGGCCTCGTGACCAGGCCGAGCTTGCGCGCCTTGCGCGCCAGCAACCCGGCCGCGATCAGCACTGCCGGGTTGGAGGTGTTGGTGCAACTGGTTATCGCCGCGATCACCACCGCGCCATGTTCGAGCCTGAACCCGGTATCGCCGCGCACCACGCCGATGCCCTGCTGAGCCTGCGGCTCCACGACCGCACCGCCCTCTTCCGCCCAGTCACCCTCGGTAATGTCCGCGGTGTTCAGCGCCTGAAAATCGTGCAGCGTTTTCTCGAAGGCACCGGCGGCTGCAGTCAATGCGATTCGATCCTGCGGCCGCTTGGGCCCGGCGAGACAGGGCACCACCTCCGCAAGATCCAGCTCCAGCACCGAGCTGTAACGTGCTGGAGGCGCATCCGGCGTATGCCACATACCCATCGCTTTCATATATGTTTCGATCAGTTCCAGCTGGCTCTCCTCGCGGCCCGTCAGGCGCAGGTAGTTGATCGTCTCTTCATCCACCGGGAATATGCCGCAGGTCGCTCCGTACTCGGGCGACATGTTGGCGATGGTGGCGCGATCTGCCAGGCTGAGTGCCGCCACGCCGGGGCCGAAAAACTCTACAAACTTGCCCACAACCCCGTGCGCACGCAACTGCTCGGTGACCGTCAGCACAAGATCGGTTGCGGTGGCGCCCTCTGTCAGCGCGCCGCTGAGCCTGAAGCCCACAACCTGCGGAATCAGCATCGTCACCGGTTGCCCGAGCATGGCCGCTTCCGCCTCGATGCCACCGACACCCCAGCCGAGTACTCCCAGGCCGTTGATCATGGTGGTATGTGAATCGGTGCCAACCAGCGTATCCGGATAGGCCAGCGTGGCTCCGTCCTCGCGCTCGGTCGCGAACACGCCGCGCGCCAGGTACTCGAGGTTCACCTGGTGCACGATGCCGGTGCCGGGCGGCACTACGCGAAAATTGTCGAAAGCAGACTGGCCCCAGCGCAAAAAGCGGTAGCGCTCCAGGTTGCGTTCGATCTCCACCGCGGTGTTGCGCTCCAGTGAATCCTCGGTGCCGAAGTAATCCACCATCACGGAGTGATCGATCACCAGTTCCACCGGCGACAGCGGGTTGATGTGGGTGGAATCGCCACCGAGTGCCACCATCGCATCGCGCATTGCCGCGAGATCGACGATCGCCGGCACGCCGGTAAAATCCTGCAACAGTACGCGCGCAGGCACAAATGCAATTTCCTGTGAGGGTTCAGCCGCCGGATCCCAGCTCAACAGCGCCTCTATATCGGCATCGCTGACGAAATCCTCGCGCCCGTGACGCAGCAGGTTTTCCAGCAGAAGTTTCAGCGAGAACGGCAGCTCGTGCGGGTTGCCGAGCTTCTCCAGCCCGTCGAAGGGAAATATTGTGTAGTCGCTTCCGGCGACCTGCAGGCGGCTTTCGGTGCTGTAGCGGGTACTCATTGCAGCGGCTTCCTTTTCATCTCATCATATTCACACAGCGCTTAGTGTGTCACCTGATCCCCGGATCGAGGCAATGCGCTCTGCATGGCCAAACCGGCACACTGTGCAGCTCACCCTAACTATAGCAGGAGCGAGGACGATGAATCACAGAACCGAACGCGACAGTCTCGGCGAAGTGCGTGTTCCCGAAGATGCGCTCTACGGCGCGCAAACCCAGCGCGCGGTGGAGAACTTCGGCCTCGACGAGCGCCGCATGCCCGCCGGCTTCATCCGCAACCTGGCGCGCATCAAATCGGCCGCGGCCTTTGCCAACCGCCGCTGCGGCACGCTGGATGCGCCTATCGCCGATGCAATCTGCGATGCGGCCGATCGCGTGGCAGCCGGTGAGTACGCCGGGCACTTCCCGGTATCCGTGTTCCAGACCGGCTCCGGCACCAGCACCAACATGAACATGAACGAGGTGCTGGCGCGTCTCGCCAGCGATGCCCTCGGTGAGCCGGTGCATCCCAACGATCATGTCAACTGCAGCCAGAGCAGTAACGACGTGATTCCCAGCTGTATTCAACTGACTACTCTGGAAGGCATGGGCAGCGAACTCATTCCCGCGCTGCAGGCGCTGATCGCGCGCATCACGGCTCGCGGCCAGGAACTCATGCATGTAGCAAAGACCGGCCGCACTCACCTGATGGATGCCATGCCCCTCACGCTGGGCCAGGAACTGGGGGCCTGGGGCTTTCAGCTATCGGAGGCCATGGCCCGTATCGAGCAGGTACTGCCGCGCCTGCGTCAGTTGCCGATCGGCGGTTCCGCCGTGGGCACCGGCGTGAACGTGCCCGAGGGCTTCGCCGCAGCGCTCACCGTGAGGCTGTGCGAACTCGGCGCAGATGGCGTCACACCCTGCAGCAACCCGTTTTCGCGCATGGCGGGGCAGGATACCGCGCTGGAGAGCTCGGCAGCACTGCGCGGGCTGGCAACAGTGATGGTGAAAATCAGCAATGATCTGCGCTGGATGTCTTCCGGCCCGCTCGCCGGGCTCGGCGAAATCAGCCTTGAAGCCCTGCAGCCCGGCTCCTCGATCATGCCCGGCAAGGTCAACCCGGTATTGCCCGAAGCCGTGCTCATGATCTGCGCGGATGTTTCAGGCAACGACGCCGCTATCGCCAGCGCTGCCGCTTCGGGGAATTTCCAGCTCAACGTGATGCTGCCGCTGATCGCGGAGAAACTGCATAACAGCGTGCACACGCTGGGCTGGGCCTGTGGCGCGCTGGAGCGCAGCATCGCAGGCTTCAGCGTGGAACATGCGCGTATTGAATCGTCCCTCGCCAGCAACCCGATCCTGGTGACGGCCCTGAATGCCCGCATCGGCTACGAAGCGGCGGCCGCTATCGCCAAGCGCTGCTATCGCGAGCAACGCACGGTGCTGGATGTGGCGGCGGAAGACACCGGCATCGACCGGGAGGAACTCGCAGCCCTGCTCGACCCCCTACAACTCACGGGTGTCGGGCCCCGCGATGGCTGAGCGCCGGGCGACGGCGAGCGCCCGGCAACAGGACGTCGCTGTCAACCGTCCAGAAAACGCGCCAGGGCGCGCTGCAGGTTCGCGTTCTCGCGCCTGAGCCTGTCGCGCTCGCGTATCAGGTCAACCAGCATGCCAGTGGCCACCCAGTCCAGCTCGAGTTCGCGTTGCAGGCGCAGCGCTTTCTGCAGCCAGCGGGCGCCGGCATCGTCGAATACCCAGTCCTGCACCTGCTCGCCCGCCACCGGCCGGGCGATATCCAGTTCGACAAGTTCCACCACCAGGCTGTGGCTGACGCCTTCCCGCTCGCAGAATTCCGCCGCGCTTACCCGCACCAGGGTGCCCTTCATGATGCGTCCTCCCATTCAGCCCTGGGGTCAAAATCCGCCTTCGCAGCCAGTTCGCGCCACAGTGCCTGCACCTCCGCGGAGGCGTTTTGCGGCATCACCACTTTCAGGATCGCGTACAGATCGCCGGTTCCCAGCTTGCCGACCAGACCCTTGCCGCGAATACGCAGGCGCTGGCCCGACTGGCTGCCCGGAGCGATCGTCAGGTTGATCCTGCCGCTCAGTGTGGGCACCTGCACCTTCGCCCCCAGCGCCGCCTCCCAGGGCGTTAGCGGCACGCCGATGGTCAGGTTGCGACCCTCCACGTCGAACAGCGGGTGGGGCACCAGCCGGATGTGCAGATACAGGTCGCCCGGCGGGCCGTCGCCCATACCCGGCGCGCCCTGACCGCGCACGCGGATGCGCTCGCCGTCCATGGTGCCCGCGGGAATGGTGACTTTGAGCGATTTATCCATGTGGCGCTGGCCGCCGCGCTCATACACGGGAATGCGGTAGGACACCGGCTTGCTGCAATCGGCCAGGGTTTCTTCGAGGAACACCGGCATCTCGATTTCAACATCCTGGCCACGCATCGGCCGCGCACGGGCGGCTTCCTCGAAACCGCCACCGAACACCGAGTTGAAAAAATCCGAGAAATCGCCGCTGAAGTGATGGGTTTCTCCCTCCGCGGCAGAGCGCCAGCCCGGCGGCGGCTCGAAATCGCTGGGACGGCGGCCACCGTAGCGGCGCAGCTCATCGTACTCGGCGCGGCGGGTATCGTCGCGCAGCACTTCCCAGGCCTCGGCCACCTCCTTGAACTTTGCCTCGGCCTCGGCCTCCGGATTGAGATCAGGATGGTACTTGCGCGCGAGCTTGCGGTACGCCGCTTTGATATCCTTTGTCTCAGCCTCGGGATCTACCCCGAGGATCTGGTAATAATCCTTGAATTCCACAGTTGGGAGGTCACTTTATGGCTGGCCGACGCTGACACTCATAATAGTGGTGAAATACCGTATTTCAAGGTCGCAACTCAATGACAGGCGCAAGCAACCGCGTGTAGCATGCACGTTTCGCAGCCGTGCGACCAAAGTCACCCGCAATCGTTTCAGGTTCCCGTGAAAGTTCTTCTCAGCGTTGTCTCACTGCTTCTCTCCACCGCGTTGCTGATCACCGGCCACGGGATGCAACTCACCTTGCTGCCGTTGCGCGGTGCCAGCATTGGCTTTTCGGAACTGATTATCGGTATCAGTGCATCCTGCTATTTCCTCGGCTTCGTGGTGGGCTGCCTGAGCGTACCCAGAATTATCGCCCGCATTGGCCATATCCGCGGGTTCACGGTGCTGGCAGCGGTGATGATCAGCATTGTCCTGTGTCTGGAACTGGTGAGCTACTGGCCGCTCTGGATGGCGCTGCGCTTCTTCACCGGCGTGGCGGTTTGTGGGCTCTACACCGTGATCGAGAGCTGGCTGAACAGCCAGGCGACGGCCACCTCCCGCGGTCGCATTCTCGCCGTGTATACCTTCATCACGCTCTCGGCGATGACCGGTGGGCAGTTCCTGATCAACGTGGGGCCTGTTGATACCTCGATACCCTTCACCGTGGCCGCGCTGTGCATGGCAATAGCCATTATCCCGATTGGACTCACGCGCCGGATGGCGCCCGTGCCCGTGGCAGCCACACACACCAGCTTCAGGCTGCTGTTCAATCGCTCGCGCACCGCCTTCGCCGGCGCGCTGCTATCGGGCCTTGTCGCGGGCAGCTTCTGGTCGCTGGGCGCCGTCTTCGCGCAGCGCTACACAGACACGCAGGCGGGGGTGACCTTCTTCATGAGCGCTGCCATCGCCGGCGGCGCCGTGATGCAATACCCTATCGGCTGGTTGTCCGATCGCACGGACAGGCGCCGGGTGCTGTGTCTGCTGGCCATTGGCGGTCTGCTGATGTCGGCGGCCGTTGCGCTTGGCGTCGGGCAGAGCTGGTTTCTGGTGGCAGTGGCCCTGTTCGGGGCCTGCGTGATGCCGCTGTATGCGATCTCGCTGGCGACGGCCGCCGATGTCAGCGACTCCAGCGAATTTATCGGCATCGGCACAACCCTGCTGCTGATCAACGCCCTCGGCTCCGCCGTTGCGCCGCTGTTGCTCGGCCCACTCATGAGCAAGTTTGCGGCTGCCGCCCTGTTCTGGGCCTTCAGCCTGATTTGCGGGGTGTTCGCACTGTATCTGGCGCGCCAGTTGCGCACGCCGCGCAATATCGCCGTAGAGGAGCAGGTTCCTTTCGAAGCGGCCGGCCTGGATGTAGCGCCCATCGCCTTCGAGCTCGACCCGCGTGCCGCGGACGACGCCGCCGATGCCGAAGCCGCGGCAACATTTGCAGAGCGCGAGGAAGAATTCGCGCCCGGCGGGGAGCGCGCGCCCTGAGCAGCGCGGCTAAATACCTCCCCGGGCCTATTGGAAAGCTTTCAGGCACACTGCACACTCAGGCTTTAGCCGACAGCCGACAGCAAGCCAGACTATGGGACTGATACTGGGACTCACCCGCATCGTGCAGGCGGCTGCGGAAGCAGCTACGCCGGAGCGACAGGTCAATCTCATTGTGGACTCCATCCAGCAGGAAATGGGCGTGGATGTCTGCTCGCTGTATCTGGCCGGCGACAGTGCCGACATGGTGCTCGTGGCCAGCCACGGTCTGGGCCGTCAGGCAATCGGGCGCACCCGCCTCGAAGCTGGCAAGGGGCTCATCGGTCTGGTGGCGCGCACCAGCCACCCGCTGAATATCATCAACCCCGATGCACACCCCAACTTCGTGCATGTTCCCGGAATCGGCGAGGAGAACTTCCGCAGTTTCTGCGCGGTGCCTCTGGTGCGCGCCGGCAACACCGTGGGCGTGCTGGCGGTGCAGTGCCTGGAGCCGCGACAGCTCTCGCCGGAGGAAGAAGCCTTTCTGGTAACGCTGAGCGCGCAGCTCGCCCTGGTGGTAGCGGCCTGGTCCGACTGGCAGGCGGCGGGGCTCACACCACCGCAAATTTTCCACGGCGTGCGCGGCGCGCCCGGTATCGGCATCGGTGTGGCGCACCTGTGCGAAGATACCGAGCTGTTCACCGTGATCGATTCGCCCTGCGTCGACCCGGCGGCGGCGATAGCAGACTGGCACGCGCTGCTGGCGCGGGTACAGGACGACGTGACGCGCGAGCAGGATATGCTGGGTTCTGCACTCTCCAGCGAAGTGACCGCTATTTTTGACGCCTATCACATGCTGCTCGCCGATCCTGCGCTGGTCACCGGGGTGGAGCGCGCCATCAATGACGGCAAGGATATTCCTTCGTCGCTGAAGGCGGTAGTCAAGCACTACGCCGATCTCTTCATGGCGATGGAAGACGCGTACCTGAGGGCGAGACACGAAGACATCCGGCATCTCGGCAATCGCCTCTACAGCGCCTGGCGCAACAGCCACAGTGCACGGCAAAGCTACGCAACCGGCACGCCGTTGATCCTGGTGGGCACCCAGGTATCGGTGTCGGATATCGCGGCGACGCCGCGAGAATCACTCGCCGGGCTGGTTTGCCTGGAGGGTTCCAGCATGTCCCATACCGCTATTCTCGCGAACGCGCTGGGTATTCCAGCAGTGATGGGTATTGGCCGCGCACGCGCGATCGCGCACGGCTCACAGATGATTGTCGATGCCAATCTCGGCAACGTGCTGGTCAATCCGGCGCCCGGCGTGGAGTCAGAGTACCGGCGTCTGGCCGCCGCGGAGCAGGCCCTGCGGGGACGCCTGCAGAACCTGCGCGACGAACCGGCCATCACGCCCGATGGCGAACGGGTGACACTGTTCGTCAACAGCGGCTTGCTGGCCGACCTGTCGCCGGGCCTGAATGCAGGGGCCGAGGGCATCGGGCTGTATCGCACCGAGATCCCGTTTATGGTGCGCGATGGTTTCCCCTCCGAGGAAGAACAGCTCAATATTTATCGCCATGTGCTGGAGGCGTACCGGGGCAAGCCGGTCTACCTGCGGGTGCTGGATATCGGCGGCGACAAGGCTCTGCCCTACTTCCCCATCCGCGAGGAAAACCCCGCGCTCGGCTGGCGCGGCATTCGTTTCTGTCTCGACAACTCGCCACTGCTGATGACGCAGCTGCGCGCCATGTTGCGCGCGGATGCGGGCGTGGGGGCGCTGAGCATTCTTGTGCCAATGGTCAGTGCAACGCGCGAGCTGGTGCGATTCCGCGAGCTGTTGCATGACGCGTTGAGCCAGTTGCATGAGGAGGGGCACCCCGTGGTGCGCCCGCGCATCGGCGTCATGGTGGAAGTGCCGGCGGCGATTTCACAACTGCCGCTGTGGCGCGAGCAGATCGATTTCATTTCCATCGGCTCGAATGACCTGAGCCAATACCTGCTGGCGGTTGATCGCAACAATGCGCGCGTCGCGGCATCCTACGATTACTTCAATCCCGCCGTGGTGCGGGAAATCACCCGCATTGCAGATATTTCAAAGGAACTCGATCTCCCGGTGAGCGTCTGCGGCGAAATGTCGTCTGATCCCGCCGCGGCGATACTGCTGATCGGTATGGGCATTCGCACGCTGAGCATGAGCGCGGCGCAGCTGCCGCGCATAAAATGGCTGGTGCGCCACCTGGAACTGCACACCGCGCAGGCGCTGCTGCAGGAGGTCACGCTGATGGCAGAGGGCTCGCAGATACGCCGGCGCCTGCACGAATATCTATTGTCGATCGATTTTCCGGGCCTGCAAAGCAGCGCACTCTAGCAGCCCTGTCGCAATTCTCATTGCAGGCTCGAACTGCCTGAAAGATCGATACCCACTGCGCTCAGTTGCGCCGCCACCACGGGATCACGGTTCTTCAGCCAACGCTGGTAGAGCCCGAGAATTTCCTGCGCGTCGAGCTCGTGTTCCCGCGAGCAGGCGTCGGCGACCATGTCCAGCATGCGCGTAAACATGCGTGCGAGTTCGGCAAAAATGTGCCGATTGAGTCGCGCGTTATCCGCCAGATAGTCGTAGGCACTGCCGCCCATACCGATCACGTAATCCCGCTGTATCCCGCGCCGGCTGAAATGCCCGGGAAACAGTGCGCCGAGAAACAGCGACAGATCACCCAGCTGCTGCAGGATCAGGCATCGCTCGCGCGCGGTACCGGCCTCCAGTGCATCGCCGTACAGGAGCGCGAGCGGCCGCAGGCCACGGCGCCCATCGTAGTAGGAAAATACTGCCTCGCTGCGGCAGAAGCGTTCGAGAAGCGTACCGAGATACCAGCAGGTATCTTCATGCGGTGCGGGAGTGCAGCGCTCCGAGTATGCCGTGAGCCTGTCTCTGAAATACATTGCCAGACTGCTCTGGGCGAAAACTTCAGCCGCCCCGTCGTCTGCCAGCCTGCGTGTGCTTTCTGCGCAAGCCCCGCCCCGTGTATCCAAGCCCATGACAACGCCCCGTTTTTACCGCGCTGGTTTCACTATTGCGGAAGAACCCGGCATGATCAAGTCGCAAGCCGTGCGCCAGCGCACAAGATCACCCTGAAATCGCGGTACTATTCCCCTTTCATGCACCCGGGCCCGCTCCCGGATGTGGGGAACGCCCCGCGAAAGCTATTGCGCCAGTAGCTGCTCGCGCAACGCGCGAGCCTGCTGCTTGATAATACGCAGGTTGTCGGGGCCCATGCGCAAGAGCTGCTTTTGCAGGCCGGCCAGGCTTTCAAGCTCGGGGTCGGCGTAGGTATACATGACTGATTTGCGCACGAGCGGAATCGGCTCTTCAATTTCCGGCGTGGCCAGCACCTGGTCGAGGGTGCGGATGACGGCGTTGTCGAACTTGTCCTCCTCCAGCCCTAGCTGCCCGTAAGCGCGCTCCAGCAGTGGGCGCATTTTGTGAAAGCCCGCCGCCAGCGCACCGGTGTCTGCGGCAGCCGCGGCGCTTGCCAGGCTGTCATAACGGGCATAGGCCGCATCGCCCATCAGTAACTGGCCGTCGCTCTCGGCAACCGGAAACTCCCCCGGCGCGGGCAGCGCGAGTAACTTGCGCGGCACCACCCCCTGCGCCATCCAGTCGATCATTGCCACGCTGACATCCAGCGGATGCTCAACCTGCAGCAACTCGCGCAATCGCGTTCCCACTGACGCCTCTTCCAGGGTGTCCATCAGCAGGGCATCCGCTTCTTCTCCTGTGGGCAGTTCTGGTGGCGGAGCGGGCTCGTCGCCCGCTGGCTCCGCCGGCGCCGGTTCAGGAAGCGGCGTCTCCTGGCGGGGAATGTCGGGGGCGGGCGGCAGCTCCGCCGCGGGCGCAGCGGGGACAGGGGGCGCCGCTTGAGTGTCCGCCGGCGCCGGATCTCCCGTATCGCGCAACAGGAAAAATACAATGGCCGCCAGCACCCCTGCAGCCAGCAGCAGCATCACCGCGGGAGAGCGCCGACGGCCATGCACCGGGTGTAGCTGATCTTCCGAGGTCGCTCTCATTGTATTCTCCTTTGTATGTACTGTAGGCAGCCATCTTCCCGGATACCAATTGGAGTCTGCCGCTGTCTGCGAGTTCCGGTTGGAAGGCCGGTAGTGCCCGCTGTCGAGGATATCCTCGCTTTACCCTATACTGGCAGGCCTTACCAATCAACATGGGCGCAACCATCATGCACAGCACTGACAATACCCGACCTGGCCATGCACTCTTCCGTCACTTCGCCAGCATCTGCATGCTGCTGGCCCTGCTGGCCGGGTGCAGCGATGGCAGCGACAGCGGCTTTGGCGGGGGTACGGTCCTCCAGGGCTGTGCCGATTCCGGCAACTGCGTGTCGAACCCGACCCTGAGCATCGGCGGCGACCGGCCCGCCGCGGTACAGATTCCCATCGACTACAACACCGCCACGCGCTACCCCCTGCTAATTGTGTTGCACGGCTTTGGCGCCGACGGCAACATCCAGGCGCTTTACATGGGCCTGGACACCCGGGTGGATAGCAAACAGATCGTCATGGTCACACCGGATGGCACGCTCAACAGTGACGGCCGAAGGTTCTGGAACGCCACCCAGGCCTGCTGCGCGCGCACCCCCGAGGAGCAGATGATCGACGATGTCGCCTACGTCAGCGGCCTGATCGAGGAAGCGGCGGCAACCTACAGCATCGACCCCACCCGGGTGGGCCTGATAGGCCACTCGAATGGCGGCTTCATGGCCCTGCGCATGGCCTGCGAGGCGTCGGAACTGGTGACCTCGGTGGTGAGTCTGGCGGGTTCAACCTTTGCCGACGAAATGAGCTGCACACCGGCAACGCGCAGGGTAAGTGTAGCCACCATACACGGGGTGTTGGACGATACCATTCTGTATAACGGTGTGCCGAACATTTACCCCGGCGCCATCGAAACGACTGAGCGCTTCGCGGTGCTGGCGGGCTGCAACGTGGCCGCCGCGCGCCCCGGCGGCACTCTGGATTTGATCGGGAGCCTGCCGGGAGAGGAAAGCGTGGTAACCGAATACCCGGAATGCCTTGGCCAGGCGGCGGTTGAACTGTGGACAATTCAGGACGGCGAACATATTCCGGTCCCCTGGACGCCCGCGGGCTCCGACGCGATGGTGGACTGGCTGCTGGATCACCCGCGCGGCTAGCGGCCATGGATTTCACTATCCCGGCCGATATCGCGGCTTTCCTGGAAGAACTCGACGAGTTCATCGCGCGCGTTATCCAACCGCTACAGGCCAGCGGCGACAACGAGCGGTTTTTCGACCACCGTCGCGAAGACGCGCGCACCGACTGGGACAGGAACGGCCTGCCAAACGCTGAATGGGAGGCGCTGCTGGCCGAAGCCAGGCGCCTCGCGATTGAGGCGGGCATCTACAGCTATCCTTTCCCGGCCGAGCATGGGGGACGCGATGGCAGTAATCTGGGCATGGCCATCATCCGCGAGCATCTCGCGGCGAAGGGCCTCGGCCTACACAACGATCTGCAGAACGAACACTCCATCGTCGGCAACAACGTGGGCCTGTTGCTGATGCTGGAATACGGCAGTGATGCGCAGCGCGCGGAATGGCTGGAAGACCTGAAACACGCCCGCGCGGGCTTCGCCGTGGCAATTACCGAGCCCGAACACGGCTCCGACGCCACACACATGGATACGCGGGCCACGCGCGACGGCGACGACTGGATCATCAACGGGGAAAAAACCTGGAACACGGGTGTGCATGCGGCGAAAGCAGACCTGGTGATGGCCCGCACCTCCGGCGAAGCGGGAGATGCACTCGGCATCACCGCCTTTCTTGTGCCCATGGAGACTCCCGGGGTCAATATCGAAGAGTACCTGTGGACCTTCAATATGCCCTCCGACCACGCGCGCGTGAGTTTCACCGACGTTCGCGTTCCGCAGAGTGTCATTTTTGGCGGCGAGGGCCGCGGCCTGCAGGTTGCCCAGCATTTTTTTAACGAAAACCGTATTCGCCAGGCGGCATCCAGCCTCGGCGCCGCGCAGTACTGCGTGAACGAATCGGTGCGCCACGCGAATGCGCGCAAGCCCTTCGGCAAGGCCCTGTCGACCAACCAGGGTATCCAGTTTCCGCTGGTGGAATTGCAGGCGCGTTGCGAAATGCTGCGCGCGCTGATTCATAAGACGGCCTGGCTGATGGATAAGGACGGCGCCTTCTCGGTGTCGGACAAAGTCTCTATTTGTAACTACCAGGCCAATCGTCTGTGCTGCGAAGCCGCCGATACGGCGATGCAGGTACACGGCGGCATGGGCTACTCACGCTACAAGCCCTTCGAACATATCTACCGCCATCACCGGCGCTATCGCATTACGGAAGGCGCCGACGAGATCCAGATGCGCCGTGTTGCCGGCTATCTTTTCGGCTTCATGCGCGAGCGCAAACCCAAGGGCGTTAGCTGAGCGCATGCCGGGCGAATTCGAGCGCGCAATTGCCGCACTACTGTCGCGCGAACTGCCGGATTTCATCGCGCTCTCCACCTGCGAACAACTTACCACGGGTGCGAGCCAGGAGACCTGGCGCATTCACTGCACTGTTGAAAGCGGTGAGGCGTCCTTCGCGTTGCGGCGCGCACCGCCCGGCGCCTCTGCCGGCAGCAGCGTGGGCGGCCTGCCGCTTGCGACAGAAGCGCGGCTGCTTGAACTGGCGGCACAGGGCTGCGTGCCGGGCCCGGTGGTGCGCTACGTACTGCAACCCGGCGACGACCTCGGTGAAGGCTTTCTCATGGACTGGCTGGAGGGCGAGACGCACGGCCTGAAAATCACGCATGGCGAGGAGTTTGCCGGTGTTCGCCCCACGCTGGCGCGGCGCTGCGGCGAGATACTGGCGCAAATTCATGCACTCGACTGGCGGGCGGCGGGGCTGGATAACGCGTTGCGCGCGGTAGACTCGGCCACGCTGATCGCGGAAACCTGGGAGCACTACCGGGAATTGCAGGTGCCTGTTCCGATGATCGATTTCACCTGGCGCTGGCTGCGTGAAAAGCTCCCGCCCGATACGCGCATGACACTGGTGCACGGCGATTTTCGCAACGGCAACCTCATGCTCACCGCCGAGGGCATCAACGGCGTGCTGGACTGGGAACTCGCCCATATCGGCAACCCGCTGCGCGATCTCGGCTGGCTGTGCGTGAACTCCTGGCGCTTCGGCAGGCCGGAGCTGCCAGTGGGCGGTTTCGGCCGCCGCGAAGAGCTGCTGGCGGGCTACAACGCGATTTCAGGTTTGCGCATCACGCCCGCGGAACTGCACTACTGGCAGGTATTCGGTTCCTTCTGGTGGGCGATGGCCACATTGCAAATGGCGGCCGCCTGGCGCAGCGGCAACACCCCCAGCCTGGAGCGCCCGGTGATTGGCCGGCGCTCTTCCGAGGCGCAGATGGATTGCGTCAACCTGCTGCTACCTGGCGAGGTGACACTGCCGGCCCCGGACCAGGCACTCAGCGCCGGCACCCAACTGCCCATGCCGGCTGAATTGCTCAGCGGCGTGGCGGAGTTTCTGAAAGACACCGTGGCGGGCAAGCTGGAGCCACACGCGGGCTTTCTCGCGAAGGTCGGCGCGAACTCACTGCGTATCGCCCAGCGCGAATTGCAGCACGGCGAGGCGCTGCGCGCTGCGGAATTGCAGCGCCTGCGCGCCCTGCTGGGCATGCAGCAGGGCGACATCGACTCGTTGCGCTGGCAACTGGTAGGGCAATTACGCGAGGGCCTGCCGCTACAGACACCGGGGCTCGCCGAACACCTGCGCCAGACGGTGGCGGGGCAATTGTTCATCGACCAGCCGCGCTACAGCGCGCTGTCATCGCCGGCGCTTGCCTGACGCGCGGTCTTCAGGCGCGCTCCTCCAGCTCCGACCAGCGCTCGATAGCCCGCTCCAGTTGTTCGTGCAGGTCAGCCAGGCGTTTTGCATGGGCGGCAATGTCCGCCGCGGCCTGCGAATAGAAGCCGGGGTCTTCCAACTCGGCGCTCAGCGCGGCCTGCGCCGCTTCCAGCCCTTCAATCGCAGCCGGCAGCTCCGCCAGTTCGCGCTGCTCCTTGTAGGAGAGTCT
>TARA_R110000823_G_scaffold79238_5_pt1 | contig 38219 bp, 45 predicted proteins | sample TARA_R110000823 | Tara Oceans TARA_R110000823 (sample SAMEA4397722) | marine metagenome | biome: Polar Biome; feature: [DCM] deep chlorophyll maximum layer (ENVO:01000326); material: water (ENVO:00002006), including particulate matter (ENVO:01000060) such as... | depth 20 m | reverse complement strand
GAAGTTAGTGACTTTAAAAAACGTGAACTAGAATACGAACTTAGAGGCGAAGAACCTAAGCGAGATCCTAACAAACGTATACCTTACAGAACACCTCAAGAAAAAGTACAGGATGCTAAAAACAGATATAGTAAAGCAGTTGGCGTAATGAAAGGGAAAACCGACGAAGCAATAGAAGAATCATTTGATTGTGACGATACGTTTTTTGAAACATACGGTTGGATAGACGGTGAATCACTCGAAGAAGCAGAATATCAAGGACGTACAGTTAAACTAAACAAGCCTATGCAAGGCGATACTAAGAAGTTTAAAGTCTATGTCAAAGATCCTAAGACAGGCAATACTAAAAAAGTAAACTTTGGACACGGCGGTAGCAGTGTTAAAGGTAAAGCAATGAAGATTAAAAAGAATAACCCAGGCGCTCGCAAATCATTTAGAGCAAGACATAATTGCGATAGCCCAGGACCAAAAACCAAAGCAAGGTATTGGTCATGCAGGAAATGGTAAAATAATGTCCAGAACATATACACAACAAATTACACCCGAAGAACTAGTATGGCACATAGATGGCTGTACACGATTTATGAAAGTGTTAGAAGGCGTAGGTTGGAAGTTCCAATTTAACAATGAGCCGGCAAGAGAGATAGGTCCGGGGTCATCAATACATATTAACAAAGATGCATTACACAGGATGATTAAAGGGGCAACTCCTCTAACAGTGAGAATTGTAGAACTATGAAAAAAGTAGTTATATACCCAGGAAGATTTCAACCAATGCTTCCTCATCATGCAGAAGTATACAAGAAACTACAAGCAACATTTCCTGATGCAGACGTTTATATAGCAACGTCAGATAAAGTTGATGGTGGCAAGAGCCCATTTAACTTTAAAGAAAAAGCAGAGATCATGGCACAGTTACATGATATCCCAACAGACAAAATAATACTTGCTCCTCAACCATATCTTGTTGATTCATACAAGCAATTCAACATGCAAGACAGTATGGTTATATTTGCAGTAGGCGAAAAGGACACCCAAAGGTTTCCTATGAACAATATCGACGATAAGACAGGGTTAGACATGACCGTACGCGGAGAACCACGCCCTAAGTACTATCAGATGATAAATACATTAAAGCAACACCCGGCACTTCCGATGGGAGAACGTGGCTACATTTATATGGCGCCCAACATAGGAGCTGAAGGAGAGGTTGCAAGTGCAAGTGCGTTTAGACAAGCATTCACAAGTGTTGGTAGTGAACAACAGCAAAAGCAAGTGTTTGAGAAATACTTAGGCACATATAACGAAGCCATATTTGCTTTGTTCAAAAACAAAATTTTAGGTGATAATATGAAAGAAGAACTAGACAGATTAAGATTACTGGCAGGAATGGAAAGTTTAATCGAAGCTCCAATTAACTTTGACGATGAAAATGATGAAGTTGAAGATGGTGGTGACGACTACGACAGCAAGCCTGGCTTTTCGCAAGACAATATGATTAACCAATTAGGTAAAGTTATTGATAGCAAATCTGCTGGCGATGATGCTGAAGCAATGAAGATTAAAAACTTCAAGCCAGTTACTAGTGTAACTACTGATGACGGACAAACTGTTGAAGTTAGTCCTGCACAGGCAACAGCATTAAAAGATATGTTCGGCATGTTATCAAGTGCTAGACAAGGTGAGGAGAAAAGTGCAAGAGAACGATTTAATGCAACTATCCAAACCACAAAAGGATTAGAGCAGATGTTAGACTTTGCACAATCCAAAGGTCTAGTTAAAGAAGAATCAAATGTACCACAGTTAGACTTAGCTGATATCAGATCCGACTACGAGCCAGAGCTTGAAGAAGGCAGAGTCAAAGACGTTCTTATCGATGCACAACAAATGAGCAAAGAAGAATTTGATGCAAAGTATAAAGGCGAGTGGGATTATGCTGAAATACTTGCAGACTACCCTGTAGACGAAGCAACAGCAGTTAGCGAAGCGGCTACCCACTATGATTTAGAACAAGCATATTTTAGAATCTATCAAATGACAGATGAGATGGGTGATGAGGCATTAGAGCAAATGAATGAATATGCTCCTAGGTTCTCAGATGCACTTGAAAGAGCAGAAGGTGACATAGAAGATATCCCTGCAGAAGAAATACCAACATATATGGACGAGTTAGACAACGCCGCATTTGAAATGGGTGCACCTGAACTTGAATCCGTACAAGAAACAGATGATGAAAAAGTTGAGATCAATCACGACATGATGGCACACTTAGCTAACTCATCAAGCGAAGAGTCAACTATGTTTGATGATGCTATGGAAATTCATGATAACGAAGGTGAACAAGCATTAGCTCAACACTTAGGTATGAGTGATCAAGATTTTGACCAAGAGCTTAATGAATATTGTATGGCACGTGGACTACATGCTGATGATGACAGAGAAGAAGCTATACAAGGTATGGTTGAAGAACTTATTGATCACAGAGAACAGATGTCATCAATGAGAAATGCACCACAAGCTCAAGAAGAGTCAGCTGAAACATATGATGATCATCAACATGAATCAATTGAACGAATGAAAAAATTGGCAGGTATCTAAAATGGCAGATCAAGGTATATTTAAATCAGCAGGCATGAAAAGAGCATCAGCAAGAGACGCTCAAGCAAGTAAAGGCAAGCAGTTTGGCATTGGCAACTTCTTTGGTTGGGCAATGAAAAAATATCCTAAACTTACTTTAGGTCAACTAGAATTAAAAATGCCTAGTTTAGAAAGAGAGTACGCACAAGAAAAGGCTATGAGAAAAGCAGAGCCTGAAATGAAACCTAGTGTTAATCCACATGAAGGTGCAGACTTAAATAGACTTAGAGAATTATCTGGTATAACAGAAGATGTAGACATGCCATCCAAGGCACACATTGAAAAGATGTGCAAAGATGGAAAGTCTAAAAAAGAAATCTGCGACATGCATCCTGATTGTGATCAAGGCAAACTAAAGACGCTGATAGATGATTGCTCAGAGCATATGGAAGAAGGTAAGATACCCGCAGGTCTAAAAGCATACCAGGATAAGAAGAACGGCAAGAAAGATGATGCTGACAAAGACGAAGACAAAGAAGTTGACGAAGACAAAGACGAAGTTGCAGAATCATTCGCAAGGATGAGACAACTTGCAGGTCTTCCAATTAACGAAGATGACGTAACTAAAGTTGCTGTTGGGCATGTAGATGCTGAAGCAGACATGTTGCGTAAAGAACTATTTAAAATCGGCAAGTATAGTGTTGAACTATATAAGATGTTAGGTGAATTACCTGACGGCGATTTCCCCCACTGGTGGCAGGCAAAGATTGTTAAAGCAGGAGAATACATTGGTTCTGCTAAACATTATCTAGAAGGTGAATTATATGCACCAGAAGATCAAGACCCTATTGAGCCAGAAGACAACGACGATATAAATCCCTCAGGCATCTAACTAACTATGCAATTAGATTGGCAAGCAGTATACCAAGAAAATAAATTAGTGCTAGATATAGAGAATTTGCACTACGAAACATTCGACGGAGGTCAGAACATTGACAAGTATGTCGATGGTGTTTTTGACAAACGTATCAGACAATATCCAGATAAACCAGACGATTGGTCGCATGGCTATGCACCAATACCGCCCGCCGCTGAGAAAGACGAATGGTCTAGCGAAGTACTATGGTTAATCGAGCAAGGGCACACCTCACAGTTATATATCCAAACAACTACTTATAAAGAAAAGGATGGCAGTTTTACAACTGAATCATTTGTACGAGGCAGTGGACATAATAACTTAGAAGACTTACAGTCTGTTAACAGACTAGGACAACCTGCAAGTGTACAAGAGCGATGGGATTGGGATATTATAGCTGAGTGCGATCCGGCGACTATGGCGCATGATGATTTTAGTGTAACGGATGATGAAGATATTACATACGCTGTTGCAGGAATCGTGTGGCTTAGGCATAAAGAGACTAATGAAATTACTAGAGCTGGCAGTTCACAACATTGTCCGTGTCATGTATTCCCACAAATATATCGTCCAGTAGTAATTGCAGAAGAAAATTTAGAAACTGATGTTGCCAAATACAATGCAAGATTCATAACTGAGTAAATAAATACTGTTACAATAACTTAACGCGGAGTTAAACATGACAGTAGAAGCATACATACCAAAGCACAAATACATTGCAACAACCTTGCAATCCTCAAATATTGATATGGATTTATCAACAGCCAAAGTGTTAGAACTTTACGGCAATGCAGGCACATTACTTAATGATCCTGAGAATGAGGTGCTCCCTGAGAACTATACTGTGTTTGAAAATGACCCCGAAGCATTAGCACAAGGCATTGAAGACTTTCCTGATTCAGATTTCAGAGAATGGAATCAACATAATCAAATGAATAACCCAGGTGGCATCATCGATGCTCCGTTACCATTTGTAGGTGAAGAGAAGTTTGACTTAATTATTAGTTACATGAAAACTGCTAACGTTGATCCTGATATTTTAGAAGACATGCTTACTACATGCTACGAACATTTAAACCCAGGTGGTGTTATAATGTTTGGTGTGTTTATCAGAGAAGTGTCTCTTAACTACTTTGTTGTTAGAAGAACACATGAGTACGGAATGTTAGACGAAGCTCTTATCGAGACTACTGAAACATCAGACTACTTCTGTTTAATTAACAACGATGACATTAGACCACATATTGGTAGAGTTCCAACTGAAGGTGATGACGGTGTATTAGAAGCAACTCATTATACTTGGTTCTGGAACAGTGATTATATGGATGGTTATCTTAAGGAGTTGTTCCCAGATTCTACAGTAGGTACTAGACGTTTACCGCCTATGTGGAGCATACAGACCCCGTTTACCGTACAGAAAAATTCTTAACTACACTAGTATCACAACTAGCAATTAAATGAATACGTTCGCTTGTACTATAATTTGTAGCACAATGCATCATGGACGTATTCAACAAGTACGCATTTCCTGATTTAAAATTCGCCATATTAGTCGTAACTTCTTCACCTGTGTCTTTAGGTGTACCAAAGTTGCTGGGCCAGTTTACTAAGAAACATCTATTGTTTGTTTGGATAGGAAAATGCAAACGCCAATCCATAACTGCACCTCCGCCTTGTAAAGTATTCATTAACGGACTGCCGTCTACATGAATACTTAATGTTGTTCTAGGTGGTAAAATACTGATGCGCCACCTACAAACAAAGTCGTACTTATTAATTAATTCCTCTATGTATGTACCTTTTACTTGATTAATAGGGTATACATACTCAGTCTCTTTAAGCATTTCGTTGTCATTAGACAGTCCAAGTTGTGTTTTTAACCCTATAGAGTTATCACTATGTGTTTGGTTAACAAATGTCTTACCTGCAACTCCGTCAGTCCAATCATCGCTGTCAGGCTGTCTTGCAGTTAAGGATATGTTCCTAGTAACCAAATCAACATACTTGTTGTCAGTAGCATCACGTTTAATGTTATTGTATACTGTAATAACATCGTTGCGTAAACGAGTGAAGTCAAACTCTTCATCTAGTTTGATAAAGGCTTTGCTCATATCTTAACCTGTTTAGCATCTCTTAAATGTAATGCACTAGGTGTTACTACACCTGTTATTGTTAGTGAGTATCTGGGCCAGTAGCCTGCATTAGCAGTTGAGTGGTAAATGCCTTCGGGCCAGCAATGTATATCGCCTTTCTTGTATTGATGAATAACATCATTACCGACACTAACATAGTGTCCCCATTGCCAATCATTAAGTTGTACTAAGTAACGAATCACTTCTGTGTCGTCACCTACTTTTGCAAAATTTCTTCTATAGTTATTATAACTATCCCTGTGCCAAGGTATAAATTTTCCTGGAGGTTGCTCTAGCATCATTATCTGTGGGTTCCATAACCCACTTGCTTCTGCTAAGACATTAAAGAAGTTAGGCAAGTTCCTAGTTTGTCTCCCGCCAGTGTTATGTTCGTTAAATCCTGCTCGGGTAAGGTCATTATGATAACCTTCCATTATCTCTGCCGCTTCTGGGTTATAAGGCTTACCTTTGAAACTTACTTCATTGTAGTAGTCTTCTGGTACAAAGTTACCAATTGCTTCTTCAATATACTTATCCATGTCGTCACTAACATACTGCCCGACATATTGTACATCTGATTGTTTACTGCTTGGATCATAATGCCAAGGAAAGTTTTCTTTATTCCATTCCCAATAACTATCCATTCTTTTTCTCCATGTATTCAGCCCCTAACATATATCTAGGGCCTTCTAATTCTTTGTTAAATTGTGTGCCGTGATATGTGTTAGCAACCGGTTTAAATATAAATGCCCTACCTGGAACATACTCTACTTCTTTTGCAAAATCTTCTACTAGTTCTGATGTGTATAGTCTAGTGCCCCAACCTTTGTATGGTATATCGTTCTTGCCTAAGTACACTAATACTTTAATTTTACCTGCACCGTACTTACCTAACTCTACAAAATCATCGTTGTGTGGCATTAGCTGTACATCTAGTTTAGGGTAAGTAACATTCGTACTAAACCCCCAATCAAAATTAGGTGTTACTAAATCTAGGTCCGTTAATAACCATTGTAATTTTTCTTTTATAATGTCAGACAGCTCTTGTGACATATTAATGTCCACTGATGCTTGATTTTGTATATCCCCGTTCATCATAAAGTAGCTGTCGTAACGAGAAGGATCTCCTTCATCACATAGTGTATATAAGGTATGCACTTGGTCTAGTGTAAGGAAATTATCCACGGTATAGTATTCCCATGGATCTGTATGTTTAACTAATTTCATTGTTATTAACTAATGCCTCCGCCATCTCACCCCAAAATCTTCCTGCTCTGGGTCCTTTGTTTGCTTTGCCATCACTTTCGCCTGGTATCTTAATCCATAAAAACGCATCGCATTTCTCTTCGTTAGTATCACAAGTAGGTGGTGTACCTAATGCTCTACCCGGAGGATTGCACCAATCATTACCGTGTGGGCCATTGCCATTACGACTAGTATCAATAACAAAGTAATCGTTAGGTCTATGTTCGCATAGTTGCAATGCCCAGTTCATACTTTCTTGTGTTGCTCTGTAATTACTTACATTAACAGCAAAACCTCTGACTTTGTCGTTAGTAACTTTATTTATTAGTTTACTAGCTTCTTCAGAACTTAACCAATTACTGTGCCCAATGTCGATATACACTAGTGCATCGCAGTTGTCTGTGAGCAGTTGCAGGCCGTCTTTCATTAATGTTAAACGGTCATTTTGTTCGTCAGTACCTAACTCCGTAGCATGTGTTAAACTGTCTGGCTCAAATACTAGTATAGGTTTGTTACTGCCAATGCCATCTGCAAACTCTTTTATGAAGTTTAAATAACTTTCACGTGACTTAGCACCGCCTTTGCTGTATTGTCCTATATCCCTATTTGGCATGTTGTACACGACTAGTACGGGCAACTGAGGTGCCGTTCTACGCAAGAGTCGTTGTAAACTATAAGCAATCTTTTCCATTTCTTTTCCATTACGTTCACCGTACCAAAAGGAAACTGGTTGCTCAAATATACTACTTGCTAGTGGGAATTTTTCTTTGTGGTCTTTAACTCTATCGAAGTCATTTACCCAAAACGGATAATCAAGACTCATTTGCTAGTTTTTGCAATGCTAGATCTGTCTGGAGTGTACTCCATGTTTTTTCACGTTTCTTCATAGCACGTTTTAATTTCATATCACTAGCATACTGTAAATAAGTAATACCGTTCAAATGATCTAGTTCGTGCTGGAAGCATCTAGCATCTCTACCTTCTAACCAATCTTCGACAACTTGTTGGTCATTTGTTTGAAATCTAACTTTAACTTTTGCAGGTCTAGTAACAATGAAGTATAGTAATGGGAATGTTAAACACCCTTCTTCCATACCAACTGTATCAGTACTAGTCTCTAGTATCTCAGGATTATACACACCGATGTTCTCGCCTGACGCAAAGGTCATTACAAACATCCTATTAGATCCGCCTATCTGCTGATTGGCTAAGCCAACACCCATTCGTCTTTCCATGAGCTCAAACATTTCTAGTTCGAATTTTTCCCAGTCCGTATCACTGTCAAAAGGATTTAACTCTGACCTAGTGTGTAACGCAGGATGTTTTGGATCAACTAATTCTAACTTTGCCATGTGTAAGTACCTGTACTGCTTTTTGTGTGATGTAGAATAACGAAGTAAATGCTATAGTGCTTGCCAACAATCTAATATCGAATACTAATGCTTCGGGTGATAAGGGTGGGAACGGTCCTGGAATGTTCACAATTAAGTGCCATAAAACAACACTTAACACAGAAGTGCCTAGCAGTGTTTGGTACTGCCCATTGTTTAAAACCCGGGAGACGACTCCTATGAGAGCCATTGTTCCGTATACTAACCACATAGTGCTATAAAAGCCTAAGAATATGTCTGTAACAAACATAAGTGTTACAGGCAAAAACATTTGTATGTTTCTATTTGTTGTAACATACGGCAAAAATACTGCCATTGCTATTAGTGGAGTTATGTTCGCAGGTAGTATAAATCTAGAAAGTAAGATACATCCTAGTAATAATCCTGCACTTTTAATTATATCTATCATACTAGTATTTATCCACTTTTTTAAAACGCGATGATAATTGTTGCCACTTGTCGTACAGTTGTGTGAGCAACGGTCGTCTATTTGATCCATATAGTTGTTTGAGTTTTAGGTAGTCTTCGTTCGTGGATTCAATATACAATTTTTCGTTAGGGCCTAGTTTGTGAGAGTTGTATTCACCAGGTCTATCTGATGTAGTAATTGTATACCCGCCATGATTGTGCGTTAAGACTAAACATCCGTTTTGTCCTAATAAACAGTTTACTCTTTCGTATTCTTCGAGTTTGTAAAAATCTTCGGAGATACGATTTATCTTATCGGTATATTGACCCATAGTTGTATTATAGCTTATTGTTGGAGGATTGTCAAGAAATATGGAGCTCGGAACAGGAGTCGAACCTGCGACCTGAGGTTTACAAAACCCCTGCTCTGCCAACTGAGCTATCCGAGCCTTATTTCTTAAATGTATTTATCTGTGTCTTGATACATACCAGTATACGACTGGTATAACTGCTAAACATCCAGCAACTATATTAAATGTAACTGCTAGACTAAAATCTAATAATGCGCCGATGCCGTCTGATAATGCGTTTCCAAACAGTGCGCCAAACAATGCACCATTAACTCCTTTCCCTGAAAACCTTTTATCTAAGTCTATTCCCATTATTGCACATACGGCTAAGATGCCGTTGTCTACTAAACCAAATATTAAACCGTCCAACATACATGTCTATCCCTAGTAATTAAGTATGGTACTCCGTGGGAGAATTGAACTCCCGTTGCCGAGATGAAAACCCGGTGTCCTAGTCCACTAGACGAACGGAGCAAACAACTGTTAATACAGTACACTTAAGGACTTTACTGGGCACGGTCAAACTACTCATTATCGTGATGCATATTACTGCACTATCCCACCTAATATACGAAATACCACTCGTGTATTAACAATATGTATATATTATAGTATAATTAAGTGTTCGTGTCAACCGGTTTCTTTGAACCTGAGGGATATTAAGTATTCTTCTAAATCGTCTATTGCTTCGATTGTTAACAATGCTGATTTAGGTGTACATTGTAGTGCCCTGGTAACTGCACTTGCTACGAACACTAAGTCATGTCTGCCTATAGAGTGCTTGTCCATAATTGCTTCAATGTTTGGTTCTTTGTCGTATAATTCTTTTTCATCGTAACTGTTCATTCGTGAATACCAATGTTTTCTGAACGTGTCCTGTTAAAGGGAACTTCAAGGTTAAGTTTAATTGGTCTTTAAAATAGTTTATTAACCAATCCGTGTTGTAAATTGTTACCAAGTGATTTACACTTGTTGTATTATAAAGTTTGTCTACAAGCAAATCGTTATCCACAAAATACTTAAAGTCTTCAATTGGCTCTAGTAATATATCATTGTGGGTTAGGCAACGTTTGCCTGGATAGTCAGTAAGTCGTTTCGTTGTAAAATACTCAGCTGACTCCTTATCTATTATAGTTATAGCAACTTTGCCACCTGGCTTACAAACACGTTGCATCTCTTTTAAGTCAAAGCATAACTGCTCAAATGTTGTATGGCTGTACACACTATAAGCAACAACACAATCAAAAGTATCATCTGGATAAGGAAAATTGACACCTTCCATACCAACCACATTGTACATATGATTAAAGGCAGAATGATGATACCAATTAGCATTAGGAAAATTGTTCCTACCATACTCGACTGCTTCCTTGTCTACATCCAGACAGTAATAGTTTTCTGGAGTAATTTTGTTTTTATGTATTCCGTCTTCAAGCAAGTTACCCCTGTTACCGCCAATGTCTAAAACTTTAACATTTGCCCAATCAGGCTTTCCTAACATTACATCAAAAAAGTCTAATCGGGGGGATCTAGGAAATATGCTTTTGTCCTGAGTCCATTGTACCGCATTTGTTAATGCGGCTGTGACAGGATCAGACATTACAAACTAATTTTCGTGTCGTCCGGCAAACGTTTGTTACGGTCGCCGTTATCGTTAATGCTACCAAACTGACCAGCACCCTTCGGAGTATGTTTATTAACATCTTCAAACGGATTAATCTCACCTGCAATAAACTGTTCAAACGGACTAGGCGATTCGACAATCTTCATCTTTTTCAAGAACCAGTCAATCTTACTTGCATGATGCATTCTTGCTTGTTGCATATTAGGGTGATTAAAGTCTTCTGGATTCTCAGGGTTGCCTTCCATGTACCGTCTATTAGCAAAAGTTTCATCATCATTGCCGCCGGTCATGTCTGCTCGGTCATGTAGAACTTCAATATTGATTCTTTCAAAGATACCATTCATTCTAGCGATAACACTTACCCATGTATCGTTTTGTGCATTAACACTCCACGAGTCACATAGTGTAAACCAGTCTGCAGGGATAAGTGGAAATATAGCAAATGGATGGTCATGATTATCCTTAGGCGCTAAACACTTAAACTGTCCGTCATAACTTCTAACTTCCGTGTCCCAGCCTTTTGTTTGCATAAGTGCATCATCATTCCATAGGAATAACCATTGCCCTGTACTTGCATGACATAATAGGTTCACATAAACATTTAGTTTTGTATACCCTAATGGCTTAAACACTTTTGCCTTACATGCACAACCATACTCTTTTACAAAGTCTGCGGCTTCATTGTTTACCCAATTAATAGTATCAGCATCGTCATCATCGACACCCAACATAATTTCGATTCTAGCACAATCATCTGCGTTATCTAAAAGACTAGCAATGCTGTCTTGTAATGCTCCGTTTGTCCTGCCTCTTGTAGGAAGGATAATACTAATTACACTTCCGTCTTGTGTTGTTTGCTCTGTCATAATTTATCCTGTAATAAGTTTCCTAATGTTTCCTCTAAACGTATAATGCCCAACGTGGTTAAGTGCTGTTCGAGGATCTAAGTATACTTCGCCGCCCATGTTTTGCCATAGTCTACAGAACGTATAGTCCTCAGACAAGTAACGTCTGCTATCTGGATCAATCATTGTGTCGAACAATGCATACATGTGTTTCTCAAACTTCTGATCAACATTGATATCGTTTGCGTATGATAGTTCTGGGTGGTTATCAAACATCTTTTGTATTGTTTCTTTCTGAATACACATAAAGCCTGTGCCAGCATCTTTTAGTTTGATTAAGTTATCTCTAATTTGAATTTGAGGAGTAATGTTACCCTTCTCGTCTTTTAAGAAGTCAAAGTTTACAACATAGTTGGAACTGTGCCCTTCAACTGTTTGTGCTGTTTCTTCCGGGTTACGTTTAACTGCGTCAATAATGCTGTCCCAATTAACTGCTTTCTTAGGATATGCCCCTACTGTTACAGGCTTATCGTATGCAACCATTCTCAATAGATCATTAGGATCGAACTCAATGTCAGCATCAATAAAGAACAAATGCGTTGCCTCTGGATGCTCCATAAAGAAACTTACAAGTGTATTCCTGCCTCTTGTAATAAGACTTTCGTTTGCAAGTGTGCTAACTGTGAATTGAATGTCGTACTTATTGCACAATATTGCAAGCCGCATCATACTTCTAAAATATGGTTCGCCTAATTGTCCACCATAACAAGGTGTTGCAATAAAGATATGCTTGTTTCTTAAATGCTGAATTGGTATTTCAATCTTAGCGTCTAGCAAATTAAACAGTACATCATTGTCGCTATTCTGTGGCTCAATGTTATCCGTTACTGTTTCTGCCGATTTGGGTACTGAATTCTTAGGGGATTGCTTCTTTGTAGCCCTACGTTCTTTTCTGTTTGCCATTTCTATTCCTATTAGATGTATTGTTACTGTGTGTTATAATACAGTATTTAATCGTATAAGTCAATAAAATATTATAAAAATGGCTAAAAGATTTTTTATCTTACGTCGGGTTTTCTCGAGATGAATTGGTTGAGCTTTTCTGCTTCGGAAATGACCTCTTCGGTAGAAGGCATATACTCAGGCTTGCCGGCCTTTGCTTGCAAGATCAGTCTCGCTTCTTGTATTAATTCTAATCTTATCTCATATGGTGTTTTATTTGACACTGTATCTCCTACTTAGTAGTCTTTCCTACACAACTATTTATCTTATTTAAATAGATTACCAGCTATGTACTTTTTGTAGACAACGTTTATGTCAGCAGTGTCTTCGACCGCGGCACTTAGTATAACTCTGTCAGTGTCGCAATGCTCATTGTATCCTCTATGCATTATCATAGTGTTCTGGAAACCAGGAACTGTTTGGTTATCCCACCTACATAGCATTTCCGTATCTTTCATATCTGTTTGTGTAACATAACCATGCTTCTCATTTTCTCTAGGATCGATATCCTTAAATCTTGGAAACGTGGCCCACTGTGCTTCGGACTTTGTAAAGTCACCTGACACAGGAAAGTTTAATGCACATTGTCGTGTGTGGAACACAGGGCCTTCGCAATGCCATCTACTATTAGTATTAGCAGGAGTTCTTAGCATTAGTACACTAGTAAACTTTAAATTGATATGGTCATGTAACCATTCTTTTAAAAGTTTTGTTAAATCAAAGTTTGCTTCTTCATACAAGTTAACTTGATTAAAATCTCTTTTGTCTTGGCTACTGTTCTCTTCTACTTTTATAAAACTTTGATACCAGTTAGCAGTATTAGTTCTACTGTTGCCAGTAAGCCTGTCTGATGTTTTTACATCTGTTCTCGCTATTGTACGTTCTTCGTCCGATACAAAATATTCCTTTACGTCAAACGATGGCATACTCAATTCAGGTATTTCAAAATAGTAAGGTATTTCTTTTCTATCACTCATTTATTAATTCCCCTGCCATATACTTTTCATACACTTCTTCTATAGGAGTGTTTATTGCCGCACTTACAACTACACGGTTTACATCTGTAAAATTAAATACTCTGTGCCAGTGCATTGTGTTATATATTGTTGCTCTGTTCTCAACCATTCGATGTTCTGCTAACACATTTAATTTGTCATCTTCCCACCAAGCACCTCTGGTGTCATTTGTGCGAATATCTTCTTCGCCTCTATCACACCACTGTACATAACTTTTTTCTATATCGCCTTGTATACAAAAGTTTAATGCACATTGTCTCCCAAATAAGTTTGGGCCTTCTGCATGCCAAGGACTGGAGCCGTCTTTATTTGTATTCAGCAATGTAAGGGCACCAAACGATAAGTTAACCTTACTGTCCAAGTGTGCTTTTATAATACTGTGCCAATTGGAAGGTACTGCTCTATACTGAAATGTTGTGCCTCCCATGCCTAAACCTGAGGGTGACATAAAGTCACTTGGATGTTGTCTGTATGGGACTTCAGCTAATGCTGTTGGTAATTCTAATTCTGGAATGTCAAAGTAATATGGTATCATGCTACTATTTATATAATCTTAATTGCGGATACTAGCAGTAGTGAATAGCTATTCGCTTGTCTTTGTTATAGATATGTCATTTAAGTTATTGCAAAATTCATATGGGCACACTGTTTCTGTCTTAGGTATTTCCCAGCCATCCAATTGAGTTATGTTACCAAACGTTTTTGCACCACACCAACTACTAATAACTTCACCGTTCATATCAATATTTAAACTATCAAAACCAAGTTGACACTTCATCCCTTTGAACTTGTTTAGACCTTCATTTATAATTTGATGGCTTTGCACATAACGTGTAGGGCCTTCATCATACATGAATTCTGTACTCCAGAATCTAGGATGATCTTGATTATCATTGGGGTCACCATTATCTTGGTGTGGAGTTGGGTTGGGCAATAAACCAGGACGTTGCATAATCTTAACTTCTGCAGGAGTGTAATCGTAGTAAGTTGTTTGCTGATTGTGGTTTGCGTCTGGCCCTAAATACTTATTGTACATAGTTTTTACAGTAATGTTTACATCGTATATGCTTTGCATTTCGCCATCTGTAAACATGTTTCTCAAATTATCCGCTACTTTACTTAGTTCCTCTACTTGCCCGCCTATACCAGCAATGTTTATATCAAGTATCAGTTTATCTTTGAGTGTACTTACTACATCATATAAGTGTTGCTCATCCATAGTTAAAGGGTGGTAAGTAATAACTACACCTGTAAGATAGTCTCTTGCTTCTTCCCACCATGCAGTTGTTCTACTACCGTTAGTGTATATTGTTACACTAGAATTGTAAGATGCAATACGTTTTATAATTTTTTCAAAGTCGGGTATTGTGGTTACTTCGCCACCAAGCAACTCCCAATGCATAAATCTATGGTTTGCTTTATAGTGCTGTGATATTTTGTCGACAACATTCAAATACTGATCTGTTGTTAACCAAGGTCTTGTACCATCATGCAGAATGCTAGGACAATAGTCGCAACTAAAGTTACATGTATTTCCCATACTCCATTGAACTGTTACTGCTCTGTCCGGGTCTGTAGTATGAGGACCTTTAACCCATAGTAGTTTTGCCATACTACTATTTATCTAGGATTTTAGTTTCTAACTATGTACGGATAGATGATGGTATTCCAAAAATGTTTGTGAGATAGTGTACTAGGATGCCCATCGTTATGCTGGAATACTTCATTCGGTTTCAAAGTTCTTGAAGCAATGTCAAGTATGTTTGATGATGTCAACAAGTTCGGCTCGACATAACGCATATATTTTTTAGTAAAATAGTTAAACATGTCATTTGATGGTCTGTTATCCCAACCATGGAAATATTTTATGTCAACGTTGTTTGCTTGGCAAAATGTTGTTAGGTTTTGTAATGCCTCGATTGCTTCAATACAGTGCCAGTCGTCATCTGGGGACGCCTGATGTTTTTCCAGTTTGTTAAAACAAATGTCGTCATAGTGAGTGTGAATGTAGTGAGGGTCGGCAGGGTCTACGTCAACCCATTCTACAAATTTTGTTTGTCTCGAAAAACCAGTAATCTGGAAGATACATGTATCCACTTCACCAGAAAAATTTTCTATAAAATGTATTACACTCCTAGCTATATCTGTATTTGAGTTAGCACCGGAACCTAAGATGTTTATACTGAATTGATCTTTAGGTAATTTTTTTACATCATCCCAAATATGCTCGGGCTTAAAGTTTCTTATTCTATTTGGTGGATAATCTATTAATCTATCAGCATACATTTTCTCAACATGTGTCTGGCTTTGTCGTGTGCCGCCAAATTCTGTTCTTGTGTATGCCTTAGTTTTTTGCTCTATTTCTGCTTGGGTCTTGTTACGCTCGTCTCGCCATGGATTAGAACAGTGTGCCCAACTGTCAGGCGCATGAGTAAAACTACAGCCTGCAAATATTAAATTCTTCATTTAGTAACCACCGCTTTTGAACCAGCCGTTACCCTTTAATCGAAAGCCGCCACCAGCGACAATGATTTTCTTTAATTCGTCTTTATTACATTCAGGGCAAGTAACTAATACATCGTCACTCATTCTCTGTATTATTTCGAAGCCGTGTTCGCATTTTTTACATTCATAACTATAGGTTGGCATCAGGCTCTCTTTTTAGTTTGCGAACTATGTCACTGACAATTCGTTGTGTTGCCATAGGATCGAATGTGATCGTAGCATCAACTCTCTTCCATTTCGTGTCTTTCCAAATCATGCCTTTCTGTATGTACGCAAATGCATCTTTTAGTTTTGTAGGTACTGGAAACTCTGCATGATAGTTTACTATAACCTGTTCTGCAATTTCTTCATCGTAGCCGGGCTTACAAAATCCATGTGTACAACCAAAGAACTCCACAAACTCACTGTGCGTTTCTTTAGCAAAAGTTTTACCTCTTTCAGGACTAGTCCAGTTATCATCTGCTCCGTGATACAATGTTACATCCCTGTCTCTCGCATTGTAGTACTCTGGTTCAAAGGGCCATAAGTTACCGTAACATAGTGCGTAGAACGTCTCTGCCGGTAGTACGCCATCATAATGGGCAAACACCTGTGCTATACTATCTGCACCCCAACTAAATCCAACACATGCAACTTTACTTAAATCCACTCCAGCAAATAAACTTTCGTGATTTTCTTGCAAGAACTTAAACGCTTCAACTGTTTCGTATGCTCGTGCCCTTGGACTTACATAGCCTCCAAGTTCATTCCAATTTATATTGGTCATATTCCGTCCAGTAAAACTATCTACACATAATGTGGCTATACCCGAGTCATTTAAAGCACTTACGAAATGTTCAGTGTCATTACCTAATCCACCTGAACCATGACTTATAATACACAACGGTTGGTCGCCATCAAACTTAAAAGGAATAGAAACTTCACATCCAATAGTGCAAGGTGACTGATCCCAGTATACATTTCTCATGCCTTCAACAGAGAATATTAACTTCTTTATATTCTTTTTCATACAGAAAATTCCTTAAATTTCTCAAAGTTGATGTTCCAAATTACTTGAGGCACACTATAAAAATCTTGTATGCCTTCTGGAACAGCAATCCCTTTGCGTTTCCACCAATTACGTTTTATGTAATCAGTGATTGCGTTAGTGCTTTTGACATAATCGCCTGAGTATGTCTTGTTTGCTAGTGTTGTACCGAATGTTGCTTTAAAACCTGCCTGTTCATTTGCCCACTTGCAATTATAATATAGCAAGCCGTCAAACTCTGGCATCTCATGTCCTCTGCCGTATCGCACCATTTTAGTCATAGGTATATGTTCATTAGGTATGCGTGATAGCCTAGTCCATACTCGGTAATAACCTTCCTTGTATTCCGGCATGTACTGTACACCTGCTACAGCATATATCTCTTCTGTAGGTATGTGTACCATGCAATGGTATTTGATTGAGTCTACTTTCATTGCTTCGGGTGAAGCATTTTGTTTAAATCCTAAGTCTCCTGCAATTTTACAAAACTGTTCCAACTTCGGCATCCAGTAGTCATCTAGTTCTACACACCCGATTTTGCCGTCGAAAAAAGTTCTTAAGATTTTTTGATTGTTGCTATTAGCCATCTGCCTACGTCCAATTCGTACCATTTAGTATTAAAGTTTAATCTTGCTGGTCTATAATGATGATTGTTATGCAGGCTTTCGCCCCAACTAACAAACACTAACCAAGGATTGTTTGTGCTGTTGTTCTTAGTAGGATCTGTTTCGTATGTCAAACCTTTTAAAGGTAAGTGTCCAAAGACATTAACGAGTCCACTAATCAACACAGCCGAGAAACTTGCATTTAAACTTGCAAGTACATACCTGCCCTCAAACCACCAACCAGTTAGTAAAGCAATTAAGACTAGATTTAAAATAATTAATAATATGTAATTTTTATGGCACCATAACGCATATGGGTCTAAATTCTTTCGCATTTTAAATAGTTCTGTTTGTGCAAATTGATGATTACTTCTATCAAAAATCCAGCCAAAGAAAGCATAAAATAATCCTTTCGTTGGGGTATGCACATCTTTTGCTGTGTCTGTGTGAGCATGATGACTTCTGTTGTGTATAAGGCTCCATGTTACTGGAGATCCTTGTGCTCCTTGGCAACCTAAGTATAATACTAACTTGCGTATAGGCTCCCAAGTTTTAAAACTTCGATGACTGTGTAGTCTGTGGAATCCAACACTAACACCGTAACCACTATATAACACTGTAAATAATAATGTTGCAATCCATAGTGATGTTGTACCGTAAAACAGTGAGTACCCAAAACTAATTGCGGCTAGTGGTAAGAATAGTAAGTAGAATAGCATTATTTTTTGAGTCCTTTAATAACCCACCCACTCATATCAACTTCACTCCAATGGTGACTGTTGCTTTGTGCATTCCAATATCTGTGATGATTGTTATGTAGCATTTCTCCCCAAGTAAGTATAGCACCTACTCGATTGTTCACACTGTTGTCTTTGGTTTCAAAGTTCTTGTACCCAAACCAACTGTAATGACTTAATGCTGTAACAGTACTTGTATTCATTAGTGTTGCCCATATACCAAATACTATTCCGTATAATGCAACTTGCCATCCAAATAGTAACCATGCTAATAATATTGTACCGTAATTAATTGCTAAATGATAATCATTTAAGAATTGGTAATATTTTTCGTTAACGAATCCACGTCGAATGTATGTGACTAAAACACGCCTATCAATGTGTTGGTCGAAATACTTTTGTTCTCTGTGCCATGTTAAGAATGCATGCCAGAAACCTTGTAGTGGACTATGCGGATCACCATCTTTATCTGCGTTCTTGTGATGCCCGGAAGTGTGTATCATAACCCAAGGAAAAATTGCTCCGTAACCATTAAACACACTACACGTTGTCATGATACGTTCTTTCCACTTAGGCATTTCAAATGCTTTATGTCCCCAATACCTATGTAATCCGACAGCCATTCCCACACAACCGAATAGGAAGTATGTAACAAGACCTAACCACAAGTAAGACCAATCGCCATTATATGCCATAATAGGAATAATACACCATCCTACTAATTGTACAGGTAATGTGTACAACCAGAAGTTTGCTTTTGCTTTGTCTTTAAAAAAGTTTGTTAAGGAATTCAAAATTATTTTCATAATGCTTTTCTATCATCTCTTTAAGTTTCGTGTCAACTTTAACTGTGTACTGTAAACTTGCATACTTCATAGTTAAAGGACCATAGGGCGACAACTTTTGTCTAAGTTCTTTATCGTATTTATCATGTCCAAAGAAACTTTTAAGTAATTCGATGCCAATTAGCTTTTGTGTTGTAGCTTTTATGTCAAAACCTGCTTGTTTAATTGTTCTCATCTCATACTGATAATACCTATGCGGTGCATTATCAACAAACTCTTGTGTAGGCAAGTTGAATACTTCACCATAACTTGGTGTGAAGAACCAACTGCTGTACATGTTTACATAATGCTCTTGGAAGTTTGTATACTCTAACCCGGCATGTGCCGCGGCATGTTCTTGTGTAGCATGAGGTACAAACGGCATAAAGCCATTGTTCTTACTTCTTGTCCACTCACTGTTGCTAACGTGCATCATAAATCCAGGATACACTAAACAACAATCTGGTAGTAAGTCAAAGAACCTTCCCACAATAGTCATTTGCGGTTGTGTAGTTGGAAAGTGCTGTCCCCAATATTCAAATCTCGGACCGTTAAAAAGTTCAGGTACATCTATGTAAAATAATTCATAAGGTATATTTCTACTTTCGCAATATGCAATACTGCAATCGTTCTCACGTTTGCTCAAGTTATTACTTAAAACAGGTATTGCGGCTGTAAAGTCTATGTTAGCCATTTTAAAAGCCTGCATAGCAAGTTGTGAGTACATGTGCTGTACACTATAGTCACACCATACATAAATATCCTTGGTGTACTTTTCTCTAATTGTTATTGCTGTTTTGACTGCTTCTTGCATTGGCGTGCCTGGCAGTGTGTCTGGTGCATGTAAAAACATATCAACATTTTTGCCACCGGCGAACTCACTAAATGTTATCCCTCTCATTCGTAACTCCTGTACAAATGCAAGTCATTTAGGTTGTACGTCCTAATAAAAGGGTCACCTGGTTCTAATAGTTTAACTGGGCGTGCCATAGGTACCCAATATTCTCTTAATGTGAATGGAGGCGCATCATATGGTCTATTAAAATAGTTTTCTCGTACTTCTTCAAAACTAGGTTTCGAATCTGCATCACAACTAATAATATGATACTCAAATAATTGCCCATTTATGTCAGCAAGTATTCTATGGAACATTGCTTCTTTATACTTGAACGTACCATACAGCCATCCCACTGTGGGATCAAATGTTATTCCCCTAGGCATTTCTTGTTTCATGTCAACATGTTCTGGAGCTGAGAAACTGCTTAGTGCAACTGACCCACTTAATACACTAACTGTGTCGCCTGGTCTGACTGGAAGTAAATGCTCGCCTGCAATATATCGTAAATTGGATACAGGACTAAACTCGTAATGTTTGTGACTGTTAGACGGCGTCTGTGCAAGTCTAAGAGGCCAAGGCGCACTACGGATGTGGCTTTCGCTGTAAAAGTCTAACTTGTATTCTAGTTCAAGTTCCTTATTAGCCATTAACTCACAAACTATATGCACTGCTTCATTAGAGCAGGTTATGCCAGGAACTGTAATGTCATATAAGTCTATCCAGTTTTGAAACTTGCCTTCATGTTTAAAACCACCTACCCTGACAACTCCATCTACTGCAACTGGGCTAATATCAAGTACTGGCAAATCATGATTGCCTCCAGCACAAACAACTGTGTGTCCTGCTTTTAGTAGCTCTGTAATTCTAAAATCAACTATGTAATTCCTGTCCATTTGCCAACTAATACACACAATCTGTGGTTCAGACATTGCTAGTAAGTCTAATTTTTCTATTAGGTGTGTTAGCTTATCCTCTGCTAGAATAACCGTGTATGACGTTGTAAGACGCTCTAAGACGTCAATATACGCACAATCATCGTTACTTTGCATACTTACTACTTCGTAGTCACTAGTAATAGTGTTGATGTGCTCATAGTCTGTAAGTTGCACATCAAGTAAGTATGTGGAATGACGGAGGTACTGAATTACGTTAACTGGTAACGTATCAGTGTCTATGGTGTTCTTAAATTGTATTAGGACCATGCATATACTTATCTACAAGCAATGTCGGTTAGCCTGCAAATACGGTTCCGGATCCTGTACTGGTGTGACCGCAAGTAGCAGTATCGCCTTCTCTGGTAACTGGCTGACCTTCAGCGAATACTGTGCTACTTGCACTGTTTATTGTTGCACTTGTATGTGGTGCTGAACCATGCGGTGCTTGTTTGTCGCCTATAACAGACGTTGTTTGACCTTCTGTTATAACGGTAGGGGCACCTGGTCCTAAATTAGTTCCACCTGCTGTATCGGCTAGTACCTTAGTTACCCCTGGCATTATAAACTAAATCCTTTGAATGAATCTTGGTCTACGTCTTGCTTTGTTCCGCCAATAACGTAACTGCTGATTTCAGTTTCTTGTGGTGCTACTTGTACTTCGCCACCGCTTATCCACTTCTGTGTCCAAGGTAGAGGGTTTGTACCAGTATTAAAATCTGTTTCTATTTGTGCCGCTCTCATACGTTTGCCTGCAATAAACTCTACATACTGCTTTAACAGTTCTGCATTAAGTCCGATGATACTACCATCTTTAAACAAGTAGTCTGCCCATGCCTTTTCTTGCTCTACAGCGTCTAGGAACATTTGCTTACATTCGTCTTTAGTCTCTTCCTTAATCTTAGCAAAGTCTTTGTCATCTGCTGGCAACAATTTTAACATTGTTTGTGTACTAGCTAAATGCACATTTTCATCTCTAGCAATAAACTTGATAATCTTAGCGTTGCCTTCCATTTTCTTGAGTTCAGCAAATGCCCAACTACATGCAAAGGATACATAAAAACGTACACCTTCAAGAATGTTAACACTCATAATACATAACCATAATGCTTTCTTATGCTCGTATTCATTGTAACTAACTAGTCCACGCTCTCGAGCATGATTAAACTCTATAAGTGCATCGTATGTTGATGTAATACTATCGGCACAATCTGCTATTTGCTTATTGTTAAGCATCTCATCAAATACTTTACTAGGATCTGGATACACATTTCTAATGATATGCGTATAACTTCTGCTGTGAATTGTTTCACTGAATGCCCAAGTTTCAATCCATGTCTCTAACTCTGGGATTCCTACTATAGGCAAGAAAGCAAGATTAGGTGAACGTCCTTGCACACTGTCTAGTATTATTTGCCTTTTAAGATTACTTGTAAAAATATGTCTTTCAAAGTCTGTAAGGTCTTTGAAGTCTTTAGCATCTTTTACAATGTCAACTTCCTCTGGTCTCCAAAAGAAACCTAGTTGCTTCTCTGTGAACTTTTCAAACTGTCTGTATTTAACAACATCAAATCGTTGTACGTTTGGCGTACCGCGTGAATCTAAAAACATTTTTGCTTTAGTGTGGTCTGCCTTATTTTTTATGTCTAATACGCTCATTCTTCTCTTTTTCTTTTTTTGCTTTAGCAAAGCATAGTTCCTTCTTGGTTATATTTTACAACTCTCACAATCTTCATCATCTACAAAAGTAGTCGTGGGTAGCGATTGTTGCTCGTCATCTTTGTTTATATCAATCTCGCCTTGTCCATCGTATGTGTTGTTGTAGTATAACTGCTTGCCACCATATTTATAAAACATAATAAGATGTTGTAGCAATACAGACAACGGTACTTTCTCATCTTCAAAGTGTTCTGGGTTGTAAGATGTATTTACCGAAATGCCTTGGTCAATGTACTTTTGTAGAACAGCCATTATCTTCAAATAGCCTTCTGGTGACTTCTGATCCCACAGTAAGTCGTACTTATTTTTAAGTCTTGGATAGCCTGGCACTACTTGTTTAAGTACGCCATGCTTACTTTGTTTAATACTAACGTAACTGCGTGGCGGTTCAATACCGTTTGTGCTGTTACTAATCTGTGCTGATGTCTCTGCTGGCATAAGTGCCATTAGTGTTGAGTTACGGATGCCAGTTTCTTTAAGTTGCTTACGCAATCCTTTCCAGTCCATACGTTCTTGATGCTTAACTAATTCGTCAACGTCTGTTTTGTATGTTTGGTTAGGTGTAATACCGTGTCCGTACTTTGTTTCCATGTTCTTACTAATTACGCCTTTCTCAATGGCTAGGTTAGCACTTGCTTTAATCAAGTAATAACTCCATGCTTCGGCCCATTCGTCTACTAACTCTAAGTTAGGATCTTGATATGTTGTGTCATTCTTTGCTAACCAATATGCAAAGTTAATAATACCAACACCTAGTGGGCGTCTACTCATTGTGCTTAGTTCAGCGGCTATTACTGGATACTCCTGGTAGTCCAATAATTCATCCAATGCCCTAACTGCCAAGTCGCATACTTTCTCAAAATCTGCTGGCTTCTTAATTGCACCCCAGTTAATTGCACTTAAAGTACATAAACTAATCTCACCTTCTTCATCGTTAATATGTGTTAACGGCTTAGTGGGTAAGTTAATTTCACAACATAGGTTGCTTTGTCTAATAGGTGCAAGGTCTTCTATGAAAGAGCCATGTGTGTTTGCATGGTCCACATTCATTAAGTAAATTCTACCTGTATCTTTTCTTTCTTGCATAAAGTTACTGAACAGATCAATTGCTTTAATAGTTTTAAAACGTATGTCTGTACGTTTTTCTGCCGCTTCGTATAACTCTTTAAACTCTTCTTGGTCTGCAAAGAATGCATCATACAGTCCAGGAACATCGCTAGGACTAAACAATGTAATATTGCCGCCACTAATAAGTCGCTCATACATTAACTTGTTAAACTGTACACCATAATCCATATGACGTACTCTGTTATCCTCTGTACCTTTGTTGTTCTTTAGTACAAGCATGTCTTCGATTTCTAAATGCCAAATAGGATAATATAATGTTGCCGCTCCACCTCTTACTCCACCTTGTGAGCATGACTTAACTGCTGACTGGAATAGTTTAAAGAATGGAATAACTCCTGTGTGGGTTGCATCTCCACTTCTGATAGCTGAGCCAATTGCTCTAATGCTTCCTGCACCAATGCCTATGCCTGCTTTTTGACTTACATACTTAACCACTGCACTACTTGTTGCATTGATACTGTCTAAACTATCATCTGTCTCAATTAATACACAACTACTAAACTGTCGTTGCGGTGTTCTTACACCTGCCATAACTGGCGTAGGCAAAGATATTTTAAAAGTACTGATAGCATCGTAATATGCTTTAACATATCTCATTCTAGTTTCTGCAGGATACTTACTGAACAATGTAGCCGCTATCATTATATATGCTACTTGTGGTGTTTCAAATATCTCACCAGTTGCTCTGTTTTGTACTAGATACTTACCACGGAATTGTTCCATTGCCGCATAAGTTAAATACTCATCTCTAGCATGGTCGATGTATTCTTGTAATTGATTTATTTCATCTTTAGTATATAGCTCAGTAAACTCTTTATCATAAAACCCGATGTCAATGTTCTTATCAATAATGTCGCATAAGCAAGGAGGAGTAAACGTACCGTAAACTTCCTTTCTTAAATGATAATTAATAAGCCTGCCACCCACATATTGGTAGTTCGGTGACTCTTCACTAATGAGGTCTGCCGCACTTTTAATAAGGGTTTCTTGTATATCGATTGATGAAATTCTATCGAAAAATTGGATATGTGAGTTAATCTCTACTTCTGACGCACTAACTCCTGTTATGCCTTCAACGGCATACATAACAACCTTGTGTAACTTATCAATATTTAAGTCTTCTAGTTGCCCGTCTCTCTTCTGTACCTGCATTGTTTATCCTGTTAAATATGTTCTCTGTTATATATGTTCTGTATCTATGTTCCTATTATAGCATATTTCAACTGAATGTCAAGATTATATGATAGGAACTTCTATGTTTTTTAAGTCCTGAAGTATAATGTACTTGTCTGTGTTATCCACAAATAATACCTTGTTACCAGGGATCAGATTATATGCAAATCCATCGGATATAAAGATTGCTCCATCCTTTCCTGTAACATGATTACTTATCACTTTCCACTCTGTTTCCGCAGGATCTATGAACTTTAAATTCGCCAGTACATTGTATAGCAGTATAGAAAGCCCTGTAGTACAAAAATATCCATTCTCAATAATATCAAATGGTGACATCCAATCTGCAGGAGACCAGTAGTCCAAGTACCTATTGTGTATTTTGATTTGGGAGAAGTATTCTAAGACATCTTCCTCGGTATTCGACTCGCGGCGGATAGTCCTGAACTCTTTCAGACGTTTTTCAACATCGGTAGTTTTATCGAACATACTCTATTCTTTATTGAGACTTCCACTTACGAACAACATATTTCATTACTGCGTTACTAGTAGGAGGTGTAACATTGTTATCTGCCGCTATAGAAACTGTACCGTTTGCCATGGCGCCTGAGAATACAATCTGACCTGAGTAATATGCGTTACCAGTGGATAAGTTTGTGTCGTGTGCTGAAGAAGATACATCCTGTAATGTCACTGCACCAGCAACATTGCCAGTAGCGTCTGTGCCTGCGAGTGGATTACCATTGTAAAATAATGTACCAGTTTGATTGTAGTACCTAGTTACAGCACTGTTGGCAGAGTCTAATGCCTGACCGACAATTGAATAGTCAATAAACAATGTGTCAATAGCAGTAGCGTCTGTGCCTAAGTCTGTAAGGGCAATACCTGAACCAGAGCCAATTGTTAATTGCTGTGGTTGTGAATAAAATGTTTCTGATTGTCCTGATTCTAATGATTGAGTTGTAAGCATCTCAATATTAGTTTTAATTGTTACCAATCCTCGTTTGTCGGGATCGTTAGTTTTAAAGTATAGTCTGTTAACTAGTTCTGCAAAAGCGCCTGCTTCATCACTGCTATCGAAGTTAATTTCACCGTTAGTAGTATCAACATTAATTTTCCAAGTTTCCATTGCTTGGACATCTGCACTATCGCTGTATTTACTGTTTATATACACACCGCTAACTATGTTTACATCTTCGTCATTTAGAATTTTATTTAACCAAACTTCTAATTTTGCTTTAACTGTGTTGAGTGATCTTGTTGCATGTGAACCACTAGTGAAACCTAGTTCACCAAATGAATCTATAGTATCTTGTGGATCATTAATTATTCTGTACTGAGTTTGATCATCACTAGTAATGTAAATCTCATCAGTTGTTCCTGGCTTTAAACTAAGACCGAACCATTGATTCTTACCATTTACCAATGAGATCACACCGTTAACTGTTGGCTCACCGGAAATATCTAGTAAGTAAGCAGGTTTAATAGTTAACTCGTCATCAGCTACTACGGCTGAAACGTTTGGAGTGAGGCTACCCGTAACATTACCTGTTACTTCGGTAGTAGAATCTATATAAAATGTATTGTTAGTAACAACAGTGTCCGCTAAACTAAAAGTTGCATCTGCAATCTGTGCCGTAGTATCACTGCCTGTTATATTAAGACCTGTACTAGTGCTTGCCGCAAAACCATGTTCTGGACTGAATACCTGTATAGTAGTTGCACCACTTGATTGTCCTCTGTTAAAGAAGTCCAATCCAGATGTAATACCAACACTGAGTGCAGGTTCTGTAATTGTAAATGTACTTGTACCAGTGTTCACACCGGTTACTGGATATTCTGTTCCTACCAAAGTGGCGCTACCTGTAAACTCAACTTTGTCGCCTATTACAATACCTGAAACGTTTGCAGTAAGTGTAACTGTACTAGAGGCATCAACTGCGGCTGTAACAGTTCTGCCTGTTGACCATGTATTTGATGGAAGTGTTACACTAAATGTATTAGCAACGCTGTTTGCAGAAATTGGTAAAAGTTTATTATGGTACCATGTAGTTCTCGATGGTGCTTGTGAGGCTGTGCCTATAACACCAATATGGCTTGCGCCTTCTGTCCATACATAGCCGTTATACCCTGCTGATGCATTTGGTAATGCTGTAAACACCAGGTTTTCTTGTCCAGTATCAAATGTAACAACTCCAGCTGTTGGCGTACCTGCTGTAACTCTACCGATACCACTATATACTGTGCTTGCGCCACTGCCTGTGATTAAACTCGGGTCTGCTGGGTCTTTAACAAACACAACATTAGCGGCAGAAATACTACTAGTATTTGCAATACCAAGTCCTTCTGTAACTACGTCAATGTGTTTCTTTTCTAAGCCAATAAAGCCTGTGCCGATTTGTGGGTTAACCATTACTAAACTACTGTCAATATGTCTATAATCAGGAATACTCATGTTAGCATAGAAGCCAGTTGTAGCGGCTCCGCTTGCAATAACTGTATTTGATATAATGTGGTTAACATGTGTGTTGCCGTAATATGTAATAGCAACATCATCTGAATTTTGTGGGGCAAAACCTAAGTACAATGAATGATCCGCTGTGGAAGTATTAGCACTTACAAAGTTGTAATCATATGCTGTATTTACTAATGCACCTGTACCACTGCTATCACCATCTTGTTTTACTCCATTAAGTAAAACTGTGATATCATCTGCTGTAAAGGATCTGCTTGTTTGGTTTTGGTTAATAGAGTTATTACCACTTACAATACTGTCAAACACAGTTCTAGCTAGACTGGTGTCCGCGGCATTTGTTAAGTTGGCTGTACCAATTAAAGTAGTATTTGCTTTCCATGATTTAGATTTACTTACACCGTCAAACTCTCCCGAGCCTTTCGTGTATCTAATATGCGGAACTGTGAACTTAATAATCTGACTGTTTGCTAAACTAAGTGTTCTAGCAGAAGCACCCAGGGTGCCTTCTAATGTTACAGTCTTATTGTATGTTGCACTGATGGCATCATTTGTGTCAGCGCCAATATAAACTTGTTTGCTATCTGTAGCAAAGCCAATCTCGCCAGGTCTAAGCGGATGTGGTAAATCCTGCTTTAATCCTCGCCTTTGTTGGATTCTGCTGATAATAATTTTTAAATTTGCATTGTCTTGATGTGACACTATGTAAACTCCAATATGTTCTTATAAATGTATTTATCACTTTGAGCAATTCTAGTTTCATATCCTGCACAAAGATTTACCAGAACGAGGAGTTTTTGGTGTAAAATGATCTACAAACTGTTGTGGCATTGATTCGATGCCTTCGTACATAGTATTAACGCATTGTAACTCGTCAATATGGTCGTTTATAAATTGGTGGAATTCATCAGTCCAATTAAATTGCTGTTTCCATTCTTCGGAACCATACACTAAGTCTTTAGTCATATTGCAACCACGAATGGTTATATCTTTTGTTGTTAGGGCAAAAAGGTTAGGTCCACCGCTTGGCACTATATTTTGATACAAAGACATTACGCCACAGTAGGACATTGTGCCACTGTAAGTCATATTCTGCAAAGCACTAAAGAAATAATCGTTGCCGACATTCTCATGGTAAGCATCGAACGGCTCACACGCACCTGATATAATAGCTCGCATTTTCATTAAAGGTGTTTTACGAGGAACGACAACACCAGTGCCGCCTAACTCGTTTACTAAGTCTGCTTTTTCCTGTGTGCTAGTAAGTCCGTATACAGTACAGCCCATAAGATTTGCAAATTGTACAACCATATTACCAACACCACCTGTCGCTCCACTTACACCAACAGTATCCGAAACATTAACTTTTAATACCTTAGTTAAGGAATAGTATGCTGTTCTTCCTACTAGGCTATAAAACGTTAGATACTTTTCCATATCTGTGCCAGGAGTTAACTTAAAATGTTCGGTATCGCCATTACCTATTGCATGTGTGCGCCAACCCTTCTTATGCCACAAGTGTGTATGAACTGGGAAGTCTGCATTTTTGCTTTCTATAACTCTGCCTACTGACTCGCCTGGTATCCCTTCATTGAGAGTTATCATCGGGTAGTTAGGAAACACTTCACCTGGGTTCATCGAAATACGCATGTAAGGATCTGTACCGCAATAGATATTTTCTATTAAGTATTCACCGTCTTTAAGTTCAGGTAATACAAGGTCGATAACACCAAAATTATCTAGCCCAACTTCACCTATAGCATGTTGTACTAATACTACTTGCTTCATAGAATAGACTGATAATATTGCTCTAAACGTTGTGCCCACAGACCACAATAATGGTCAAACTGGTCACCTTCGATTGTATATTGTTTGAATTCAACATCTCTACTAACCATAAGAATAACACACTTTCTAATATTAGTGTCGTACATCTCATTGTGTGCTAGTGCATAGGCACAGCACTGTAAGTAGTAGTCTTGAACCCACGCTTCTTTTTTAATTTTCTTACTAGTCTTAAAGTCAATAATAGCTTCTTCGCCGCCATGTATTCCTACACAGTCAGTTGTTCCAGCATAGAGCCCAGGAGCAATTAAGCCAACCTCAGTTCCCCATACTTCGCTAACATCACCGAAGCCTTCGTTAATCATTAGGTTAGTCATATCCCTTGCAAGTATACTTACAAAGTTATTTCCTTTGATTTCGTAGTCTTCTTCTAGAATGAACTTCTCTAACGCATTATGCACTTTAGTTCCTAAGCCAGCACTTTCGGTACTTACTCTATTTGCTTCAGCATCACCGACACGTTTACGCCATGCAATCAAGGCAGTCTTGTCAGATGTTTTATCAAGTACAGTGGTCACACTAGGTACAGGGACATTATCGTCTCCCACATAGCGTCTACCTTCTTTGGTAGTAATTCGTTCTAAAGTTTTATATTGAATCTTATCTATTAACATATAATGTTATCCATTTTCCTATAAGTGCTTATTATAACACCTTTGATGGTGTTTGTCAACCTTTTTTGACTATTATCTGTGTTGCTATGCCCTTTCCTATAGATATTTTGGTGTTATGCAATCTAACTGCAAGTGGGCCTCCAAAGGGTGCAATATTAGCCACTGATACCTTAGTACCAACTGCAAAGCCTTGCTCTAGCAACTGAGTAGCCATTCGTGTATTATTAGGCAATGCTTGTATGTATGCTGTCTTGTTGCATCCTAATTCAGCTAAAGTTAACGACATTGCAATATCTCTGCGATTTTGCGGTGCCAATTGTGACCATAGTGTATCTTATCTCTGGCAACAGAATCAAGTATCTGCTCTTTTGTGTGCTTCTTAGGATTAACTGTTTCTAGTTTAGGTATAATAGCCTTTGCTGGTCTAAAAATTGGAGGACAAAGTAGTCCCCATTTATGATAATCTAGTTGTCCGCCAACAGTAAAGTTAGAGTACATTACTAGTTCGATGTTGTTTGCTTTACAAAAATGCTCTAATGCTTCTTGTACCACAATCAAAATCATGTTTTGTGTCTGTAGTGGATATCCGTCATCTACACCTTTAAACTCATTTAAGAATGCTGACGCTTGTGCATGGGCGCCGCCCTCGATAATACCTTTCTTACTAACTTGTGACATACGTTCGTTGTGGGGTATAACTGCGTATGCTTTGTTGAACGGCTTCTCGTTGTATAACTGTGTTAATAACAAATAAACATCCATTATACCTGAACCACATATACCTACATTAAATATAGGAAGAGATTCACTAAGTTTGTTATGCCACAAGTTCTCTGCTGGCATACCTAACCCAAATGTGTGACTACAACCAAACACTGGAATAAACTCATTAGGTACCAAGTCGTCCACTTCTAAGTCAGTACGCAAACCTAAACTGTTTATACGGTAAGTGATATTAGGGAAAGATGCAAACCATTCCTCATCGTCCATTCCTACATCTAGTAGTTTGTCCCACACTCGCTCTTTCTGTTTTTTCTGCTCAGGCGTTAAGTCAACATCATTGTGTGTCATTGCTAACACCTGTGCTGGCTTGCCGGGTGTGTCTAAAGATAGGTGCTTATATACTGCGGGTATGTTGTTGTGGTCTATTAGTGAGTTATTGTACTTGTCAGTGGTTTGGGTACCTTCAAAGAAGTCCCATATACCGGGTGCAAAATCCGTTTGTTCGTAATATGTATCGTGAATATGTATCCTAGTGATACCTGCTGTAAATCTCTTTACATACTCATCAAAAGGTAATTGCCTAATACTGGCGAATGGAGTTGCTAACTTATTAAGTTGTGTTGACATTAAACATATTTAGTTTATGCTTATTGTGGGAGGTTGTCTTTTACGGCACCTAATGCTTGGTCATCTGCCATTGCACCAACATCAACGCCTTGATCTTCTGGGTCAGTTACATCATTGGCAATTTTGCCTTTAGGCACGATACTATTCTCGTCCGCACTATCAACGACTTCCATGTCATTGAGCGCCTTGATGAGTTCATCCGTGCTCATCAAAAATCCGTCGTCTGCGAGGCTCTTACGGAGTTCTTCCGTTGGTATCTCACTAACGTCGGACCCAACTTGCTGGACAATTCTGTCTTTAATAGCAAGTTGTAAGTCGTCGAAGTATAGTTCGAAGAGTAATACTTCGTTAATCTTCATGTTAAATCTCTACTGATGCTCTACCTAGTGGCTCATCTTCTGGGCCAGCCGCGGCAGGTACGTTATCCAATGCAGGCTCTTCTTCGCCGCCTAATGCAGGTTGTTCAAGTCCAGTGTCAAGTCCAGGTTCAGCTGGTGCATCCACCATGCCCGTTCCCTGTCCAGTTAGTCCAGCAATAACGCTGTCCAATCCGTCTTTACCTGCTTTGTTTCCATCTAATACTGATTGAAGCGTTTGCTCCATATTAGATTTCATTTGAACTGCCTGTTCTGCGCCAAACTCTGCTTTCATTTGATCTACAATAGCAGGAAGGTCTTCGTTAATCATTCTGCCAATTCTTTCAACGTGGTCTTGTACATCGTCTGCTAAGGCTCTAAGTGCCATAACCACTTCTGCTTGTTCCACTTCTACTTCTTCTGAAATCATGTCACCGATGATGTCATCGAACATGCTTTCTTTTGCTTGACTCTTTTCATCTTTAGTATCGCCAGTAATATCAAATTCTGTTCCGTCTACTTCAAAAGACTTTTTACCTTGTGCAATAGCATCTTTTCTAGCACCTGTAAATTTATTTTGTTCTGCAACTTTCTTACCAAACATTTGAATACCGTTTGCAACTGCATCTTCTTCTAAACCATTTAAGAAGCCTACAACAGACTCTCTGCTCTTGCCACTTACTTCAGCAAACATGCCTAGTTTTTCTTCAATTGCCTTTAATGCTTCAACGTTGTCTATTTCCATTCCAACTTCTTTTGCCATCTCTTGGAATAAGTATTCGTTGATATCTGTTTCTGGAAACTCTTGTTTAACTTCTTCGCTCATTGAGCTACATGCTTCCATGTAGTCTTTAGCCGCTTTAAGTACTATTGGCAGTACAAATTCGTCATCATGGGCATATCGGGTGTCCTTTCTGAATTTGTTCATGCACTCTTTACTTGCTTCGTCCATTGTGTAACCGCCGTCCATTAAAGCCTTAACTTCGGATACAATGCCTGATTTCATTTCTTGCATTGCAGGACTTTCTGCATACATGCCTTCAGAAAGCATAACTTCGATAACATCTCTTACGCCTAAAAACTTTGCGTATTCTGGATCTAAGTTAAACTTACGATTTGTGTTTCGTAATCTTATAAGAGTTTGTTCTGCTTTTTCTTTAATAGTTTCAAGTTTGGTCTTGCTGTGTAAGCCTTTGACTTGCACACCATGAGCCTCTTTAAGATAAGAATTAATTTGATTAATTCGTTTCTTTGGCGTTTGGTTAAAATTTGTAATTTTCATGTTCTTTCCCGATAAAAGTTAAATTGTTATTTGTATTTATCAAAAACTATAAAAAAGGGTATTGAAAAATCAACCGTTTAATAGGAGGTATGTATATGCGAATGCAAATGATCTTTAGAATCACGTAATTTCATCATAGACATGTCCGCTCTACTCTCAACAACATAGAATTTTTCATTGTCGTCAGTAGTACGCATTGTATGTTTATAAAATATTAGATCATTATAATGCTTTGATACTTCATCCTGATACTGTCGAATTGCAGAATTAATTATATTAATTGTAGGGGAGAGTTTTCTCTTAGCAGTAGTGTTTAATGTTGTTACTATTGTTCTTGCTGTTTCAGGCAAGTACACATTTTTACACACTGCTGTTCTATTAGTAGCAAGTACAATATCAAAGTATCCATCATTTCTTTTCACAGAGAAGTACATACCTTTAGACAGCACATTTTTAGTTGCTGTTTCTAATTTCTTAGCAACTTGTTTGTTGTCTAATTTACCTTTGCTTGATTGCTTTGTATTTTGCTTTGCCATTATCATTTACTCTTATTACTAGTCCACGTTGTCTTAATTGCTGGGCAGTGTATAACTCATTTTCATTGAGTTCGTACTCATATATACCTTTTTCGTGCGATAATTTGTCAAAGAAGTGAAACTCTTTTGAACTTACTACGGTTGGTCCGTTTTTGGATGCTAATACTTTCATGCTATCTCTTTATGATACTTGATTCTTTCTTAGCTTTGGGACCTGGCTTTTTGTGAGCCCACTTAGTTTTCTTAGGCTTCTTTGGACGTTGGGCTATACGCTGTGCATCATTAGCTATCGGTTTTACCACAGTAGCTACTGCACCGGCACTCATGCCACCCATTGATGCAAATTCGTTTAATACAATGTCTGATATCTTCATACTGTTATTTATCTTTCTTTAAATATTTTCTCATAATCTGTGTACACTTTTAGCCAGCCATCTAAGTCTGTCTTAATGTTTTCCAGTATATATGATGAATTAGTTTGGAATAATGTATAATTATGTTCGGCGCACTCTTTACTTTGTGCTACTATGTCCTGCCATAGACTCGGATTATCCTTTTTCATTTGCAATGTCTCTAGATTGTCCACTAGCATGTCTATTTTGTGTATAACATTTGTTTCGGTATCATACATTTGTATGTCATCAAACAAATGGTCGTATGTTTTATATCCCATTTGTCGTAAATGCTGATACATTCTAGTTGGGCCTAACAACATAAACGGCTGTTTTTGTATTACAGGCTTAAAAACTTTCTCAGTTATGTATAAACAGTCGCCTACCATAGACTCAGTTACTAGTTGTATGTCACAATTGAACATGTTAGCATAAAACGAACTACTGTTACTTACTGCTTTCATGTGTACAACATCTGCATCTCTGTCATCAAACTTTATAGGGTAATGTTGTGATAGTGCTTCTAAATAACTAACACCCTTCTTTATATCTGCAATGCTGTTAAGGTTCTTACTAATGTAATCCATAGTATTGTGTGTAACTTCTTCAAAGGGAACATCTGGGCTACTTAGTATGTTATCCTGCAAACTGTTTTTTATAAATGCGCCTAGTAATAACGCTCTATGTGGCTTAGGAGCATTGTTTAAACAATTAAATAGATGTTTTTTAGGTGTGTTAAAGTCGAATTCAGCAGTAATATCTAGCTGTAACATTATGTCTTCTTTATAGTTTCTAGTATAAAGCACCTTAAATGTGTCGTAATTAAACGTTTTAAACTTATCTGCTATATTGACACAACTATTGCCGTAAAACACTGTAGCGAGCTTGTAAGACTGCTTAACTTGGTGAATAAACTCGAATATGTGCTTGTCACAATGCCCTTCTGCACCGTTTTCAAACAGAACTACTGCATAAGGATTGTTCGTGATGTACTTAGGTATTAGGGTGTGTTCGCTGTTGTACTCTTGCCATGTATTAAATATCACATCTGAATCAAAGCCATCTAAGCTGATTACATACAGTAGTGGGTCCATGATACTCCGTTTCAGGAACTCAATGGTAACAGGACTGGTCCTATCTGCAGGTGGAGTCCATTCAAAACAGCCACTCATTGCAAACACAGAATCTCTCGATGTCGGAGGTACATGCGTGACATCAAGTCCACAGTCTTGCATAAATTGTCTAAATGGATTATTAATGTCCGCTATAAGCATAGCAGTATTTATATTATTATTTTTTGAGGAGTTTTGATTTAAGTAAATCTTTAAAGTAATTCTCTGCCATTACTTGTTGCTCACTACTGGTATGTGAAAAGACTTGCATTACTTCTTCAATGTCTGCATCTATCATAATCGTTTTTACACGTTTAATACCTAATACATTTGCGGCATCAAATCTATGGTGCCCATTAATCAAGTAACCCTTTTTGTCTACTATGAACGGTTTGTCTTCATTGTTTAAAAATACATCTCGAGATTTCTTTGCCAAGCCATCTACACGTTGAGTCTGTACTGGCTTAATCTTATCTATGGTCATCTCGCCTTCTTTATAGTTAAAGTCGGAATCTTGTATATGCTGTCTATTAATTTGCGGTAACTCGTTTCTAGCAAAAGTCTTTTCGTGTATTGGTCTAACATAACTTTCTTCTATGCCCTTTCTCAATCGTACAACACCACATGCTAATCTATCGCCAGCATTGCCTGTCTTAAGACTTTCATCGTCACCGCCTGTGCCTAAGTCATCTTCGCCTGCATGTATAACTATTGCTCTGCCAACAATACTACGCTCGCCAGTTAAATCCACACGCCTAGCAACAATCTTAAATTTTGCGATGCCGTCCTCGTTAGCAACAATGTTTCCTAAATCACCGATGTGTCCGTCAGACAATCCGCCATGCTCACTGTTATCTGGATTGTAATGTCCACCAGCACTTGCACAACCATCGCTTAGGTCACCAAATTCGTGTACATGGAATCCATGTTTACCCGGAGTAAGTCCTTTAATTATACCTCGTATAATAGTAGGGCTATCAGGTTCTTGCTTCATAACTATTGCACCAGTAATGTCGCCTTCAACATGTTCTAGTTGCACTACTGCTTTAACTGTTTCTTGTGCTTCCTGGATAGTACTAACACTAGCACACTCGCACGTCTTTGCTTTTGTTCTAGGGCAACTTGTAAAGTCTGCTGATCTCACTATATTGTCCCTTTATTAATTGTTAACTGGGCCCACTGCTCGCGTCCTGCGCCTGCTTGTGTAGGAATGATACTTACACTAAGCGTTTGTGCATGACCGCTTCTGTGCCATGCGGCAAGATCTTGTTCATTCCTAATCATTGCCGTTTTTCGGTTAGGTATATGTATTAGTAACAGTGCATCAAATGCATCCCTGTTTTTATACCATAAGAAGTTTTGCTGTAAGTATATGCTTTCAATTTCAACAATATTTTCTGACGTTGCTATTTTGTCTATGATCGGGCCTGCATAAATTTCCATATCCATTACAAGCAATGCCGTCATAATCGCCTTACGCACTTCTTGATTCTTTATATCAGCTATCGGTAAGTCAATATTTAATACTTGAATAAATGGCCTTAGGCCGATACTTCCGCCTTTGCTGTCGATGTGTGCCATTATAGTTGGAATATATTCTGCATACGGTGTGATTGCATCACGTTTCATTTTTTGAGTTCCGCCGCCGTACCCAATACGTCCACCTGCACTTGAGTTAGCCGCTTTAAGTTCTACTTTGCCTATCCCTTCTATTTCTAAATCACCTTCACCTGTTGCTAAGTGTATCTGATCACTAAGAATCGCTAATGCATACTCGCCTGGGCCTTTCTGTTTCTTACCTACGCCGTATGTAGAAAGTGCTTGTAGTGCCTGTAGTGCTATGTCACTGCCGTTTAAACACGCACTAAGCGTGTTTATGGGCTTTGCTAGTTCTTGTATATTTACAACACTGCCTGTTTTTGCTAACTGGTCTAAGAACTGGTTAATAGCGGCATAGTCACTGTCCAATCCAGCAATAACAACTGCCATGTCTGCTTTAATTTTTAGCTTTTCAGCATCGCCCATCGGTTCTTTGTCTAGTGGCCTCGAAAATGCTGTGCCAATTGTAGTTGATATATGCTCGCTGTTAATTATCCTGTAAATTTTATCTATCAGTTGTGCTTGTTGCTTGTCTGTCACATCCATCTGGCTAATAACTTTTATAATCGAATCACGCTCAACACTTAGATCAGTATACTCGTTAATTAGTTTAGTAACGTGCTGTTTGCTCCATTCAGATAAATTAATCTGTGCTTTCGTTGCATCTGGTAATACACCTACAAACATCTGTAGTATATTTCTCGCACATGCATCGTCGCCGGCCTCTGCTCGCAACCTTCTAAAATTGTCTAGCATTGCAGGAACAGGTATTGCTTGGTAAGCCAACATTTGCTTTTTAAGGTCGCCTACAGGAAAATGGTCTGCTAGTAAATCATTTATTGTATCTACTTGCTTAAAGTCTGGTACATTTTCCTCAACTCCGACTCTATTTCTATCATGTACATATGAATCCGGGTCTTTCTTAAACTCTGTATCTTTAGCTTTTTTAAGTTCTCTTCGATCTTTAGTAAAACCTTTATTGCTAAATCCAAACGAGCCTTTAGGCTTTCGATTAGGCTGTCTCACTTTTTTTATACTTTTGATTCCCAATGCTTTCTTTTGCTTCTCCGGATGGCGCACCCCAGGTGCTAATTGTAGATAAACAGCATATGGACTTGACGCCATTACTTCTTTATTACTACCATCTTTATATGCCACGTTCCATAGGTGTTGTCCACTAGGAATATCCTTTGATGCTTCGTAAATTTTATCAATTTTTTCTTTGCTAATTTTACTAATAATGTTTATCTGCTCTTCCAACGGCAACTTATCAAATTTATCAAATGCACTTTCTTTATTCATTGGGGTCTCTTCTGCTTTTATTTTTTTAGACAGTTCTGGGTTCTGTGAGGCCCATGCCGCCGCTGAACCTAAATCAAACGGTTCTCCGTGTGGGCCTTGTAAATACTGTTGTGGAATTAGTGGTGCGAAGTCATATGGCTTTCCGCCTATTCTGCCGTCACCCAGTTCATCTGTTATTTTAACTCTCTTTTGTGCTGTCAACGTTTTTAAACTGTCTTCATTCCAAGAAACATATCTACTGCTTAAATCTTTAAATTCTATCTCGTACACCATCTTGAACTTTGCAAGTATCCTTATTGATATATCGTATCTCCAGTTACTGCCGTAACGTTGAACATTGTCATAGATTTCCTGAGCCTGCAAG
>TARA_R110000823_G_scaffold47903_18_pt1 | contig 38227 bp, 36 predicted proteins | sample TARA_R110000823 | Tara Oceans TARA_R110000823 (sample SAMEA4397722) | marine metagenome | biome: Polar Biome; feature: [DCM] deep chlorophyll maximum layer (ENVO:01000326); material: water (ENVO:00002006), including particulate matter (ENVO:01000060) such as... | depth 20 m | reverse complement strand
CTGATGGTACGGTTGCCGACCGGATAGGGCCCCGGTTCATCGTAGCTGATCGAGCCAGGGCCAGGCGCGTTGTCCTGCCCGTCGGAGCAGCCTGAGAGCGTAGCCAACAGAAGCACCGCTAGGCCGAGTTTCGTGTAGTGTTTGAACATGTAACGCCACCTTTGTTTTTTATTGGTAATCGCTTCCCGCAGTTCAGGCGTTATCAATGCCTGAAACAGACCCAACCCCCACTATATCCGCTTTATCCGCAACTTTTCATCTGCCGCAATCTCCTTCAATCCCGTTCCAGTCAGGTAATACCGCCGGGAAAACGGAGCCCACAAAAAAGCCCGTTAAAAAACGGGCTTTAGCGAGTCACATCAGGTGCCGGGATACGGCGTTTTCTATACTGCGCGTCGACGAAACCACGCCAGGGTAAACAGGCCAAGCGCAAACATCAGCAACGTTTGGGGAGCAGGCACCGGATTGGGATCCGGGTCCGGATCGGGGTCCGGCTCTGGAGTACGTGGGGTACCAATCGACTTGTCGCTACCGCCACACGCCCCGTCGGGCAATAAGGCGTTGCCGCTGCACAGTTGCTGGGCGCGAATGCCTACCATGCCAAACGCGCTCTCGGTCAGCCCCAGGTCATTAATGCTGAAGCTGAAGGTCTGGATATTATCAAACCCCTGGCTCGCCAGACGAAATACCAGTTCCCACTCGTCATCGGGCTGCAACAGGGTTGGATTGAGCCCATTGAGGTTGCAGCCGGGACCGCAGCTATTCGAGGCAGTGTCGGTAGCGAACAGTGTCACCTCGTTAACCGGCGCGACATTGGTCAATCCCACCGGGCCGGTGAGATCGAAATCGCCCAGGTCGATGAACAATCCCAGCCCTTCGGCATTCCACGGGCTCACCGTGAAGTTGAGGTCGAACTGGTTCGTCGCAATACGATGGTCTACCGTGAGTATATAATTGCCCGAGCTGCCTTCGTTGGTGTCCCAGTTGTCGTAAATGAGCGTGGCATTCGCGGCCATGGGCAGCAACGCCGCACCAATAACTGCACCCACACCAAGTAACCGCTTCATATCGCTGTATCGCCTTTTAAGTTGTCTGAAATTCCTTCAGAACCTGTTAAAGCACAATCTGTGCCATTGTTCTTATATTGTTGTTTTATAAACACATTCGTCTTTCAGAATGCTCGCAGAAGCCCAGCGTTCGACCCTTGTGTAAGACTTCCTGACAGCAAACTGCGTTGCGCCAGCTCCTTCAGGTTTGCGCGCCCATAGAACAGGCGGCGTTCATTCAACAACCCGGCGGCAAAGCGCTATTGCCTGCGCTAAAGATCGTAAGCTGGTCTATCTGCACGCTTCGGGGTACGTCTACACCGGGCACACGCGTGTCATCCTGCACCCGCACGTACACCGCGCCTGACGCACTGGCCGGCAGGCTGAAATACTGCACGGCTGGTGATCCACCTGTGACTGCAAACATGTCGGAGAAGCTGAACCCGTCAAAGGAGTAGGAAAAGGTGAAGCTCTCTTCTGCCGAGCTGGTGCTGGCCCGCGCAGAAAAGAGAACCCCGTCGCCCAACGGCATCTGAAAAACCCACTGATGCTCAAGGTATCCATAGCGGCTTGAAGGGGAGCCGCCGGAGCTGACTTCCTGGACAAGCTGGTAAACACCATCCTCATCCCATGTCTGCAAGTACGAGCCGGACACCAACCCGGCCACCGGCAGGTCGTCTCCCGCATACACTATCCCGTCCGGATTAGCAGTCGCGACCTCCGTTGCCGCTACCGCCTCGTCACTGAAGGCGGAGTCGCCGCTACTGTTCCAGCCCTTGATGCGATAGTAATAGAGCGAATCCGGCGCCAGTCCATCGTCCACATAAGCGGTGGTATTGGCTGTAAGGCTGGCAACCGGCGAGTACGTGCCACTTGCTGATCTGCGCTGCAGAATGAATCCGGATTCATTGTTCGAGTTATCCTGCCAGTGCAGCTCAATGGCGCCCGCGCTCTGCGCGGCGGCCCGCAAATCAGAGGGAGCGGCGGGAAGCTGCTCAAGGGGCTGTCTGAAACCAGCCACCGTTGCAGCAGTATTGTTCAGGGTTTGTCGATTGTCTGCGTAACCCGTTACACCGGTTGGCGCGTTGTTATAGTTCATTTCCGGATTCGAAAAATGATCCACCCGTGTGCAACCGCCGCTGCAGTTGTAAGACATAATGGTGCGGAAACCTGCGAGCATGTCGTTGTGGCCATAGGAATAGGGATAAATCGCAGCAACCGCATTGGCGTGATCGTGATGCGCACCCTGGTTGTGGCCCAGCTCGTGTCCAAATGAAAAATACCCTGTCGCGCAACTGTGATGAACAACGCTGAAAGCGCTGCTGGCGAAAGATGGTGACAAACTGGCCATGCGGTAGGCGATGCCGCAGGATGCGGGCTCGTCTTCTATGAGGCTTACCATGTCGGCGTTGTAGGCTTCACGCAGGGTGTGCAATTCATCCATGTAACCGTCGCTTGCGTGGCGCAGCCGTACAAGGTCCGTCTGCATGCTGCCGGCCTCGGTATAGTTTGTGCGGGTCAGGTGAACCAGGTTCAGGCGCGCATCTATGCCGCTGTTGAGGTAAGCCTGGTTGGTTTCCGCAACAGCCAGAAGAGCCAGCGCCTCTGCACCCGCTTTACCATAGCGCGCCTCAACCGCCGGTGTGTAGGCCACGAGCACATCGATACCGGTGTTGCCATCCGCGGCTACAGGCGCCGCGCCACCGACACTGTCGCCCATCGTTTCATCCGCCACCGGAATTGGGTCCAGGGCCGGAGCCGGATCAGATGTCAAGACTTCGCTGATGACATGGCTCCCGTCGGCCCGGGGCTCGAGTTTGTACAGCCGCCCTGCATGCAGAATCGAGCCGGCAACAGAATTGCCGCTCGCAGCCATAATCACCCGCTCAGAGCGCTTGCCCTCAATACGGCCTGACCAGGCAAATCTGCCGTTCCCGAACTCCTGCTGGTGGTCTCGCACCGCGCGCAACTCCAGCCCCTGCGGCAGACGCACAGCGAGACGGCCGCTGCGCAGTTGAGCGCGATTCACTTCAACAACCCGGGAACGCGCTGCAATCGCCTGATCGGGCAGGCGCACGCCCGATTTACCCGCCACTTCCCTGAGTAGATTCAGCGGACGATCGGCACTGGAATAACTGTTACTACTGAAAACGATAGTGCCGACAATACCGGCCACCATAGCCGCTGTGCGGATTACTGAGACTAAGGAATTCACGTGTACGCCCCTGATGCATTTACCCTGCAAGACTAGAGCGTGGTTGAATCCGGCGGATAGATAAAACTGCTGAAAACTCGAGAAATCCGGTTATAACGTGAAATAGACAATTCGCATATCACGGGGCCCGAATTGCACTCCCGGGAGGCGAACCTAGGCGGCTCCGCCATCAATGCGAATGTTCTGGCCGTTGATAAAATCCGCGCGGCGGCTGGCGAGGAAGGCCACAAGATCGGCCACTTCTTCGCGTTCGGCAATACGCCCGCAGGGGTTGGGGAAATCCCGTTCCACGATCAACGCCACTATCTCTTCCCAGGTATCGCCGCGTCCCAGCTTTTGCGCCAGGCGCCGGTAGCCCGCCTCCACCTGTTCGGTGCGCACCAAACCCGGCGACACGGTATTCACCGTGATGCCGGTGCCAGCCAGCTCCTGCGCCAGGCTCGCCCCCATCGCCGCCAGGGCGCTCTTGGCCGCGTAGTAGGCCGGGCGGATGGCGGCGGGCCGGAAAGTGCCCGCCGTGCCGAGATTAATTACCCGGCCCCAGCCTCTGGCCTGCATACCGCCAATGCACCCCCGCGCCAGGCGCACTGCCGAGAGCACATTGATCTGGTAAAGCTCCAGCCACTTGGCCGTGTCGGCCTCGCTCCAGCGGTGATTGTCGGTGCTGCCATAATTGTTCACCAGTATGTCCACCGACAGGCCCAGGGCGGCGATCTGCTCCAACACCTCGTCGCAACCGGGTTCCGTGGTGACATCACCACACACCGCGTACGTGGCCGCAGGGGCCTGTGCATTGCCGTGGTAGATCACCGTCGCGCCTTCCTTTTCGAGAGTGGCGGCGATCACTTCGCCGGTGCGCCGGTCGCTGCCGCTTACCAGGGCAACCCTGCCTTCCAGTTCCAGGTTCATCAGGTGATTCCTTCTTCTACCTTAAAGGTTTTTGCCGCGCCCAACTGGGGAAAAATTCGCGCCCAGAGCCCGGTAACCGCTATGGCGGCGGCGCCACCGGCCACAATGGCGGCAACCGGCCCCACGAGCACGGCGAGCCCGCCGGTGAGTGCATCCCCCAGTTCATTGGAGGCGCTGATCGTGAGGTGACTCACCGCGTTCACGCGCCCGCGCCGATCATCCGGGGTGTGCAGCTGAATCAGCGAAGAACGCACATACACGCCAAACATATCCGCCGCGCCGCACACGCCGAGGCAGAGCATGGAGAACCACAATACCTTGCTCAGCCCGAAGCCAATGGTGCCAATGCCGAAAACCACCATCGCCGCCAGCATCAGGTTGCCCACGTTCTTCGACAGGGGCGCAAAGGAAAAGGTGACCGCGACGATAATGGCGCCCACGGCGGGCGATGCAGCCAGCAGCGAAAGGCCCATCTCGCCGGTGCCGAGAATGTCTCTTGCGAATACCGGAATCATGGCGGTAGCGCCGGCGAGAAACATCACGAACAGGTCCAGGGTAATGGCGCCCAACACGAGTTTGTTCGACCAGACATAGGCCATGCCGTCCACCACTTGCCGCAGCGGCCCCCTGCTGCGGTCTATCGGGCTGCGCTGCACCGGCCCTATCATCAGCACCGCAATGGTTGCCAGGCCATAGAGCACCGTGCAGATAAAATACGGCGCGGCCGGGTTCAGCTTGTAGAAGGGTCCGGCCAGGCCGGGCCCGGCGATAACGCCCACCTGCCAGGCGATGGTCGACAGCGCGATGGCGCGGGGCAGCGACAGTCGCGGCACAAGGTTCGGCGCCAGCGAACTGATGGCGGGCCCGAGAAAGGCCCGGCAGATGCCGAGCAAGACGGCGACAATATAAATCCACCACAGGCTGATCTGGCCGGAGGCGGTAAGTACGCTCAGCAGCAGGGCGATCAGTGTCTGCGCGGCCAGCACCGCGCGCGCAATCCAGCGGCGATCGAGATGGTCCGCCACCCAGCCCGTGAGGGGCGTGAGAATAAACAGCGGTATAAACTGCAACAGGCCCAGCAGCCCCAGAATGCCCGCTGAGGCGCCAATGCTCATGTCTTCCCGGGCCAGATTGTAGGCCTGCCACCCCAGAATCAGCAGCAGCGCATACAGCGCAATCATCGACGTCAGGCGCGAAAACCACAGATAGCGGTAATTGGCGATCGTGAACGGGTGCGGTGCCGGGTTCTCAGGCATGCGGCGATGCCTCCGGTAAAGGCCCTGTCACAACGGTAGCGGACGAATCGACATAATCGTGCAAATTCTACAGGCCCGCCCTGCAATTTCGTCACAAGATGGCGGCAATTCGCACATTTTTTCGCGGCAGCGGCGAGGGCCAACCGCATAGGCATGCGGGTTCCACGCGGATTCCCGGCAACTGGCATGTGCCTTGCAACAACTAAAAAGACAGCTCGTGCTGGCCCGCCGTTGCGGCGACAGCTCAGGTTCGTCACACGTAGCAAATACAACAGGAGGAATCATGGGCACCAAAAGTAATCAACAGAAGGTCACAAACTTTACCGTGCCGGGGATGAAAGATGCGCCGGCGGAGCGAACCATTGAGCTTCTGGACGAACGTATGGTGGCGCTGATTGATCTCTCCCTCACGCTCAAGCACGTACACTGGAATGTGGTGGGGCCGAGCTTCATTGGCGTACACAAAATGCTGGACCCACAGGTTGAAGCTGTGCGCGAAATGACCGACGACATTGCCGAACGCATTGCGACCCTTGGCGGCGTCCCCGTCGGCACGCCGCAGTCCATCGCAGACCGCCGTAGCTGGAGCGATTACTCTCTCGGCAAGGCGCTGGTAAAAGAGCACCTGGGTGCGCTGGATGTGGTGTACACCGGCGTGAACAGCGCGCACCGTGAGGCGATTGCCGAACTGGACGATCTCGATCCGGTATCGCAAGACATGTTGATCGGCCAGCTAACCGATCTGGAACAGTTCCAGTGGTTCCTGCGGGCGCACCTTGAATCTTCCGCGGGCGAACTGCCCACGGCCGGCAAAACCTCAGAAAAAGGTGGCGCCAAAGCCGCTCGCAAGTAAACGCCCTGCCTGTCGTGCCCCCTCTGCGAGGGCACGATAGGGCTCACTACTACCTGCCCGAGTCTCGCAATCAGTCCATCCCCATCTCGCGCAGGTTTTTATCCGCCCACATCACGGCTTCGGCATACACATCGCCGAGCGTTTCCAGGTCCAGATTGAGTGCCTCCGCGGGCTCAACCTCTTCGCCCAGTTCCAGACGTTTTGCCAGCGCCAGCGCAACGCCCTTTTCGCCCGCGTGTTCAAGCAGCGCGCCCTGCATTTCCGTGGTCAGAGCCATGCGCGGCAGAATTTCGGCCAGCGGCGCATCCAGGATGGAATCCATCACCGACAACAGGCCGGTGGTGAAGAACACGTCCTCGTCGTCGCGGCCCAGCCGGGTGGCCAGCAGTTCGCAGGTTTTGGCGCGCGTGAGTGCCAGTGTCAGCAGTTCCTGGGGTTTGGATTCGTCACTGGCTAGCAGGAACACCGACACCCAGCGCTTTACCGCGTCTCTGCCGAGATAGACGATAGCCTCGCGCACGGAATCGATCTTGCGGTTCATTGCGCCGGCCGCCGAGTTAACGTAGTTCAGCGCCTTTACGCTCAGGGCAACATCGCGGCCGATCAGTTCCTGGATTTCCTCCAGGCTGCACTCGGGGTCGTTCAACCGCGCCAGCGTATGCAGCAGGTTGAATCTGCCCGGCGCGATCTGGCGTCCGCGGAGCACACTCGGACGCGCAAAGAAGAACCCCTGGAAGTAGTCAACGCCCAGTTCCCGTAGTGTTTCGAATTCCTGGCGGGTTTCAACTTTCTCTGCCAGCAGCTTGCAGCCGTGCCCGCGCATGCGCGCGATCTGCACATGCCACTGATCCGGATCCAGCTCGCGCACATCGAGCTTCACCGTGTCCACCATCGGCAGAATTGAATCGAAGGCCTCACTGTCCACGAAGTCATCCAGCGCAATGCGAAAGCCGCGCTCGCGCAGGCTGCGAATGCCCGCCATGGCCGCCTCGTTGAGCGCCACTGTTTCGAGAATCTCCAACACCACGCTGTCGGGCGACAGCGGCATCAGATCGGGCTCTTCTATGAAGCGCTGCGGCAGATTGATAAAAGCGGAGCGCCCCCGGGTCAGCTTTTCAATTCCCAACTCGGCGGCGGTTGCGATCACGCGGGCGGTTGCGGTGTCGCCATCAAGCTCACCGAGGTTGGCGTTGTGCCGCGAACTGCGAAAAAGCAACTCATAGGCGTGCAGCCGCAGTTCACGGTCGAAAATAGGTTGGCGCGCTATAAAAAACTCGCTCAAGAACGTTCCATTGACAGGCTGCGATCAACTCTGGGAAGGGTGAAGATAGTACGACACTCGTGTCGAAACACAAAACCGCGCCATAACGCCAGCGCAACGACACACCAGGGCCGCACGCTGCGCATACGTCGCCTGAAATGTTTATAAACGCCCAAAAAAAAGGCGGCGAGTGGGAACCCGCCGCCTATATCGTTCAACAGTTGGTCGCTTAGTGACCGACCAGTGCTGTGAAACCATTCAAGTCAGGGTTTGCGGCCCGACACCAGGTGAATCACCAGCAGAATAATACCGATGATAAACAACACCCAGGCAACCTGACCGGCAATCGCCGCCACGCCGGATGCGCCCAACACACTGGCCACGAGGCCAATTACCAGAAATACTAACGCCCAATACAGCATAGTCTTGCTCCTGTTTTACCCGATTGTAGTTCAGCGCCCGCCAACCACTTAGCGGCAACGGGCACACCTCGATCCGCCTGCAAGTACTCTAGCTGGTGGCGACGAGCAGGTTGTTTTCGACGCTGGTCACGCCGTCGACATTCTGCACCACTTGCTCAGCGAGCTTTTTCCTGGCGTCTGATTCAACTTTCCCACTGAGAGTCACGGTGGTGTCCCGCGCGTCCACATCAATGGCAAGACCGCTGAGCTCATCGTGGGCCAGCAACTCAATCTTGATTTCTGCCGCCAGAGTCGCGTCGTCAACGCCCTCGGCGAAGCTTCTGTCATCCTCGTTGGCCGCCGCCTTCGCTTCCTCTGAGGATACCACCTGAAGGCGGTTATCAACGTCGCTGATGCCTTCAACACCCAGCGCAAGTTCCTCGGCGAGATCCTTGTCCACCTCACTTTCCACTTTGCCGGAAAGCACAACCCTGTTGCCTTCTACTTCGGTCTCAATGGCAAAGTTATTGAGATGGCGGTTCAGCAGAAACACTGTTTCCAGCTTGCCATCGCGCCAGACGTTCGACATGGTGGACGATGCCTCGTGTACGGCCTTCGAACCCTCTTCCTCGGCGATACCCTCGGCACGGCTCTGATCTGCCTGCGCGCCTGCCGCCAGGGCCAGCCCGACAACCAGCGAGCTACACGTGAGTGACATTCGATTCGGAAATTTCTTCATGTTGTTCCTCCTATTGCCTTCCCTGGACATTGTGTTGGGACGCGCCGCAACAACCCCTCCGTGGGTTGCGCCGGAACACGCCATGCTTACCTGATGGACAGTAAACAGAGCAAAGGGCGTGCCAGTGTTGGACAAACCCGAGACAAACCAGACACTTGTGGGATTTCCGCAGTGCAGCGCACACACCTGGGCCGGTTTACGACCCCCCGGCCGAGGGTACTCTGTGCAAAACTGACAAGCGCCGGGCAGAATCTACAATCCGGCGCGCCACGCACGGCATCGCTTTAACCAGTACGCAGGTTTGGCTACACTGACTACAGGTTTTCAGGGGAACTCGAGATGTTAAAGAAATTGCTACCCACCGTGCTGGCTGGTCTTCTGCTGTCGTCGAACAGCGCTATCGCCGCCCAGGACATGACTTTCGCCCGCTGGGTTGCCGCCTGCTCACTGCTTTCAGATTCGACCCTGCAAACAGTCGACGCCGGCACCTGCCTCGGCTATACACAGGGGGTGCTGGATGCGGCGCATCTTGCCGAGCCAGAACAGGAAGCGCTGTTCTGCGACCCGCGCGATACAGTGGTAGTGCGTGACTATGTTGAGCTCGGCCAGAAATGGGCGGCGGAGAATCCCGCCGGCCTCGAAGGCAATGCAGCTTTCCAGCTCATGCTGGCCTTCAAGTTTTATCTGCCCTGTGACGAGGAGGCGGAGAACCTGTAGCGCCGCGGCGACAACACAAAGGCGCTACCGGCTCCGGCCGGGAACAGCGTGAGGCAGGTTCTCAATGACTGAATTCTTCGCTGTTCTCACCGCGTTTTTTATTGTCGCCACCGCGACCCCGGTAATCGCCAGTTCAGCATGGTGGGTGCGGGTTTTCGACTTTCCCCGCCCGCAACTTTTGGTCATGTCCTCCCTCACTGTGAGTGCCGAGCTTGTGTTGCTGGAGCCGACGGCCCCGCTGACCATTGCGCTGGCAACATTGGGTTCACTCTGCGCGGCCAGCCAGCTCGCACGCATTCTGCCGTTCACTCCGCTGTGGCGAAAGCAGGTGCCCTGCGCAACCGGCTCCGGCCAGGAAAACTCGCTCGGCATACTGGTCGCCAACGTACTCACATCCAATCGCGATGCGTCGCTGGTGCTGGCATTCATCGAGCGCGAAGAACCCGATATCGTGATTGCACTGGAAACAGACGCATGGTGGGAAAAGCAGCTCAACTGCCTGCAAGCTACTTATCCGCACACACTGCAGTGCGCCCTGGACAATCTGTACGGTATGCACCTATACAGCCGTTTGCCGCTGAAGAATCCGCAGCTCGAGTATCTCGTGCAGGAGGGCGTGCCTTCCATGCATGCGCTGCTGCAACTGCCCTGTGGCAGGCACGTTCTTCTACACGCCCTGCACCCCGCGCCGCCCTTCCCCGGCGAAAACGACGAAGCGCAACCGCGCGACATTGAAATACTGGTGGTTGCGCGCAGCCTCGAAAAGCATGCAGGCAAACCCGTGATCGTTGCGGGCGATATGAACGATGTGCCCTGGTCGCGCACACTGAGAGGCTTTCTGGCTACGAGCGGCCTCGGGGACCCGCGTCGCGGCCGCGGGCTTTACAACACCTATCACGCCTCGCACCGGCTGATGCGTTGGCCACTTGATCACGTGTTCGTGAGCCGACACTTCGCCGTAGAACGCGTCGCCCGCAGTCACCCTATTGGCTCGGATCACTTCGCTTACTTTACGCGGCTTCGCCTGCAACCTGATGCTCCCGAAAGTCTCACCTCCCGGGAAGATGGCACGGAAGTCCAACAGTGGGCGCGGGAAAAAATCGCACAGGGCGACGTTGACGCCGCCGACGTGCCCGACCCGGGTGCGCCGCGCTGAGACCGCGGGCGCACTAGCCGTTATGCTGCGCGGCGGCGCGGCGACGTTCCAGCAGGTGCCGCGCGCGACTGCGGTCACGCCGTCGCTCACTGCGGGTTTTCAGTGCCGGATCGCGCGTGTGCTGGCCGCCAAGCATCACCTCCAACCAGGTTGGCGGGGCCGGCGGCCGCGCCCGCGATTGCTCGGCCGCCGCTTCAGACTCAAGCGTGTAGCTGAGTTCGGAAGTGCTGTGGTCCGAATAATTGAGCTGTTCCGAGCGAGACATACTTCTCCTTGAGATTCGACATATACCTCTGTCGAAGCAAATTGCGTACCAGCCATTCTGCAATAACACGCTCCCCGCAACTGTATCGGCACGATACCTGCAGGTGATACGGTGGTCGTAGCCGGGCCGTAACAGTGACCTGCTTGCGCAAATCCCAGTTGCGGCTACCTTTAAGGGGTTCCATCACGCTGCAAACGTGGCGATGCGATAACTTCCCCCGCTCCTGGCCGCACACACACGTTCGAAACGAGGTAACTCAATGCTCATCGCGATCCTGCTTTATGTACTGCTCATTCTCGCAGTACTTTACTTTGAACTGTCGCTGCGCAGCGCAACGCTGCTACTGGTACTGGCGGGCGTGGTATTCGCCCTGTCCGAAGGCGGAATGTGGTTCATCGTGCTGCCGCTGTTCGCCGTGCTGGCCATACTCAACATCCCGAACCTGCGCATGCGGCTGTTTACCGGGCCCGCGTATGGCGTGTTGCGCAAGGCCATGCCAAGCATGAGCAGCACCGAACGCGAAGCGCTGGAGGCGGGCACCACCTGGTGGGAAAAGGATCTCTTCAGCGGCGCGCCCGACTGGGCGAAGTATGCGCGCATCGATCTGCCGCAACTGACGGCCGATGAGCAGGCGTTTATCGACAACGAAGTGGAGGAACTCTGCCACCTGCTCGACGAATGGGATGTACTGCAACGCCAGGACCTGTCGCCGAAAACCTGGGATTTTCTGCGCGAGAAGGGCTTTTTCGGCCTGATAATTCCAAAGGAGTACGGCGGCCGCGATTTCAGCCCCTTCGCCCAGAGCCGCGTTATGAGCAAGATTGCCAGCCGCTCCATCACGGCCGCGGTCACCGCCATGGTGCCGAACTCACTCGGCCCGGGCGAACTGCTGGTGAAGTACGGCACCCAGGAGCAGAAAGACAAGTGGCTGCCGGGCCTCGCCGATGGCAGCGAATTGCCCTGTTTCGGCCTGACAGGCCCCGAAGCGGGGTCCGATGCGGGCGCGGTACCCGATCTGGGCGTGGTGTGCCGCGGCGAGTTTGAAGGTCAGGAAGTGGTTGGTCTGCGCCTGCAGTTTCGCAAACGCTGGATCACGCTCGCCCCGGTCGCCACGGTGGTCGGGCTGGCGTTTCAGTTGCGCGATCCGGAGGGGCTTCTCGGAGACCCCGACACCGTGAACTACGGCATCACCTGCGCGCTGCTCCCTGCCGATCATCCGGGCGTGGAGATCGGGCGCCGGCACGACCCTGGAGCACCCTTCATGAACGGGCCGATCCAGGGTGAGAATGTATTCATTCCGGTGGACTGGATCATCGGTGGCCCGGCCATGGCAGGCAAGGGCTGGCGCATGCTGATCGAATGTCTCGGCGCGGGCCGCGGCGTATCGCTGCCGGCGCTCGCCACCGCCGCCGGTGAGATGTGCTACCTCACCGTGGGCGCCTACGCGCGTATCCGCCGCCAGTTCAACATGGAGGTAGGCAAGTTCGAGGGCGTGCAGGAGGCAACTTCGGAGATCGCCGCGGGCGCCTACATGCTTGAGGCCATGCGCCAGCTCGTGACCCGCGGCCTGGGCGACGGCGCCCCCTCCGTGCTGACCGCCATGGCCAAGTATCACGCCACCGAGTGCATGCGCGACACTGTGAACCACGGTATGGACGTGGTCAGCGGGCGGGCGATTCAGCAGGGTCCGCGCAACTTCCTTGCGCCGGTGTATCAGGCGCTACCCGTGGCGATCACGGTGGAGGGCGCCAACATCCTCACGCGCTCGCTGATGATTTTCGGGCAGGGCGCCATGCGCTGCCATCCCTACCTGTTCGAAGAGCTGCAGACACTGCAGCGCGATGATCGCGAGGCCGCGTTGCAGGATTTCGATCCCCTGCTGCTGGCACACCTCGGTCACGTCGGCGCCAACACCGCGCGCACACTGGTGTACGGTGTGAGTGCGCCTCTCACGGCGCCCGTACCCGACGACTGCAGCACGTTCAGCCGTCGCTGGTACCGGCTTATCAGCCGATTCAGCGCCGCGCTGGCGCTGTGTGCAGATGTCGCGCTCGGCGTGCTGGGCGGCGATCTGAAGCGGCGCGAGCTGCTCTCTGCCCGTCTCGGTGATGTGCACAGCATGCTATTCATCGCCTGCAGCGTGCTCAAGTTCCACGATCAGATGCCACGCAGCAGGGAGTCGACCGTGCACGCGGAGTATGCCGTGCGCAACGCCCTGCACGATGCGCAGAACGCGCTGCTGGATTTTCTCGACAATTTTCCGCTGCGCCCGCTCGCCATTGTGCTGCGCGTTATCTGCTTTCCCACGGGGCGCGTTTTCAAAGCGCCCAGCGATGAACAGGTGCGTCAACTCGGGGCGCTCATTATGGAACCCAACCCGGTACGCGAGATGCTGGCGGGTTTCGTCTACGTAAGCAGCGACCCCGAAGACGCCGTCGGGCGGGTGGAGTCCACCTTCCGCATGCTGCTGGAAGTGGAGGAACCGTTCGTCGCCTTCGTAAAAGCGCGCTCCAAGGGCGAGATCGAAGCCGACGAACTGGAGGCCGGGCTGCAGGAAGCGGCGGACAAGGGCATCATCGATCAGGCCGACGTGTCACGCGTTCTCGAGTACGACCGCCGGCGCTACGATTGCCTGCTGACAGACCAGTTCGACGAGTTGGTGTAGCGCGGCGGGAAACACAACTGCGCGCGCGTCTGGAAGAACAGCACGCGACTGATGTGCTGGTAACCACCGCACTGGGGAAAGCGGAACTACGGCGTGATCCCCCAACTTATTCTCGTGCCGGAGATTTTTCTCAAGATGGAGGACCGCGCACTGAAGTTGATCAACAAGGCGATCGGCTACGGCGTGCATGAACTCGAAGCATCTCCCAATATCGATAGCGTGATGTACGGCCCCATCATGGGGCCTGACGACCTCGATCGGGTTGGCGACTGGTACTAGCGAAAAATCATCGCATTCGGTCGGGGTATCGTTCGGCCCCGGCGCGACTTCCGTTTACACCACGGGTACGCGATTATGCGGTCGGGCCACACCCCCCATGTGCGGGGGCGAAAGCAACAGGTAGCGCAGTGACAGCGCAACGCGGGCTGCTACACTGAAACGCTATGCGGGCGCCCAATAACAATGCAGGGGCGCGCGCCAGAGGATACGAATGAACCGCTCTCCGCTGAACGTCACGCACGCCACTCCGGGCGGGTCAAATGGCTTGCAACGCCTGTCGCTGGATGCCACGCCATTAATCTGGGTGTGGACGACCGTTGTCCTCGGCCTGCTGTTTTTCCTGGCGCAGACGATCGTTGCCACGCAGGTGCCAACGCTCGGTATCGTGCTCGCACAGCAGGAGAATGCCAGCGGTTTGCAGGTGACGCAGGTGTACCCGGGCCTGCCCGCGGACCTCGCCGGGCTCGAACCCGGCGATGTCATACTGGCGGTCAGCGACAACCGCCACCACATCCCGCTGCGCGACTACATGAGCCTGAATGACCCCGACGTGGAGGGCAGCTACGCATCGCTGAGAGCGTTCCAGAGAGACGTTCGCGAGATCACGCAGCTGCTTGCCAGTGGCCCCGCGCTGTTGCTACTCGGCGACGGCCGCCGTGTCGAACTCGTCGCGCAAACGCTGCGCCCCTTGCAGATGCTGCCCGGCTGGTACTGGGCGCTGTCGCTGATGGGCGTGATAGCACTGGTGATCGGAGTTGCACTCAAGGCGCACACACCCGGCGAGGGGAACACCACGCTGGTGCTGGTGGCCGCCGTGGGATTCTGGCTTACCGCCTGGAGCTGGCCATTGTACGGCGCGCGGGAGCTGGCCGCGCCGATGGCGCCGCTGGTGCCGGCGTTTGAGGCCATCAATCACCTGGGTTTTGTACTGATGATCGGCGCTGCGCTCGCCCTGCTCTGGCAGTATCCGGTGCGGCTGGGTAGCCGTTCTATCTGGCCACTCACCCTGGGCATCGGCCTGCTGATCTGGTGCGTGCTGACACTGCAACTCTACGAGTTTCCACTGCATGCCTACTATGTACCGCTGTTCTGCATGCCCTTGCTGGTTGCCGTTCCGCTCGCCGTCACGCAGTGGCGCCTGTCACGCCACAAACCGCTGGAGAAAGCGTCACTGCGCTGGGTGCTGATTACCATGTTCGGCAGCACCTGCGGCGCCTTTGCCATGTACGTGGTGCCACCGCTCTACGGCGCCGAACCGCTCACTTCACCGTGGGCCTCGCAACTGATACTGCTGATATTTTTTCTCGGCCTGGCACTCGGCGCCGCGCGCTACCGCCTGTTCGACGTGGAGCGCTGGTGGGTCAACACCTGGATCTGGTTCGGCATGGGTGTGGCGATCATTGTGATCGATGTGATCCTCATTTCCTTTTTGCAAATGGGTGCGGCGAGTTCCACGGTGCTCGCCGTGGTATTCGTTGCCTGGGTGTATTTTCCGTTGCGCCAGTTCATCTGGGCGCGGGTGGCGCGCGCGCCGGAACAGTCGCCCTGGCAGATCATGCCGCAAATCGCATCGCGCTTTGCCAGGCCGCTGACGGCCACCCAGTTCACCACAGAGCTGGGCCAGCTATTTGAATCGATATTCGATGCACCGGATTCCATCGCTCTGCAAACCGCCGCGCAGGACGAGCAGCCGCGTCTCACGCATCACGGCCTGAATCTGGTGATCCCGGCGCCACACGGCGCCGGCCAGATACTGCTTTCAGGCAAGCACCGCGGGCGAACACTGTTTGATCACGCCGATGCAGATTACGCGGGCAACGTGGTTAAGCTGGCCGGGCAGCTGGCAGAGCTGGCCCGTGAACACGAGGCGGTGGAGCGCACCGAGCGCGAGCGCATTATGCGCGACCTGCATGACGACGTGGGCGCACGGCTGCTGTCGCTGGTGCACGGCACGCACGATCCAGGGGTGCGCGAAGAGGCGGCGGACCTGCTGCAGACGCTCAGAACCAGCGTCATCCCGCTGCACAACCGCCAGACAACGGCGCTGTCCGATGCGGTATCGAAGTGGCATGCCGAGCTGGCGCAGCGCACGCGTCGTTGCAACACCCGATTGCACTGGCAAGCGGACGTGGCCAGCAGCGCGCGGCTGAATGCCCGGCAGTATGTGAATCTCACGCGCATACTGCGCGAACTGCTCACCAACGCGCTCACACATGCAGAGCCCGCCCAGGTGTGGGTGAGCGTGAGCGCGCACGAGAACTTGCTGCTGTGTTTTGCACACGACGGGCAGATTTCCGACCCCGCCGAATGGTCCTGGGGGCGCGGCCAGCACAACCTCGCAACACGCGCGAGGGAGATCCGCGGCGAACTCGCTTTCAGCCTGCGCGACGAGCCCGACGGAGAGCGTCTGCAAACGACGCTGGCGATGCCGTTGTGACTGCCGGGCAACCCTCGCAACCACCCGCCGTTTTGATACTGGAAGATCAACCGATTGTGCGAGAGATGCTGGTGAGCGTGGTACACCAGGTGTATCCGGCATCGCACATCGTTGCCGTGCAGCTTTGCCGTGAAGCGCTCGCGGCAATCGATGCGCAGCGTTTTCATTTCGCGTTGATTGATCTCGGCCTGCCGGATGGCAGCGGTATCGACATTATCCGCTACCTGCGCCAGAGCAACCTCGACGCCGAAATCATTGTCGCCACCATCTTCGATGACGACACCCACCTGTTCGATGCCATGGAGTCCGGCGCCACGGGCTACTTGCTGAAAGAACATTCCCGCGACGAACTGGTTGCCGGCCTGGAGCAGCTCCGCGCGGGCAACCCGCCAATCTCTCCCAGCGTGGTACGCCGTCTGGTCGCGCACTTTCACCAGCGGCGCCCGGCCCCGGAATCATCGCTTACACCCCGCGAGCAGGAAGTATTGAAGCTGATCGCCAAGGGCCTGAATCGCGCGGACGTGGCGGAACTGCTGGGGCTATCCAAGTACACCGTGTCGGACTACATCAAGGTCATCTACCGCAAGCTGGATGTCTCCTCCCGTGCAGAAGCCACGCTGGAGGCCGAGCGCCTGGGCCTCATACGCACGGGTAGATAGTGCCGCGGGGCATTGTTCCCGGCATGCCGCGCAAAAATAAACGCGCAAGTGCGGAGCCGGAACCCGATAGTTTGCTATGATCGCGCCGCGCTGCACCGCACCCACTTCATCCAGGACTCCAATGATTCCCTCACTCTCTCGCCGCATTCTGGCAATTTTCGGCTGGAAAGCCTGCAAAAGCGTCGCGCTGGCAGACAAATGCGTGCTGATTGGCGCGCCTCACACCACCAACTGGGATTTTCCACTCACCCTGCTGGGACTCTCCAGCATGGGCGTGAAGTTCAACTGGGCGGCAAAGCACACGCTGTTCTTCTGGCCGCTGGGCATACTGATGAAAGCGCTGGGCGGAATGTCTGTGGACAGACACCGGGGCGCGTCGTTCCTGGAGGGCATCCTGGCGCGCTTCGCATCACAGGAGAAGCTGGTGCTGGCCATCGCGCCGGAGGGCACGCGCGCAAAATCCCCGTACTGGAAAGCGGGCTTTTACACCATCGCGCACCGGGCCGGCGTCCCTATTGGTCTCGGTTATATCGACTACGCACGCAAGGTCATCGGCATCGAGAAGGTCATGCTGGCATCGGGCGACATGCAGGGCGACCTGGATATCATCCGCGCGTACTATCGCGACAGGGTGGGCAAATTTCCGCAGAATCAAAGCGATATACGCATTCAGGAAAGGGTGGCAACCGCGCAGCACGAGCCGGCCGCAGAACGGGAATAATTGTCGCTTTGATGCTAGGCTGCACTCCGTCAAACAACAGGAAAATCGCTCTATGGAAATTCTCTCGGAATGGCTGCCACGCATCGGCGCAATACTCACCGTGTTGCTCGGGCTGGTCGGCTTTTTCAAACCGCGCCTGGTAACGGATGGCCAGCAGATTGCGCTGCAGAGCCCGATGGCGCTCTCGGAAGCGCGGGTAGTCTTCGGCGGCCTGCACCTCGGCGGCGGCATCATGGCCCTGGCACTGCACGAGCCGGCAATCTACCTGACGCTCGGCGTGGCCTGGGGCTTCGGGCTGCTGGCGCGCTTCTATTCGATGGTGGCGGACAAGACCAGCCTGCAGCACTCACTGCCCGGTATCATTGTGGATGCCAGCATGGCGCTGCTGTTTCTCAGCGTACAGATTTTCTAGCGGGGCCCCGGGAACCGGCGGCCCGGCGATCAATTAAGCCAGGCGGAGAATAGACTGCAGATCGGCGACCGTTTTGGCGCCGTCGCCATCCACCAGGATGGATGTAATCTCCAGCGCTCGGGCGGCGGCAATGTTGCCCGCGTGGTCGTCGAGAAACAGCACCTCGTCGGCAGAGAGGCCGCCGATCTCCAGCGCTTTCCTGAAAATCGCCGGGTTGGGTTTGCGCAGGCCCACCTCGCTGCTGTCGACGACAAAATCGAACAGCTCATCCACCGGCAACATCCCGCGCCAGTGTTCCCTGAACTCCACGACGTTATTGGTGATGATCGCGGTGGCCAGCCCCGCGCCGCGAATCTGTTTGACATAGGCAACCAGTTCTTCGCGCAGGCCGCCGCCGTTTTCCGACATCGCCATGAACACTTCCCAGATATCGACATCCAGCCCCTGCTCGCGTCCCAGTGCCATGATCTGCTCGCGCGCCTCTTCCAGCGCGATTTCACCGCGCTCCACGCGGTGCCAGGGGTGATCGCTATCGCGCTCATAACCGCCGAAGACGATGTCGCTCACCTGCTCTTCAGTGGCGCCAATCCTTGTCCCGTAGGCACTGAATGCGTGAAAGGGTGAATCGGTGAACACGCCGCCAAAATCGAACAGCACGGCTTTCAGTTTATCTCTCATTTAAATTTCCATCTCAGGGTGTGGCGTTTTTTCAGCTGCCGGCCCCGGCGATTCGCTCCTGTACATTGTTCAGCCGCGCACGGGCATCGCGCTGGCTATCTTCAGAAACCCGGGGCAGTGTCTCGCCGGCCATCGGCGGCAGCCGGAAGGCCGTGTACACCACCTGGCGCGGTTTCAGCACGGGGCTGTGCGCCCGGTGCAGGGTGTCACTGCAATGCACCGTCAAATCGCCAGTGCGCGTTTCCAGCTTGATCGGCGCGAGATCGAGGCTTGCATCCCTGCCTGCGCATTGCACATTCGCGCGGTGTGACCCCGGCACTACCCCGAGGGCGCCGCTGTCGCGATCCGCCCCGGTGACTGAAATGCCCACGGTCAGGCCATTGCAAATCAGGGAGTGGCTGCCCCGCCCACAGTCTTTGTGCCACGGCAGATCCGACAGGCCCTTCTGGATGTCCAGGGGTTTGACCAGCCCCTCGGCGCTCATGTTGTCGCACTGGTGGCCGTCGCCCGTCAGCGAAGCCAGCCACTGCAGGCGCTCATCGTAGAGCAGGCGCTGCAGCATCGCGGACTGCTCATTGAACCACAGCACCCTCACGGCCTGCTGTTTGCCGCTGGAATCCTCCGCCCACCAGGACGCCTTGTCATCCGGTGTGGCGCGGGCAATGGCGGCCGTGAGATCCTGCGACACCGCTGCCATCTCCGCCGCGCTGAAGACGCTGCGTACATGCAGGAAGCCCGCTTCCTCGAGGAAATGCTGCATCTGCGCCCTGTCGTCATCCAGCGCAAAGCTCTGGTGAACATCCAGCGGCGCGCCGGCGCGATCAAACAGCGCGATGTCGCCGGCCTCGTGCACGGGCCGCCCATCCAGCAGCGCGCGCAACACGGGCTCCCAGCCAATCCAGTGCTCAAATTCTCCCTGCGTGACCCGCACCATGGACTGCATGGCCAGGCCCATCGTGCTGCGCTCGTCCTGCACCAGATCGGACAGGGCATCGGCGGCGAGTTCCACCTGTACGCAATCGGGGGCCGGCTGTTGCGAGACACGCAAACCGTCGTCGTGCGGCACCAGGCTCAGGCTGCGCTCGCCAACGGTGAAACACAAGCCGGGGAGTGCCTTGTAGCGCAAACCGCGCGCGGCCAGCTCCCCGTTTCGCCCCAGTGCAGCGGGCAACAGACTATCGAAAATCTCCTCCCGTGACAGCTCGCGCTGATCACAGTGGCGTCTGGTACGGCAATCGATGGACATGACCGGGCTCCGGGACGATGGCTCATTCTTATCATCTCCATTCTAGCCGAGAAAGCCCGCCGCGCACGACCCGCTGATTTCCCCTCTGTCCGCGGCCATGGGCAGACAGGAACAGCGCAACCAGGACTTGTTCGCAGTCATCATGGGCGATGGTCTATGATGGGTACAGGGCCGGGGGATGACGCCTCCCCGCAAAACACCCACCAGCCACTAGCCACCACAGGAAAGCTTAATGAAACTTGCCATTCTCTCGTGCAGCCCCAACGCGTACAGCACGCGGCGGCTGAAGGAAGCGGCACTGCACCGCGGGCACCAGGCCAAAGTACTTAACACGCTCAAATTCGCTATCGATCTCGAGCGCGGCGCGCCAGATCTGTACTATCGACAAAAACACCTGAGCACCTACGATGCCGTGTTGCCGCGCATCGGCGCCTCCATCACCTACTACGGTACCGCCGTGGTTCGCCAGTTCCAGGAGATGGACGTGTTCTGCGCGAACACCGCCCACGGCATCACCAACTCGCGCGACAAGCTGCGCAGCCTGCAGATACTCAGCCGCCATCATGTGGGTATTCCGCGCACCACCTTCGTACGTGACAAGAAGGATGTACTGCCCGCCATCGAGCGCGTGGGCGGAGCGCCGGTTATTATCAAACTCATCGAGGGCACGCAGGGTATCGGCGTGTTGCTCGCGGAAAGCGTGAAAGCTGCCGAATCGATCATCGAGCTGCTACAGAGCCAGAAACAGAACGTGCTGATCCAGAAGTTTGTCGCCGAGAGCAAGGGGCGGGACGTGCGCGCCTTTGTCGTCGGGGATCAGGTGGTGGCCGCCATGCGCCGGGTGGCGCAGGGGCAGGAGTTTCGCAGCAATGTGCACCGCGGCGGCGTGGCCGAGCCGGTAGATCTCGACGAGGCCTATCGCGAAACGGCTGTGCGCTGCACCCAGATCATGGGGCTGCGTGTTGCCGGCGTGGACATGCTGGAGGGCAAGCACGGCCCCCAGGTAATGGAAGTGAACTCCTCGCCCGGGTTAGAGGGGATCGAAAGCTGTACCGGGCTGGACGTTGCGGGCGCCGTGATCGAATATATCGCGGCCCAGGTGGACTTCCCCGAAATCGACGTGCGCCAGCGGCTGACCGTGAGCAAGGGCTACGGCGTGAGTGAGATCTACGTGCCCGAAGGCTCCAATTTTGTGTCGCAGACCATCACGCAGACGGGCCTCTCGGAAAAGGATATTAATGTACTTACCCTGTACCGCGGCGCGAAGATCATACCCAACCCGAAAAAGGAGCGCCTGCTGGAAGCGGGCGACAAACTCCTGTGCTTCGGCAAGATGGAAGCCATGCGCGACATGATACCGGCGCGCACCCGGCGCCGGCGCAGCCCCACCATCGGCCAGCTCGACAGCGAGTAGCAATGTACTGATTCGTCCACTGAATTACGAGGCAATCTCCCATGCAGAGCCCTGATACGGCATCCCGGGAACAGCAGGATTCGGCGCATATTGCAGAGGGCCTCGAAGGCACAGTGGCGACACTGATGGAACCAGCCGTCGGCTTTCTCACGCCGGACACCACCGTTGCCGGCGCCCTGGATTACCTCGTACATGCGCTGCAACACGGCGGCATCACCTACCTGTATGTTGTGGACGACGATCACTGCCTGCTCGGCGTGCTCGCCATGCGCGACCTGCTGCTGTCGCGACCCGGGCAGACACTGCGGGAAGTGATGACACCGGAACCCTTCGCGTTCAGGGCGGACACACCCATGTCGGAGGCGATGCAGGCGGCCCTGAGCCGCAAACACAGGCTGTATCCGGTAGTCTCGGAGCATAACGAGCTACTCGGGCTGGTGTTTGGCTGGCAGCTGTTTGAATACCTGGCCACTGAAATAAGCTCGCAGACAGGCACCATGGTCGGCCTGGATAAAGAAGAGCGCACCTCCACACCTATCTTCAGAGCTTTTTTGATGCGCCACCCCTGGCTGCAGGTGAACCTGTTGACAGCCTTTGCCGCCGCCTTCGTGGTGGGCATGTTTGAAGATACGATTACCCAGATTGTCGCGCTGGCGGCATTTCTGCCGGTGCTGGCGGGCCAGAGCGGCAACACCGGTTGCCAGGCGCTGGCGATCACCCTGCGCGGTCTGACCCTGGGCGAACTGGCGGATTATCCCGTGAGCAAACTGCTGCGCAAGGAAATCGTGCTCGGGGCGATGAACGGCTTTTTCGTGGGCCTGATCGCCGCCGCCGCCATGTGGTTCTATGCCGGCAGTACCGGCACCGAACAACCGGCGGTACTGGCGCTGGTTATTCTCGTTGCCATGGTCGGCGCCTGCGTGGGCAGCGGCATATTCGGCGTACTGGTGCCGCTGACTTTGCGCCGCTTTGGCGCCGACCCGGCCATGGCCAGCAGTATCTTTCTCACCACGTTCACCGACGTGCTCGGCATGGGCCTGATGCTGTTTCTGGCGACGTCGCTGCTGTTGTAGCTCGTCGGCAACCAGCGTTTCTGCCCCACCCGGCGACAAGCCATGGGCCAGCCCCGGCCGCGCCGTCACGACGCGCCCAGCAGCGTGCGCATGGCGGCGAAAATCTGCCGTGTCTCGTCGGGCAACCGCCCCGGGCCTCCGGCGATATGCCCGAAGTCGGATTGCAGTAGCTCGAGCTCCGCTCCGAGCATTTGTGCGTCGAGCGCCGCGTCCGCCGGCGTGAAATACAGGTCGCTGCTGCAGGGCATCAACACACCCCGGCAGCGCGCCACCGCCGCGGCGCTTTCATCGGCTGAGTTCGCCACCGCCGTGTCGCCGTGTTGCCAGGTGCGCAACTGCGCGAGCAGGTCGTTCGCATCCTGCGCCAGATGGTCACGCACCCAGAACGCGAGCAGTGCCTCGATGGAGTCAAAACCGAGCTCGCGATACAGGCCATCGCGGAAAAACACCTGGCTGTAGGCCCAGCTCGCATACACCGTGGCAAACGCACGCAAGCCCTTCTCGGGGGCTGCACTGTAGTGGCCGCCGGCAAACGCACGGTCTGCCTTCAGCGCGCTGGCCACGCCTTCAAGAAACACACGATTGTGCGGATAGCACCTGGCGGTGGCGCAAACCGCAAGCCAGCCGCCCACCCGCTCGGGGTATAGTCGCGCCCACTGCACCGCCTGCATGCCACCCATCGACCAGCCCACAACCAGCCGCGGACGCGCATCCTCGAAGCGCGCCCTGAGCAGTTCGCGTTGCGCGCGCACATTGTCGGCAAGGCTGATCGCCGGGAAGTGCGGCCCCGCCTGGGCGCCTTGCGTGTTGCTGGGCGAGCTGGATTCTCCCGCGCCGAACAGGCAGGGAATCACCACGCAGTACTCACCGCCGTGCAGCGGGCTCGCCGGGTCGTCCACCCACGGCCGGTTGCCGCTAGCGCGCCCGCCGTAATAGGTGGGCATCAGCACCAGGTTGTCTTCTGGTGCGTTGAGTGCACCAAGTTGGTGGTAGTGCAGCCGGCCATTGCGCAGAATTTCGCCGCTTTGCAGCGGAAAATCACCCAGCTCGATGTCCTTCTCCTGCCATTCATGCTGATTTTTCAAAGGGTTGCCCGCGTTTATGCCGTGCACTGAAATAAATATGCATCATGGCATGTTTATTGGATGGCAATGCCTGAACAGCAAGATCCATTCCCGATCAAGGAGAGCGCATGGAAATCGAGCAGCTAAAGCAGCAGTGTCTGGAGCGCGGCATCAAGTACGGCATCGCCAGCTATGTGGATATTCACGGCGCCAGCAAGGGCAAGTTCGTGCCCGTGGCGCATTTCAAGCAGATGTTCGCCGGCTCCGAACTGTTCACCGGCGCCGCGCTGGATGGCGTGCCGCAGGATATCGCCGACGACGAAGTGGCCGCCATGCCGGATGCCGCGTCCATGCAGCAGTGCCAGTGGAACCCCGATATCGCCTGGTTCGCCAGTGATCTGTACCTGCACGGCGAACCCTTTGCCGCCTGCTCGCGCAATATCCTCAAGCGCCAGTTGGCCAGAGCGGCGGACATGGGCTTCCGTTTCAATCTCGGTATCGAGACGGAATTCTTTATTCTGCGCGAAACACCGGAGGGCGGCGCCGAACCTTTCAGCGCGCGCGACACCCTCGGCAAGCCCTGCTACGACGTGCCGACAATGTTCGACAACATCGCCATCATCGATGCGCTGGTGGAAGCACTCAACGTCATGGGCTGGGGGGTGTATTCCTTCGACCACGAAGATGCCAACGGCCAGTTTGAAATCGATTTCAACTACACGGATGCGCTGTCCATGGCGGATCGCCTGGTGTATTTCCGTCTGCTGGCAAACGAGGTGGCCCGCCAGCACGGCGCCTTCGCCAGCTTCATGCCCAAACCCTTCGCCAACCGCACCGGCAGCGGCGCGCATTACAATATGTCGCTGGCAAGCCTCGATGCCGGCGAGAACCTGTTCGCCGCCAGCGCCGGGGAAGACCGCTACGCCTGTGGCGTATCGGAGCTTGCCTATCAGTTCATCGGCGGCGTGTTGCGCCATGCCAAGGCGATCAGCGCCGTGGTTGCGCCCACGGTTAACAGTTACAAGCGCCTGGTGCGCCAGGGCAGCATGTCGGGCTCCACCTGGGCGCCGGTGTTCTGCTGCTACGGCAACAACAACCGCACCAACATGCTGCGCATTCCGAGTGCCGGCGCGCGCGTGGAATGCCGCGCGCCGGACATCGCCTGCAACCCTTATCTCGGCGCCGCGCTGATGCTGGCGGCCGGCCTGGAGGGCATCGAACAGGGTCTCGACCCGGGAAAACCCCACCGGGAAAATATGTACCACTACAGCGACGCGGAAATTGCCGCGGCCGGCATCGAATGCCTGCCGAAGAATCTCTCGGAGGCCACCGACGCCATCGCCGGCGATGAGCTCGCCCTGGAGGTGCTGGGCGCCGATATGCACAAGGCCTTCGTGGATTTCAAACGCGCGGAGTGGGACAGCTACCACAACACCGTGTCGGCCTGGGAGATTCAGCGCTACCTGCGCCTGTTCGGCTGATGCCCGCAGGCCGCGCCCGCGCTCAATCGGCGGGAACACGTTGCAGGCACTGGCGGAACCTGCCGAGGATTGCCTTTGCACGCTGATTCACTAGACTGGCAGTCTTTGTCCGGGCCACTCCGCCAATGAGACGAACCAAAGAGGACGCCGCCAAAACGCGACAGAGCCTGGTGGATGCCGCGCTCAAGCTGTTCGGGCAGCGCGGCTACAGCGGCACCACACTGCGCCTGATCGCCGAGGAAGCCGGCTGTTCGCGGGGGCCCATCTACTGGCATTTTGCCAACAAGGAAGAGCTGTTCGAGGAGATCCTGGCCTATTCGCAGGTGCCGCTGGAACAACTGGTGGCGATGTATCGCGACAGCGGCGAGCCGGAGCGCGCCGCCGAAGATTTCTCGCGCCAGTGGCTGCGACTGCTCATCGACGACAGTTACTTCCGCCAGTCTTTTGAAATCTTCCTGAATAAAACCGAGTTCACGGAAGCCGTGGCCAAAACCCTGGCGCGAGAACGCGCGCTCACCGCCTCGCTCATCGCAACCTTTTCCGCCTGGGTTTCCAGCTATCGTGCGGCGAACAAACTGCGTGGCGCCACGCCGGGCGACACGGTCGCGCTCTCGATGTACGCCTACCTGATGGGCATCACCCAGAGCTGGCTGTTCAATTCCGACATTACCGACCTCGACAACAGCCTGGATTTTTTTGTCGGCGAGTTTCTGCGTCTAATGCGCACTCTCGAGTGACTGCGAGCGCATCAGCTGCCGGATATCACGCTCCAGTGTGCGGTATTCCGCCACATCCAGAATGGCATCGCGGTCGGTGCTGCTCCTGGCAAAGCCCGGACGGATCGTCTGCAGAATTCTCCCCGGGCGTGTGCCCATAAAAAACACCACGTCGCCGAGGTACAGGGCCTCTTCAATATCGTGCGACACCATCAGCACGGTGGTGTGCTCCTTCTTGACAATTTCCAGCAGCAGACTCTGCATCTGCCAGCGGGTTTCCGGATCCAGCGCACCAAAGGGCTCGTCCATCAGCAACACCGCCGGGTTGCTCGCCAGGCTGCGCGCGATCGCCACGCGCTGCTGCATGCCACCCGAAAGCTGATGCGGATAGGCCTTTTCAAAACCCTCCAGCTTGACCGCCTTGATGAAATGTTCCACCACCCCTTCGCGCAGGCTGAGGGTTTCGCCGCGCGCCCGCAGCCCGAAGGCGACGTTCTCCTGTACCGTGAGCCAGGGGAAGGAACTGTAGTTCTGGAACACCATGCCGCGGTCTACGCCGGGGCCGTTGACGGCATTTCCCCCGAGGGTGATCGAACCCTGCTCCTGCGTTTCCAGCCCCGCAATAATGCGCAGCAGGGTGGATTTACCGCAGCCGGAAGGCCCCAACAGAACCCCGACGCTGTTTTCCTCGAGCTTGAAATCGATACTGCTGAGCGCTTTCAGTGCGGTGCCCGAGCGCAGCATGAAGGTTTTGCTGACGCCCGAGACCTGCAGCCCGCCCGTTTGCGGCTTGCTCATGCGGTCCTCCCCGGTCTCGCCGTTGCCACCGTCCGGACCAGCTACTTGAGCGCCGCCGCCAGCGGTGTTGTGTCCACGCCGGCGGACATCGGCAGGGCCTTGTCGATAAAGCCGAACTTCAGCCACCAGTCGGTGGTGATGTCCCAGTGCGCCTGCATCCCGTCGGAGGCAATATTCAAAGGCAGCTCGCCGGGCTTCAGGCCCATGAAGATGGCAGCCTGGTCGCGGTCGAAAATGAAAATACCGCCCTTGTGTATGTCACCGGTGCTGCCGATCACCTGTTCCACATCCTGCACCGTAAACTGCAGGCCTTCGGCGATGATCCTGTTGCCCTCCGCGGGGTTGGCTTTCCAGAAATCCACCGCGTTGAAGTAGGCACGGGCGAGCTTGGCGGCATCTTCCGGGCGCTCGTCGAGAAAAGCGGTGCTCATGTACAGGGCGTCGCCGAGCAGCGCGGTGGTGATGTACTTTTCTTCGGTGGAATCCGCCGCAACCGTAGCGCCCGGCATCGCCTCGAGCACCTGTGAGCCGAAGGGCTCCCAGAATTCAGCGGCGGCCGCCGTGCCACCCACCATTGCGCCCACCGCGTCGTCCATGATCAGGTTGGTAAAACTGACTTCGTCGATGCCCACGCCGTTATCGGTCAGCCACTCGGCCATGAAAATCTGCGTCAGGCCACCTTCGAGCACCGCCACCGTTTTACCCTTGAGCTGCTCGGCACTGGTGATGCCGGGCGCCAGGATAATCCTGTCGGTACCGTAGGACGGGTTGGTGTAGCTGACCAGCTTGATACCCACCTCCTTGTCGGCCGCTATCGGGCCGTATTCCGCCGTGCTGCTGGTGGCGTGCAGTTCACCGGCGGTCATCAGGCCAAAGCTCTGGTACGGGTCTTCAATGATGGTGATATCCAGCTCCAGGCCCTCCGTGAGGCCCTTCTCCTTGGCGATGAACCAGAACCCGTAACCGGGCCAGGAAAACAGCGACACCTTGACAGGCTCGGCCGCCTGCGCGCCCACAGGCAGCGCGAGCGCCAGCAGCGCGATAGCTAAACGTATGTAGTGCATGGTGGATCTCCTTGGTTGGTACAACTAACGGTCACAGGGTGTGGATAAATTCGGTCAACGAACATCGAGATAACGAAACGCCTGGCGATGCAACAGCTTGAACAGCGCGTCAAAAAACAGCCCCAGCAGGCCGATCACAAGGATGCCGGCCATGATGTCGTCGATATGCACAAAACGTTTGGCGCGCATCATCATGGCGCCGATACCGTCGGTGGCCGCGACGATTTCCGCGATCACGAGATAGGTCCAGCTCACCGCCAGCAACTGGCGAAATACATCCACATAGCCCGGCAGGCTCGCGCGCAGAATCACCGAGGCGAGAATCTGCGGCTGGCGCAAACCCAGCGTGCGCGCAGTCTCGATATAGACCTTCGGCACCTGCCGCGTGACATCGGCGAGCATGATGATCAGAAAGAACAGCACGCCGATTACCAGCAGCGCGATTTTCTGTTCATCGCCGGTACCCAGCCACATCAGCAGCAGCGGGATAAAAGCTGGCGCGGGCAGATAGCGAAACGCACCGGCCACCGGGCCGAGCAGGCGATCCACCGGGCGGTAGGCGCCCATGAGCAAGCCGAGTGGCAGCGCGATGCTCACCGCGATGGCGAAGCTCACCAGAATGCGTTTCACGCTCGCCCAGATATCGCTGGCAAAATCCTTTTCCGTAAGCAGTTCCCAGAGGCTGGCAAATACCTTCTCCGGTCCGGGAAACAATCGCGCGGGCGCGAGTTCCGCATGCGCCGCGAGCCACCAGCCGCCGACAAACAGAATCCAGCCGAGGCTGCCCAGCAGCGCTCTCGACCCCAGCAGCTCGCGCATCGGCAGGGCGGGCCTGGTTGACCGCTTCGCGGAAGCCATACGCGGCTGGCTAAAACGCAGTAAGAAAGCTGAGCGCATCGACTCCAACGGCACGGCCCTCCTGCAGCGATCGTTTGACTTCATCGTCGCCGTATTCTTCCGCCTGGATACGCGCCAGACGGTGTTTGTGAAAGGCGCGCGCCTGCTCGCGGAAGCCGAGCGTTTGCGCTTCCACTCCCGGGTACATCTGCCGGTGCAACGCCGGCAGGCGATACCAGCCGAGGGTGGGTTTCTCATGGTGCGCGTTGTGGTAGCAGAAATTCAGCACCAGCAGGTTGAGCATCGGGAAACGCCGCGACAACAGGTTGCTGTAGGTGCGGCTCTGTTCGTACTGCACATCGCCGCGATGCGGGAACGGCTCGCCGCCCGCGTCGAGATCGAAAATCACCTCGTAGTTGTGCTGGTAGCAATCCATGAAGCGCAGGGCGGTGAGCAGCAGCAACTGGGCCAGCACGTACAGGAAGAACGCCACGGGGTTGAGCAACAGCACCGCCAGCAACACAGTACCGCGGATGAGCACCACGCCCAGCACCCGGCGCCGCTGGTCGCGTTTGGACTCAATGCACCAGGGCGCCAGCACCATCATGCTGTGCATCATGATCTCCACCGCCGGGATGTACGCCCACTCGAGTGCTCTCACCAGTTTATTCAGCGCCGGATGGCGCTGCAGGAAGCTGCGGTAATCCCACACCACCGGGTCGTAGTTATCCACGTGATGGCGCATGTGTTTGTGGCGGATGTCTTCATAGCGCCCGTAGCTGCTGCCTGCAATCCAGTTCAGCAGCGTGCCGAGCGCGGCGTTGCCCCGGGTGGATAAAAACACTGCGTTGTGACCGCAGTCGTGCAGCAGGTAGGCCGCCAGCAGCATGCTGTGGGTGAGCGCGATAACGCCGACCGCGTTGAGTACCACGCTCTGCTGGAAAACAGCCACCCAGCCACCGGCGTAACCCAGGCCGATGTAGAGCAGAACCAGCGCGGTGTAGTGCGCGCCCGCCGGATCGCGCAGTTTGAAGGTGTCAGGCATGCCGCGCCTCCGGCTGCACCACTGATTGGCACCAGCGCGCAAAGTGCTGTTGTTCGCAGGCAGCGATCCAGCGGTTCACCTCCCACAGATCGGCGACCGGCGCGTTGGTGAAAGGCAGATGGTGCAGGTAGCCGTCGGGGCCGAACTCCGGCGTCATGCTGGTTTCGCGATAGCCGCGCGCCATCTGCGCAGTCCAGACCGCCTCCCAGCAGCGCTGGTGGCTCGCCAGCGCCGCGGCATATTCCGGCGCCCCGGGGTGCGGCACCTGCGGCCCCTGATCGTAGCCGACCCGGCTGTGCACGTGATGCGCGTGCTGCGCCGCCAGTTCAATCACGTCCCACTCGCTGTCCATCAGGCGTTCGCACACCACCACCCAGTGGCTGAAGTCGCAGGTGATGCGGATTTCCGGAATGGCCTGCAACACGGCCGCGGTATTCCACGGGGAAAAGAAACTCCGCCCGCGGTGGGTTTCGAAGGAGCACAGCACGTCGTGCCTGTCGGCGATATCCATCGCCGCGGTGAAAAATTCCACGCTGGTGGCCACGGGCCATGCGTCGCAACCGCCCATGACATTGATGAAACGTGGCTTGAGGGCTTTGCCGAGCAGAATCTGCTCCTCGAGATCTGCGAGATGCTCAGCCACGCTCGCGTGCCGCCGGGGTACATAGGATCCGGCCGTGCAAATTTCCTGCACCCATTCGAGGGCATGCCGCTCAAGCGCTGCCGCAAGTGCGGGCAGGTGTCCCGCATCGGCGTGTCTGGCCGGCGCCTCGAGGCCTGAAAAGCCAGCCGCCCTGGCCAGCACGGCGGCTTCCTCCACGCCGCCGGTGTGGCCCCAGAGCGTCTTGAACGTGTGTAATTGCATGTCATTGCCTTCAGTACCGCGCCTACACCGGTAAGCAGCAATAACTATGCCAAGCTGTATGTATATCTTTATCTCACTGTTTTAAATAGCTTTTTTAGGATATCTGCCAGGATTGGATTACAGCGCAGGCGAGCCGCATGCACCGCCGCTGGCGTTGCGGGAACGCTTTTGGTGCACGGGCTGGGCGATGGCGCGGGGCGGCGCAAGTATCTCTGGCTACCCGGCATTTCATGTATACTGCGCGATCTGCGCGCCCGTAGCTCAGCTGGATAGAGTAACTGGCTTCGAACCAGTTGGTCGGGAGTTCGAATCTCTCCGGGCGCGCCAATTTTTCCTTTTATTTCCAGCCTTTAGCAATCACATCGGGCAACCGCTTGATGCCTCAAGACTACCAGTGCCGGAGTTTTGCCGGACTTGCCTTCACACACTCTATTCGCCGCCTCTATCAGTTCCTCCAATTCAGGAGCAGAGTAGTGGGATGTGATGTCACCATTGCGATGGCCAAGCAATATTTTCCGCGTTTCTAAGTGCACACCTGCGGCCCTCAGTCGACGTCCAAACGTATGCTTGAGATCGTGCACTCTAACCGGCAAGTCCAAAGCCTTTCTTGAGCGCTTCCAGGCACTGTTGTTGATACGTTCCACCGGGCGTGTTTTATAGGTAAATACATAATCTTCATGCTGGCCGCGAACACTGTCCACGACGGACTTGGCAATCCGGTTCAGTACAACCAATCGATCCTCCCGGTTCTTCACCCACGCACCGGGGATAAGAAAAACAGATGACCCTAATTCAGGTACTCTTATTTCCCATTCCCAACGAAGTTGGCAGACTTCCTGATCCCGACATCCCGTATTCACCTTGAACAAACACATACGGCTAAGGTGGTCCGGTAACGCACGAAACAACGCATGTTGTTCATCCCATGACAGCGGATAGGGTCTGCGAGCATCGGTCAATGGCAACAGCGGGATCAAAGGTGCGGTATCCAGCCATGTCAAACCGTTTTCATCCCGCCACAGACGTGCGCTCAAATTCAGAATTCGGCGTACAACTGCGAGCGCGAGATTGATGCTCTTGTTCTTCCTGCCCTGCTGCTTTTTCGCAGCGATGAACGGTTGCAGTGTTCCCATATGGACCTGACGTAGCGTCAGATTACCAATGTAGGGATCCAATTGTTTCAGGTGAATGGCATTATCCTTGATTGAAGCCAGATGCATATTCTCTTCCAGGTAGCGCGTCGCTGCCTCTCGGAAATTCCGCTGTGGCCGTTCGCCAAAGATCGTTGCCTGTCTCACCTCCTCAATCCGGCGGGCCAACATCAGTTCCGCCTTTTCGAGTTCGCCTGTGCCAGTGCTTTCGAAAAGTTTTTGGCCGAGCACTTGTTTTTCGATGTGCCAGTGGCCGCCACGTTTCCGTAATCCTGGCGATTGTCTGCGTCCCATATCTGATCTCCTCTTGCAGAAGCGGGACGCCCGTTGCAGCGTTTATACTGCTCCACCCAGGCATCCATTTCAAGGCGGTCAAAGGCGACGCCCTGTCGGCCGATGGCAATTTCGGTCAGGGCAGGGCGCACCTCCCGGTTAAAGCGGTTGCGGTCCATGCCCAGGTAGATCGGGGCGTCGCGGAGGCGTATCAGGCGGGGTTGGATGTGCATCGCCTATCTCCCCAGGTAAACCGCGGTAATCTGTTCCCGGACGTGGCCCAGTTCCCTGCTTATGGCCAGGCGCGCCAACTGATCGGCCTGTTGCTGCGCGGGGGTTAGTTCCTTTTTGCCGGGCCCGCCACCATGAGGGGAGGGCCAGCCAGTGAGCTCCAGGTAGCGTTGCTGAGCATAGGCATGACGCAGGCCGTGCATTTTCGATAACCCGGCATTGGCCGTATGGCGCTCGTAGATCCTGAGCTGCTCGATATAGCTGCGCCCCCAGGGAATCAGGGAGCCCAGGCCAGCAAGTTGCTTGGCTTCTTCCAGCAAGGCTTGCTGCTCAGGGGTGCGGATGGGGACAGTACGTTCCCGCCCGCCCTTCGTCCAACTGGCCTTCAAGTGCAGGTGATCGCCGCGATCTGCCCACCGGGGCTGGATCTTGAGGGCTTCCTCTCGTCTTAGTCCAAAGGCCTGTTGGAGGCGCAGGCTCATGCGTACATGTTCATCCTTGACTAGAGCAAGTTGATCTTTCGCCAGGTCTCTGGCTTTGCTCTCCTGGGCCACGAACTGCCGGTCCGGTATTCCATAGAAGTCATTGGAGCTGGCCACGACGGCCCGCTTGTTAACCTTCTCCGCCCACCAACGTAAACAGCTCATGCGGTTCTTGATGGTGCCGGGGGAGAGGTTTTGCCCAAGCCAGTGGTCTGCCAGGGCCTTGATATGTTTTTGCTTGAGGGAGGTCGCCTGCAGCTGCCGAAAGCCAAGGTCGTGTAACTGGTTGGCGATGGCCGTCAGCTGTCGTTCCCTGCCAACACGGGTTTCGAAGCTGCCTTCGTGACTGTGCCGGCATAACATTTTCAGTTGGTAGTTCAGGTCTCGCATAGTGTTGCTTCCTTCGGTGAGTGTTTCTGATCACCTGGCAACAGAAGCTGCACAGGTCCGACTAGCGGTACGATCACGGGACACCAATCCCGGTTGACCTGAATGTGTCTGGCCCTAGACAACACGGTGTGTTTTCGAATGAAAACTGGCCCGTGCAAACCAACGGTTATCCAGCCAAAGGTTGGGTAGATTTACCTCCATATGTGAAAAGAGCAGAACGCACTGACCGCCAGTGCGTTTGCGGGGTTGAAGAGACTGTCGAATAGTCGGGGCACGAGTGCCCGGCTATCAACAGTGGTTATGGAACAGATCCCCGTGACAAGCGGGAAGGATTGGAAGGAGCGGTATCCAGACGATGCGGTACGCTATGGTTCGAAGATGGACCCGGTCATGACTGACCGCTGCGTCAAAAAGGTCCGAAGGGACGCGTTCGGCAGATTCCAATCACACCGGATTCTGCCTACCCCGTTTGCTTTCGCAAGGTGGGGCCTTCCTTGCCACTTTAGGCGCAGTGGCAGCGACAAAATTCTGTGTTGAGGTCTATCACTATACGAACCCGAAATACGGCTGTCACAGAAAACTCGACCTGAATCGGAAGTGCTTTTTATCGAACGTCTGGCGCTTTAATAGTCAGGACCTGGTCAGGGAAGAGCCTTCTGGTGTACCGAGGGCGATTTGGAGACCGCAAATACGCAAGTTTAGGTGCTTGATGGAGTGGGTCCAGTGGAACCATCCCTAATAGTACATTTAGCCCAAGTGTTGTGCGTTTTTTGCCGTAGAGCGCGGGCGCCCTCTTACCCTCTTCCATTCCCAGCAAACTCGCCCAGTCTGGGGTGTCAAAATGGGTGGAATTGGATGGACAAATGGAGGTTGTTGTGTCAGTCTAATTGGGTGGAAATGGATGAATATACGGATGGCGGCGTGCACACAGACACATTGATCATTACGCCAGAAGTGCTGAATCTCATCGCCGCGATCGATGAGTTCAAAGGCGCGTGGGCGGCTATTGGGCGTATTGCACCGGAACAACTGACCTCCCTGCGCCGGGTAGCCACCATCGAAAGTATCGGCTCCTCCACCCGAATCGAGGGTGCCCGGTTGACGGACGTGGAGGTAGAGCGTTTGCTGGCTAATCTGAATATCAAGGATTTTGCCTCCCGCGACGAGGAGGAGGTCGCAGGTTATGCACAGGTGATGGAACTGGTCTTCGCCAGTTGGTCCGAAATCACGCTGACTGAAAACCATATCAAGCATCTCCACCGGGACCTTCTGAAGTATTCATCGAAAGATCAACGCCATTGCGGCAAGTACAAGACGCTGGATAACCACGTCGAGGCCTTTGGCCCGGAGGGAGAGAGCCTGGGGGTGGTGTTCAGGACCGCCACACCTTTCGATACACCGCGGCTGATGGAGGAGTTGGTCGATTGGGCGCGATCAAGCCTGGAGAAAGCTGATCTTCACCCTCTGGTGGTGGTCGCCATTTTCGTCGTGGTGTTTCTGGAAATTCATCCTTTCCAGGACGGCAACGGTCGCCTGTCCCGGGTCCTGACCACGTTGCTGCTACTCCGGGCCGGTTATGCATATGTGCCCTACAGTTCCCTGGAAAGTGTCATTGAGCAGAGCAAGGAGCAGTACTACCTCGCATTGCGACAGACCCAGGTGACCATCCGCAGTGAGAGCCCCGATTGGCAACCGTGGCTGGTGTATTTCCTTCGCTCGCTGATGGCACAAAAGGATAGTTTGGAGCGGAAGATTCGACGGGAGCGTTTGATCCTCGGAAACCTGCCCGAATTGTCGCAGCAGTTGCTGGAAATCTGTCGAGAGCGGGGGCGGTTGACGGTAGCTGAGGCGTCCGCTGCGACTGGCAGGAATCGGAACACCATCAAGGATCACATAAAGGTGCTCACTGAAGCCGGACACCTTACCCGGCATGGCGCCGGACGGGGCACCTGGTATTCCCTGGGCCAGTAACTATTTCAGTCACCGCCGCATCTGATGAATCGCACCAGGCTCGGCGGCTTCTTTGGACGTGGCATTGTCCAGCCATCCGTTACAGGCTGGTTCGTTCGATCTCTCTGGGCGGAACCACCATGTTGGCACAAGGCAGGGATGGCCTTGGCAAAACTGCCTACGAACGGCATCAACCCGAGCAAACACTTCTCTACCAACTCGTCGAAGCGCACTACCCTGCCCTGGTGGACCAGCTTGCCCAGCAGGGCAAATCCCTGCCCGACCATGTCCACAGGGAGTTCGAGGCCTACCTCAAGTGCGGTCGTCTCGAACACGGATTCCTGCGGGTACGCTGCGACAAATGCCACTTCGAGCGTCTGGTGGCATTTTCCTGCAAGCGGCGCGGATTTTGCCCCAGCTGTGGCGCCCGCCGCATGGCGGAGACCGCCGCTCTGCTAGCCGAGGAGGTGTTTCCCGATGTCCCGCTTCGTCAGTGGGTCATCAGTTTCCCCTTTCCTCTGCGCTATCTGTTCGCCGCCCATCCCCAGGCAATGGGCAAGGTGCTGGGCATCGCGTACCGGGCGATCTCGACCCACCTGATCCACAAGGCTGGGTACTCACTCAAGGAATGCACCACCGGCGCAGTCACACTGATCCAGCGCTTCGGATCCGCGCTCAACTTGAATATCCACTTTCACATCCTGTTCCTGGATGGCGTCTATGCGTATCGCGACAAACCACGATTTCAACCCGTCAAGGCACCGGATAAAGGCGAGCTGGAGGATCTGGTTCAACTGATCAGCAAACGCGTGGGGCGCTGCCTGGAACGACAAGGCTTACTGGAACAGGACACGGAGAGCGCCTGGCTGGATCTCGACCCTGCCGAAGACACCGATGCCATGCCCCAGATCCTGGGCAGTTCCGTCTCCTACCGGATCGCCGTCGGCCCGCAGCAGGGGCGAAAGGCCTTTATGATCCGCACCATCCGGCCACTGGACCGACCTGATCCCGGATTGGAGCGGGTGGCTAAGGCTAATGGGTTCTCTCTCCACGCCGGTGTGAGCTGTGAGAGACACGAACGAAATAAACGGGAACGGCTCTGCCGTTATATCGCCCGTCCCGCCGTCGCTGTTCCTCGTCTATCACTCAGTTCCACGGGTAAGGTGGTATACACCCTGAAGACCCCCTACCGGGACGGGACGACCCAGGTGGCCTTCGATCCGGTGGATTTCATCGCCCGATTGGCGGCATTGGCCCGAGCGCGGTCCGGCCAAAACCCAGGGTCAATCTCACCCGCTACCACGGCGTCCTGGCCCCCAACCACCGATGGCGCGGGTGGGTCACTCCAGCTGGGCGTGGCAAGGACCTGAAGCAGGTTGCAAATGCAGAGCCAAGGACACCAGCAGAGAGTCATGCCGCTATGACCTGGGCGCAAAGGCTCAAGCGCGTCTTCAATATTGACATAGAGGTTTGTGGCCGTTGCGGGGGTGCTGTCAGGGTGATTGCCTGCATCGAGGACCAGGAGACCATTGATCGGATTCTGGATCACCTGCGCCAGAAAGAACAGGAACTACCTACCCAGCCGCTCCTGGTGCCACCTACTCGAGCCCCGCCGGGCACGTTGCCTCTTTTCGCGGGGAAGGGCGCGCGGTAGCAGAACCCGTTTTTTCATAGATCAAGCAGCAGGGACGCCAACAGATTGGTATAGATTCCTGTGGGCTACAGCCTGGAAACGACCACAAAAGATCTGCAAGTGGGCACATGCAAGCGAGATTTCAGCACATCCGGCGGCCATTGAGCGATCAATTCCAGCAGAGCAGCGGGATTCTGGAAAGAAATTTTTCCACTATATGCCGTTTGTTGTTCTTATACTTACACCGATAACGATGGCAAGAGCGACGGTGAAGAAGTGCTCGGCTACCCGAGGTCGGATCCGATCAGCACGGTCGTGCCGTGTGACAGCCCACCCGGGTGCTAAGGGATTGAATAGAGTGAATCAAATCGTGTATCACTGGAACGTTATCTTCATCAGGTACAGCCTTCGAAGATGTTCGTCCCATGCTCAGTTCATCGCCTGACGAATTATTGAGGAGGCTCACATGATAGTTGGTATCAAGTTTATTGAGGGTGTTTTATTGCCGCGCCCCGCCAGGATGGTCGTCGCGATAAGCCTATTGGCCACGCTGAATGCTGGCACCGCAGCCAGCGAGGCTGAAACGGAATTCTATACAATATCGGTAATTCCCAGCGCCCCAACCACTTCCGATCTGGTGCATATCGAGTTTGAGAAACTGCCGGGCGCGCCTTGTGATCTTTTATTCAACGGGGTCGCAATCGACACGGCAAACTTTTCGGTAAAAATATCTGTTGAACCAATATCCGGCACTTTCACTGGCTGCTCGAAACCCGACAACTTCCGGTTTTTGGTTGGTCGGCTCAGCAAAGGAGCCAGCTACGGCTTTGAAATTTATGAAGAATTGCCTCTACTTGGCCTACCGCTCTTCAAGGAAGAAGACCGTACGGTCTCTTTTACGGTGACAACCGACGTGCTACTTGATGCTTTCAACGCCGAAACGCCACAGGAGGGCAGCGTGCAGAGCGGTGTCGGCGTGGTTCGCGGCTGGGCCTGCGACGCACAGCGTATCGATGTTCAGTTCGACGACCGCGAACCAATTGAAGTGGCCTACGGCACAAGCCGCGCCGACACCATGGAAACGTGCGGCGACAGTCAGAACGGCTACGGCATGGTTATGAACTGGTCCCTCCTGGAACCGGGTAACCATACAATGAAAACTTTTATCGACGGCAGAGAGGTGCGGGAGGTAGAGTTTAGCGTATCGGGCCTAGGCGAGGAATTTGTCAAAGGGCTCGAGGGCACATACGAGCTCGGTGATTTTCCCGGCCCCGGCGAGTCGGTGATTGTGGAGTGGGATGAGGCGCTGCAGAATTTCGTCATCATCTCCCGCGATTAGCCCCTTAATGGCCGATTCAGCCGCTCGTGTCAGGGCGAATTCGGCCAAAAAATCCCGGTCCGCCATCGAAATCGGCGCTGGTGAGGATTGCGAGCCGACTGGGTAAAAGACTGGCAGATGCCGGTACCAAACAGCCCACCCTAGTTACAGATAGCCTCTTGGAGATCGCCAGTGATAAATCCGGGCTGGATGATTTCGGTGCCACCCTGGCAACATTATTTGTCTTGCTCTACGTCACGGCGCGGCTCAAGAAGGGGTCCCTTCTGAAAATTCGATTGTTATGATTTTGTTGACTATTTTCCGCAATGCATGAAGGATGGCCGCTGTGTCTATTCCTCGCCTATTAGTCGTATTTCTAATGTCACTATGCAAGACCCAGCTGTAGATAGCCACTGCCGTACTTTTGCCGGAATCAGTCCCGCTTTGTTGTGCATTTCGGTGCAGCTTGCAACGGGCGTCACCGATAAAAGTTAAATAAAAACAATTAGTTAAAAATTAGCTGCTCA
>TARA_R110000823_G_scaffold144958_3_pt1 | contig 38437 bp, 31 predicted proteins | sample TARA_R110000823 | Tara Oceans TARA_R110000823 (sample SAMEA4397722) | marine metagenome | biome: Polar Biome; feature: [DCM] deep chlorophyll maximum layer (ENVO:01000326); material: water (ENVO:00002006), including particulate matter (ENVO:01000060) such as... | depth 20 m | reverse complement strand
GGGCTCGAAAGGCTAAGATACTCGCCCTGTGGCGTCTGCAGCGCCGGGCCGCAGTTTCGGCATATGCCCAACAGTCGGAGTAATTCCTGCTCCCAGGCGCGGTATTGGTCCATGGCGCGCTGCGAATAACGTATAACATTCAATAATCGAACGCAGACAGATCCGCCAATGAAAAAACTCCTGCTTATTGTTGCCCTTACCGTCCTTGGCCTGGGTCTCTATCGGCTGTACCTGGCGGTTGCCGTACCAGCCTTCGAGCCGGAAGCCGGCTATACATTGCTCTACAACGGCAAGACGCTGGAGGGATGGCGCGCCATCGGCGGTGATGCCAGTTTCACGGCCGAGGGCGAATCTATCGTCGGTCGCCACGGCCCGGGAGCGAACAGCTTTCTGCGCACCGAGGCCGAGTACGGCGATTTCTCCCTGAAAATGCAGGTGCGCTGGGATGAGCCCGGAAATTCCGGTGTGCTGTTTCGCGCGCAGCAGCGCAATGGTAGCGGGCGGGCCTATGGTTACCAGTACGAACTGGATCCTTCAGAGCGCGCGTATACCGGTGGTATCTACGATGAGGCGCGGCGTGGCTGGCTGGCGCCGCTGGATAACAACGCGGCGGCGCGCGAGGCAGTGCGGCTGGACGGCTGGAACGATGTCGAGATAGAAGCGCGCGGCGCCAGTCTGAAAACCTGGATCAATGGCGTGCCCGCCGCGGACATCATCGACGGGCTGGATGCGCGGGGATTCATCGCGTTGCAGGTGCACAGTGGCGACAGCGGCGTTATCCGCTGGCGGCATATTCGTATCAGGGCATTGCCCGGCATGGCCGCACCGGGCGACACTCTGCTCAAGCCCGTCGAGTGGCAGTCTGAAAATCTCCACGCGCTGGAGTTCAGCGAAAGCGGCCTGAGTGCGGCATTTTCCGGCGCCCGGGGCTGGCTGGTTTCACGACGTCTGTTCAGCGATGCCATGTTTCACATGCGCCTGCCCGTGTGCGCGGACCCGACGCTCCTGCGTATGCGCTATAGACCGGACGCAAGCGGTCAGCAGCCGTCTTTCGCCGAGGTGGCCATTTACGCAGACCGCGCCGAGGCGCGACTGGTGACAGCGGCTGGCGAGCAGGTATTTGAAGCCGTTGCACTGGAGCGTGCGGCGCGGCCGTTCCTTACCGGCATCGCGCGCGGTGATTCGTTGGTCATTACGCTGGGTGAGACGGATGTGCTGCGTATCGATGACGCGGGTGTCCCGGAGCGCGGCCAGCTGCGTATTCGTCCGGGACGCTGTGGCGAGAGGTTTCAGATCACCGACCTGAGCTGGTTTTCGCTCAGGGAGCAGAGCGCAGAACCGTTGTTCTACGAAACACTGGATAACTCGCCGGCCCCGGTACTGACGCCTGCGCAGGCGCTTGAGGCCTTTCGCGTTGCCCCGGGTTTCGAAGTCGAACTGGTAGCGGCGGAGCCGCTGGTTGGCGAGCCGGTCGCCATGGCGTGGGATGAGTTCGGCCGCCTCTACGTGGTGGAAATGCGCGGGTATATGCGCGATGCCTACGGTGCCGACAGCGACCAGCCGGTAGGCCAGGTGGTGCGCCTGAGCGACACCGACGGCGACGGGCGTATGGATGAGAGCACGGTGTTTCTCGGCAATCTCGTCAACCCGCGCGCGGTAGCGGTGGTAAACGAAGGCGTACTTATCGGCGAGCCGCCGCACCTGTGGCTGTGTGCATTGCCGAGCCCGGATGCCCGTTGTGACTCACGCACAGCGGTGGGTGGCTACGCGACCGATGTCGGCAAGGCCAATGTGGAGCACATGGAAAACGCGCTGCGGCCCGGCCTGGACAACTGGCTGTATAACGCCAAGTCCGCGCGGCAGTTGCGTCTGGCGCAGGGTGAACTCGCAGAGCGCGAGGGACTGTTTCGCGGTCAGTGGGGCATCGCGCACGACGATTACGGCCGCTGGTTCTACAACCACAACTCGACCTGGCTGCAGGCCGACTTCTTCCAGGGCGAAGATCTCCTGCTCCCCGATCAGCAGGGCTATCCCGAGGGCCTGGGAGTGAATCTCACGCCATTGCCGCAGGTGCACTCGGTGCGGGTCAACCCGGGCGTGAACCGGGCTTATCTCGAAGGTACGTTGCGTGACGACGGACGTCTGAAATACGCCACCGGAGTCAGCGGTCTGGCCGTCTATCGCGGCGATCAGTTTCCCGCGGCGTATTCAGGCGATGTATTCGTACCGGAATCCGCCGCCAACGTCGTCGCTCATCTCGCCCTGGAAGAGGAGGGGCTGGAGATCAGCGCTGAAAAACGCCTGTATGCCGACCCCCAGTGGGGCGAACGTGATTTTCTCGGCTCCACCGACGAGCGCTTCCGCCCGGTGGATGCAATGAACGGGCCGGACGGCGCGCTCTACATCATCGATATGTATCGCGGCATTATCCAGGACGACCACTTCCTTAGCGACGAACTGCGCGAACAGATTTTCCAGCGGCAGCTTGAGGCGCCTCTGGGCATGGGCCGCATCTGGCGGGTACGACACGTCGACGGTGCCCAAACGCGCAGCGCGGTGAACCTGGGCGATGCCTCCGATACCGAACTGCTGGCTGCGCTCGAGCACCCCAACGGCTGGACCCGGGATACAGCACAAAGGCTGTTGCTGGCCCGCGACTCGAAGCTGGCACCCGCGCTTGCGGCGCTTGCGCGGGGCACTGCCACGGTACCCGCCCTGCATGCGCTGTGGACACTGGCTGGCCGCTCGGAGCTTGAGCGCGAGCTTGTGCTGGCCCTGGTCACAAGTGAGGACGCACAGCGCCAGATTCAGGCGCTGCGGGCGGGTCGCACGCTGTTGTCGGCAGAGGACTATCCCGGGTTGGTGAAGCAGCTCGCGGGCGCGCCCGTGGCCGTGCGCCTGCAACTCGCCTTCGCCATGCGGGACCAGGCGGATGATGCACGGGTGCGCGCTTCGCTGCTTGAGGTCCTCGCGCCCTCGCTGGAAGATGTGTATCTGCGTCAGGCTGTGGTGCGCGCAGTACACGGGCATGAGCTGGTATTCCTGCGCGAGCTATTCGGGAGCGCTGCAATCTCCGTGGCGGCGGATGCGCCGCAGGCAGATGACGCGCGCGCATTGCTTGCCGCGCTTGCCGCGGGCGCCTATCGCAGCTTGCGCGGCGATCTCGCCTCCGAAGAGCTTGCGCCCACGGCTCTGCTGGAACTGCTGGCGCTGGCGAAATCGCGCAGCGACGCGCATGCCTGGCAGCAGGTAGCCATGCTTACGGGCTTTGCCTCGCTGGCCGGTGAGCAGGACTTCAGGCCGGCGCAGTTGGTAGAAGCCCCGCCGATTTTTGCCGACAGTACCGTGAGTGAAGCCGACCCGCTGTGGCGGGCGCGGCTGGCGGCACGCAGGGCGTTCACCTGGCCGGGGGACGAGTTGGCAGCGGGCATTGAACCCCTGAGTCCGGAGCAATTGGCGCTGACGGAGCAGGGGCAGGCCTTTTACGCCCAGTGTGCCGCCTGCCATGGCGATACCGGTCAGGGCGTGGCCGGTCTGGCGCCGGCGCTCGCGGATTCCGCCTGGGTTAACGGCCCGCCGGAGTGGCTGGGTCGCATCATTCTGCAGGGGCTGAGCGGGCCGGCAGATCAAACGGAGCGGAAATTCAACGGCGTAATGCCGGGGCATGGTCATCTGCCTGCGCTGGATGATGCCACGCTGGCGGGTTTGATGACTTATCTGCGACGTAGCTGGGGCAACACCGCGGACCCGGTGCGTGTGGAGCAGGCCGCCGGCATTCGCGCGGCGAGCGCGGGCAGGGCTCGTAGCTGGACGGCTGCGGAGCTGCAACAGCTGCCCTATGATCGCGGCTTCAAACGCTTCGAGGGGAAATACGTTATGAGTTTTATCAGCATGACCGTCGAGCAGAAGGACGACGGCCTGCACGTGTCCGTGCCGATGTACGGTGGGGGTCTTATGCAGCAGGTGGACGACACGACATTTCGAGTACAGGCGGCTGGCGAGGATGTAAGAGTGGAGTTCAGCGTCGAGGAGGATGGCAGCGTTGATACGTTGGTGGTGCACCGCAAGGGCGAGAAGATCAACCTGGTGCGTCAACCGTGAGCCGGCGCAGGCCTTTGTCATCCGCTTATCGCGGGCAAAGCGGCAGCGGGCAGCGTCGCGCATGATTGCCCGTCGCCTGGCCTGTTACCCGTTGCTGGCGCTGCTGTCGGCGCTGGCGCCCCCCGCACTGGCCGCGCCGGTGCTGGAGTCTGTGCTCGTGACAGGCAGCTACTCGCCCCGTCCGGCGTTGACGGCCTCCGTGTCGGTGCTGGAGGCGGATACCATAAGGGCGCTCAACAAGCGCACCCTGGCAGGGGTGCTGAAAACCGTGCCCGGGCTGCTGGTAGAAGAGCAGGGCGGGCCGGGAGGTCTCACCGCGGTTTCGATTCGCGGTGGCGAATCGAATTTCACCCTGGTATTGCTCGATGGCGTGCCAGTGAATGATTCCACCAATACGCGCGGCGGCAGTTTCGATTTTGCCAACCTGAATGCGGCGCTGATCGAACGCATCGAAGTCGTGCGTGGCGCACAGTCCGCGGTCTACGGGTCCGACGCTCTGGCGGGTGTGATCAACATCATCACGCGACGAGACGCACCCGGGCATCGGCAGGGTGTATACGCTGAAGTGGGTGAGGATGAATACTATAGCGCGGGTCTGCACGCCAGGGGTCGCCTTGAGAATCTGGATTACAGCCTCGAGGCCGGCCGCCGGGACGACGGCGAGCCGGTACCGGGCAGCGAGCGCCGCAGCGACAGCGCGGCCGTGAGCCTCGGTTGGCGGCTGAATGCGACGAATAGTGTCAGGGCCTCGGTACGCTATCTCGATGGCCGACGCAGTTCCTACCCCGAACAGGGCGGCGGCCCCCTTTTTGCCATAACGGACGACCTCGATACAGCGGACTACGAGAACACTATCTATTCAGTCGAGTGGGCTGCAATGCTCGACAGTCGCTGGCACAGCAGCCTCGACCTGCATCGGTTCAATCAGCGGGAAACGGCAGATTCACCGGGCATTCCGCCGTTCGGCGAGATACCGCCGAATGGTTCGGACACCGATTTCACCCGCGATGAACTGCGCTGGGTCAACAGCCTCCAACTGTCGCCGGCGTATCGCCTGGATGTCGGCGCGGACTACCGTGGCGAGGAGGGCGAGAGTCAGGGCTATGTGATCTTCGGTGGCGCCCGCAGCGCTGCCAACTTCGAGCTGGAGCGCGATACCGTGGGCGTGTTCGGCCAGTTCAGTGCGACGCCGCTCGCCTCCCTGCTGCTACAGGGCAGTTTGCGCCGCGACGAACCCGATGGCTTTGATGCACAGAACTCCTGGCAGCTCGGGGCAGAGCTGGGCGTGGGCGCGGGCGTCACCGTCTCTGCCAATTGGGGAGAGGCATTCAAGCTGCCCAGCTTTTTTGCCCTCGGCAGCCCGCTGGTGGGCAACCCCGATCTCGCCCCGGAAACTTCACACGGCGGCGATCTCGGGCTGCGCTGGCAGCCCTCGGACCGCCTGCAGTTCAGGGCCACGGGGTTCTTTAATGATTTTCGCGACCTGGTGGATTTTGACGAGGCGACTTTCCGCAACGTCAATCGGCGGTCGATCGAAAGCTCGGGTCTCGAACTGGAGGCGAGTTGGCGGGCCCTGCCCGAGCTCTCCCTGAGCGCGAGCGCAACCTATACCGATATCGATGTAAAGGGGGAGAACACCGTACTCACGGGCCGCCCCGAATGGCTGGCCGGGCTGCTGCTTGATTGGCAGCCGCTTGCGGATTGGCAGAGCGCGCTGGACTACCGTTACACGGGAGAGCAGTGGGCGATCTCGCGGCATACCGGTGGGCAGGAACTCAGCCTGCTGGACGATTACCATCGGCTTGACTGGGTGCTGAGCTGGCAGGCGCGCGAGCGCTGGCAATTGCAGCTCTCGGTAGATAACCTGCTGGATGAGCGCTATGCCACTGCCGTGGGCTTTCTGGCGCCGGCCCGGACCCTGCGGCTCGGGTTGCGCTTTGAACATTGAAGCGGCGCTTTGGAACCGCCCAGAGGCCGGAGAATTCGCATGAAAAAAGTGGTTGTTGCTGTAGCGGCGATACTGCTGGGCGCCTGCGGCGAGGAAGCCGTGGTGTCCGCCGATGAGTGTGTCAACCGGCTGAGCGCGCAAGAGGAGGCAGCCGGGTGGCGTCTGCTGTTCGACGGCGACTCCCTGGACCACTGGCGCAGTTACCGCGAAGACACCGTGAACGCCGGCTGGGGCGTGGAAAACGGCTGCCTGGCGCGGCTCGGCATGGGCGGTGATATTATCAGCCGCGAACAGTTTGACAATTTTGAACTGAAGCTGGAGTGGCGCATTTCGGAAGCCGGCAACAGCGGAATATTCATCCGCGGCGATGAATCCGGTGGCAGCATCCATCATACCGGCTACGAGATGCAGGTACTGGACAACGCGGGCCACAGCGATGCGGAGGATCCCACGCATCGCGCCGGCGCACTGTACGACCTGGTAGCGCCGGACCACGATACCACCCGCCCTGTGGGTTACTGGAATCGGGTGCATATTATCGCCCGCGGCCCGGTGGTGGAGTTCTGGCTGAATGAGCGCCTGACAGCGCGCATTGAACAGGGCGGGGATGAGTGGCGCGCGCTGGTTCGCGAGAGCAAATTTACGGACAGGCCGGATTACGGCAGCCTGACCCGTGGCCATATTGGCCTGCAGGATCACTGGGACAAGGTATGGTATCGCAATATCCGCGTTCTCGAGCTTGATCCGGCGGAGCGATGAGGGTAAAACGGGGTCTGGTCCCGGCAGCCCCCTGACCTATAATCCCTGACTCACCGCGCGTCTCCCACGGACTCTTCATGTCTCTTCTTGTTACCTACCTGATTATCGCTATTGGCGTTTCATTCCTGTGTTCGGTGCTGGAGGCTGTGCTGCTGTCGGTCACGCCGGGGTATATCGGCACGCAACTGGAACAGCGCCCCAAGCCCGCCCAGGCGCTGAAAGACGTCAAGGATAATCTTGAAGAATCAATCTCCGCCATTCTGATACTCAATACCTTTGCGCATACCATGGGCGCAGCCGGCGTGGGCGCACAGGCGGTGAAAGTATTCGGCCCGCGCTGGGAGACGCTGATTGCCTTCCTGCTGACACTGGCCATTCTGTATTTGTCGGAGATCATTCCGAAGACGCTGGGCGCAATTTACTGGCAGCGGCTGGCTCTGCCTGCGGCCCGGGTGATTCGCTGGCTGGTGAAAATCATGTATCCGCTGGTGTGGGTGTCGGCGCGGCTGACCGATCTGTTTGGCAAGGGCGATCACATGGCGGGTGTGAGCCGTGATGAGCTGGCGGCGCTGGCCCGCATTGGCGCGCGCCACGGCGCGTTGGGTGTTCAGGAGAGCAAGCTGCTGGAGAACATCCTGCAACTGCGCGCAACCCGTACCGGTGAGATTCTTACGCCACGCACAGTGGTGAGTGCGCTGGATGCTTCCCTGACAGTCAGCGATGCGTTGGCGCAGCTTGCGGATGTGCCCTTCACCCGCATTCCGGTGTATGAAACAGACCTGGACACCATGCTCGGTCTGGTAATGCGACCGCGCCTGCTGGAGGCCGAGCGCGGTGGCGGTGGTGGCGATCTGCTGTCGTCGCACACCCAGCCGATTCATCGCGTGTCGGAAGAGTTGCCCGTGCTGCGCTTGCTGGATCTGTTTATCAAGCGCCGCGCGCATATGTTTTTGGTGGAGGACGAGTACGGGCAGACCGCCGGTATCGTCACGCTTGAAGACGCGGTGGAAACCCTGCTCGGGCGTGAAATCATGGACGAAAGCGACACCGTGGAAGACATGCAGGCGCTGGCACGCACCAAGTACCGCGGGCGCCTGCGGCGCGAGGAATAAGCGCCGCGGCGCTGCGTGTCGATCAGTTGCCCGGCAGACAGGCCGCAATCAGCTCCGCAGAGGCCGGTAACCCGCTCTCGCACTCACGGCGACAGGCATCGGCTGCCGCGTTCCACTTGAACGGGTGCAGCGCGCAACCCACATAGCAGGGGCCGATCGCCAGCCCCATGCGCCGAAACGCACAGCGCTGGCCGTCAGCGCCGAGAAATGCCACGCCCTCCGGGGCGCTCAGTGTGTCGATGACACCGTCGGTGTTGATGACCGCCGCCAGTTCCGGCGCCGGCAGGCCGTCGGCGCCGAGATTGCCCGTCACATGCAGGATGCCGTTGGCGATGAGCCGTTGGTAGCTGGTATCCGCCACAGTGCTGTTACTGTGGCCCAACGTTGTGCCGAACACGCGCGCAACGCCTGCCTCATGTAACCACGCCGTAACCTGTGTGCTGCCGTCAAGAGCCCGGCTGACGAGCAGCGGCTGCCCGCTAAAGGACAGATTGACGTAGAGTTCATCCGCGGCCAGCGTCCACTGCGCCGGGATGCCGGTGAGCACTGGATGATCGCCCGCATGTTGCTGCAACAGGGCCGTTTCGGGTTCATGCGCGCGGGATTGCAAACCCAGCATCGGCCACCACAAATCGGTGTCGCGAAAGGAGTGCATACTGCAGTGCAGTACCACGGTGGGCGTGCCGAGCTCTTCCGTCTGGCGGCGCATATTGGCGATCAGGCCAGGGTCGGTTTCGTCCGCCATACAAAGGTTGTAGATGAGTACGTCGTAGCCTTCGCTGAAATCAGTGGTTTTCCAGCGCGCCGTGTCTGCCAGCGACACGTCAAAGTGAATATTCAGATGCTCTGCAATGCCCGCCGCCAGCGTCGGCGTCTGCAATGCATAATTGTGGTACACACCCGGGCTGGTGAGAATCAGGCTACGCAGAGTGTCGGCAGTGGCGCCCGCCGTTGCCAGAAAAGCTACCGACAACAGCAGAATCCGCTGCGCGAAAACTGAATATTGCTTCATCAATCGCTGCTCCCACTCTACAGTCAACCTGGCATCGCCCCGTTTATTCGCTCAAGAATCAGGCAGGGCATAGGCCACATAGGCCGCTCCGGAGGCCTGCCTGAGCCTGCCGCCGCCGGCGGCTACTACCACGAACTGGCGGCCGGCGGCGCGATACACCGCGGGCGTGGCGAAGCCTGCTGCCGGTAAACGCTCCTGCCAGAGTAGTTTACCGCTATATTTGTCGAATGCGCGGATGTGGCTGTCCGGCGTCGCGGCGATAAATACCAGATCGCCGCCGGTCACCACCGGCCCACCATAGTTCGCCGCGCCCAGGCCTTCAAGGCCCATGGCCAGTGCTTCCGGGTAATCGCCCAGCGGCACCTTCCAGGCAATTCGGCCGCGTTCGGTGTCGATGGCGACCAGGCTACCCCAGGGCGGCTGTGAACCCGGCAAACCGTACTCGTCGAGCAGCTCACTGAAGCCGTCTATCATGTAGCCTGTTACTTCGCCGGGCGCGGTACCTGCGGACGCGACGTCGTCGCCGGCGGTGTACAGGTAGGCGATCGGCCCGAGCAGGTAGTACCAGGGCTCGTGGACAAACGCCGGCATGCGCCCGCGACCATTGCGCACTATGTCATACACTTCCCAGGGCCAGTACTTGTCGCCGATGTCACGCAACGATGGGAAGATATCGCCGTTGCCCGCGCGGTCTGTGCCGTGGCAACCACCACAGAAATGCGTGTAGGCGAACTCCAGGTTGAGCGGGCTGCCGCCATCGCCGTGTGTCGGTACCAGTGAAAAGTGCCAGGGCACCTCGCTGGTATTGACGAAGAGCAGGCCGCTGGCCGCGTCGAAAGCCTGGCCGCCCCACTGGGCGCCCCCGTCCAGCCCGGGGTAGATCACCTGCCCTGCCTCATCGGGCGCGCGAAATGGCTCGTTCAGGGCCTTGCCCTGTATCTGTTGTCGCACGTAGGCAGAACTGTCGCTACTGATGTTGCTCACCGAGAAGTGCTGTTTGGCAAAGGCTGGCGGTTGCGTGGGGAGGGGTTGGCTGGCCGGCAGATGCTCGCCTGGCACGCCGGGGCCGGTGACGGGAACTTCCTCGATGGGATACAGCGGTTCGCCGGTCTCGCGGTGGAAGACAAACAGGTGGCCCGACTTGGTGGCCTGTGAAACCGCGGGAATGGACTCGCCATTGCGCCTCACGGTTATCAGGTTCGGGGGTGAGGGCAGATCCCGGTCCCACAGGTCATGCCGCACGAACTGATAGTGCCAGAGACGCTCGCCGGTGGCTGCATCCAGTGCCAGCAGCGAGTTGGCGAACAGGTTGTCCCCGCGCCGATTCTTGCCGTAATAGTCAAATGCCGCCGAACCGGTGGGCACAAAGGCCAGCCCGCGGGCCTGGTCCACGGTGATGCCGGCCCAGGAATTGGCGCCGCCGAACGTGGTGCGGTGCTCCTTTGGCCAGGTATCCGCACCGGCCTCGCCCGGCGCTGGAATGGTGCGGAACGTCCAGCGCAGCTCGCCGCTGGGAATATGGTAGGCACGAATATAGCCTGGTGCTGCGCCGTAAAACTCGCTTGTGCCGAAACCCTGAATGAGCAGATCGTCGTACAGTGTTCCGGGTGCGATGACATTGACCTGTAAATCGTCGATGGGCCGGTCGAGGCCTTCGCGCAGATCGATCCGACCGTTGTTGCCAAACGCCGTTGCGGGCCGGCCGCTCAACGCGTCGATAGCAAACAGATCGTGACCCAGTCCCACCAGCAGCCACTCGACGGATTCTCCGCCGGGCAGGCTCCCCGACCAATACACCAGGCCGCGTCCGGAGCCTTTGCCGCCATGTGGACGGTCGAAGCGGTATACCCACAACTCCTCTCCGCTGGCCGCATTCAGCGCAAACAGGTTTTTGCGCGCGGACAGGCCGTAGAGCACGCCCTTCACCACCAGCGGGTTGGTGGGAATGAACGTATCGTAATCGCCGGCGTCGTCCGGGTCGTAGCGCCAGGCTTCACGCAGCTTCGCGACATTGCCTCGATGTATATCCGCCAGCGGGCTGTACTGGTTGCTGGCGGCATCGCCCAGGTAGTGGCGCCATTCCGTGGCGGCTGTGACTGCATCGTCGGCCGCCTGTGTCCTGGCTTGCAGGGTGCGCGTGCTCGCGGCCTCGTCGGGGCCAGGCTCTTTGCAGGCGGCCAGGGCCAGTATCAGCAGCAGGCAGGCCGAGAGGCGCCGACCCGCGCTAAAGATACTGGCAGGTGGCGCGGGCATGGAAACTAGAATGGCGCCGGGCCCGGAAACTGTTCACGCAATTGCGGCTTCAACAGTTTGCCTGACGGATTGCGTGGCAGCGTTGCCACCAGTTCATACAGTTGCGGCACCTTGTAGCCCGCGAGGTGTTCGCGACACCAGCGCTTGAGCGAATCCGCGGTGGGCGCAGCGCCGGGCGCCGGTACGACGATAGCCAATGGCGTTTCGCCCCACTTGGAAGACGCCACGCCGATCACCGCGGCTTCGTGCACTTCCGGGCAGGCGGCCAGCACATTCTCCAGTTCCGCGGGATAGATGTTCTCGCCGCCGGAAATAATCATGTCTTTCTTGCGGTCGCAGATGGTGATGAAGCCATCGCTGTCCCAGGTGCAGATATCGCCGGTGTGCAGCCAGCCATCTTTGAGTGTTTCGGCGGTGGCCTCGGGCAGGTTCCAGTACTCTTTCATGATGTGGCGTCCGGCGAGCAGCAACTCACCGGGCTCAGATGAACCCCTGGGAATGCTGTTGCCGTCGTCATCCACGATGTTCACTTGCGTATGCATCTGTGCCTTGCCACAGGAGCCGACTCTGGCCTCGGCGTCCTCGTGCAGCAACAGGGTGCCCGGACCGCAGGATTCCGTCAGGCCATAGGCCTGGAAAATGCGTATGCCGAGAGCCTCGAAGTCATGCAGCAGAGACACGGGAACGGGGGCCGCCCCGGTGGCGATCCAGCGCACGGAGGAAATATCGTAGCGTTCGCGTTCCGGTGTCATCAGCATGAACTGCAGCACGGCGGGCACCGCCATGAAAATACTCACGCGTTCCTGCTCGATGCAGCGCAGCATGGCCGCGATGTCCAGCTCGCGCATGATGATGCCGGTGCCCCCGCGATGCACCAGCAGGGAGGTGGGGTTCAGGCAGCCCACGTGAAACATCGGCAGCGGTAGCAGGAAGCGGTCGTCGCCGCGCATGTCGGAGGTGGACATACTGGTGAGCTGCGACCAGAGCATGCCCGTGTGGCTGTGTACCACGCCCTTGGGGTGACCGGTGGTGCCGGAGGTGTACATGATGAACAGGTTGTCGTCGTCCCAGGCGCCGATGGGGGGCTCTGCGCAATCAGCGTCCGCCATCACCTCAACGTAGTCCAGCGCCCAGTCGGGGCGTGATGCGGGCTCAGTATTGTCGCGTCGCAGCCAGCAGCTGATATCGTTGTGGCCGTGCTTTTCCGCCTGCAGGGCTGTGACCTGTGCGTCGAAATCGTCGTCATACACCAGCGCGCGGCTGCCGGAGTCCGCAAGGATGTAGGCGATCTCCGCCGCCACCAGCCGCCAGTTCACCGGCACCAGCACGGCGCCGATCTTGGCGACGGCGAAATAGGTTTCAACGAATTCAATGCTGTTTTTAAGCAGCACGCCAACGCGATCCCCCGGCGCTATGCCCTGCGCGAGCAACGCATTGGCAACGCGATTGGCGCGCTCGTTGAGCTCTCTAAAACTGAAGCGTCTGTTGCGTTCAAACTCGACGAAGGCTTCGCGTGTGGGACAGATATCGGCCCGCTTGCTCAGCAACAGGCCTATGTTGGTGTGTGTCATGAAATTTCCAAAAAAAAGCGTTATAGCGGCGCTATAAAGTGCCTGTGATGGCTTGCGGCGCTGCTCAAGGGTTATTCAGCTTTCGGACCCTGACGCCGTTGCACTGTCGAGTGCCTTGCGCAGCAGGCTGGCCCATCGGTTCAGTGCGCGCTCCGCTTCGGCCCGATTGGTCACCGAATTCGTCCACTGGAGACGGCCGGAATCCATATCGCGTTTGCGATCCACCACCCGGAACAGTGTTTCGTGGGTCGTGCCGTCGATAGCCTCCAGCACCAGGGTCATTTCCCCGGCGCTGGTGGTGTAGCTGCGGCTCATACCCGAAGACATCGTATCCGGCGCGTTGATATCGAGGTTGATGATGGACGGGTGCAGTATCAGCACCGCTTCGCCCTCGCTGAACTCTTCGACCAGCGGGTACGCGGGGGCCTGCTCGAGCGCCGCACGGAAGCGTGCGTCGCACTCGCTGCTCAGGGTGTCCTTGATGCGGTCGACGTCTTTCTGCGTCACGCGGCGGGACAGGTCGATACGGTTGCGATTCTGGTCGCGCAACCAGTTTTTCTTGAAAGCCACCTGGCAGGGCATGAGGCCGTAGGCCGAGTAGCCCGCGAGTGTCGCCCCCGGTTTTTTGTAAACATCTGCATGCGAGACGCTCTTGTCCAGCACCAGGCCGTCGTAGGTAGTCGCATCTGGTTGGTTAGTCGTGCAACCTGCCAGGGCTAGCGACAGTGCGCCGATGCCCAGTGCCCTGAGGATTGAAGTTGATTGCATGAGCGGGTGCCTCTCCGGTTAGCATGAGTCTCGTGCAAGTATAGTCGTGCTGCGCGTTACAGGCTAACGTTGGGCCCCCGCGCACTGCACGTCTAGCGCTCGAGAACGACCGGCAACGTCTCCAGCCCCCGCAGCAGAATATTCGGCATGTAGGAAAGTGCCTCCGGCGCACAGGCCAGGCGCATGCCGCTGGTTGCGGCGAACAGCCTTTCCCAGGCGACCGTCATCTCCAGCCTCGAGAGGTGTTGCCCGATACACACGTGGGTGCCGAAGCCGAAAGCGATGTGCCGCTTCGCATTGTCGCGGGTGACATCGAATGCCAATGGCGACTCGAACAGGCTGTCGTCGTGATTGGCAGAGAAGTATTTCAACAGCACCATGCTGCCTGCGGGAATCGGGACGCCGCCGAGCTCATAGTCCTGTCGGGTGATGCGCCACATGTTGGAGGTAGGTGTCGCCAGCCGCAGGGTTTCTTCCACCAGGTTGGGAATCAGCGAAGGGTCGCTTCGCACCAGCGCCTCCTGGTCAGGGTTCAGGCAGAGTTGACGGATACCCTCCGCCAGCGTGGCGGTGGTGGTCTCATTGCCTGCCACCAGAAACTGCGTACAGTGCGATAGCTGCTCTTCAGTGGTCATGGGCCGCCCGTCGATCTCGATGTGCGCGATGTGGCTCAGCAGGTCGTCACGCGGTGCTGTCCTGCGCTCCGCGAGCGCCTCTACGAACCAGTCGTACTCTTCCTTCAGTTGTGCATGAGAAGCCAGCAGCAGCTCCTTGTCAGCCACCTGAGAGAGGACATTGACATTCGCAACGGTCCAGGCAAATGCCCTGTCGATCATCTCCAGCGGAATTCCCAGCACGTGCATAATGACCGACAGCGGGAACGGGCGTGAGAACTTTTCGATGAAATCGAAGGCTTCGCCAAAGGGCAGGGCGGCGATTTTCTCGTCGGCGAGTTGCGTAATCCATGGCCGGTAATGCTCGAGATTGTCCTTGAGAAAAAAATCACGCACAGTGTCGCGATACAGCTTGTGCTCCGGGTCGTCCACGGTGAGCAACGTGCCCTTGCCGAGATTGTAGGTGCGTTGCATTGCCTCCACGATGTCTGCGTCCAGGGTCTCTGATGAGCCCAGCGCGAGGGTGAACTCGTTGGAGAAAACGGCGTCGTTGCGATGCGCCTCGCGAACCAGGGCATAGCTTGCGACCACATATACGCCGGATTGCGGGTCGCGGTGTACCGGCGCCTCGCTGCGCAGGGTGCGGTCGTAGTGATACGGGCAACGCAGGGTGGGTGTATCGAACAGCGGCATCTCCGCGAGTGGACGGTTGTCGTTGGTGGTGGGCTGGGTCACGGCAGCATCCCCTGGGCTGGTAGGGCTATCAGTATGCTGGGACAAAATAAAACAGTCAATCCGGATTTTATTTTACGGCGTGCGCGGCACCCCTTCCGGGGCCAGCTTTCCCGTCGCGACAGGTGCGTTATGGGGTATTGTGATACTGGCGGATTTGATCTAAGGTACGCGACATTATGACCACACAGTCAAAATTAAAGGACGATGTCGCGGCCCCGGTAAACGGCTACCAGCGCAGGCGTCTTGAAACGCGCCGGCAGCTCCTGCAGGCCGGGCGTGCCCTGTTTGTCGAGAAGGCCGTGGAGCAGGTTTCCATCGAGAGCATTACCGAACGGGCCGGCGTCGCCAAGGGCAGCTTCTACAATCATTTCGAATCGCGCGAGGCGCTGTTCGATGAGGTGATCGGGCTCGCAATCGAGGAATTGCTGGCAAAATATGCAGCCTTTGATCCGCCGACGGAGGATCCGCTGGTACGCGCCAGGGAACGAGGTCGATTCGTTTTCTGCACGCTATTGTCAGACCCGGCCACCTGCAGGCTGTTGCTGCAGGGCGGCCAGCCGCTGCAGGGCGGGGCCATTGATCGAGTGATGCGGATGGTGCTGGGTGACACACTGGCTATCGGTTTGTCCATGGGAAGTCTCAGCCATCTCGACCCGGAGATCGTGTACGCCGCCTACTTTGGCGTGGTCACGCAAACCATTGCGCACCTGTTGACCTGCGAGGACGACATCGATGTCGCCGCAGCCGCAGATGAAGTGACAGCCCTGTGTTTCGCGGTGCTTGGTCTGGCCCCGTATATGCCCCCGGCAGGGCAAGGAGAGCAGGTGGCATGACGGTCGCACAGGATCTTGAGTACGTCGATGTACTGATTATAGGCGCGGGGCTCTCCGGCGTAGGCGCTGCCTGCTATCTCAGCCGGCGTTGTCCGGATCGCAGTTTCATGCTGCTCGAGGCGCGCGAAGCCATGGGCGGTACCTGGGACCTCTTCCGCTACCCCGGCATACGCTCCGACAGCGACATGTTTACCCTGGGCTATGCCTTCCGCCCCTGGACGCAGGCACAGTCCCTGGCGCAAGGCCCCGACATTCTCAACTACATACGCCAGACGGCTCAGGACTACGATGTGTCCCGGCATATCCGGTATCAGCAGCGCGTGGTGCGTGCCGACTGGGACTCCAGGGCCGCGCGCTGGACGGTGACCATTGAATCTGCGGATACCGGCGAAACCCGTCAGGTGAGCTGCGGCTTCCTGTATAGCTGTACCGGTTATTACCGCTACGACGAGGGCTATACGCCGCAGTTCGAAGGCCAGGAGGCCTTCACCGGGCCGATCTTCCACGCGCAACACTGGCCGGAAGAACTGGACTACGCCAACAAGCGTGTGGTGGTGGTCGGCAGCGGCGCAACCGCGGTGACACTGGTTCCCGAGCTTGCCCGTAAAACGGCTAAAACGACCATGTTGCAACGTTCTCCGACTTATATCGCCTCGCTACCGGGCAGGGATGCGATGGCAATTGGCCTGCGCAAGTGGCTGCCGGAGTCTGTGGTTTATCACCTGATACGCTGGAAGAAAGTGTTTTTTCAGATGTTTACCTACAACCTGTCGCGGCGACGCCCCGAGCGGGTGAAGGCCTTCCTGCTGGGCAAGGTGCGCGAGGAACTGGGTCCGGACTACGACGTGGACACGCACTTCACCCCGCGCTACAACCCTTGGGATGAGCGCCTGTGCGCGGTGCCTGACGGGGATATGTTCGCCGCGGTCCGCGAAAAGCGCGCCGAGGTCGTGACCGACCACATCGATCATTTTGATGCAACCGGCGTTGCATTGAAGTCCGGTCGCCATCTGGAGGCGGATATTATCGTCCTCGCCACCGGCCTCAATATGCTGTACATGGGCGGTATCACATTGACCGTGGACGGCGAAGCCGTGGAGCCATCGGAACGCTTTGTGTACCGCGGGATGATGCTGTCCGGCGTACCGAATATGGCGCAGGCGTTCGGCTACACCAATTCCTCCTGGACTCTGAAAGCTGACCTCACGGCGCAGTATGTCTGCCGCATGCTGAACTACATGCGCAAAGCCGGCAAACATACGGTACTGCCGGTGCTTGATCCTTCCTCGGTCACCGAGCAGCCGATGCTCGATTTCACCTCCGGCTATGTTAAGCGCGGCATCGGGCAGTTCCCGCGGCAGGCGCGCGAGAAACCCTGGCGTGTCTACCAGAACTATTTTCTCGACCTGATCAGCCTGCGCTGCAGTTCGCTCAAGCGCAGCGCACTCAAGTTTCGCTAGGGCCTGGCTGCGCTGTGGCAAACTTTCTCATTCTGCTTGCCGGGCTACTGCTGGCGCTGCATCTTTATCGCGAGTACTGGGCCCGCCGCAGCCTGCCGCGGGTTGTGAATGCGGATTTTGACGGACGCCTGTATCGCGTTGGCGAAACCGTTATCGCGGTGCGCGAGGCAGCAAAAAACAGCGACGAAAGCATTCTCTGTTTCCCCGGGTTTCTGGAAGACATGCGCTATTTTCAGCATCTCTATTCCGGTTCAGACGCACAGCTCATACTCATCAACAATGCCAACTACCATTCGCCGTTTCCCGATGATGCCGTTGAGGCGCTTGACTGGCCCGACAATCCCTACGCTGTAGGGACGATAGAACACGACGGCTTCTACCTGGCACTGGCACTGCAACATCTGAGCAGCGGTTCGCGCATTTCACTCCACGGTCACTCCCGGGGCGGGGCCGTGGTGCTGGAAGCTGGCCGGCAGAGCCCGGAGTTGACGCGCCCCGCCGACAGGTCGATCAGCGCAGTTCTGGAGGCTCCGGTGCTCCCTGGAGCGCGCGCGGCAGGGCGCAGCAGCAACCCGCTACCTCACGCGCTGATCAGCTACCTCATTCCCGTAGTGCTGGGTCTGCTGCGCAATTCGAGCCGCGACCGTCTGCTGCAACAACCGATGATGCGGCCGACCAATTCGTTGAAGACGGAGCTCTGCCAGTCGCTCTATAGTGTGGCGAAAAACTACCGTACCTGTGTTGCCAACGTACGCAGCATTCATCGGTGGCAACGGCAAACCAGCGACGATGTATATACGAACTACGCACGCATCGTGGTAGTGGCCGGAGAGCGGGATGACGTTCTCGACAACGCCAGTCTGCTTGCCAGCGCCGAGCGCGGGCGCGCGCTGAACCGCGGCGTGCAGATTCTACGCACTGAGAAAACCAACCACTTCATCTCGCTTGAACGGCCGGAGTATCTGCGTCAACTCTACCGGCCCGGGCAGGAGCCCGGATAAACGCAGGTAGCGGTTGAGCCGCACTGAACAACAGGCAATGCGCTATGGATATCAGAATCGGCATGAACATGCTGCTGTGGGGCACGCGGATCACACCACAGCATATCCCGGTATTTGAGGCTCTGGCCCGCGCCGGCTACGACGGTGTGGAAATTCCCGTTGGCGCGCAATCGCGGGCAGATCTGAAAAGCATGGCCAGTGCCTGCGATGAGCTCGGCTTGGCGCGCACGGCAGTCGCCTTTGTAAACGAAGATGTGAATCCTGTTTCGCCCGATGCGCGCGTGCGCTCGGCCGCCGTCGATAACCTGAAGCAAAGCATAGACAATGCGCGGCTCATCGGTGCGGATATTCTTGTGGGCGCCCTGTATCAGGCGCACAAATACTTCACTGGATGCGGCCCCACGGAACAGGAGTGGCAATGGTCCGCTGACTATCTGCGCGCATGTGGGGAGTATGCGGCTAGCTGCGATGTAGCACTGGGTCTCGAATTTCTGAACCGCTTCGAAGCGTTCCTCATCAACACGTCCGAGCAGTGTCAGCGCATGGTGCGGAAGGTTGGGCTGGCCAACGTGGGCGTTCACTACGACACGCATCACGCGCATATTGAAGAGCGCAGTGTACGCGCTGCGCTGTTAGGCGTGCGTGCAGAACTGAACCATGTGCACCTGAGCGAAAGTCACCGCGGCACTCTCGGTACCGGGCAGGTGAACTGGGACAACACCTTCGCCGCGCTGAAGGAAATCGACTATCGCGGCTGGTTGGTGATCGAGGCCTTCGGCACCGTTGATCCGACTCTTGCGACGGCCGCGAATATCTGGCGCGACAATTTCGCCTCGCCGGAAGAAGTCTACCAGGAGGGAATCCGGTTCATCCGGCAGCGGCTGTAGCAACGTCCAGTGTATGCAACATGGCGCTTTCAGCCACGCCTCGTCCTTTCGGTAATTCCGTTGTATCCGCTCGTTTTTTACGTCGTTTGTCCTTCGCTTTCCCAGCGTATTCTTCACTGGCCCGGGCGGTTGTGCCCGGAATCGGAGAAAGCTGGAGGAAGCATTGATGAAAGGAAAAGGGCTGGTATTTGGTGTGCTGGTGAGTGTGGCGAGCAGTGGTGCGGTTGGCTCAGACGTGTGCGATGGTTTCGGCCCGCAAACACCGCGCGATATTGATCAGGCCTCTGGAACCAATCAACGTGTGTTTCCTCTGGCGCCTCCCGCCAGCGAGATGAACCTGTGCAACATCCACTTCCACAAAAATGCGGAACACAAGGCGGAAGCCTTTTCCGTGTATGCGGGCCCGGGTGAGTTTGGTGGTTACCAGTGCGGAATCAGCCAGTCGTTGACGGCGGCCGAACTCGAGGCGCCATCGGGAGCGGTTTGCAACGGCGTCAAACCGGGTGACACGATTGAAGTGCACTGGGTGCACAGTTCGTGTGACGTAAATCCCGGCGAGGGGCTGGGGTCGTGTCTGTCAGAGACCTGTGCCAACCCGAGCCTGCGCGTTGAAACCCAGGTGTTCACCGTGGTCAATGACAGCAACGCGATGGACTTCAACGAGCTGGACTACGACGGTAATCAGGTGAATGGTTACCACCAGGCAAAAATGATCCCGTCCGATACCGGGGCGCCAGTTGAGTTCCCGGGCTCCACGACCGGCCCGAGCTTCACCGAACAAAGCTGCTCGCCACTGCAGGTGACGTGGTCGGTGCGCCCGCAGTGCGCCAAAGTGGACATCAACAGTCTTGCCACATGGTGTGAAAACAATGAATTCGGTGAGACAAAAGCCCACGGAGTGCGTCAGCTCGTAACTGACCCGCGATTGCTCGCGCCCATCCCCTAGGCGCGAGTTTTATGCGGCCTAGCGGGTTTCGCCGTGTCCCGCTTGGGTGAAATCGGGCACGGCAATCATTCTGTCGCCGACGAAAGAGCCGAGATACACGCGACCGCCCTGTGGCACGGCGACGGTTGCCGCGCCCATGGGCGGGCCCGCGTGCTCGAACACGGTCTCTGTCTCGCCGGTTCCGGTGTCCAGAGCCACAATGGCAAAGCTGCCGGGGCAGGCTGCGGATGATTGCGAGAAGCAGCCGACGATATCGAGTAGCCCCATGGTATGGCTGGCCACCCAGAGCCTGCCGTCGGAGCCCCAGCTACTGTTATCGGCATTGGCAATTGCGTAGCGTTCCACTACCTCGCCGTCCGCCAGGCGAACTTTCCAGACCTGCTCTTCCATGTACATATTGGCGAACACGTAGCGATTGTCCGCGCTGATTTCCAGGCCGTTTGGTTGCGCAGCCGACGTGGCCGGAAGCGGTTCCAGACCGGTTGCGCGATGCCAGCGCCAGAGTTCACCGGTATCGATCTTGAACAGACTTTTGATCAGTGCGAGGGCATCGCTGCCGCCGAACATGCGGCTGTAGATCAGGTCGCCGTTGTCGAGCCCGACCACGTCATTCATCATGGTATCTCCGTGGTGGGCGACCACGCAGCCGCGCCATGCCAGAGCCGGCGTATCTCCGTCCATGCGCAGTTCAAACAGCTCTACCGCCTCGCGGTCACCGTGATTAACCACCAGATAGCGCCAGCGCCCGTTCGCCAGTTGATGCAGGTGCGTACCGTGCGGGCTGAAGCTCGCGTTGGGCGGTGCCGTGCAGTCCGCCTGTCCCCAGATTTCATCCGCCGCTTCAGGCGCACCCGCCGCGGCGGGAAACAGCGGTGTAAGCGATTCCGTCTGTGTGTCCCACAGCGAAATGCTGCCACTGCTTTCGCCCATGTGGCCGAAGTGCGCCAGCAGCAGGTGCCGGCCGTCGGGCAGGGCCGCGATATCTTCGGGCGTTTGCATATTGCAGTAGGGTGTTATCTCGCCCACCGGTTCGCAGCCGACAATGGCGGGCTTCGACGATGAGCAGGCGGCCAGGAAGAGCGCGGTGAATACCAGAGCGATACGTTGCATGGATCGATTCCCCAATTATTGTTTGCGTTGAGCCGGGTCAGCGAAAAGGTATCTTGCTAGCCGGGTTTATACCAGATTGCCGAGGTGTATGCGCGCTGTTGAGCCTGGCGCCAGCCTTCAGGCGGCAGTGGATCACCGAAGAAGCGGGCATCGTGCACCGGCCATCGGGGAGTAGGTATTTCGAGCACCCGCAGATAATAAAACGCTCTGGAGAGTGGGTCGAAGTGCGGATCCTGCCATACGGCTGCAAGTTGCGCCGAACCTGCGGAGTTCAGGTAGCCTGCTGCTTCCAGATTCACCGTGTTGCCCGGATTGTCGGTCACGGCCACATCGTAGATCTTTTCCTGCAGGTCGCCGCTCTGGTCCAGCCAGCCCTTGATGATCTGCAACCTTTCCAGATTGGCGCCCTCTGGATCCTTGCTGGCGCTGATCAGAAAACGCGGTGCGCTGTAATTCCCCGTGTGCGGTGGCAGCTCGCCACCCATGGGCACGCCCTTGCGATAGCCCCTCTCCGCCAGGTCCGGGCTGAGTGCATCTTCGGACGAATAGTGCCAGCCGCCAAAGAAACGCACCAGCATGCGCGGCCCCGTGGTCGCGTACACTTCCTTGCGCTTTAGCGCATCGAACAGCGCCGCGCGCGTGTTCGCTTGCGCCCACACCGCGGCATAGCCGCTGGCGAGCTGCTGCCAGTTGCTTAACAGCACGTCCCGCGGTCCGAACTGCTCCGGCAGCGTGGGCTCGAAAGCGCGCCCCTTGTGGGGGTTGTCCTTGCTGAATTTGCCCCAGTAGTTGTCGTCATCCGCGGTCGCCAGCCCGGTATGGCTATCGGTACTGCCGATCACGCCGAACTGGAAGGGGTTCACACCGAGTTGATCCTCCAGGCGCAGGCCCAGCTGTAGTGCCGAGCGTACGTATTCATACTGCACCTGGTCGTCCTCACGCGATACATCCGTGCGCATCGACAGGTTGGTGTTCCAGGTACCGAAATCGGCAAATTCGTCGTTCGGCGAAATGATCGGGTGAGTCTCGCTGTCGCCCTTGATCTGGGTGATCTCCACGAGCGGCTCCCACCTGGCGCGCAGTCGCGCATAAGGCGTATCAAAGTTTTTGCCCGCGGCTGTCCGCGGCCGGAACATCAGCCCGCCGCTGAGATTCGAGTTGTGCGGAATGGCCAGCGCCCGGCCGCCGGATTGCGCTTCGTACTTCGCCAGGTGCCGCCAGAGGTCTTCGGGATCGGCGCTGTCCCTGCTGGTAAACGGCCGCAGGCGGGTTGCGGTTTCTGCGTCGTCGGCAAAAATGATATTGCGATGCAGGTTGTCGAGATTGTTCATCCCCGTCCATTCGTAGCCGATGAAGGCGGTGAAGACACCCGGTTGATTGGCGCTGTCCGCGAAGCCCGCGTACTCATCCCAGACGCGTGCCGCGAACTTCGGGCCGGCAAAAGGTTCGCCGTCGATTTCCTCGTTCTGCTGGGTGCCCCAGAGCTGCATCAACTCAGTCAGATCGCCGCGTTGTGCGGCGCTTTGCCAGCGTCGACCGAGCGAGAATCGGGTGAGACCGGGGTCATTCGCATTCACGCCTGGCAGCAGGCCCAGGAACTCGCCGTGATCGGATACCACGAGAAAGTCCAGGGGCCTGTTCAGGCGTACCAGCATCCCGTTGCTGGCGGCCACCGTTTCGCCGCGGGCAAAACGAAAGGCTTCGGCCGGGCCGAGATGCTGGTTGCCAAACATATTGGCATCCACGGAGTAGCGCGTGTGCAGGTGCGTGTCGCCCCAGTAAACCCGGGTGGGGTAATCCCTGCCCGCGGGCGGGCTGTAACTCTGGCCGTCGCCCACATCGGCCTTGATTCCCTGCACCATGGCCAGCATTGTCAGGACCACGAGCATTTTCCCGGTGAACGTTGGCAGCCCGCCGCGAGGGCGTGCACTGCGGCCTGCGTTCGGGGCTGTCTGAAGTGATCGGTACATACCTATCCTGCTCCGGCATTCGCGGATATTGCGTTCCGCGCAAGTGATTTTTATTGTGCAAGTATAGCCATGCGCTGAACGCAGCGCACCGCTATCTCGTGCAGCTCGGCGGAGGTGAAACAGTAGCGGTAAAGCAACGCCATTCAAGCAACGTGAACAAAGAAACGTCGGGTGCGATGTGAGCGGATTCTCGCTAGACTGGTCACGTGGTTTTCCTGGTGCCATTACTGGCATTCCCGCGCGGGGCGGCGGGTTGACCGCGTTTGACAGTTCGCGGCGATGCAAAGTTGCGAACTCACCGCGATAACCCTGCTTATCCTCCAGGAGCTGAACCGATGGAGCAGACTGATGTGGCGGCGCTTGCCGAACGCTGCGCGCGCCTCGAAGCAATAGAAGCGATCAGACAACTCAAAGCGCGCTACCTCAACGCCTGTGACCGGCAGGATCCGGAAGCGGTGCGCGCGTGTTTTTGCGAGGGCGAGGTTGTCATCGACATGGCGGATTTCGGCTACTGCAGCAATCGCGATGAATTTGTCGACGGCATTTTTGTGCCGCGTGGCTGTCACGACCATGTGCTGGACATGCACCATTGCAGCAACCCGGAGATAAGCCTGCTGGATGCCAATAATGCGCGCGGGGTGTGGGGCCTGAACTACCGCAATATCAACACCGAGCAGCGCACCCTGACACTGCTCAGCGCCATGTACCACGACGAATACCGCAAGGTGGATGGCGAGTGGAAGATCAGCCGCTCACGCACCGAGTACAAAACGGTGATGGTGTGTCGCTACGAGCCGGGAGCGCTGGAAGTGCAGTATGCGGGGCGCGCAATGCAGTTGTAGCGTGTGCGCACCCGACGGCTGCGGCAGCCAAGTGGTCGGCTTGCGCTTTATACAAAGTGGATTCGGGTGCGTTCAGGCAGAGTCGGGCCGGTCGTGGAATGCCCCGCGCAGAAACGCGATTCGCTCCTGCATCGCATTTGCTGTCACTGTGCTTTTTGCCACGGCATCAAAGCCGTGAACGGTCTGCCGGGTTTCGTTGAGCACAACTTCGGTTCCCTGAGCTCGCAGGGCCGTGGCGTAGTTCAGGCCCTCGTCCCGCAGCGGGTCGAATTCGGCTGTTTCAATGTAGCTCGGCGGCAGGTTCTGTAGCTTCCCGCGGCCGGGTGCGGCGTAGGGCGGCGTCTCGCCCTCGGTGTAACGGCGCAGATACATCTTCCACATATTGCGATTGGACACTGCATTCCATACCGGCACGTCGATGAAGTCGGTGGCCGAAGCGGTCGAGCAGCTGTTATCCAGTACCGGATAGATGAGCAACTGCGCGCACACGCCCGCGAGCTGTTCATCGCGCGCTTTCTGCGCGACGCCCGCCGCGAATGCGCCGCCTGCACTGTCACCGCCCACCGCGATGCGCTGTGGGTCGATGCCGAGTGTCCCGGCGTGTTCGAGCGTCCACTCGAGTGCCCGGTAGCAGTCGTCGAAGGCGTCGGGGAAGGGATGCTTTGGCGCGAGCCGGTAGTCCACGAAGATCACCACACACTGTGCCTCGATGGCATAGCGTTCGCAGTTCTGCAAGTGTAGTCCGCCATAGGTCATGGCAAAGCCGCCACCGTGATAGTAGAGCAGCGCGGGAGCGCGTTCGGGCAAACCCGGTGGAGAGATGCTGAGCACGTTGAACCAATCCCCGGCCTCGTTCTCCACGCGGTGCTGCTGCGGTGCAACGCGCAATGCGCGCCGCGCAAAGAAACGCTGCAGTTTCAATATGGCGTTGATGAGCCACAACAGTACGGCGCCAAATTTGAGGGTGATAACGGGCAGCCTGGCGAAATCCGGGTGAATGTCGTAGCTGGTTTTGCGCATGCGTTTTTTCCGGAAGTAGTTGACGGAGGCTAGCCGCTTGTCGGCCGCCTGTAGTGGACGGGAGATTAGCACCAGACATGCTGTAGTTCGAGCGTCGCGGCCCAGGTTTGCGTAATTCTCAAAGCCTGCCGGGATATGACATAATATGTGTCAATAATATCTTCGCCAAAGGATGGCCCGCATGAAAACACGCCCCGCACTCTCGCATTGGCTGTGCGCGCTGGTCCTGAGCTGTCTCGCTGTTCACAGTGGCGCGTCGTCTCCACCGGGCGGGGATGCTCCGCCCAACATTCTGATTATTCTGGTTGATGACGCCGGCCTGATGGATTTCGAGCCCTTTGGCGGCGAGGCGCACATGCCGACGATTACGCGCCTCGCCGATGAGGGCATGCGCTTCACCGGCTATCGTACCTCGCCGTTGTGCGCACCTTCGCGGGCCATGTTGCTCACCGGCATCGACAACCACCGCACGGGTGTTGCCACCATCCCCGAAATTCTGCCCGCGGCGCACGCGGACGCCCCCGGCTACTCCATGTCGCTCGAGCCCGGCGTGAGAACACTGGCCGACCGGCTGCTGCAGGCGGGTTACCGAACCTACATGACGGGCAAATGGCATCTGGGTGACAGTGCCGAAAGCCTGCCGCCCGCGCACGGCTTCGAGCGCTCCTTTGCGCTGTCGGCTTCCGGCGCGGACAACTGGGAGCAGAGGCCCTACATGGCCTATTACGACACCGCTCCCTGGTTTGAAGACGGCGAGCCCGCGACGCTGCCCGAAGACTTCTATTCATCGGCATTTCTCGTGGACAGGATGCTCGCCTACCTGCAAGCGGACCAGAGCGACCCGCGGCGCCGGGACAAGCCGTTTCTGGCGTATATAGCCTTTCAGGCAATTCATATCCCGGTGCAGGCCCCACGGGAATTCACGCAACGTTATGTGGGCAGGTTCGACGAGGGCTGGCAGGTTTTGCGTCGCGCACGGTGGCAGCGGGCGCAGCAGCTCGGACTGATTCCACCTGGCGCGCCGCTGGCGCAAATGCCGGCGGGATCGCGAGAGTGGGCGAGTCTTGCCGACAGCGAGCGCGAGTACTACGCCAAAGCCATGGCGGTGAACGCCGGGATGCTGGAAGCCATGGACTTTCATATCGGGCGTTTGCTCGAGCATCTGGAGGCAAGCGGCGAGCTCGACAATACGCTGGTGGTTGTCACCTCAGACAACGGCCCGGAACACAACGATGTCCTGCAGACCCCGGGCGCCGGCCTGTGGAAGGCCCTGAGCGGCTACCACGACGATGTGGAGACCATGGGCGAGAAGGGCAGTCTGGTTTCCATAGGCCCGGAATGGGCAGCCGCGGCGGCCGCGCCGGGGCGGCAGTTTAAATTCTACACCAGCAGTGGCGGCATTCGTGTGCCGCTGATCCTGCGCGGGCCCGGCATCCGGCCGGGCACCACCACGGCTGCACTGAGCCTGGTGACGGACATCACGCCAACACTGCTGGATTACGCCGGCGTGGCCGTGCAGTCGGGCCCGCGGGATGTCGCCATCACAGGGCGAACGTTGCGGCCGCTGATCAGCGCGGAGGCCGCGCATGTGTACGCAGCGGACGAGGCCGTGGGCATGGAAGTGGGCGGCAACGCCGCTCTTTTCAAGGGCGGCTACAAGCTGGTGCGCAACCTGCCGCCGCACGGGGATGGTGAATGGCACCTGTACCATGTTGCCATCGACCCGGGCGAAACCGCGGATCTTGCCAATCGGGAGCCGGCGCGCCTTGCAGCCATGCTGGCAGATTATCAGCGCTACGCGCAACGCCATGGCGTGCTGGAGATGCCGGAGGGCTTTAACTGGCAGCGCCAGCTACTGCTCAACACGCTGTCACACATGCTGGCCAATAATACCGGCAAGCTGGTGCTGGGCCTGGGGTTGCTGTTGCTGCTTGGCGCGCTGCTGGTAAGGCTGCGGCGCAGAGCTGCCTGATCCGGCTGCGCGGGAGATCAGTCGCGGTCGTTGGAGGCGATGGCCAGCCGGTTCCACAGCACCGCCTCGCGGGTCACTACCGCCAGCTCCGGGGCTGAAAGCAGCCGTCGCTCGTGGGCTGTCAGCACCGCCGAGAGAGTGCTCAGCCCGGGAGCGGCCAGCTCCAGGACCGCTGCGTAGGGCAGGGTGTTCATAGGTTCCAGCGCGTCGCTTCGACGGTTGAGGATAATCCGCTCCAGGCCGGTGGCAAGCCGCGCCCACTCGGTGGCTTCACGCGCTGTAGCGGCGTCTTCGAAGAACAGGAAAGCGGTCACACCGCCTAGTTCCCCGGTTTTGACCGGTTCCTCGTCCACCCACAGGGAGACCTCGGGTATCGGGCCCGAAAAGGTCTCCAGCTCATCGGCGGCCATGCGCGCTGAGCCCGCGATGTCATCCTCGGTCATCTGGTCGAACATCTCGTCGCGCAGCATGAAACACGCCACGGCATCGAACGTTTGTGCGACACCCGCGATGGGCGCCGGCAGGATTGGCTCGGCCTGCACATAGCCGAGGGCGTGGCGCCAGAACGACTGTTGCATGCCCAGGGCCCCATGCTGGCGCCAGCGGCATATAAACTGGTCGAAGCCGAGTTCCGGTTTGCGCCGGGCGAGGTAGATAAGCTTCAACATGCGTGCGGCTCCAGTATCTCGAGGTGTCGGCCCAACCGGGCAGATGCAGCGCTACCGGCATGATCTCGTGGTACCATGCCGATGACATTGATCTGTGTCCCGGGCCAAGGTACCACCTTTATCGAGAGGGTGTGAAATCCGGTGCAGGCCGTTTTCCACCGAGCTTTTTATGCAGCGCTACAAGATCGTTCATCAAACCCGCTACGATTTTTCAGGCCCTGTGCAACTGCTTCCGCACACCCTTAGATTGCGCCCCCGCGAGGGGCATGAACTGCGCATGGAAAGTTCGACACTGGATATCTCGCCACCGGCTTCGCTTCGCTGGCAGCGTGATGTAGAGGGCAATTCGGTGGCTACTGCCACGTTCAACACCAGCGCCGAGACTCTGCTGATCAAGAGTCAGGTTATTATCCAGCAGTACGACCAGGCTCCGCATGATTTCCTGGTGGCCGATTATGCTGTGGAGTATCCCTTTAACTACACTGATGAGGACAGGGTGCTGTTATCGCCATACCTGCTGCAACCGGACGATGCCAGCCCGGGTATATTGACAGCCTGGGTGGCGGACGTGTGGGCGCCCGGCGAAAGCCTGCAGACTTTTGCTTTATTGCTGCGTCTGAACCAGCGTATCTATCAGCAGTTGACGTATCAGGTACGTGAAGAGGAAGGTGTGCAGTCGGCGGAGCAAACACTGGCCTGTGGCACCGGTTCCTGTCGGGATGCGGCCTGCCTGTTCATGGCCGCCGCACGTCAGCTCGGGTTCGCCACGCGGTTTGTGAGTGGTTATCTCTATTCAGACCCGGGTGCGGGCCAGTTCCCGCAGGCCGGTGCGACACATGCCTGGGCCGAGGTATTCATTCCCGGCGCAGGCTGGAAGGGGTTCGACCCCACCATTGGCAACATTGTGGGCGCCGCGCATATAACGGTGGCGGTAGCAAGATTGCCAGAATCCGTGCCGCCGGTGGCGGGGGCGTTTCATGGCTTACCCGGAGCGAACATGCGAGTTAACGTGTCGGTAACCGCGTTAAATTGAGAGTTTTACCAGTGTAGGGGAAGTTTGGGATGTGGCTGCAAACGCGCTATGAACTGGAATTTGTCGTTGATGTGCCGACGCCATTTATCATGATGCTGCGGCCCAGAAGTGGCGCGCAGCAGTGGATAGCGAGCGAGGAATACCTGTTCTCTCCCGGCGTATCCGCCACGGAGTTTACCGACGATTATGGCAACCTCTGCCAGCGCCTGGTGGCCCCTCCCGGTGAGTTCAGTGTGTCCACTTCTGCGCGTGTATCCACCGCGGATACGATTGACACACAGCCCGGTGGCGCCTTTGTGGATGTGCAGAATCTTCCGGACAACGTACTCCTGTATTTGTTGCCGAGCCGTTACTGCGAGTCTGACCGTTTCAACGATCTTGCGCGAGAGATCACCGCGCATCAGCAGCCGGGTTACGACCAGGTCGCAGAGATTGAACGCTGGCTGAACAGCACGATTTCCTACCAGCCCGGCAGCAGTTCCTCTTCGCTGTCAGCCATTGAGGTAAACCAGCAGCAGTCTGGCGTGTGCCGGGACCTGGCGCATCTCGGCATGGCCTTGTGCCGCAGCCTGAGCATTCCGGCCCGCATGGTGGTCGGTTACCTGCACGGGCTCGAGCCCATGGAAATGCACGCCTGGTTCGAAGCCTGGGTGGCTGATCGCTGGTATCTCTTTGACGCAACGCAAGATGTGAAACACGGCGGCTACGTGTCGGTGGGTTACGGCCGGGATGCCGCGGACGTGGCCATCTATAACCAGTTCGGGCCAGCCCTTTTCCCCGTGCGCCAAAGCGTTTCTGTTGAACGGGTGTAGCCGTCGCGGCGAGCTTCGCCGTTGCAGAGTGCGCTGTAGCAGCTATTGCTCAAGCAAGAAATCGCTGCAGAGCGCCCGGATTATCAATTATCCAGACAGACGTCCTGCAGCGGTGGACGGCGTTGAGAATCCAGCGCCGCCGCCTTAAGCACTACTCTCCGCTTTGCTCGCGCCACTGCTGCGGCGCCCAGGCGATGATGGCGTCGGCATCTTCCTGCAGCAGGAAACCCTGCGCCAGCGCATCGTTGGTCGCAGCGGTGACCGCCGCCACGAAGCCCGCTTCATCCGTGTACAGGCTGGCCATCTGGGCGGCGTCAAAAAGCGCCGTGGTGCCGAACAACCGGCAGAAACCATTGCCTGTGTTGGGCTCGCCGCGCAGGATTGCCGACGGCGCATCCACATAGGGCGTGCGAATACCGCCACGCGCGTTGCCCAGGTCGTCGTAGATATAGTCGGAACCGTCGGCGTTCACCTCAAGCTGTGGCGAGACCGGCGGCAGTACGCCTGATTCTACCCAGGCGTTGAGAGCGCGCACCGCGGTATTGAACACATAGTGGTGTGGCCCGTTGTTCATGGGACGATCGCAGGTGATGAAGCCCAGCACCGAGTTCTCTTCTCTTACCGAGGCGAAGACCGGGTCGCCCACGGTATCATCGCGGCCCGAGACAAAAGTGTAGTAGTCGCCGTGCGCCGTGCCGGCCACCTCCCAGGTCCTGATCATGTCGGTGTCCGGCTGGCGTGCCTTGAGAAATTCCAGAAAGACCACATCGGTCTCTGTTTCGAAGGTCATCACCGGCACGTTGATATCGGTGCGGATTCGCGGTGCGTCCGGCGTGGGAATACTGACCAGCGGTTCCTGGGACAGTGACGAACTGCCGTCCCCGCGACTGTGAATCATGTAACCGTCGAAGGTGTTATACAGCGGATGAATCGCGTTCACATAGGTGGCCAGACGCCCGGCCGACTGGGATTCGCCGTAGGCGATGATCCGCTCCGCCACCAGGCCGTCCAGCGGATCGATACCCTCCGGATTGCGCACCGCCTGCGCCACCTGCGAGAACATGTCGTAAGAGAAGCTGTCGCCCGGGTGCGAGAGCGAGCCGTAGCGTTCCGGGCTCACCGCCTTCAGGTGCAGCGGCAACAGGCCGCCCGGACTGCCCTCAATGCCCACGATCTGCGCGGATACGCCAATCCACACCGAGCCGCCACGGCGCATTTCCAGTTGCCCGGTACCCCAGCTCGGCGGCGTTTCGAAACCGGCGGTGACGTTCAGCCACTCCATGAGCACGGTGCCGTTGAAATCCGCCGGGTCGATCGGCCGATACACCACGATACGCGTCTTGTAGCCGGCGCGCTCACCGGGCTCGACGCTCCAGACACCGTCGTTACCAAGTTCGCTGAGGTTGGTAAACGCGGATGCCGTGCCCTCGAGAAAATACTCCGACTGCCGATAGCCCACGCTGCCCAGATCAAAATTCTGCGCCAGCAGGTTGATGGTTCCCACATCGGGGGGCATGGACACCTGCGGATTGGGAACGGGCAGGAAATCATCGCCGCCACCCCCCGGGTTGTCGCTGCCATCGGAGCAGGCCATTAATGCGGTAGTGAGCACCGCGGCGCAGAGAACTTGAACGGATCTGAAGCTGAGACGTCGCATGATTGTGACCAGTGATTATTATCGAGGCTGAATCATAACCAGCCAGCGAAGCCGCTGTCCACGGCCAGCCGCAACGCAAGCCGGACAAAAGCGGCTGTACGGCGCGCCGCCCCGCGCCATTCAGCGAGGATTCGCCAGCTTCTCCGGTGGCTGCTCACAGTGCCCGGCGATAACCCGCAGGAAATCATCGCCATACTTGGCGAGCTTGCGCTCGCCCACACCGGCCAGGCGTGCGAATTCGTCGATCGAGCGCGGCATTGCCGCGCACATTTCTTTCAGCGTGCGGTCATGAAAGATGACATAGGGCGGCACGCCCTGCGCCTCCGCCAGTAGCCGGCGGCATTCGCGCAGCGCCTCCCACAGGCCCACGTCGATATCCTCTGGCAGTGGCGTCTTCGTCTGCCGTTTGGCCGCGGTCGGCTGCTTCACGTCCTTGCGCAGCTGCAGCGTTTCTTCGCCACGCAGCAGGGGCCGGCACTTCTCCTGCAGGCGCAGGGCACCGAAGCGCGCCATGTCCACGCTGAGATAGCCGCGCGCTACCAGTTGGCGGAACACCGAGCGCCACTGGTTGGCGTCGAGGTCGCGGCCCATTGCGTATACCGCGAGCTGGTGGTGATCGTTCTGCAATACCTTGTCGGATTCGCTGCCGCGCAACACCTCGATCAGGTGGTTGACCCCGAAGCGCTGCCCGGTGCGATGGCAGGCGCTCAGCGCCATGCGCGATACCTCGGAGGCGTCCCAGGTGGCGGGCGGCTGCAGGCAGGTGTCACAGTTGCCGCAGGGCGCGGGCATTTCATCGCCAAAATACGCCAGCAGGGCCTGACGCCGGCAGCTGGTGATCTCGCACAAACCGAGCATGGCGTTGAGCCGGTGCTGCTCGGCGCGCTTGTGCTCATCGCTGCCCTCACTGCCTTCCAGCATCTGGCGCAGCTTGATCACGTCCTGCAGGCCGTAGATCATCCACGCATTCGCGGGCTCGCCGTCACGCCCCGCGCGACCGGTTTCCTGGTAATAGGACTCGACCGTTTTCGGCAGGTCCAGGTGGGCGACAAAGCGCACGTCCGGTTTGTCGATGCCCATGCCGAAGGCGATAGTGGCCACGATGATGACGCCCTCTTCGCGCAGGAAACGCGACTGATGCGTTGCCCGCAGAGCATTGGACAGGCCGGCGTGGTAGGGCAGGGCGTTGAAGCCCTCGCCCTGCAGCCACTGAGCGATCTGCTCCGTCTTGTTGCGCGACAGGCAGTACACGATACCGGCGTCGTGCGGGTGTTCCTCGCGTAAGAACCGCAGTAACTGGGCTCTGACATTGCTTTTCAACGCGATGCGATAGCGTATGTTGGGGCGGTCGAAGCCGGCCACGAACTTTCGCGCGCCGCCCAGGTCGAGGCGTTCCACGATCTGCTCGCGCGTGCGGGCGTCGGCGGTCGCGGTGAGCGCGATGCGCGGCACCTGGGGGAATACCTCGTGCAGCACGCTCAGACGCAGGTAGTCGGCGCGGAAATCATGCCCCCACTGTGACACGCAGTGCGCCTCGTCGATGGCGAACAGGGCGATCTCCGCGCGTTGCAGCAAGGCCAGCATGCGCGGCTGGCTGAGCCGCTCGGGCGCGATGTACAGGAGGTCCAGTTCGCCATCCAGCAGCGCCTGCTCAACCGCACCGGCGGCGCCCGGGTCCAGCGTGGAATTCAGGAAACTCGCGCGCACGCCCAGCTCGCGCAGGGCGTCTACTTGATCCTGCATCAATGCGATCAGCGGCGAAATAACCACGCCGCAGCCGGGACGCAGCAGCGCCGGAATCTGATAGCAAAGGGATTTGCCGCCACCGGTGGGCATGAGCACCAGCGCGTCACGCCCGTCGAGTACGGTATCGATGATCGCGGCCTGCGAGCCGCGGAATTCGCTGTACCCGAAGGTTTTCTGGAGAAGTTTAAGGGCCTGCGTCATAGGTGCCAATCTAGCACACAGAGGGTACCGCCTTCCTCTTGAGACGGGTATTGATAGCCAGCAGGAGACTCGACGGTTCGCAGCCCCGGCCGCTGAGCGCGTCACTATGCAATGGGCGCTCGAGGCTATAACATGCATTTTGTATACATCTTATTCCGGTCTGCCTATGCACGGGCCATCGCACAATTATCCACTGCCGATTCGCAAGGATGCGGGACGCGTCTTTTTTCCCCTGGCCGCGCTCTACGGCGCCCTGGCCGGGTGGCTGTCAGTCTTTGCAATGACTGGTAGTGGCTGGCCCTCCGGTCTGCTCGGCGCCGGCCACGGGCGCGAGATGTTTTTCGGCTTTGCCCTGGCGCTGGTCGCCGGTTATCTGCTGGGGCCGTTATCCCGTGGATGGCTCCTGGCGCTCGCCGGGCTCTGGCTGGTAGCTCGCGTCACCGCCGTGAGCTTTCCGGCCTCACTGCCCGGCCAACTGCTGAGTCCGCTGTTTGCCCTGCTACTGGGTGTGTTGACGATTCCGCGTTTCCGACAGGCCCGCAAGTGGCGCAATAAGGCCGTCATGCCGTTGCTGGGCGCGATTACCCTGCTGCCGCTGATTTGGCTCTCGGGCAGCCGGATGCCGCTGGCTGAACTGGGCGCGCTACTGTTTGCCTCCTTGATGCTGTTCATGGGCGGACGTCTGATTGCGCCAGCCGCCGTCGGCGCCTTTCGCGAGCGCGGCCTGCAGCTTGATGTAAGGGTGCAGCCACGACTCGAATCCCTGCTGTTGCTGCTCCTCGCTGCTGCGGTCGTCACACTGTCAATTCCCATCACCCGGCCCACATCCGGAATCCTGATGCTCGCCGCGGGCCTTGTGGCCGCAGTCCGTCTTTGCCGCTGGCGTCTTTGGCACTGTCGGCGCCCTGACCTCTGGGCGGCAGGTATTGGATACGGCTGGGTAGCGCTGGGGATGGTCGTGCTGGGAGCAACTTCGCTGCATGGCGCCGGACAACGGACGGCACTACACCTGGTGACTCTTGGCGGGCTGGGCACTCTCGCCTCGGTTGTCATGGCGCGCCAGCATTTCCTGCGCCAGTGGAAGCGTCCGCCCCGGGCTCTGTTGATGCTCGGCACAACGGGACTGATGGCAACGGCCACGCTGGCACGGCTGGCAGCCGACGTCTTTCCCGGCGTACGGATTGAAGCACTCTGGCTGGCCGCTGCAGCCTGGTCGGCTTCGCTGGTGTGGCTGGCCGCGCACCTGCTGTTTGATCTGCCGGGTTCTGCGGCAACGAGCAGCACAAAGTCTGTAAGAGCGGATTTTGTTTAACGGCCATATCGTCAGTCCAGCTTCGTGGTAGGGACGCACAGCATGACCGATCCGATCCAGCTCAAGCGCATTTACGACCCGGTGGAAGACGAAGACGGCATGCGGATTCTGGTGGATCGTATTTGGCCGCGCGGCGTGCGCAAGGCCCACGCGCGACTGGACTGGTGGGCCAGGGAACTGGCGCCGTCCACTGAACTGCGTAAATGGTTTGGCCACGATCCTGAGCGCTGGGCCGAATTCCGCCGAAGTTACCGCGACGAACTGGCGCAGGCGCCCGAAGGTCTCTCAAAGCTACTCGATTATTGTCGACAAGGTACGGTGACGCTGGTGTTTGGTGCCCGGGACCGCAAGCATAACCAGGCCGTGGCGCTCCGGGAAGTGCTGCTGGAGGAGAGGAAGGAGGAGGAAGCTCCAGGCGAGAGCGCCTCGCCCGTGTGTTACAACGATGACTTTCCCCGCTAGAAGGCCTGCCGCTGAGCTGCGAACCGGTGGGTGAGGCAAGAAATCCATGTGTCGGGGGCAGGACGTTTCGATTTATAAAACCCTGTGTTTTTCTTAAGCTGGCTTGCAATGTGCTGATGCGTGTTTCGCATAGCGGTGTTCAGCGGGGGCACCCCGGTATACAGTGGCTCGGTGAGGGCTGACAAGGGATTCATTGCGCGAGCCTCTTTGCAGCAGCGACAAAAATTGTGAAAACAATGGAGTGAACCATGGCACTACACCACGCGACTCCCGGGGAGATAGTAGATGTTCGCCCCCTGGGAAATGATCTGCGCGATTCCATAAACACAACCCTGCTGCGTTCAGAGCACTTGCAGGTATTCCGCGTGGTGCTTCCCAAGGGTGAAGAATTCAGTGATCACGCCGTGGCCGGCGAGATCACCGTGCAATGCCTGGAAGGCTCGATTGAATTCCGTATCGGGCAGGACACGGTCAAGCGGCTCGCTGCAGGCCATCTGCTGTACCTGGACGGGGGACAACCCCACGCCCTGAAGGCGCTGGAAAATGCCTCGGTTCTGGTCACGATCTATCACCCGAGGCACCCTGGTGGCTCCGCGAGCGCTTAGTCCCGAGGAGCACGCCTGCCTTGATGGGCTCTACGAGTGCGTTCGCTGCGGGTGCTGCACCTCCGGCTGTCCGTCCCAATGGTGGAATCCAGACAAGTACCCCGGCCCGGCAGCGATTGCCGGTGATAGCAGAATCTGACGACTAAAAAGATGCAGAAGCAGGCATGAGTTTCACGTTCGACCCGAGTGTGCAGCTCCTCGGTGGCTGGTGGCAGCCGGCACTCGCCTTGGCGTTGTTTCTGCTGGCGCACCGCTGGCCGACGCGGCCGGTCGTCCGTGCAGCGCTCGTGCGCCGGCTCGGGGAGCACAGCTTCACTCTCCTGTACAGCCTGTTGTCGCTGATCCTGCTGGCATGGCTCATCGCAGCCACGCTCGCCGCCCCGGTTGTCGTGCTCTGGTACTACGCGCCATGGCAGGCCTGGGTCACAGTGATTGCCATGCTGCCTGTCTGCCTGCTCATCGCAGTCGCACTGGGAACGCCCAACCCGCTGAGTTTCGGCGGTGCGGACAATGCAGCCTTTGTGCCGTCGGCTCCGGGCCCCGCCGGTTTCTGCCGCCACCCCCTGCTGCTGGCCCTTGCGCTCTGGGCCGGTGCCCACCTGGTGCCCAACGGCGAACTGGCGACTTTGCTGTTGTTCCTGCCGCTGGCCGCTTTTTCCCTCTACGGCATGCGGCTCGTAGATCGCAGGCGCCGGGCCGCCCTGGGTCGAACCCGGTGGCAGGCACTGGCGGAGAACACCTCGCTGGTGCCGGGGGCGGCCTGGATGAACGGCCGCTGGCGACCCGATTGGCGCCGCGTGCCATGGGTACGACTGCTGCTGGGCCTGGTCGCCTATGTCGCGATTCTTCTGCTTCACCCCCTGGTGATCGGTGTGTCAGCGCTGCCGCCCGGCGTATTCGCCCAGCTCAACGGATAGCTGTGTTATTGCGTTGTTCAAGCGCCCACCGAGCGAAAGCGACACGCGTGCTCGAGCCATATGTGTTCTGCCCTGACGGCGCAGCGTCGGTAAGCAAGTAAGAAAGCGTGAGGCAGACTATTGCAGCCAGTTCGCAGAAGAGCGTCGGAATCGGATATTAAACATGCATATGATCTGCATCAATTGAGCGGTGGGGAGTAGTGCGGCTACACTGGTGGTCGAAAACCTGAAGGCGACCGAAGTGATGTGTGCAGCAACCACTCGCCGCGGGTCGCCGGGAAACATCGGTGGGAGATGCTTTTGTGGAACCCCTGGAACGTCAGTTCGCACACCTGATTGAGGGCGCCTACTGATGCCGGGCGGCAATATGGCTGATCCCGGCTTCCCCCGGACTCTGGAATGAGCGCCTATGCAGCGGCGTTGCTGTTGCACGTTCTCGGCGCGACCGTCTGGACAGGCGGTCATCTGGTGCTTGCCCTCGGGGTTCTCCCGGGTGCTCTCAGGGAGCGGTCTATTGTGGCAGTCGAAGCCTTTGAAGCCCGCTTCGAGCGTGTTGGTATACCCGCACTGTTGATCCAGGTTGCCACCGGGCTTTATCTGGCGTTAACGCTTGCGCCGCCGTCCACCTGGCTCGCGCTGGATAACCCGGTGACCCGCGCTATCGTCATCAAACTGGGGCTGCTGGCGGCTACTGTTGCACTCGCAGCGCATGCCCGTTTACGGGTGATTCCCCACCTCACTGCAGACAACCTGGGCACGCTGGCCTGGCACATTATTGCTGTGACGCTGATTTCCGTGGCATTTGTAGTCGTTGGTGTTGGCTACAGGGTGGGGTTGTTGGCGTGAACGCAGGGAGGCGAAGATGACGGGAGGGAGCACGCCACGACAGAGGAGTAGTCAACTGATCTGGCAGGAGACCCAGCATCAGCGTCTTTTCGAGCTGCTGGACGCCCTCGCGGGGGACGCGGCATTGGCTGAAGTGCTGACAGAGCTGCATCGCTACGCGGAGGAGCATTTCGCCCTTGAGGAGGCCTACATGGAGGCGCTCGCCTTTCCGGAGCGGGCACCCCATATTCGCGCGCATGAAAAATTCCGGGCAGAACTTGCAGATATAGACGCCTCGAATATGGGCAATTTGGCCCTTCGCGAGATGACCGCGATGTTTTTGCGTGAGTGGCTGACCCGGCATATCTACGGCACCGACAAGGTGCTGGAGGCTTTCGTCCTTGATTCCGACCTCAAATGACAAATCAGTGATCAGGTGGGGCGCAAAGAGTGGGCGGGATAGTCCATTCAGCGTCTCAGACCTGATTGGAAACTCTCCCTGCAAGCCGGTCGGGCGCGGCAATGCCGATATTCGAGCATATTGTAGACTTGTTCTCATGAGTGCTGGAGCGGGCCTGCTTTGGTGCGCTCACGCCAGTGCCGCCGACGGCCCGGGAAGCTTTGTCTCCGATGCCACGTGGAACCTCGACTTCCGCTACCGCACCGAGTTTGTAGAGGAAGACGGCTTTGACGAGGACGCCTGGGCGTCGACACTGCGCACACGGCTGAGCTTGCAAACCGGTCGGTACAGAGGGTTGCAGGCGCTCGTGGAACTCTCCGATGTCCGCGAAATTGGTATCGATGACTTCAACGCCGGGGCGGGGGCCACCCCCGACCGCACGGAGTTTCCCGTCGTCGCCGATGCCCAGGACACGCGCCTGAACCGGGCGTGGCTGGGTTTCAGCTCGCGCGACGCAGTCGAGCTCCGTGCCGGGCGGCAGCGTATCAAGCTGGATAATGATCGCTTTGTCGGTAACGTCGGCTGGCGCCAGAACGAGCAGACCTATGACGGTGGCAGCCTGCAATGGCAGGCTGACCGGTGGAAGCTGTTCTACAGCTATGTCAGCCGCGTCAACAGGATCTTCGACAGCGACCTGCCCGCCGGCGAACATGACCACGACACCCATCTGCTCAATGCATCCTTCAGTATCCGCGACGGCCACGCGCTGACAGGCTATCTTTATAGTATTGAGGACGAGGATCAGCAGATGTTCTCGAACCGTACCGTTGGCCTGCGCTATACAGGCAGCACGTCGCCGGCTGCACAGAGTGCCGTGAAATGGCT
>TARA_R110000823_G_scaffold121213_2_pt1 | contig 38548 bp, 52 predicted proteins | sample TARA_R110000823 | Tara Oceans TARA_R110000823 (sample SAMEA4397722) | marine metagenome | biome: Polar Biome; feature: [DCM] deep chlorophyll maximum layer (ENVO:01000326); material: water (ENVO:00002006), including particulate matter (ENVO:01000060) such as... | depth 20 m | reverse complement strand
ATTGGTGCATTGCCACCATATACTGATGTGGTAGTTGTTGCTCCTATGACTACGCCTGTGTTTGAGGTGACTTCCTTAAAAGACATATCTGTTATATAGACAACATTACCAGAACTCATATCTACTTGTTGAAATGTCACACTTGCGTGTCTACCATAAAAATATAAAGAATAACTTGCACTTGTAGTTGTTAATGTTGGACTAACATGGTCTACAGCTTGGTCATATACTCTTATTTTTGAACCTGAACTACCACCCTCGTAGTAAGCATTAAATGTTAATTTATGCAGTTTATTTTCTGATGCAACAATAGCAGTATTTAATAAACTTGGATTGCTAAAAACAGCATTAAGTCCTGTACCTACACCTGCATAGGTTATTGCAACTCCATTAGTTACATTTGCAATGTTAGATTCACTACCACTGCCATAAGCAGATGCAGTATTATTATCAACTTTTTCTATACCCAATGTTTCACCAGAAGATGGAGTAACAACTCCATTATTTCCTGTTTGTCCAATACTTGAACTATCAAGAGACTGCCACATAACTAAACTTGTTTTTTCTACAGAGCCTAACTGACTGTAAGACTTGTTCATAACGGATTGGATTTCTTCGAGGGATAAAGTTCGTGTCCACATAGCTACATTACACATACTACAAACACATTGCTCTCCAATAAAATCCAAAGCAAATTCATCTGTATCTGTTGCAGTTCCTGTTGCAACTCCATTAAGATATGATTTTATATTACCACTACCATCTCTTGTAAATGCAAGATGACACCATTGATTATGAGGAACACCACTTATTTGTGCCCTATAAGTTCCATTAATTCTTATAGTAACTAATCCATTAACATCTTTTGTTAAGATATTATTACTACCAACAGAATCATCAAACATTCTTTCATAAAAATCTTCTGTATCACCATTAAACCACCAAGAAATAGTAAATGCACCTGTAAATACTTGCCTTGTAAATGTAATCTTATCAGAACTTCCATTAAACGATGTTGAACCTTCTGATGGGAATGCAAGTGTGTCTGACCTACTTGATTTGAAGTCGAGGTATAACTTGAGGTTGTCCTTAACGTATGTTAAGAGGGATGCTCCCCCTTTGGCTACGCTTACTGCTAGTCCAAGCATGGATCTAGCCTAAGTATGCTACTACTGAACCGCTTGCTAAAGTAAAAGCAGACCAACGACCAAAAATTGTAACTCCTTGTGGAAACGTAACACTAGCTGTACTATCTCCATTATTGTTAGAGTTTCCTATATATAGACTAGTTCCACTTTCAGGTGTAAGAAGAGTAAACACTGCATCTTCTAGAAATGTAATAGCTACTATTTTTTTTCCTGATACAGCAGTAGTTCCTGTTTCTAATATAGAACCTGCTTGTCCTAGTCCAATGTTGTTTGATTCATTGACTGAATATTTATGTAATGCCATCTTGTTTCTCCTGTCTTATGACTTACCGAGCGTGACTAATCTCATGGTCATATTGGTTATAATAAAAACCCATCGCTGGGTATAATAACGTAGCTAGTAGCAGAACCAAGTTTACCTTGATTATCTGTTCCTTTTGCTTTAGCTACTAAATCTTCATATTTAGCTCTCCATAGTTGAGCAAACCCAAGTATTTCTGGGTCTTCATCTGCTGAAGCTCTTATTTCAAATAACTTTGCAATAGTATAGTATGCTAACGCAACATGATATACTTTATCAAAACTAGGACTGTCGCCATTGTTTATTTTATCTGCATCAGAAGCTGAACTATCTTTAAAATCAAAATCGTTTCTAGAAACATGTAATCGTATTTCTTTTACTTCATTAGGACTTGTAAATGTAGTAGTTATTGCTGTGCTTGATTTAACAATACCTATTTGATTTCGTTCAATCCACCAATTATGTTGCTGTGCGTTTGTTCTTGCCATTATGTTATATCCACTTCATCTGGGGGAGTAACTAAACGTTGTATAGTATAATTATTGTAATCTACTTTATTTACTTCTAATATATGTCTTTGATCTGTTTCACTGCCATCTCCATCTAAATCATTTAAATCATAATAGCGTTTATTTACTACAGTATCAAACGTTTCAATACCTTTTAATATTTTAGTTCTATTTGTAAAGTCATTAGAGGCTTCTGTTAAATGCAAAGCTATATCAGCGTCTGATTCGTTAGGAAATACTTTTTTAATGTATGCGTTTAACTGTGTATGTGTCATATTTTAATAGGTTTTTTTAGAGCGTCCATAACTGGGTCTTTTTTTTTACTCGGTTTGACCGCTTTCTTTTTTACTGTTTTCTTTTTTGCCATAATTCTCTCGCAAGAGGAGGGGCAAAAAGCCCCTCGCTCTTTATTTTCTATTAACTAATCGTTATTCCAGCAGCAACTTTTGCAAGTCCACCTACTATGTAATAATCAGTTCCATCAGATACTAATTTAATGTAGTCACCAACGACTGCACTTCCATCTTTAAATGTAATAGTAGTATCAGAACCATCACTTGTGTCTGCTACGTCATCTGCTGCACCAGCACTTATTGAGCCTTTTATTGCTCCAGATGGACAAGACAATCTATAGTCAGCTCCTGAGGGAGCAGCTTTTACTACAAATGTTCCTTCCCATCCTTTATTGCTTGGGGCAGGTAACGTTGTTACAAACTCAGCTGCAGAGTTTAACATAAACATTTTACCACTATCTGCTTTATGCAGTGTGTTTGTTGCAGTTAACTCTTTTATGCCTGCGTTTGTACCACCTAAATAAGGTCTAGCCATAATTAACCTCCTTACGCTGTGATTTTAAACAGTGAATGACTTTCAATTAACTGTATACCAAGTCCTTCATCAGACATATATTGATCCTTAACACCATCAAAGGCATTATCAGATTTAATATTAGCTTGATACATTGCTGGTCTGTACTGCGCATGGAATAGATTCTCATCAGAGACTACAACCATGTACTTATTATACTGATTACGCAATGCTGGAGTTGGAATTAACTGTAACATGCCATGAGGTGTTTCAAGTACTCTATAGTTAAAGCCTAATGAATCACGCTTCATGTCACCAAGGTTAACACTCCATCCAGAGTTTCCAGCTAATCCAGAATCACCAGCCATTTTAGACCAATATCCTAAAGAACCAGCACCTACAAAAGCACGCTTAACACCTGCTTCTGGTACATACTGGAATATCTTTTCCATATCATCTACAAAATTACCATAAGAGTAACTTGCTTCAGATGCAGTAAAAATATTCTGATAATCATGAGTTGCAGTACTAGAACCATATTTTTCTAAAGCACTTACAATACCATAAGTAGTTCTAATAAGATTTCCGTCTTTATCAGTTCTTCCACCATCTGCAAATGAATCAGCAGCAGGAGCAGTACCATCTGCTATGTCAAGTCCTGTTCCACCTACTCTCTTACCAAATAAGAAAGCTTTTTCTTTTTGCATTTTGTGTTCTTGTGCTTTTTGTCTACGCAGTCTAGCAAGCTCAGATGACTCACCTTTTAATACTGCAGCTTGTAACGTACCAGTCACCTGCAAAGCAGTTTTAAAAATTTGAGTACTATTCCAAACTACAGATAGTTCATCAGACCAAGAATCAGGTGCTTCACTACCTTCACCTTGTGCATTACCAATAACGCAAAAATAATCATTTTGATTAATGTCAAGATCTGCTCCAGTTAAGTTCTTAAGAATAATATGGTCATTTGTTGTTCCTATATTATTAATAACAACTACACCTTTGTTTGATGTTTTAGTAGAATCCCACAGTTCGCAAACTAATCCTATATAAGAACTGTCTACAACAGCTGGGAGACCTGTCATTGTTTTTATCTGTAACTCAGCTGGAAGAGTATTATCTGCTGGTAATACACCAGAATCAGAAGATATATCTTCATGAGCTTGGAACTCTTGTTTTATCCAAGGGTTTCTGTGTTCAAACATTTTGAAAACAGGGTCTGGTACTGAACGTATTTCCTGATTACTAACCATTGTAGTAAAAGGAGCAACATCAGTCCATAGTTCTTTAGTGACCTGTGGGTCTACATGGAAATCTCGTCTTTCAGTAAAGAGAACTCCACTAGCACCAAGGTTTTTTGTTGTTGCAGCCATTTTATGACTCCTTTTGTTAGCGTCCTAGCAATGCATCGCTAAATGACTGCTCTTCAGATCTTGGTTGTTCAGACTTTCCTGTAATTACAGAAGGGTCTCTAGGTACCGATAACCTTTGAGCTTGATTTTGCATTTCTTGTGTTTTTTGTTGCACTACTGGATTCGCATTTGTTCTTAATTCAAATAACTTAGCTAAATTATCCATAGATAGATTATCAGGAGCAGAAGCCCATTGAATGAACTGACCTGCTTTTTGATTATCCCAGCCATATGAATTAACAGCATGACTATATGCTTGTTGTTTCATAGACTGTTCTTGTTGAATAGCATTTTGTTTCTGATATGCAGCTTGCATATTTGATTCACGTTGCACGTCAACATCTTTTAAATAACCAAGATAGTCATCTCTATAGTTTTCTTTAGACATTCGATACTGAAACGATTTTGATTCTGGATCGTTATAAGCATCGACTTCATTGTAATTAACTGGTTTTTCAGGTTCTATTGGCTCCTTCAACGAAGACTGCTGAACTCCCATTTGGGTTTGTTCTACAGGTTGTCCGTTGGAGAGCTTAGTTTCTAAACTTTGGAGAACCTCTGGATTTTGACGTATCATTTGTTCTACGGGTTGTAGTCCACTTTTGTAATAATCCAGTTCTTCTCTAAGCCCAGACAACTCACTCTTGGCTTTATCAGCCTGTGACTGCCAGTACTCATACCTATCAGTGTCTCCTTTTTGGTCAACACCGTTTTCTGTGGTTTGGCTAATTGGTTCTGCAACCTCTTGCCCTGTAACAGGGTTTAGGTCAACGTTAGGAACTGATTCAACTTGAGGTGCCTCTGCAGACAACTCTCCTTGAAACATTTCTACGTTACCTGCGGGTGCAGCACCAGCATCAACTACTTCCAAATTTTCCATATTCTTTTCCTTTTTTGCGATTTGGTTAATTCCAGCAACCGCTTCCTCAATTCTTTATGTCTCATCTAAACTTAATACACGTTCATTCATGTTACGCTGTGGATTAGATTCACTTGCATCTGATAAATCATTTCTAGCTAATTTAAGTTCATCACCTAATCTAGCTTTATATAATTGTTGTGCCATTTCTATCTTAGCTTCTGCTTTAGCAAGTTTCTTTTCAAATTCTTTTACTTCTACACGTTTTCTATCATGTAATGATTCTCTTTGTGCAGTTTGCAAATCACCTTTAAGCTTTTTAATCTCTTCAGATTGTGATTGTACTTGTTGTTGCATCTGTTGCATTTGTCCATTTCTTTCAAGGACACCTTCCATGTCTGCAACATCAGTTTGTTTTAATAACTCTATTTGGTCAATTAAACCAGCTTGATACAATTGCATATAGTACTCAAACCTTGCCCAACGATTGCTTGGCAATGTTGACCCAGATGCTACAATAATGTCATACTTACCTACAGTAATGTCGTTTAACTTTCCTACTATATTACCTATATCGTCATACAGCGGACTGTTTACTACAATTTCTTTAGGTTTATTGTTTGGTTGCATCAATCTTAAAACCTTTTGGTCTGTATATACATACTGAATTAAACCTAAAACTACTTTACCTAATTGGTTTAGTCCTTCTTCTATATCATCTCTTTTAGATTTAATTCTTCTTTGACCATACTCATCTAAAGCTACAGTTCCTTTAAAAGTTTGTGGTGCAGAACTCATATCGCCCTGCATTAAAGCGTATATACCAAGTATTTTTTCAATATCAGCTTTAGCATCTGCTTCATTTTTATACAACTCATTTGGCAGAGGGATTGGAGATGCTACTATAGGACTGCCTAACTCAGGGTCAAACTCTATAACCGCTGTTCCAGCCCTGCCCCAATCTTGTTCTACTTGCTGCTTGTTTACTGCACCACGAGGAATTAACAATTTTACGTTTGTACTACTAGAAGCGTGAGCAATTATTAATGAGCGTATTTTATTAATATACTCTTGTAATCCTTTTACAAGTCTAACGTCAGACATTGGGTAGGGATTACGATTAAACCCATTCATAATTGGGACAATAGGATATTCTTCTATAGGTAAGATAGATTGATATAACATATGGTCACCTACAGAAACACATTGTTTAATATTTGTTATTTCAATTTGATTAACTAATATTTTTTCTTCTTCTATTAAATGCATTTTACTAGCAAGATCTATATGGCTTGTAGAATTTGGAATAGACCCTTGATGCTCTTCTCCCCCCATTGGAACTGTTTGTCCTGACGCAGGGTCTTGCATTAGATGAAATGTGTCTCCTACATTATCATGCAACTGAGCATAACCTCGTACTTCTTTTTCATCTGTAAATATTTGTTGTTCACCATTAGAACTAGTTAAAATAATTACCTGTTCATTTTGATAATCTTTATATTCTTCTTCATTTAATACTTTTTCTTCATTTGAATAAGGGTCATATATTTTATAATAAGGAATACGTACTTTTGTATACCTTGTAAACATTTCTAATTCTCTGTCTCCTGATAATTCTTCTCCAGCAATTCTACTCTTTAAAGTAACATCTTCTGATTTTAAACTATGCCTACTTTCTGAGGTAATATTTATATAACTAGTTTCTTGAGATTTTTTTATTTCTTCTTTGTACTCTGGATAAAATTGGACTAATTGATTTTCACTCATTAATTTTGCTACTAAAATGTGTCCAGAGTCTCTGCAAAATGGATCTTTACTACTAGGGTCAAAGTAAACTTCAAGTGGGTCTAATGATTTAAGGCAGACTTCACCACGACCAAAATCTTTATCTGGGTCTGTATACGCCATCATAACTCCCATGCCTTTAACATAGTAGTCATCAATAGCTTGCTTGAGTTCTACGTTGCCATTGGAATTATCCCAGACGTAAGACATCAAGTCAGAAAAAATACGACCAACTTCTGTATCGCTGGTTTCTCTGGCAGTTGACTGAAATCGTGGCTTATTAGCAGTAAGCAATGCTTTTGCTTGCTCTACTGCAGAAAAAATTACATTTACTACAATTGGCTCTTGTGCTTTATCTCGTAATGCATCAGACTGTTCTTTTGTCCACTGCTTACCATTACGAAATTCATTATCTTCAACAGCCTGTTTAGCCCAATTTTCTCTAGAAGAGCTATACTGGCTTAAAAGGTCGTGTGTAAATTGTACTTCTGGGTCTTTTGAATCAGAGTTGTTATGCATGTATTAAGAGTTTTTAATAAGTTAAACTACAAAGTTAAGTAAAAAGTTCCATAAACATATAATTCCACCCCTGATACCACCTTAAGATGTTTTCCAATCAAACTTTTTAGCAGCACTTTTGTTGTTAAATTTTTTTTCTTTATCTTCTACAACGTGATTAGGTGGATAACATTTTTTCATAGCATAGTATAAGCCATCTAATAAATCATCATGTTTACCTCTAGGGTACAATAGTAACTCATCTTTTAAAGATAATTGACTTTTTTTAATCCACATTTTTTTTTGTGCAAAATATGGCTCCATCGTTTCAAGTCTTGATGACTTGCTAGTTCGTGGTGATTCTTTTATTTCTAGTCCACTAATAAACAAATTTTCTTCTTCTGTTCTTTGTCTTAGATAATCTCGTAACATTTCCTGATAGCCTACAGATTCAATACGTACTTTTACAGGTTTGTATAATTTAAAATACTCTATAATGCTATCTGCTAAATTCATAGGGGTTGCTCTTTTGCGATAATATTCTAGAATATACCGATTATTATTATTATCAACTGCTACAGGCATAATAACACTATAGTCAGCTGTTTTGCGTATTGAGGATGCAGGGTCAACCCCCATAAAGACGTTTACTGGTATTTTACTAGTACCAGTATTTAAATAATGTTGATTATCTTCATCTATTTCTAGTTCATAATCATGATATTGTATATAGTCTTCTTTAAACAGTTGGTCTTCATCACCTACTATTTGACATAGATACTCTCTATAAAAAACGCTTACTCTTGCAATTGATTCTAATTCTTCTTTTTTTTCTTTTAATTTTTTTATAGGTTGCCATTCTTCCCATAATGCTACTTGATTATCCATGTCTGGGCTAAAATGCATATTATTCCACCCTTTCATTTGTTTTAATACTTCTACTAAACAGCGTTGATGCTGCGGAGTACCAATAACAATTATTTTACCTTTCTTAGGGTCTAATGAAGGGACTGCTGATTGTAGTAACCAACGTAAATTTTGTTCCATTGCTTCAGCAGTTTTAGTATTGTTTTCATCTTCAGGGTCATCAACTATAATAAGTGTAGGTCTTTGAGAGCCTACTTTTATACCTCTAATCTGCTGACCTGTTCCTTTACATATAATCATAGAACCATCTTTTAATTCTATTTCTGATTTAGACCACTGTTTTGCACTATGTTGCCCCCAATATCCATATATAGCTCTAAATGTTTCGCTATAATCAAGAGTATCTTTAATTGTACCTAGTAGCTTTATGGCATGATCTTGAGTTCTTGATACTAAGACTATTAATTTATTCCCCTCGTGATGCATAAGGTGGTATAAAGGGTAGACACCACCCACAATAGAGGATTTAGCATGACCACGAGGGGCTATGATGTTTACTTGCTTGGAGGCATTATCAAGTAAAGCATCAGCAATCTTATAATGAAAGTCTGGTGAAGGCACAGTAAACATACTTGGCATTATAATCCTACCAAACATTATCATGCTCTTCTTTAATTTATTTATAACTAGTTTGTTATCTTCTGCCACGTTTCTTTTTTTTAGGTTTAGGGCATGTTGTAAAGTTATGTATCATTGTTTCTTTATAATCTCCAGTTTTTACACCGCAATGTTTATGTTCACCGCAATCTGTAGCATAAGCGCATGTTCTATTTATAATGGGACAATGTGCAAACATTAATAAATATCGTCACTCCATAAGGTACCGTAAGTTTCCATTTCTCTTAAAGCATCTATAGCTACGGAAGATAAAAACTCAGGGTCACTAGTGGGCATAGCAGCTATAACATGTAATCCTCTAACAGCTATTTCTAATTGATCTTCCATGATATTAGCATTTACATGCTCATAGTCATCGTTAGGAGTCTGGTTGTTCATTTGTTTCCTCTTTTCTTTGTAATGTTAACTTGTTCTCCTCTATTGCTATAGTATCAGCTATTTGTTTAGTAACATCTATCTGTACTGTATCTGTTAATATTTTTTTACTAGGTTTCATTTCCAATAAATCCATTATTGAATCATTAGCTTTTAAAAAATTATTTACATCTCCTTTACCTTCTGCCATATGTAACGCTCTTAATAAGTTATCTACTGCAAACTCTTTGTTAACGCTTTTTTTAGACAACAACTCTTTTAATTTTTCTTCTACCATATTCTTTGTAACCTTTTGTTTTAAAAATCTACGAACAGTTGCTGCAGGTATTTCTTGGTCAGGTCTATATATGTTGCCTAATTTATCAAAATCTACCTTATCTCCAGATAGTAACATATTTGCATAAGCTCCAACAGTATTCTTTGCTCTTGTAGTGTTTATTTCTTGCTCTTTCCAATCTTTAGCTGGATTTGTTTTTGAATAACATTCATATGCTTGATTTAATTCAAATTTTATTGTAGAAAAAGAACTTCCCCAGCCTACACCGCATGTTAGTTTTATAAATGTTCGTATATTGCCATTTTTATCTGTATAGTCTTTTTTTGAAACACATTTGCTAACATAATCATCATCTGTAAGCCCCCAGCCCCCAGTATCGCAGTCTTTCCAGTATAAATAATTTATTTTTTTATTATCTGCTTCTTCTTTTGTATATACAGAGTATTCTGCTGTTTTATGGTTAATTTTTCGTTTTATTTTTATCATAATCTCTAGTAACAGTTACTATATAGTAACTGTTACTATATAAGTAACTTATATATAACTATATATTTTAATCCATACTCTCATTAGAATTATAACCTTGCTTTAACTCAATGATTTTAGATATAATTTTAAATTCTGCTTCTAGCTCATCTGCACTAGAGTCCATCCTGTCTAGAAGTGCCTGATAATTAGCTTCAGACATACTAGATTCCTCCCATTTACCTGTAGTAGTGTTAAATATTTCGTAAATTCTCTTTTTATTACTCATGTCTTTCTAAGTTAAAGTTAAACTTTATGTTAATTCAACCCTAAAGTTTAATAATATGTTCCACTACTCTTGTGAAAACATATTTTAGAATGTGTGTGTGAGGTATATAGGTTACCCTACCCCCTTACATTAGGGGTTGTGGGGTTGAATTAGGTTGAGTTGAAACATCGAGTTACGTTGAGTTCGTTACACTCACCCGTTATTATACCCCACCCTTACATACATCTGGCGATCCCCTGTCTGTACCCAGACAGCCGTACTCGCACAGGTATTCCCCCATGTGTGTGTGTGTGGAACTTATATAATCCTTACATATCGTTAGAGTAATCCTTTATCTCTGGTATTTAGTTAACTAAACTTAGGAGATTAAAATCAATGAATAAATACTTACAAAATACTGGTTATTTCTTTGTAGGCACAGGTGTTATACTATGTGCTGGTGCAAAGGTAGCTTATACTTATGCATCAGCTGGAGTTGAAACAGCTGTTGAAATTGGTAAGAAAGAAATGTCTACTGAAGAGTCATCTAATGATTGTTCAGTAGAAGACCAACTTCGACAAGGGTTTCGTGAATGTTCAGCAGGAGACCATTGTCCAGCAATTCTAGGCAATGAATGTTCAGCGTGTAGCTAATACACACATATTGAGGGGTGCAAATCCCCTCAATAACTTAATCCTTTATCTTTGAATAAACATGGAGTTACTATGATAGTATGTATCAGCGAACGGAGCTTGTACTATAAGTTTCAAGACTTAAACTCAGGCTCCGTTGAGTTAGTAAACAGAGATAAGTTCAGTACTAAAGAACTTGCTCGTGATGAGGCAACTCATAGATTTGCACAGAATAGTGCTATACAATCTGTAGAGTTCACTCAATAATACCAAAAGTCCCTGCATAAAATTCCCTATAATTAGGTTGCAGGGCAAACTTTTAATACTAACAACGGAGGAACAATGAAACAGAAAATAAACTTTAAATGGTATGTTAATAGATTGGAATATGTAGCTCGTAAACATAAATCATTGAACGATGATGAAACTTTCAAAGCACTTATGAGTGATTTGAAAACATTGAGTAATTCTAATGTATCTAGGGAAACGTAAATAACATTAATCCTTTATCTCTGGTGTTTATTTTAAACATCATAATCAAAATAAGGAAGATACTATGAGTAAATTGTCAAAAGTTCTAGAAAGTTACTGGAAATCAATCGAAGAAGTAGTAGAAACACGCAATGAAAAGCGAGCCAGTAAACGTATCTGGTTTAATAAATCTGTAAATACTAACGGAGTATGGCAAGATACAGCAATACAAATGAACGATATTACAGATGTAATAGATGACGGTTTCATTGTAAATATGTTTATAAAAGACATAGATACATGTGAAGACGAGTTTGTAGAAACTACAAATATACTAAGCAAAGCTAAGTTTATGCTTGCAGAGGGTACAGTACATCATTGCAAAAATGATACTCTAAGATATATGGTAGTGTCTACTGAAGAGTAAATAACCTTGTGAATAATAGTGTGGTGTCAGTAATTGGCACCACATTATTGTGCTAAATGTGTTCCTTCATTCTTCAGTCACTCTATATATTTAACTCACAAAAAAACGGAACCACAATAAACAAGCTGCTTTTAAAACATAATTTTACAGTTTCCTTTATTTATAACCTTAAGACAGGTAGTTAGTAAGATAGTAAAGATCTGTCACTAGCGAAAGCTATAGTCTTAAGTCAATAAACTACCGCAAGCTCTCATAATTACCCTGCTTTCATGCCTGTTTTAGGTACCATAATCTGTATAATCTAAAAGAAACAGCAGAGTCATTCGAAAGCGTAATTATCAATCTTGGATTAGACTAATTAACTAATCAATCAGGTAGCGTATAGGTTCCATAATCAGAGGAATAAAATGTCTGATTCAAAGCCTACCCATATCTCCTGCGACTAATCGTGTCAGAGTTAAGGTCTTGAAAAAGATAAGAACTAGTCATGACTCACCTTCAACTCGGAGGAACTATTATCGTATACAGTTAAGATTAAATGGGTAGGCTAAATGTTAGCTCTGTACCTTAGTACTAAAACAAAGCAAAAAATTTAAAGCCCTTTGAAACAAATCCTTACTACTCCTTTTTTATTGGTTTATCATTCCACAAGTAAGTCGATAAGTAAAAGGGCTTTATAATATAAAAGGTTATGCACATTAACATTCGTTAACGTCATGACATTAGCCGCCATTGGAAGAAACTATACATCTTATAGTAGTATAGTAGAGTACAAGACAAGCGATAAACCTACCACAAGTTTGCAACAAGTGTCAGTAGGGGAAGCGTGTTAGGGTTGTGTATAACCTTTAAAAATTAAACAAACAAAAACAAGGAGTAAATAATGGGAGCATTTGAACAAACAGAGTATGTAATAGGTAGGTATAAATCTGCTGAAGAAGCATATGACGAATTAGTAAAAGAAGCAGAATACGAATACGGACATGATGGATACAATGGTACAATATCTACGTCAGGTGGGTTTTTTATAAGAACAGAACATCCTAGATATGGTACTAAAAAATTCTGGAAATTCGTAGATAATACAATGGATGGCACAAAATTTAATGCATGGAATTGTATTGAGTTTAAAGGAGCAACATTAAAAAAAGCAAAAGAAGAAAGCGACTATAAAGGTAAACGCAATATCAAAGCATTTTACTTTTGGGGTTTAGCAGCAACATAAAAAGGGATAAATCCCTAAAAAAAGGGGATAAAACTAAGTTTTTTCCAGTCGTAATTAGATACTAAAATCTTAAAATAAACTAATAGTAATTTTCTTAGAAATAAATTAAATTATAACAGAAGTAAAGGAAGTAATTGTTACTTTTATCTTCCTTATTGTATATAAACTGCTTCCTTTATTTCTAATATTAAAACAAACGGAGGTAAAAATGAGATGTATGATACATGAAAACGTCAAACCTGAAATGATTGAAACTAGTTATGTAGAGCTAGATTCAATAAATGAAGAATATATAACTAAAAGTTACGATGTTATGTATTGTCCAGAATGCTTTGAAGATTCATATAAAACAGGCAAAACTATGCGTATGCAAATGCAAGCAGCACCGTTTAGGTATGAATTAACTAAAGAAGAATGTAGTGCAATTGAAATACAAAATAAACTAAGGGACTTAGAAAATAACCATGTTGACAGATGGTTAGAAGGAGGAGAACATAAATGAACAAATTAGCATTATTTGGACAGCTTAGTAAAACATTAGGCTATCTTGCTTTTGGTTTAAATAATGTGTTACGATTTGTAGGTACAGCAACTAGTAAAGTTAGTAATGTTGTTAGTAATAAACAACGTTATGACATAGAAGTACTTGTTGATGGAGCTACAACAATAACACACAAAAACCAAACAGAATTACAATTACGTAATTGTCTTGAAGGCATGGAGAGATTTGGTGTTACAGAAGTAATTATAAAACAGCATTTTAAACAACAGGAGAGTAATAATGAATCAAACAAAAGTTAAAGAAATTCTTACAACTAAAGAATTACTACATCAAATACAACAATTCTTAGATGATTTAGGAACAGCAAAACCTTTGTATATAAATAAAGCTAAAGAGTTATCTAAAGCTATTGATTATCATCTTGGAGTTTTAGATGTATCTGAAATTAAATAGTAAAGATAGATTGCAATTTGGAGTGCTTTTTACACTAGACGAAGTAGATACAATTATACTTGGTCTAGAAAAATTAAAGACATCAAAAGCTGATATATTACAAACAGAGCTTTTTCATTTAAAAGCTAAAGCAAAAATCAAAGGGAAAAGAACCTATGGAGAAACAAAAAAACTGTGAACATCTTGACAAATTATATATACCTGCGGAAATTGAAAACAATGTCCAAGAAAATATAGTCTGTTTAGATTGTCACACAAACTTACCACTAGAAAGGGAAACAATATGAGTCCAGCATTTATAGATAACATGATGTACGTTGGTGATACACCTTGGCATAAACAAGGTACAAGAGTACAAGACGCACCAACAATAAAAGAAGCATTAAAATATGCTAAATTAGGATGGGAAGTAAATAAACGTAAAACTTATTACTTTGACAACAACATACACAATCAAGCAATGCCTACTGGAGGATACTGCACATATAGAGCAGATACTGGTCAAGTATTAGGTACAGGTGTGTCTGAAAGATACGGAGTTTTACAAAACCATGAAGCTTTTGCACCATTTGAACCATTACTAGACATGGGTTTCAAATTAGAAACAGCTGGCAGTGTACAAGATGGTAGAAAAGTATGGGTGCTGGCTAAATCACCAGAAAAATATACTGTTGGTAATGATGATGCTATAGAACAATATGTATTATTGTATACATCACACGATGGTTCAGCTGGTAGTGTATTTAGACCTACAGGTGTTCGTGTTGTTTGTTATAATACTATTGAATTAGCATTATCTAAACAAGCTAAATGGAATTACTCATTAAAACATACTAGTAGCATTAAAGAACGAGTAAAGAATCTCACAAATATAATAACGAGATCTAACGGTGATTTTGACGCTGCTATTGTTGATATGAACAATTTTAACAATGTAGAAATAGGAGATGATTCATTAGACCTATATCTTGAAACAGTTATACCATTCTTAAAAGACAGAAACAAAGAGTCTAAACCAAGTTTAGATATATTTGTACGCAATACTGCGTTACCTGTCTACAATAAGATTGTAGATAACTTTCACAATGGTACAGGTAACAAAGGCAAAACACTTTGGGATGCTTATAATGCTGTTACACAATATTATACACATAATAAACAATACAAAGACTGGGTAAAAACTACACAGTTTGGAGTTGGTTATAATTATAATGTTAAAGCATTTAAAGTAGCTCAAAAATTCGTTAAACACTATAACAATCAAGAACACATTAGTTTAAACTAGGAGGTAATTAATGAGTGATTTTAAAACAGCAAGTATTACAGAAAAACTAAATTACATACAACATGAATTGAAAGTAAAAAAGTCTAATGTAAACAATTTTGCTAAATTTAATTATAGGACATTAGATGATGTCTTTGAAAATGTAAAACCACTGCTAAATAAAACAAGCTGTGTTATTACAATTTCAGATGATTTAGTAGATAGAAACAATGGTACATACATTAAAGCAACAGTTGAACTATCTGATGGAAATGACTCTATATCTGTAGATGCATTTGCTAGAGAATCTGTTGGTAAAAAAGGCATGGATGATCCACAAATGACTGGCACAGCATCAACGTATGCACGTAAATATGCATGCAATGGTTTGTTTGCTATTGACGATACAGAAGATTCTGACAGTATGGATAATCGTAAACAAACACTGCTTAATGGTAAAGAACCTACAGAAGGTCACATAACTGTAGAACAAAACATTAAGTTAGATAGATTATCACGTGACCCAGCTTTAAAAGGCTCTGATACTTCAGCAAAAGTTAGGCAGTTAATTAACGAAAACCCTACTGAAGAAAGAGCGTCTAAAGCTATAATCAAACTACAAAATGCAATTAAAAAAACAAAGGAGACTAAATAATGGCTGGAAGTTATAGACAAGTTGTAAAAGCTAAATCAGTATCTGTAAGATACAATGAACCACCTAAATCATATATGTCATGGAAAAATGATATATGTTTAGATGTTGTAATAGAAAAACAAAGTAAAGATGGTGAATCGTATGATTATACATTCATAATATCTGGTAATTTTAAAAAAGACAACCCTAAAAATCAATGGGGAAGTGCATTTAAAGTTGCTAAGTTCTTTGAAGCTGTAGGTGTCAATACTAAAAATATTAGTAGTGATATGCTAATACCTGATGCATGGTTTGACCAAGCAGTAGGTAAAGAGTTCTCTTACATTACATATCCTAGTGATAAAGTAAAAGACGATGGCAAACCATTCTGGAATGACTTTGATATTGTCATGGCAGCTGCTGGTGGTCAAGACGCTCACAAAGCGGAATTTGACAAACAAGTAACTGATGGTTGGATTAAAGTCTTTCAAGAACCTGTTGAAGAATCTTCTGCTGATGATTCTGATGTAGATGATGATATGGACTTATAATGTCTAAGCTTACAGTAAAAGAAATATTACTGGAATGGCTTCAATCTAGAATAAGTGCTGGTAACTTTCAAGTTGCCAGCCATGAGATTGAACAAGACTTAAGAGATTATGGTTTATTATTTTACGATACAATGTTTAATGCAGGAACTGCAGGAAGACAATGGCGTGAATTTAAACGTAATCCTGAGTTAATGAGAGCTATTGATGTAAAGGAAGTTAAACAAATACAAACAAAAAGCACAGAGCATACATGGGAATTAATAACTATCTAATAGAGTACGCAATTAATACAGTTGCAAATCGCAAAAAGTTCTGTACACTGTCTGATTTTAAAAACGTGTTAAACAAAAACAAAGGCAGAGAAATATATAGAAGTATGTTTCTTTACGACCCTGATGAAATAACAAAACACGTAGAAGAAAACAACAGTGTAGCCAGATACAATGGTAAGCAAGCAATAGATAAGTTGTACATTGACATCGATTTAGAAGGTCAAAAACAAGGTGACGTAACTATAAATAAAGTTGGCATGCTTGTTAATGATATTCTAGAACTAGGTGTAAAACATGAACATATTAACGTATGGTTTTCTGGTAGAGGGTTTCATTTACATCTACCAGACATCTATGGCTTTAAACCAAGCAGCAGTATTGCTGCACAAGTTAAAGCTACAATGCAAAGAGATTTTGCAAAGTACATAGATAATATCTACGATAATACTAGACTTATTCGTGCTAGTTACTCTCTTAACAAAAAATCAAATAGATACAAAGTTCCCTTACCTTTATCAGCTGTAACTTCTAATATGTGGGAATACACATATGTATTGGACTTCGCTAAATCCAATTCTAAAATGTACGCCCATAAAAAGTTGCCTGATGAGGTAAGTGAGCTTTATCCTAACCTAACACCTCATATCCCTAGTGAGAAAAACGAAAAAGTAACTAAAGCTATATTTACTAATGTAAAATATAAACCCACAAAACATATTACATGTATACAACATATGTATAATGCTGGGTATGTGCATGGGTATAGACATAAGCATTTGTTACGTCTTGCTAGTTTATGGATTACCAAATTTGGTTTTCCTAAAGAAGCAGTTATGAATATGGCTAGGATTTGGAACAATTCATTAACACAACCATTACCTAACGAAGAAGTCAGTACTGTACTAAGAAGTATTACTACTAAAGATGGGTACAATTATAGTTGTAGAGATGAAGTGCTTTCAAGGTATTGTGATAGCAAATGTACATTGTATAGATACAAAGATCTAGATGATAATGTAGCAGCATTTAACTCTAGTCAAATGGCACAAATATTACTAGAATCTTACACAGAAGACTTTACACATAGGTCTTTTAACATAAAAGAAATATTTCCTTTTATGGCGCAAGACTATGTAATTAAATGTGGTGAGTTAGTAGTACTTACAGGTGACACTAAATTAGGTAAAACTGCATTTTGGCAATATATTATTGCTAATGTAACTATACCTACTTTATTTTTATCATTAGAAGTACAAGCTAAACTAATGGCTAGACGTTTCTATCAAATAGCATTAAATAAAAGCAAAGAACAAATTGAAAATATGTTTATTGCTGGAAATAATGAGGAAATTGAAGAAGCAGTTAATAAACTAGAACATCTTCAAATTATAGATGCTAGTACTGCTCCTGACATAAGTCTATATGCTGAAATGATAGATAAACATGATGTCAAAATCATTGTTGTAGACACTCTAGACGTTGTACAAGCTAAGTTTGCTAAGAAAGAACCATTGCAACAACAAATATATATTATTAATGCTCTAAAAAACCTTGCTGTCGAAAAAGACATTATTGTACTTGCAGTTAATCATTTATCAAAAAGTGCAAGCTACAGACATAAAGAAGGTGAAGAGTTAGATGTATATAGTGCAAAAGGTGCTAGTGACGTAGCACAAAAGTCAGACAAAATTATTGCCTTTATGGGCAATAAACAAAGCAAGAAACGCAAAATTAAATCTCTTGCGTCTCGTGATGAGTCAGACTTTGAAATAGTTACAGCATTTGACTGGAAAACGTTTAGTTTTTCTAAATATGCTTAACAAAAAAAACATAAATAAGGGAAGTTTAATAGCTTCCCTTATTTATAAAAGAAAAGGAATATTATGAAAGAAATAGTACATTTTACTATACTAGATGTACCAATAGTTAAAGTCATAAAACGAATAGATAAAGAAAATGATAATACATATCATAGTAATAGAATAATATTGTTCAATTTATTTTTATTTGGTGCAGGTTATGCATCACAAAAAGAAGCTGAACATGTACATTTTAACATAGGAATTACAAAGTTTGAAATGCTTTGGAGTTTCTGCATAAGAAAAAGGTGGTTATTATGAAAATATATCCTAATTTAGCATCAAAAAAGATGCAAAAGTTAATATCATTGCTAGTAGACTTAGAAGTTACGGATAGACAACGTATGTCAAGTGATGGTAAAGAATCTTTAGATAATGTATTTGAATTACTAGGCATGCCTAAACATGCTGACGTTATTAAAAAACACGAAGAGGAAGAATAACATGGCTAAACACGAATGGAACGTAACAAAACAAAAACAAGGAACTGAAATATATGTAAGTAACGCTTATAAATCTATATATATAGGTGAAAATGACGAGCATACTACTGAAAAATCAATAAGAATGACTATTCTTGTTGCGCATATATGTAAAAACGCATTAAATAAGGATAATCCATATGATAAATAAAGAAAAGTTAATAAAAAAATTAATAGATGCATACGAAGACTATATAATAGAAGCTTCTATTAATATCCCAGTAGACCATATATTATTAAATCATCCAGATGGTGCAGAATTTGGAGTTGTGCAAACAGACCTTGGTGCAAAATTAAACAACTACAAAGATGTAATTAACACTTTAAAATTCTGTTTGTTAAACGAAGAACGTTTTCCATTAATAAGACATTTATATGTCGAAGAAACAAAAGAAGAAATGAAAAACGGAGTAAATGACATGTTTGATTTAATGTTAGATAACGAACATCCAGCAAACAAAAGATCATGAGTGGCGGCAGAGCAGCAAAACAAAAAGGCAATCGAGTAGAACGAGAATGTGTTAATTTAGCTAAAGAATTTGGCTTTAATTCACGCAGAGCTTGGGGGTCTGATGGCAGGTCACTTGGTTGGCACGAAGAAGTAGATATGACTATAGATAAACAAGGTGATGCTATACCATATATGTTTCAAATCAAAGCTCGTAAAAAGATTGGTGAACTTTATAAACCTTGTGATGATGTTTATGGGCAAATCATAAAAGAAGATAGAGGAGAACCATTAGTAACTATACGTTACAAAGACTTCTTACTGTTGTTAAAAAAAACAACAGATTAGAAGATAGACATTGCTCTATTATATGCAATATAATTCTTAATTAAAAATGAAAGGATTCTGTTGTGTATGTGTATGGAGTAAATGGCTGTTGATGAAAATAAGGTGGTATTGATTGGCGTTAATGCCACCTTGTAACAACTAGGAGATAACAATGAATAAACAAATCCAATCAGAGATAGAAGATATAACTAGTATCTTAAACCATATGGAAAGTTTTACATCATGTCCTCACGTTAAAGATGCTATACCATTACTTAAAATAAAATACAATCTTATAAAGGAGTATATTAATGACTCATATTGTAGAGAGCTTTTTAGCAAAGACTACTAGAAACGAAGTTACAAAAACAAAAGGGTATAAAGGATGCGGATTAGAAAAAAAAGCTGATAAAAACATAAAATATTGCAAAAAATGCAATCGTTGCTGGGAGCCAATATGCAAACCTAATAATTCTAAAAAACAATTTCTATGGTACGATGATTTCCCTGCTTATAAAAAAGGAAAAAAAACATGCCCGATATGTCTAAACAATACAAACAACTAGAAGAAATGTTATCTAAAGCAATAGAAGGATACGATAAAATATTAACAACTAACGCAGATAGCGGCACACTTAAACGCATTGCTCAAGAACATTTAGATAAAATAATACATAACAAAAAATAGGAGAAAAAATGAATAAAAAACAAATAAAAGAAGTTTTTAAAAACCATAAAGTACAATTAGGTACTGGTGCTTTAGCAGTTGTTGAAAACGAAATAAACCGTTATGTAACAATGATGGCTGTTAACTGTAATAATGGAAACTTAAAAAGACTCACACCAGATACGTTGTGGGTAGCTTTAAATAAGCATGAGTTATAGTATAAACGATGAGGTTGCTACGCTCATACAAGAACGCCTTGATAAGGGCGCAGAAAAGTATGGGCGTGACATACCTTTAGATGATAAAAGAGATTTTTTGCAAGAATCAATAGAGGAAGCATTAGACAATGCTATATATCTTACATGTTATCTTATACAAATAAAAAAGGGAATAAAATGAAACTAACATATTATGTTAAAAAACAAATAAATAATAAAGACATTACAGATGTCAATATAGATGGTGCTGCTATGGCTGATTATCCAGATTTATCTGATGCTTATATAACAAACATTACCCATAAAAATGAGTCTCTTACCGCAGAAGACTGTGAATCGTTGCAAGAAGAAAACAATGAATGGTTTTATGAATTAGCCTTAGAGGCAGCTAGAGAACCATTTGTAACTAGTTTACCAGAAGGATATAAACATGGGATATAGATCAGAAGTGGTAGCTGGTGTACCACTTACAGAAAAAAACCAAGCATTAAAAATCTTAAACGATTGGGATTCAATAGGAGAAGGCATATTAAATGTTTCTTGGTTAAAAGACCATAAACCAGTAAAATACTTTTACATGCAAGCTGACTGGTGGAAATGGTACAATGAGTATCCAGAAGTAGATAACTTTGAAAAGTTTATATTAGAAGATACAGAAAACAGGTTCTTAACATGCTTGGGTGAAGATGGAGAGCATCATGTTGATTATGGTGATTCTTCAATGCATGACATATACGTAATGTCAACACTTGCTGTAGAAGGTGAAATTAAATGGCAATTTAAAAAACATAAAGGTACTTGGAAAACAACATAAAAAACTCTAGGTGAGTGTTGTATTGACTAGACTAATAATCTGTCGATATAACGCTCCCTAGTGCCTAAAAACAAGCCCATAGTCGCTTCTGTTTACTTACATTGAATACTTAATGTGCTGTTTTTTTACACTATTGACTAATCTAAACCCATCCAGCCTCTAACGCTTTTAATAGCTCTTCTACCTAATGGTTCTTGCTGTGGAGAATCAGGCTGTATTTCACCTCTAGCAACTCTAGAATCATAATCATTAAAAGAATATTTATATAAATCTTGATTTACACTATCAGCAGCAGAATTATAATAATCAGTATTTTCAGCAACTCTATCAAAATTAGATTGTGTGTCATAAGGATGAATAGGATTTTCATCTCTATAAGTTTGTTCATGTTGTATAGCTCCATTTTCTTCTCCATACAATTTAATATTTTGACGCTTTGTTTTATAAGGAGTAAATGGCAAGTAACCATTAAATATATTTTTGTCTAGTTTATCCCATAAATTTAGTTTAGGATTAAATTTATCTGCTAAATAATGATTGGGGTCAATATTTTTATGTTGTCTACCATAATGCGCAAGTTCATGATTTAGAGTTCCTGCTCCTGAACCACGTTTAAGATACGCTTCACCAGTTTCAGCAGCAAACAAGCCTTGGGTATTTTCAGAACCTTGTATTTTATTATATAATTCTGGTCTTATACCACCATATACAGAAACCATTCTATCGTCAATAGCCTCTTTTATATCACCAGAGTAAGTTTTTCTACCTGACCTAAATTGTTGTGCATTGTACATATTTGGATTCCAAGAATTAAATGCTCTTTTTACAAACCTTTGATCAAGCAAATGTGCTTGTTTTTCTATATCTGTTAATCTATTACTCATGTTAATCTCCTAATACTTCTTGAATGTCTTCAAATTGTTCTGTTCTACGCTTTACTCTGTCAATTCTAGATTGAATTTGATTAACAGGTAATCTTAAAAATATTTCACCTGCTCGTTCTGGTTTGTCTGCAAACTGAGTAAGTTGTCTAATCCCTCTACCAAATGGAAACATTGTATATGCTGTATAACTACTAAACTTTTCCCAATCTCCAGTAAGTAGCTCCCACGCAGCTTCTGGTATTCTAGCAACAGGAGGTTTTAATAAATTTAATGCCCCTAATTTGCTTCCAAAGAAAGCCATTTCTTTTTCACGTTTATCACCATACATGCTATCTGCTATTGATTGAACTGTATCTAATGGTGGTGCTAATGCTGTATCAAATATGCTAAACATAAAAGCATTGGCTAAAGCAAACATAAACATATCTATCATATATGTATTTTTAAATCTTTCGTATTCTGGTGTGTTTTGTTTAAACCCATATAATTTAGCTTGTCTGTAATATTCTTTTCTTGTTCTTATTGAGTTCCAAACAAACAATTTAAACCTAGCCAATACCTTACCAACAGAAGTTCTCATAAATGCTGGCCTTGCTGAATTTTGATAAAGAAACTGAGTATTTTCTATACCTTTCATAGCCATATCAAAAACAAATGGGTCTGCTATTGATAATTCTTTGCCTTCAACTCCAAATCTTTTAATTGTTTGCAATGCATGAGCAGTAAACGCATTTAATCTATTTATGCGTTCAGAGTTTTGCATAAAAAACGAACCATATTTAACCATTAGATCTTTTACACCATATCTATTTATAATTTCTATTGGTGTTTCTTTACGATTAGCTTTATCTTTTATTGATAAAATTAAATCTCGCTTAAAATTTGATACATTTACTCCTGCTTTTTTTAAACTATTAGTCATTTGAGTATTTATTTCAAATTCATTCTGTATAAAAGCATCTAAAACACCTACTTCTTCTAAATGTTTTAATAAATCTTTTCTATTTTTAGCAAACTTTCCATTATTTAATTTGATTACATCTTTACCATTACTAGTTAATAACAAATCATATACTTGTTTGTTATTATAACTACTAAATAAATTATTTAAACCTGCACTTCCTGCAGTCATAGCATTACCACTAAGTACATTAGTAGCCCACGTCCCAGTATTAGCTAATAAACTCATTAATTGATACTGAGCTTCCATCCTACCTAATTCATGTAATTTTCGACTAAAGTACTCTTTTCTTGCCTCTTTTCCTTTAGGAGCGTGAGTAAAAAAAGGAGCTGACATATTTTTCTTTTGATAAAACTTTTCAAATATACCTATAACGTTTTCATCTGACGTTAAATAAAACAAGTTTCTTTTATCTTTTAATTTTAATGGGTCTCTACCACTTAACATTCCTGATTGAAAATAAGACTGATGTCCTAAGATACTTTGTAAATATAATTTTATGTAATCTCCCCAAATCTGAACATCATTTTTATATATGCTGTCTTGTAATCTTTTAGATTCTGCTTTACTAGGTTTATATTTTATATTTTTATTTAACATGTTATCTATCTCATATTGACCTTTAATAGATACAGCATTTTTATAATAACCTCTAATAACTTTATTAATATAATCTAAAACAATTTCTGGTCTTTTATCAAATCCTGGAAAATTAGCATCTCTAGATTTTAACACACTAGCTAAACTACCTTGTTCTGATACAGATGATTTTAAATCTGCTTCTGTTAATATAGCAGGCTCTATTAATTCAGAATAACTAAAAAACTCCCCTGCTTGCATTAATTTATTTTCATTAGCTCTAACAAACTCTTTCGATACTTTTTCAGCTCTTTTACCAGCTTCTTTATCAGAAAGACCCGCTCCTTTAGCTTTTTTATAAGTAGAGTCATATATATCGTTTGTTTTTTGTTCTAAATACAATGCTATTTCTTTTCTAGAAAATTCATTATATCCAAAATTTAAATGAGGCATATATTTATTTAAATTTATTTCACCAATACCTTTATAATTCTTTCTTATATCATGCCTATAAGAAAAATTATTATTTTCTGGTTTATTTAATATAAGTCTTTCAAGCTTATGTTCTTTTTGATACCTTTTAATTCCATCAGTACCAACTACATCAATAACTTCTTTTTTATTTATGTTACCATTCTCAATAACGCTTTTTCTAAAATGCTCTAAATCCATTCTACCTGATTTATCCCATCTCATATACTTATTTAAAACACCACCTGTAGATTGATACCACCCTAAAAAATCTTTGTCCATAACCCACTCACCTTGATTGTTAGTGGCTTTATTTCCTTTAGCATCATAAGTGTATATCCACTTTTGCATGCCTTCAAATAAATTTCTCCTAGCTGTATCTAATTTTTCTAACGTTCTTAATGTTTTAACATCGGTAGGTTTGTATCCTTCTTCTACATATTTAAATAACTCTTCCATTAATTTACTTTGTTCACTAACGTTAAAGTTTTTTAATATTCTTTCAAATGGTTTAAACAATTTTGTTTCTGCAAATTTTAAATCTTTACTTACATATCTTTCAGAAGTTTGTAAGTATTTTGCTATTTCTCCAATAGGACTAGTAAAACTAAATATAGGTTTTGTTTTAAATGTTTGTTTATTATTTGCTGTTTGTACTTTACCAAAATAAGAAAAATATTTATTAATTAACCCTTTAGTAGATAGCTTTTCATCAATAAATCTTGGGTCAAGAAACCAATATTTTAATTTAAACTCTAAATTATAAGGATCTTGCAAGCCTTTAAAATATCTATTAACTGCAATAACATCATTCATATTAAATGTTGTTGCTTCTCTTGGAACAATGCCACCTTTAATAATTGAAGTAAAATATTCAAACCATTGTTCAAAATTATTCTTAACAACTCTATGTTCATTAAGATTCTTTCTAAATTGGTTTACTTGTTCTACTTGTTTATCATTTATAGCTAGTTTTTCTATAACATCACTACCTATCATTTCATTTATAGTTAGAAAGTCTTCTTTAGTTGGCTGCTTATCTGCTGCAGCTTCTTTTTTAATAGGTTTCTTACGTTCAACACCAACACCTTCTAAATTAACCTTGCTACTAGGTTTAATAGTCAAAGGTTTATTGTTTAATAATGCAGTGTCAATTTCTGCAGAACGTTCATGCATTGATTCCATTTTTTGATAAAAGTTTTTCTTTGTAGCAAATGGAATAGCTAATGAACTATGTATATCTTTATAAAATGTATTCTTAGCAAACTTAGACCCCGCATATGTTTTTTGCCCTGTTATAGGACTTAATAATAAGTTGTGATAATAATCAAGAAACAATTTAGGGCTTACACCAAAAGCATCTGCATTTTTAATTAAACGTTTATTAAATCCATTTATATCTGCTTCTACATCTAATTGTATTCCATCTTTATCTAGCTTATGTCTATTATCAATACTTAATCTAGACTTTAAATCTTTTACTTCTTTTACTATAGCAGGTATTACTTTTTCTATTACATTTGCTTTTATACCTTTATTGCTAAATGCTTTATGTATATCAATAAAATTTTTGTTTAACAATTCTATTGTAGTAAAGTTACCTATTGACTTACCTATGTAATCTAAAGCTCTACCTATATTTCTTTGTTCTCCTATAGCGTAAGTTACTTGAGCGGGAGATGCTATACTTAAATCAGATAACAATAAACCAAGATGTTGCTCTATAAACTTTGACATTTCTTTTGTACTGTACCTAGTCAATCCTGTAAGACCCTGTGATTCTATGCCAGCATTAGAATATAATTTTTTGTAATTGTTTTGTATTGTTGGAAAATTTAAAAAATCGTATTGAATGCCAGCATTATACATTTTTTTTACTATTTGAGGTATAACAGTATCTGCTCCTTTAGCATATAATTTAGCTTGCACATTATTTATACCATGTCCAACATCATATAAACTCATAGCACTTTTCGCTACAGGAGTTGATTGATACCTAGCATTTCCTAAAACTAAACCTTTAGGATTTTTGCTTTGTTTATCTTGGTTAATCATTCTCTTACTAACATTTTCCAATCTAATTAAAGAATATGTTTTATTGTTTTTAACATAATTAGCTCTTTCACCTACAGTTAATCCAAGACTTTTAGATATTTGTGGAGATACATTATTCAAAGCAATGTCTTTAATTAATCTATAAGATACATTTTTAACTTGAGAAGCAGGTTTAGCAATATTAACAGCATCTTTTATTGCTGCTAAATCACCAAACGGAGCTAACTCTAATATGCTTTTATATCCTATATAATCTTGAGTTACTTCACCAGTCTTTGCATCAATACTTTCTTTTTTCTTACCTGTTTTAGCATTAAAACTTTCTACTTTAAACAAAGAATTAAATAACATTTGCCTGAATATAGGGTAAGCTTTTACAGTAGGGTCTGTACTTGCGTCAGCTGATTTATTAACTATAGCTGTACCTAAGTCTCTAAAAAATTGGTCTCTACTTTGACCCTCTACTGTACCTTTTTTTAAAGATACTTTAGCAATGTAATCAGTTAGAGAACCTTTTTCTAAATCCTGATAAGGGAACTCAACGCTACCTTTATTATTAGCTATAAAGTCTCTCCAATTTTGCATAACAATCTTAGCACTTAAACCGTAACCAAGACCACCTTTACCCGCTATACTATTTTGAGCTACCTTATGTCTATATGCAGGACTAAACATAAACATTCTATTATACACATCATCTTCTCTGTTATATTCTTTATCTTTTGGACTTTTGTTGTAACCTGTAAAGCGTTGTCTTTCCTTATCTGTCATGCCCTCTTTTCTAAACAAATTATTTATAAACTTATCATAAGAGCCTCCTTCTTTCCAATGGCTCCTTTCGTCTTTAACTTTAACGTAGTAATCTCTTAAATTTTTATTGAACCCTTGGAATATTTTAATGCTGTCTGCATCTTTGTCTGCACCTCCAAGGTATATATTATCCTTGTGGTGTGTGAACGAACCTGAGCCTCTTTGCCCTGTAAAACCCCTAAAGCGTAACTGCCTCGTGCCAGACATGCTATCAGCAGGAGTGCGAATGACGATGAGATCAAATGTATTATTCCACGCTTCAAGGTTTTTTCTGGTGTAACCCCCAAGATATTGCTCCCAAGCTTCGCCCAACGTGATTCGCTTGTCGATAGTTTCCATAGTAGCTTTGCTATCATTTTTTTGTGCATTAATTAATTTCCTTTGGTATATAGCTTCTAAATCTTTTTTAGGTATATGCTTATGCTCTACAAGCATACGTTTAAACATATTATCTAAATATAAATCTCCTTCATTTATTCCTTTCTTTTGCTCTTTTGTTAATGCAGGGTCAACAATCTTATTAATTAATTGGTCAGGAGTATAAGCTTTTAACCAAGACTTACCAGCGGTCTCAATAAATGGATTAGCATATCTCTTTACTAAATATTTTTTTAATGCATTATGATAGTTATCTCTAAATAAAATATTTCTAACTGCGTAAGTACCAGCCATAGCTTCAGCTAATATTTTATTGCTTGCGTGAAACTCTCTATAATTACTATTAGAATCAAATTCAAAATCTAAATCTAAAAATCCATCTGTTTCTAATCTCATTAACTTATCCATAAACTTTTTAGCTAATGGTGTACTAGGGTCTTTTAATAATATTTTACTTACAAAGTCCATAGGTAATTCCATTACACCTAATTCATTTGTTTCAAATAAATTTATAAATTTTTCTATTTTCTTAGAATCATATTGTTCTACTAATTTTTGACCAGCCCTACTACCAGCTAAAGATCTGTCTAAAACATCACTTATATACTCTTTAGCAAATCCTTTAGCTTGGACATTATTAGTTTGACCATAAGCTTGCAAAGGTAACTCATCTCCTTTTACAGACTTAACAGGATTTTCGTACGTTCCTGTACTTACTTGTAAATGTTCTATAGGCAATGTATGAACAATTGTATTATTAGAAGATAACTTACCAGTAGAAGAATCAATAGATAACTCAGATGATTTTAAATCACCTCTGAGTTTAGCTCCAGAATTAAATACAACATAATCTAAGCCATTGCTTTCCATAAACTTATTCCATTCTGTAGATGCTCTTTGTCCATTAGACTTAGTAAACAAAGCTGACAAACCAGTTTGTCCAGCTATCACAGGTTTTATATGCCCTGCTCTAGGGTCAAATCCTAAAACATTTAATGTTCGGTCAAAGAATTTATGTGCTATAATTAAACCACCATCAGTATCACTTTTACCTGTAGTATTTATATCATTAACTATTATACCTCTCATTAGTCCGTCAGGATTAGTTTCAACATAACTAGCTTTTTGCATTGGTGCCATTCTATTTGTAAGTAATGTCATTCTTTTATTTAAATCAGCTACCGATTTTCCATAACCTTCATGCATTAATAAATTTTTTAAATTTAAATTTCTTACAGTAGTTTGATTATTTACTAATCCATTTAACATAGCGTGATGTAAAATATTACTTACCCATTTTCTTTCGTAATTCTTATCACTACCAAATACATTACTTTCAGATAATTGCCCATCTTTAAATGCTCTTTCTATACCCTTAGCCTCTAAAGGGTCATTAGCCATAGCATTTTTAATCATATCTTTTGTAACAATTACGCCTTGTAAATTATCTACAAAATCTGCTGTTAATAAAAAGTCTTTATCTTTTACACCACTAAATATATATTTACCTTTTTCAGATAATGCTTCTTCTATTTTAATTAATTTTTCTCTACCAACATTAAATGAGATACCATCGCCATCCATTCTATGTGATAGTACTTTATATGGTTCTCCGTTTTTGTCTACACCATGTGTTAAAAATCTAAATCCTTTAGCGTACCCTAAATAATCTAATGGCATCTTATCGTATTTTTCACCAATAGATATGTTATTTATCTGTTCGTTTTTTGTAAAGTCAACAGATATATTTTTACCTGTACCTTCTATAAAAAATGCAACTTCTTGTGCAGGTTCTGTTTCAGTCCACCATTTTTTACGAAGATTCCTTTCATGTTTTTTAAATGTTTCTAAGTCTAAATTAGATTTTACATCTTCTATATAAGATTCTAATCTTCTATTAGAACCATTTTCTCCCATGCTTTTATTAGTAGCGTCAATAATTATTTTTTCAAAAGAATCAAAATCTTTGTATACAACAGAATCTTTTTCATTCTTTTTTACATCTTTATAAACTTCTTCAGTAATCTTAGATATAGAATCTTTTTCTTTAGTAAAAGGATCCATAAAATCACTTTGCATTTCTGCATACAATTGCTCTGATGTACTTACAGCATTAGCTATCTTACCAAAAGCATCAACAGTCATACCTTCTCTAGCTTTCCATCTATAATATTCAGCTATCTTTGTATTCTTACCTTTGTCACTGTACGTATTCCAGTTAGGGTCTATTGCTTCATAATGTTTAATTGCAGCATTTCTCCAATTAAAGTTTTTATAATTGTGTTGTAACCATCCTAATGCACTCCCTGTTGCTCCTTCTAATCTTTCAGAGTTTTTAAATGATGGAGCAGGATGCTCATTTAAAATATAATCTTGAGCTTTTTTATCTATAGTATTCCAATCTTTAGATTGCTCTGGGTCTACTATATCTCTAATGTCTCTTGTAAAACCATTTTTTTTAGAACCCATTATCCATTCACCAGCAGCAGATTCTCTAGCTGGTCTGGTGTTGTATCCAAAAAACCCACCCAACAAATACTCGTACATCTGCATTTCTGTAGGGTCACCTCTAAAAGTGCTAGGTAGCCCCATAAAAGCAGATGCTACACTAGATCTTAATATTTTATTTGCTTGATTTACTTGCTGTGGTGTGCCTTTATATAAATTACCAACAGATACAAAATTACCTATACCACCGAATGCACCCCCTGCTATAGCACCGCCTATAAAAGAATCAGCTATAACATCAGAACCTTTCCATATATTACTTATAGCACTAGCAACACCAAGACCTAATGCTTCTGTTCCTATAGCTCTAGGCACTGCTCCTTTTTTTAAATAATCTATTGTTTCTAAACCTCTTTTAGATAATTGACTATCAATAAGATTTTTTGTACCTCTTTGAAACATCATAGGTACAGACATAGCATCTAAAGTATTTATACCATTTTCAATAGTTTTATATAACTTGCTGTCACCTTTAATTTTTCTTAAAGCAGCGTTACGTCTAAATAAAGATAATGGAGCTTTTAAAATTGCAGGAGCAAACCCTGCAAGGTGACCTAGTTGTCTAAATATAGCTTCACCTGTATTGCGTGGTTCTTTAGGTACTAAATCAAATGTAGTAAGTCCTTCTATAAACCCAGACTGCGCTTGTTGCACAGCTCTTGTAAGACTAAAATTATCTTCTAATCTTTTAAAACTTACTTGACTGTCTTCTGCTAAACGTTCCAGCTCATCAAGCTGGTCGTCATTAAACATATCAGGATTAGACCTATACGTATTTATAAGGTTTTGTACTTTATAGCCTTCGTAAGGGTTACTCAAAGTATAGACCAGCTCCTGCTAAAGCTCCACTACCCATTAAAATATTTCTAGCAACGTCTTCAGATATTAAAAGTTTTTCAGACATATTTTTTACTAATGTATTAAAACCCTTACCAACTCCTTGAGCAGCAGCTGTTCCTTTTATAGCTCCAGCTCCTCGTTGACCATATGCTCTCATAGAATGCAACAATGGTGACTTAGAAGCATAATCTCTAGCTTGCCCTACCATTTGTTGTCCTCTAGTTACGTTTGTAGTACCCATTACAGGTTTTGATAAATACTTAGAAGCACTTACCCCACCTTTATATAAACCACCAATTCCAGTAGCTAACCCTCCAAGTGCGCCTACACCACTAGCAATAGAATCAATAGCAGTTTGACCATAAACAGTTTCTCCTCTTGACTCAGGTTTAAATATACTGTCTGGTAATAAACCAAAACTAGCAGTATCAGCTAAATTAAAAGCTAATTTACGCAATGGTTTTGATTCTCTTCTAAATTCTTGACCTGATTGTTGAGCTAAACCAGCAATCATTTCAGCTTCTTTATCTGAATATTTATCTGGAGTTGCGTTGTAGTCTTCTACTAACATCATTATTCTTCTAGGATCCATTTTTATTTTCCTTTATTTATTTAAATTTAAATTCATTAACATTGATTGAGGTGAAGGATAATAAGTATTTAATTCTCCAGTCGTTAATGGAGGCTGATTTTGATAATATTCTTCTTTTAAATAGTCACTTTTTACAGGCATAGGATTATCTTTTGTACGATTATAATAATCACTTTCTTGCCTAGCTCTTGAATCTGCATTAGGAGCCAATGGATTAATGTAGTCATTTATCCATTGAAGAGCATTATATGTTCTACTAGGAGCATTATAAGCTTGTGCTTGATTTTTATCTTGTTTTATTTTAACTTGTTTATCCATAGCTTTTTCTTCTGCTTGACTATACGCGCCTCTTTGCTTCCCAGCAGCTATTCTTCTTTCATAATCTGCTTTGTTTCTTGCTTCTATTTCTTCATTAACAGTTTGTTGTCTTTCCATAACTGATGCTCTCCTAGCACCCATTACTGCACTTAAAAGATTATTAGCTCCTTCAGAACTGTACCCTGTGTAACGTTGTTGCATTTGTGGTATTATCATTTTGTTTTCCCCATTCCAAAAAATCCGCCAGCTAAACCAAATAAATTGTTACTCATATTGTTGCCCCAAGAACCTTTAGCGTTTTGATTTTGTACTTGTTGATTATAACTAGACATTTTTAAATACTGATTGTAATCATTTTGATTTTGTGTGTTAAACTGCGTGTTTTGTAATTGTCTTGCATCTGCTTGCCCAGCAAGATTACCAGCTTGTCCATAAGCACCCATGCTCATTTGACCAAACTGACCCGCTAGATTAGCTGATTGGCTTTGAATGCCTTGCATACCTTGGGCATATTGATCACCTGCTTGTCTGCTATTTATACTATCGTAAACATTACCCATACCCATCATTCCTCGTGCTGCCATTGCTGAGTTCATTTGATTGGTATTTTGCATTGCTGTATCAGATACGTTTTGTCTAAGATTTTGATACATATTTTGATTATAAGAACCATAAGGATTCATCATATCTTTATATGTATTTCCAAAATTTTGACCTAGACCACTTAGACTATTCATATTATCTGTTAAACCTTGATTAGTATTGTACTGACTGTCTGCTAAATCAAAATTAAAATCTTGATTTATATCTTTAGGTTTATTCATTATACCTGATAGCAGACCCATTCCAGCTGATGCTACTCCTAAATACGGACTTGCTGCTGTTAAAAAATTACTCATATTAAAACCACTCCCTGTTGTTGGTGTCCCTGTTTGCTGTGTTTGAGCCATGGGATTATTTGTTATTCCATAAGAACTATTTCTTAATCCAAAGTTATTATTTATTACAGAAGGAGCGTTCATGTTAGCAGGATTAGGATTGCTAAATGGCTGATTCTGTATAGTAACTGTATTATTTCCCACGTCTGTGTGACTAGGATAATGTGGCATGTTTTACTCCGTTTTTAGTGTTAATGACGTTTTAGCCCAGCCTTCGCTTGTACGTCCCTGAATTTCATATGCAACACCATCGTTAGATTTAACTACTCTAATGTCACCTTCTTTACCTGACGATTCTTCTTTATCAGTAACAGTATCTTTACTATTTACCGCACTAATAAGCTCGTTTAAATCATCATAGATTCTATCTACAACTCTTTGTAAATTTGTATCACTTACTTTTTGTGAACGTTTTTTACTTATCACGACATATCCTTTGTTCTTCTAAGTCTTCTAAATACTAAACGCAATGCATCTACTGTTGCAGTTGTATCTCCTGTAACTACAATTTTTACTTGAGCGTGTCGTGCAATCTTTTTATCAGACAATGCTGTATAACTAGAACTATTTTCAACTGTATTAAGAGTTATTGTAGGACTATTATCTTCTGATAGTATTTCAGCTTTATATATTTTTTTATCTGCAGTAGAGTCACCCATTGTAAATTTTTTACTATACCATGTAAAATTATCTAATCGTGTAGTATTTGTAGGGGCAAAAGGTTGAATTAATCCATTGTCAGTATCAGATACAAATAATTCATTGTTCTTACCATGTACTGCTCCATACGTATTAAAATCTGTAGTAGTACTACTATTTGTTCTATTCCACACATCCCATCTATTTTTAGGTACAGTATATACTAAGCATTGAGGTACGTAATATGTTGTGTTTGTAGTAAATGTAAGCGTTGAAACAGCTGTAGCTGTTGCATTATTAGTTATATCAAATCTTTGGTCATTATCAACACTATCAACTTTTGTATCTGCAGGAATATGATTTCCTGTTACTACTTGATTTGGAGCAATGTTTGAATTTGCAACGTCACTAGTTACAGTTGTATCGTTATTGTTTAAATTACAACTATGTGTAAAACTACTAGATATAGTATATTTATAAGTATACATAAAACAAAAAGCTTTACGATATGAATCATACGCAATCACAATGTCTCCAGTGTAGTCATTGGTACTATAATTGCACAGCTTTTCTAAAGTTGAGTACGAGTTATACGTATCATCTACTTGATGTGCTTTTTTTATTTTAGCACCTATATCATTTATACCCTGTCCATTATGTAAATAAATACTATTTTTATCTATAAAACACATACCTATTTCTGAAGAAAATACTCCATTTTGATTTCTGCACCCTATGCCTTTTATGGTATCTTCTATGTACATACCATCTGGATTAACTACATAAGTTTCATTTTCAGAAAACACATACAATCTGCCATTAAACGATTCCATTGCAGTGGCTTTATTTGGTAATAATAAAAAGTCTTTAGCCCAATTAAATTGGTCAAAATTAAATGGTCTAGATTTAAACAGATAATTAGTTGCATCATCTATGTCTATATGAGAACAATCTGTTATATATAAAAAATTATTTACTTTAGCACTAAGTCCATATTTAGGTAATGTGGTAAGTAAAGCTTCTGATATTCCTGTTCTTGATTCATATGAAGCATAACTATCTCTATTATCAATAATATCTTTTTCATAATATTTACCCCAAGATGGACTAGTGTGTGGCTGATTTGTTTCTGACCAACCGTATTTTACAGAAATACTATCTACTAATCTAAAAAATGCATTAGAAACTGTTTGAGTTTCCGTTGCTCCATTAGACCTATATATATTTATATGTGTAATTCTTTTATTTAAACCAGCTGCATATACTCTTAACGTAAATGTAATTTGCTTATCTGTTCCATTAAATATTTCCCAAGGCGATAGTGGAGTCTCTTGATAACCGTCATATGTAAAACTTGTAGCATAAAATTGTGGATAAGCATTACCACTTGCACTTGTAAGTGAATTGTTAGCAAAATTATTAAAATTAACTTGTGACTGTTTAAAAGCTGTAGCGTTGCTTGTTCCAGATTTTAAAGCCCATTGAGGAGTATCTAATTTGCTAAATATATTCCATTTGTTACCTACAGCTGATATTATAGCGTTATCCATATGAAGAGATGCTTGACTATAACTTGATTGCTCAGAACCATATCTTGTACCATTAGTAGACAATGATATTTTTGAAGATACAAATAATTTTGTATATGCTGAAGTAGTATGCTGAAAAGCAATAGCCATATAAGTAGATTGTGCAGTTTGATTTACAGAATGAGCAAAAACTGCTAATTCAACTGACGTATCAACATCAGAACTTATAGGATACAATCTTGCGTATGTGCCATCTAAAACTGCATTAGTAGTGTAGTCACTTTTTATAGCTAAATACACCCAACCTTTGTTATTAACTAGACTTTCAGAAAAATTTCCAATAGCAGGTTTTGAACTAGCGTCTTTATAAAATCTAGGTCTTCCTGTATCAGGTACAGGAGAAAATTGGTCTGTTGCAATTGTAATTTTTGCTAAAATTCCTACCCAATCTGTTTGCCCATTAACTGTAAACAAGCAAATACTTGGCACAACATATTGAATAGATATTTGGTCATCGTCATCTACATCATTATCACCATCCCAAATAAAAGTGCCATTTGCAACAGTAGTTCCACCATTATGGTCTACTCCACGATAAGGAGTTTTATTTGTTAATGTTTGTGTACCTGCGCTGTTAACAAAACTAGATTTTAATTTATTATACAACCAACTAGCTGTTTGACTAGTATTGTCAGATTTTCCTTTTGCAAACCATATATAACTACCTTGTTCTGATATGTCAGTCATATCTGTAGCGATTCCCGTAAATACAGTGTCAATAAAAATATCCATTTCTTCTGTATCTATTTTTATTAAATGCAATGTACTGCTAATTTTATCAACTACCCATAAATTACCATCAGAAGAAATACACATAGCTCTGGTAGCTGTAAAATAATGCTTTGACCTTTTTATTAATTTACCTGTAGATACTTCTAACTTATAAACATAGTTACCATTTTCTGATATGCCGTAAACATAAGTATTACTAGCGTCTGTAACAATTTTATGCATTAAAGGAAATGGACTAGGTGCTGCTAATTCAGCATCCTCTGCTTGTAACCCGCTTGGAACAGAACCTCCAAATTGACCATGTGGTATATTGCCTACCCATTTAACATTTTGAGTTTGCCCTAATCCTACATGCACTTCTTTATTATTTGTTTGCATTGCGGGAATAGAACCAGAACCTAAATTACTTGCTATTAAAGTAGAAATTGCAGGACTTCCTGTATAAACATCTGCTATTTGTTTTAAATGACCATCACTATTATCAATGTAAGCTAGTTGATGTGTGCCATTATTATTTATCATAGCCATACGTTTTGCATCTACACCTGATTTAATAGCAGTTGCATCTGCTTGTATAGCCATTAACGAACCTGACTGTGCATAAGGGTCTATGTTTTCACTATATACTGCAGCATCATCTGGAATATCTCTATCATCTGCGTTATAAATATTACCAGATTCAAATGCTTTTATTTCAAATAGTTCTTTAGGCACCTATTATTTTTCCATTATATGTTGTGTAGCCATTGTTTATTGTTAAAACTACTAAATTAAAATTACCGTTATTCATTATATCACATATACCTACATTGTGACTCCAATTAGTTGGTCTGCCTTTTAAATAACTTTTAGTCATGTCAGTCAAGCATCCCATTGAATGTGCCATGTGCGCTCCATTAATGTGTTGGATGGTTGCTTTTTGGCAGTCGTGAGTATGCCCATAGATAATGTTACATCCCAATTGTAAGGCATGAGTTCTTGCATGGGAGATTCCCATATAATGTCCTCCATGGTATGCGTAGAGTTTGCTTCCAAGTACTTTAAATACTTTTCCATATTTATGCCAATCGTATCCTCTTTCATCAAACTTAAATGCTTTTCTTGACCCATACTGGTCTAAGTAGGGGTTTTCTTGGACAAAGTGGTCAAACCAAAGTTCGTGGTTTCCTTGTGCAAAGATCTTCTTCTTGCATTGTACCAATTGTAAAACTTCATCAATTTCATCAAGTCCTTTGTTGCCTTCTTCAATTTCTTTATCTATAGCTGGTAATTGATATTCAATTGGTGGTCTTTTCTTTTTTGACCACTGCCAATGACTGACGCTTTCGCCATCAATTGCATCTCCTAATAATAAAAAAGCTGAAGGCTTTACTTCTTTTAATACATTTAATGCACATGCAAATGCTTTTTTATCGTGGTTTGGAAAGTGTGTATCTGGAAAGATAACCACTCTGTCTTTTATTTTCAAAGTAAACTCCCATATTACTCTTTTATTTCGAAGTGAACTAAATCGTCAAAGTTGTTGTCTTTAGTAGTTCTCCTACCTTGACTCAAACTTGAATCACTCCAATCGCCTCCCCAACGAATGTTAATCCCCATTTTAGCTGCCATGCCTAAAACAAAACCACCAAGATAATGGAAATCATCTCTAGCGTTCCAATCAATTGGATAAGGAGCAATGTCTACAGCTTTTCCAGAAACATGCTTACCAAATTTAGTTTTGCTTTTACCTTGTGCTACTAATTTATTTTGTCTTTCTTGACTTCTTAAACCCTCAATTACAGTAATATCAAAGTATTTACATACTTCAGTTAATACACTAACTAATCTAGAGTCTACCCCTTCAAGTCTTTTACGAGATTTTTTACCAAATTTTGGCATTAATCCATAGACTCCATAGCTTTTTTAATTTTAGCAACCATTTCATCATCTTTTTTAGATGGTGTTGCTTTTACAATCATATCAATAACTTTCATTATAAATGCTTTAGCACCATGCTTTTTTACTTTTCTTTTAATATACGCTGATAACATACTCATATTCAACTTCCTTTTCCTGTAGCTTTATAAATAGCTTTTTTAATTGATGACCAAATTAAATCGTCCCACGTGGACGGACTTAATGCAACTGCTTTATCAATACTTAATATAATGATAAGAGCATACTCCCAATTTTCTACAATTAACTCCATGTTATAATTTCCTTATATTGTTAATTTTATATCCCAAGTAAACAATAGTCATTACAGCTACTAAACATTGTAAAGCTGTACTTAACTCTGTTAAAGATAAACCATAATTCATAAGACTTGCTGATGCTACTTTTAAACTATCCATTACTTTTTAATTTTTTCCGTTTAGTCTAGAAATTACACCTTTAATTTCTGAAACTTGATTATCTAAATCGTTTATTTCTTTATTAAGTGCGTCAAACTTTCTATCTAATTTATCATCAGATTGATTCCACCTTGATATTAATTTAATTGTCATTGATTCCATGTTCTCAAGAGTTTCACTTTGACCTCTATTTTCTGTTTTTAAGTCTTGCAAAGCTTCTGCTTGTTCTGAACCTCTTTTACTCATAGAGTAAACCATATAGACTAGCAAAGCTCCAACAACGCCTATCATACCAGCTTCGCTGTACACTTCTAAAAAATTCATTCTTCTTCTTCTTTGTTACAATCATTACAAACACCATTAAATGCTTGCTCTATAATTTCATCGCACTCAACGCAATGGAATGGAAATGGACTCATTAT
>TARA_R110000823_G_scaffold210224_5_pt1 | contig 38792 bp, 37 predicted proteins | sample TARA_R110000823 | Tara Oceans TARA_R110000823 (sample SAMEA4397722) | marine metagenome | biome: Polar Biome; feature: [DCM] deep chlorophyll maximum layer (ENVO:01000326); material: water (ENVO:00002006), including particulate matter (ENVO:01000060) such as... | depth 20 m | reverse complement strand
CCCGCCGGGCCCGGCGCGGCTTGTGGCATGCGCAGAGTCCCATCGCTCCCTGGGACTGGCGCCGCGGCCGGCGCGAGTAGACTCATTCGGCACCGGCGCACAACGCCGCGGGAGATGAACATCCGGAGCACAGCATTGAATGCACACAAGGCCAGTATTATCAGTACATTTTTCCTTTGACCCAGTCGGGAGCACCGCATGATTGTCGTGAACGGTATCGTAAAAAGCACACACGCGGATATCGCCGCGCTCACACACGCCATCACCGCCATGGAAACCGCGAGCCGCGCCGAACCCGGGTGTCTCGATTATACCTTCAGCGTGGAATTGAGCGATCCCGAGGTGATTCGCATCACCGAAAAATGGGCCAGCCTGGAGGCCCTGCAAGCGCACTTCGCCACGCCACACATGGCGGAATTCCAGTCCAGCATGGGCACTCGCCCGCCGGTTTCAATGGATGTCAGCTTCTATGAGGTCGAGGAGATCCACCCCTTCTGACCCACGCAGGCCGGAAGGCGCACAGAGAACGTGCCGGGTGTGTTCGTGCGGTGTACAAATGTGACTGAATAACCCGGCCGCATCCTGTATGATCGTGCGCCGAAACGCAGGCCTGGGCGGTGCGGCAGGCGCGCTCCGGCAGCGCGGCATCCATTCTACCGCTTACTCACCTGCCACCGTTCAAACTCGAGCTTTTTTATGAGCGCTTCAGACAGAAAAAGTGTGGGCTTCATCAGTCTGGGTTGTCCGAAGGCGCTGGTGGACTCCGAGCGCATCCTGACGCAGCTCAAAATCGATGGCTATGACATCGTCCCCACCTACGAGGGCGCAGACGTGGTGGTGGTGAACACCTGTGGCTTCATCGACAGCGCAAAGCAGGAATCACTGGAGGCCATCGGTGAAGCGCTGAGCGAAAATGGCCGGGTTATCGTTACCGGCTGCATGGGCAAGGGCGACGATGCCCGTGCGATCAGGGAACTACACCCGAAAGTACTCAGTGTGACCGGCCCGGCCGCGTATGAAGAAGTGCTGGGCGCTGTGCATGAATTCGTGCCGCATACGCCCACGCACGACCCTTTCACCGATCTTGTGCCGCCACAGGGCATCAAGCTGACTCCCCGGCACTACGCCTATCTGAAAATTTCCGAAGGCTGCAACCACCGTTGCAGTTTCTGCATCATCCCCAACATGCGCGGCGATCTGGTCAGCCGCCCCATCGGCGATGTGATGGATGAAGCCGAGCGTCTGGTGCGCGCCGGAGTGCGCGAGTTGCTGGTGATTTCGCAGGACACCAGCGCCTACGGGGTCGATATCCGATACCGCACCGGGTTCTGGCAGGGGCGGCCGATAAAAACGCAGATGCAGGCGTTGTGTGAAGCGCTCGGGGAGCTCGGTGTGTGGGTGCGTCTGCACTATGTCTACCCCTATCCTCACGTCGACCGGGTGATACCGCTGATGGCCGAGGGGAAAATCCTGCCCTATCTCGATATTCCCTTTCAGCACGGCAGCCCGGATGTGCTCGCGCGCATGCGCCGGCCCGCGGCGGCGGAAAAATCCCTGGATCGCATTGCAGCCTGGCGGCGAGACTGCCCGGACATCACCCTGCGCAGCACGTTCATCGTTGGCTTTCCCGGTGAAACAGAAGCGGAGTTCAGTATGTTGCTGGATTTCATTCGTGAAGCGCGCCTCGACAGGGTCGGCTGCTTCCAGTACTCACCGGTGCGCGGCGCGAGCGCCAACGCGCTGCCGGATCACGTGCCGGAGGAGCTCAAACAGGAGCGCTGGGAACGTTTCATGGCGCTGCAGCAGGAAATCAGTAGTGCCAGGCTGCGCGAGAAAATTGGCCGCACCCTCGAGCTGATCATCGACGAGGTGCATCCCGAGGGTGCTATCGCGCGCTCGATGGGTGATGCGCCCGACATCGACGGCAAGGTTTACCTCGATGGCGCCAGCAACCTGAACCCCGGCGATTTTGTCGAAGCCGTGGTTGAAGACGCCGACGAATACGATCTCTGGGCGGGCTAGCCCTCCTTGAATCTGCTTCTGTTCACGCACGCCGACCGCATTGCACCGGATGTGCTCGCCTTCAATGACCGGCGCAGTGAGCACCTGCGCAGCGTGCACCGGGCGCAACCGGGGGACACGCTACGCGTGGGTGAGGTCGACGGCCTGATGGGCAGCGCCGAAATCATCAGCCTGGATCAGCACGGCGCCCGGTTGCGCTTTGTACTCGACACCTCGCCGCCGGCAAAGCTGCCCGTCACGCTCATCGTCGCCCTGCCCCGTCCCAAAATGCTGCGCCGGATTCTGCGCAACGCCGCCGAATTCGGCGTACAGGCGCTGCACCTGATACACAGCTACCGGGTTGAGAAGAGCTACTGGCAGAGCCCGGTACTCAACGAGACAAGCCTGCGCGACTATCTTCTCCAGGGCCTGGAACAGGCCTGCGACACGCAACTTCCCCCGTTGCAACTGCACCGGCGATTCAAACCGTGGGTGGAAGATGTGCTGCCGGCCCTGTGTGCCGACAGGCAGGCCTGGCTCGCACATCCGGGCGCCGGTCCACACTGCCCGCCCGAGATTTCCGGAGAGACGCTGCTCGTGGTTGGCCCGGAGGGAGGATTCATACCTTATGAAGTGGCAAAGCTCGAAGGGGCCGGCTGCACGCCGGTGTCACTGGGCCCACGCATCCTGCGCGTTGAGAATGCCGTGGTGAGCCTGTTAACCCGAGTCCGGACACCCACATAGACGCGTATTTGTACCATGTTCAGAATATCGTACTGTGGGGCATGGCTTTCGGTGATGCTTGATGCTAAATTTTCTGTAATGTTCAGGCCAAGACCGCCTGAACAAAAAGAACAAACGCGCAGGTCGCAACGCTCACTCCGCACAGCAAATCGATAAAATCATAACGAGCCCGAGGTATCAGCATGTCCAGCAAGCAACGTCTTATCGTAACCAGTCTGTCCACCGTCATCGCGGCCGGCACGGTGTCCGTGCTGCCGATGGCGGCACACGCGCAACTCGTGCTCGAAGAAGTAGTGGTCACCGCCCGAAAGCGCGAGGAGACACTGCAAGAGACGCCTGTGGCGGTGTCGGCGTTTTCTGCTGAATCGCTGGAAAATCTGGGCATGCGCAATATCACCGATCTGACCAAGGTTGTGCCCAACGTCGACATGTACGCCGGCAACGGCACCACCGGCACGGCCAATGTCTTCATTCGCGGGATCGGCGCGCGCAACACCGGTGTCAACTTCGACTCCGGTGTAGGTATCTACGTAGATGGCGTGTATATTTCGCGCGCCGACGGTGCATTGCTGGACAACGTCGACGTACAGACCGTGCAGGTACTGCGCGGCCCGCAGGGCACCCTGTTTGGGAAAAATACGACCGGTGGCGCGATCCTCTACACTACCAACCGACCAAACGAGGAGTTTGGTGGCCATGCCGAAGTGCGGGTCGGCAACTTCAATCGGCTGGACAGCCAGGCGACCTTGAATGTCCCCCTGGTGGGCGACACCCTGATGTCTCGCTTTTCTCTCTATCAGACCAAGATGGACGGCTACGTCCAGAGCGTGATACCAGACGGCATTCCGCAACAATCTCCTGGCAACGACGGTTTCATTGTTGATGAGTTCAATGATACTGATCGCTGGGGCGGGCAGGCACAGCTGCGCTGGGTTCCCAGCGATGACCTTTTGCTGGACCTTAACTACAACTACGGCAAAACCGACCAGGCAGCGCGCGGTCAAAATTGTGAAGTCGTGGAGGGCATTCCAGGAGCCGGATGGCAGTCCGTCTTGCAGGATGCAAGTATCGTCGTCCCATCCACCAACCAGACGATCAAGGACTGGTGCCGGGCCAACGAAGCACTCGGAAAAGACACCATCATGGCCAATCTGCGACCAAACAGATACCGAGCAGAGGTCAACTCGCTGGCGCTCACAGCGGACTGGCAGATCAACGATACCCTGAACTTCAAAAGCATCACCGCCTGGCGCAATATCAAGGGCGGTGAAGTCAACGAGCTCGATGCCATGGGAATATCGCAACTGGGCCGCACTAATTTCGGCTGGAACGGCACTGAAGAACGCGGTACAGACGTCTACACTCAAGAATTCCAGCTGGTGGGCGAGGCATTCGAGGGCAAGCTGGACTATGTCGTCGGTGCGTTCGGCTTCCACGAAGAAACCGACCAGGGCGCAGCGGCTGGCCCCTCTGGGCCTTACTTCAATGCATTGAGCCAGCCCAACCTGGCCTTTTACATCAACGATCTGGCGGAACTCCTGACCAAGAACACCTCTGCTTCACTCTTCAGCCAGGCGGACTGGCACTTTGATGAGTACTGGACCTTAACTCTCGGCGCTCGCTACACATGGGAAGAGCGCAAGCTACACCGTATAAACAAAAATCCCGATATCGCGACGCTAGCAACCACTGGAGATGCCCAGCCTTTTGCTATCAATCCGTTTTTTACATTTCCCAGCGGTCCGGACACGTTCAACCCCAACCACGGTTTCGTGCTGTCCGACGACCCTTCGGCAAATCAGACGATGCGTGTAGATGACTCCGAGATTAACCCGATGATGAGCATTCAGCGCACATTCGACGGTGTCGGCTTTATGGATTTCGGCAACGCCTATTTCACGATTGCCAACGGCTTCCTTTCTGGCGGGATCTCCGACACGCTCTCTGTTGAGGACAACCGTCTCGAACCCTACGACCCCGAGGAGGTCTGGAACTACGAACTGGGTTTCAAGATGGATGCCTGGAATCGCAAACTGCGCTTGAACACAGCAGTGTTCTACACCGATTACAAGGATCGCCAACTGACGACAGTCCGCCTCAACCCGGAAACCAATCGCCCGCAAGGTTCGCTGATCAATGCGGAGTCTTCCTGGATCGCCGGCATAGAACTCGAGGCCATCATCTTGCCAGTCGAGAACCTGCAGATCACCGCCAACATGACCTTCAATGATAGTGACATCGAGGAATATGAGGACGAGCGTATTACTATCGGTGAAGCGGGAGTCAACATTCCTGGCTGCACCCAAGTGGACACGGGGATTGGCGCGCTCGATAGCTGCCCTATCGACCGCTCTGACGAAAGCCTGCCCCGCCTACCGGACAGCGTCTACTTCCTGGCAGTTCAGTACACTTTCGAGACCCAATTCGGCACAGTAGTGCCCATGATGTCCTGGTCCTATCGCACCAATCTGGACAACTGCTTCGACTCCGCCAGCTGTCGCTCAGGTATCTACAAGGTAGATCAGGAAGACGTGACCGCGCGCTTGACCTGGCTCTCGCCGGACATGGCGTTGCGCGTGTCCGCTTTTGGTAACAATCTCACGAACGACCGCTATGTGACCGGCGGCACGCCACTGGTGGATGTCACTGAAACTGCGGGTACCATTTATAACCCGCCACGCACCTATGGCGTGGAGGTTGCCTACGACTTCTAGGGAGAAAATCCCGCCTGCAACGGGCCGGTGCATTGCTGCACCGGCCTTTTTTTTGGCGGGCAAACGGTTGGGGCGAAGGCGATTGCCCGATCAGGTGGCGGCGGCCAGGCCGACCGGGCAACTCACGCCTGTACCACCCGCACCGCAGTAGCCCCCGGCATTTTTCGCAAGATACTGCTGGTGATACTCCTCGGCATAGTAGAAAGGCGGTGCGGGCAGGATTTCGGTGCTAATCCTGCCAAAGCCCGCTGCATCCAGCGCAGCCTGGTAGGCTTCGCGAGAGGCACAGGCCAGCGCCTGCTGTTCTTCGTCAAAGGTATAGATACCCGAGCGGTACTGGGTACCGACATCATTGCCCTGACGCATACCCTGGGTCGGGTCGTGGCCTTCCCAGAACACCTGCAACAACCTCTCATAGCTGATTCTCGCCGGGTCATACACCACCAGCACTACTTCGTTGTGGCCGGTAAGCCCGCTGCATACTTCCTGGTAAGTGGCGTTGGGCGTGAGGCCGGCCGCGTAGCCCACCGCTGTAGTGAAAACACCCTCGAGCTGCCAGAACTTGCGTTCCACGCCCCAGAAACACCCCATGCCAAACAGCGCCTGGCGCAGATGGGCAGGAAAGGGGCCCTGCAGCGGGTTGCCATTCACATAATGCGCCGCCGGTACCGGCATCGCTTCGGTTCTGCCCGGCAGGGCGGAATCGGCATCCGGCATGGCCGGGGCACGCCTGCTAAATAGACTCATGGGGCATTTCTCCTGTCGTCTGGCACGGAGTTGGCCAGCTTTCAACGCTTCCACTGCATAGCCTAACGCGCTGAAGTCATGGTCACAATCGGGCTGCGATCGTTTCTCCAGCACCCGAGGCGCGAAGTATTCAGGGACAGGCCTGCATTGTGCGGCTGCAGTGCACACGCGTGGAGGCTGCTTGGGGATAGCCAATACGGGCGCATTGTGAATCCGGATTCTGTCATAATCCTGTCCTGTCTATCTGCTATGTTAGTCTCGAACCCCATAATTGATCTGCCCCGTCACAGCACTCGCTGAACGTCCCGCCCGGAGTCTGCCATGCCACTCACACGCCGTGTCTTTCTCGGTTTGTTATCGAGCAGCACCTTTTACTTCAGCGCCCCCGGCACCCACGCATCGCCGCCGGGGGATAGGGTGCGGCCGCTCACAGCCGCGCAATTCCCCCAGGGCGTCGCTTCTGGCGACCCACAGGCTTCATCCATCATGCTCTGGACGCGCGCGGAGCCCAGTGCGCCGGCAGCTGCCGAGGTGCATCTCCTGTTGGAACTGAGCCGCGACGAGGATTTTGCGGATAGCGTTTTCAGCCAGCCGGTCAGCGCGAACGCCGGGTCGGATTACACCATCCGCGCCCATGTCAGCGGGCTGGATGCCGACACGATCTACTTCTACCGCTTTCGGGGGGGCGCCAACAGCACCTCACGCACCGGGCGCACGCGCACCGCACCGGCGGCCGCCCAGGCACGCCGCATTAACGTGGCGTTCGCCAGTTGCCAGAGCTACGAACAGGCGCACTATGGTGCCTGGGCACGCATGCTGGAGGATGACGCCAGGGCGCCGGCCTCCGAACAGATAGATTTTGTGCTGCATCTGGGCGATTTCATTTACGAGCGCTCCTGGCATACCCGGCGGGATGGCAGTCCACAGGCAAGGCGCGTTCCCGACTTCCCAGATGGCGTCGAGACCGACAGGAACCGCTACGCAGTCTCGCTGCGCGACTACCGACATCTGTACAAGGTATATCTGAGCGATCCGCACCTGCAGGCCGCCCGCGCCCGATGGCCCTTCGTGTGCACCTGGGACGATCATGAATTCAGCAACGACTGTTTTCAGGCTTACAGCACCTACGCCGGCGACATCCGGCTCGAGGCCCAGCGCAAACTGTGGGCAAATCAGGCCTGGTTCGAATTTATCCCGGCAGTGCTGGATGAGTTGCACGAGCAGCCGGCTCACGGCTTCAGGCCCCGATCACTCAATGGCGACGTCGAGAGCGACAATGCAGCCGCCGTGAGCAGTTTGCGTATCTACCGCAAATGTAGCTGGGGCAAATACCTGGAAGTATTTTTGACCGATACGCGCAGCTATCGCAGCCCCCCATCATTGCCGGACGGCTTTGCTGCATCGCTGGGGTTGCCGCTGAACACGGTTGGCCTGGTCGCTATCGCCGACGGCGGCAGGGACTACAACGCGGGCCAACCGCCAGACACCCTGCCCTACGGCGATGGCAAGCAAGCCAATCCCGCGCGCGACCGGGCGCCGGGCACCTTGTTGGGGGACGCGCAACGCGAATGGTTTCTCGATGCGCTGGCAAGCTCCCGGGCGAACTGGAAGCTGTGGGGCAATTCTTTGCCATTGTTGCCCATGCGCCTGGACCTCTCCACGCTGCCCTTCACCAACTACGAAGACAGCATTTTCAACATCGATACCTGGAGCGGCTTTCCCGGCGAGGTGGAACGCCTGATGCGGGGTCTCGAGACTCGCGGCATCGCCGGCCTGGTATCGCTCTCCGGCGATCATCACATGCACGCCGCCGGTACCGTGAAGCGCAATCCAGCGGATACCGCTGCACAGGCTGTGGCAGCGGATTTTTCAGTGGCCGGCATCAGTTCCTCACCGATTTTTGAGGATCTGCTGGCGATTACCCGGGAGAGCTACAGCGCGTTTCAGACGCTGGTATACCGCGATGCGGGCCAGGCGCTGGAGCCGGTATGGAACATGACCATGCTCGACGGAACGCTACCTGCCTATCTCTACACGAAGACCGGCCTGCGCAGTGCCGCGCGCTGGCTTGGCCCGAATCGTGCCAATCCGGGCCTGCAGTACGTAGACACCACGGTCAACGGCTATGGTCTGGCGAGCTTCGACGAACACGAGTTGAGCGTGCGCCTGATAACAGTTGAAGACCCCCGCGCGGATTTCACCCACGCGCCGGCCATTCACCACGCAGCGGTATTTCGCCTGCCCCTGTGGCGAGCGGGCGAACCACCACAGATCGATGGGCCCAATTTTGATGGGCCAGCGCCGTTTCCCTTTGGGGCCGACAGCACCTAAACTACAAAAATTCCTCTTGACCCCAAACTTCAGGGTCATGTTGCTGTCATACCAGGACGCTAATCTGCATGCTATCAGAGGGACTACTGGAGTGGTGGGGTGCACCACTCAGAGAGATCAGGAGGAAGTCAAAAACCATGGAAACAACAAAAATCGAGGCCTCCCAGCTGTGCAGCCGCAAACTCTGGGAACTGGTGGAGGCGCCCAGCGAGGCAAACATCACGGAACGCGAACTCTCGGAAGTCATTGCCGAACTGTCGCGTCGCCGTCACTATCTGGAGGATTTGCAGGAATTGGGTAAACTGGGGGACCTGCCCAACCATTGAGGGAGTGCCCTTCAACCCATGGCGAATCCTCCAGCACGCCGTTCATCCTCGAAAGACATTGCGCAATTCCTCAACAAGAGCCGCAGCATCGCGGAATTCGTGGAGCGACAGCCTCGCCTGCTGTTCGCCGTAGACGCCACAGCCAGCCGACAGCCGGCCTGGGACACAGCGCGCCAGCTACAACAGGAAATGTTTCTCGCGACAGCGAAGTTGGCCACGCTGTCGGTCCAGCTCTGCTATTACCGCGGCTTTCAGGAATTCCAGGCGAGTCCGTGGCTGACTGACAGTGAGGAACTGGCCCGGCGCATGAACACGGTGCGCTGCGAAGGTGGCCACACACAGATAGAACGCCTGTTGCAGCACGCCCTCAGTGAACACCGCAAGAGCGCTGTGCGCGCAGTGGTGTTTATCGGCGATGCACTGGAAGAAAATCCCGATAAGCTGTGCAATCTCGCAGGACAGTGCGGAATCCTGGGCCTGCCGCTGTTTCTGTTTCAGGAGGGCCACGATCCGCTGGTGCGCAAGACGTTTCAGGACATGGCGAAACTGAGCAAGGGTGCCTGGGCCCGCTTCGACGCGAGTAGCGCAACCACCCTCGCAGAACTGCTTGGCGCGGTTGCCCAGTACGCGGCAGGCGGGGTGAGGGCGTTGGAGAAGAGCGGGTCCAGCAATGCTAGACTGTTGCTCGAACAATTGCGCAACTGACACAGGATACTCACACCGGGTGCCAAGACTTATTCTCCTGCTGGCGGTTATTGCCGTCGTCTATCTGTTATTTCGCCGTGTGCAGTCCGTGCCGCCGCATCGGCGCCGGGCCGAATACATCAAGCTCGCACTGGGCGTGACTCTGGTGGTGGCTGTGGGTCTGGCGCTGACGGGCCGCATGCACTGGCTGGGCGCCGCGCTCACCGGCCTGCTGGTAATTGCCCGCCAGGCACTGCCGCTGCTGTTTCGCTATTTTCCGATGCTGACGGGGCTGCTGGGCCAGAAAACCGGCGCGGGAACGCAACGTTCCACCGTGAATAGCGCGATCCTGCGTATGCACCTCGATCACGAAAGTGGTCAGCTCGATGGCGAAGTATTGCAGGGCGCTTTCAAGGGCTGGCGCCTCGCCGACATGGATCGATCCCAACTCGAAGCGTTGCTGGCCTACTGCCGTGAGCAGGATCGCGATTCGGCACAACTCCTGGACAGCTACCTGCAGCAGCGTTTTCCCGGCGAAGGCCCTTTCAGCGAGCAATCTGACCCGCAGGCCGATACTGGCGCCAACATGCACCGCAAGGAGGCCCTTGCAATACTCGGTCTGGAGGAAGGCGCGAGCAATGCGGAGGTTGTGGCCGCACACCGCAAGCTGATGCAGAAGCTTCATCCCGATCGCGGCGGCTCCGACTATCTCGCGGCGAAAGTGAACCGCGCCAAGGACATTCTGCTCGGTTCAGTCTAGGGCTGATACGCAGGCCGTTGTAAACTGGGCGGGTAAATTTTCCAGCGTGAGGATCGCCAATGACAGATGTATTTGTAATCTGCAATCAACACGGACACTACTGGGGCAAAACGAAAGCCTGGGTCGACGGCAGCGACCCGCGGACAGTGGTGCGTTGCAAGCATTCCGATGAGGCGCTGAACGCGCTGTTTGAACTCAGCTCAAAGGACGTTGAGCTTCGCGGCACTGTGCAATGCGTGCCACTTTCACAGCGCGGCGAGCCAGAACTTGAGGTCAGCACAGTGCCCCTGCCCGAGACCGATACACAAGCAGGCGATGCCACTACCGACAAGCCGGCGCTGCTCGGGGAAAGCACTTGAACAACCCGCACGCCGGCCCCATTATCAGGCTGGCGGGGTGACAGCGAGTTTGCAGAAATGCCGGTTACCGCTGGCGCCCGTTGTTCCGTACCCGGAGAAATGCACCGATGAGAATAGCTCTGTTTCTTGCCACCAACCTGGCTGTCCTGGTTCTGGTCAGTATTATCTTCAACCTTCTCGGGCTGCAGGGCGTGCTCGCAGAGAACGGCGTCGATCTCAACCTCGGGCCGCTACTTATCTTCTGCGCACTGTTCGGCTTTGGTGGTTCACTGATATCGCTGTTTTTGTCCAAATGGATGGCCAAACGCAGCACCGGCACGCAGATTATCGAACAGCCCGCAAACCGCGAGGAGCAGTGGCTGCTGGATACGGTAAAGGAACTCGCGGCGGAAGCGGGTATCGGCATGCCGGAAGTGGGTATTTTTCCCTCCGCGTCTTCCAACGCCTTTGCCACCGGCTGGAATCGCAACAAAGCCCTGGTGGCCGTGAGCGCCGGCCTGCTGCAGAGGTTTCGCCCGGAGGAGGTGCGCGCCGTTATGGCGCACGAGATTGGCCATGTCGCGAACGGTGACATGGTCACCCTCACCCTGATTCAGGGCGTGATCAATACCTTCGTCATGTTCCTGGCGCGCATTATTGGCCACACGGTCGACCGGGTGGTGTTCAAGACAGAGCGTGGTTATGGCATCGGCTACTACGTGGTCACCATCGTCAGCGAACTGGTGCTCGGCCTGCTGGCCAGCTTCATCGTGGCCTGGTTTTCACGCTGGCGCGAATACCGAGCGGATCATGCCGGGGCGACCCTTACCCGCCCGGTCCACATGATCGCCGCGCTGGAGCGGCTGCAACTGGAACAGAACCAACAGCAGGACCTGCCGGGTGAACTCACGGCTTTCGGTATCAGCGAACAGGTGAAACAGGGGCTTGGCGCCATGCTGCGCAGCCACCCTCCGCTGGCTGACCGCATCAGCGCCCTGCAGCAATACCGCTAGGCGTACCTGCACAAGAGCAGGCTTTCAGTCCTCGCGCAGGGGTTTGATGCGGTACTCGCTCATGGGAATGACATCAATTTTACTGAAATCGATGAAGCGCGCGCAGCTCTCCATCATTGCCGTCATGTGCTTTTTCAGCGTGGCCTCATCGCCGCCGCTGGCATAAAACGCGTGATCGTCGGCCATCGCTTCCGGGGGGAAATGCTCCTCCACGATGGCATGGCAGTCCAGGCTGTGTTCACCGCGGGTTTGCACCACCAGATTCTGCCGATAGCCAAAGGTAGACTGGGTATCGATGGCCACCCCGGTGTGGCTGTCTTTCCACAGGCTCAGCCAGTCCTCGCGACCGAGCCCCTCCGGGGGCGTCATGAAAACCACCTGGCACATACCGTGCACGCGCTCACCGGGCGCGCAGGGGTGCGACTGCTGAGTGCTCAGCGGCTCCGCTTCACACACCAGGTAACAGCCACGCCGTTCGGCATGCTCATCAATCAGTAATTCGAGCGGCGCAGCGGCAGCGGCGAAGTCCACCCACAGGGAGAGCAATGCATCGGGCAGCGGAGCCCGGGTCTGCATGCGCCGGCCACTGGCCGCGGCAACTGCGCTATCCGCCACGGCGAGGCGCAGACCACGCACTTCGGGCGCGTCTTGCAGGCTCACGCAGAGTGAGCCGAGGAGCGCATCACGAAAGCTGTCTGCATCCATGGCATCGGCTTTCCACAGTGGGTATAGCAGTTTTTCCATGGTCTGCTCAGAGTCCTACGGGTGGCGTGATGGTCGCGCCGTTGTCGATCAGCATCTCCGCGCCGGTTACGAAGCGCGATTCATCCGAGGCCAGGAACAATACCATATTCGCAACGTCTTCCGGGTCGCACATGTTACCGAACGCGCCGACCTTCTCGAGGTCCTCGGCAGTGGCAACATCCTTGCCCAGCGCTACCTTGACCACCATCGGCGTTTTTACACCGTCCGGATGCACCGAGTTGCAGCGCACGCCGTTTTTCTGCTCCTTGCAGTACATGGCGACGCTCTTGGTGAGGGCGCGTACCGAACCCTTGCTGGCGGAATAGGCTGCCACGAAAGACTGGCCGTGGATGGCGGCCACGGATGACATGTTCACAATGGAACCACCACCGGATTTCGCCATCGCGGGAATCGCGTGTTTGCAGCCCAGGAATACGCCTTCGCTATTCACCGCGTTTACGCGCCGGAAGTCCTCCAGCGTTGTTTCGACCACATTACCCAGACTGATCATGCCGGCGTTATTCACAAGAATATCGAGCCTGCCAAAGGTCTCAACGGTTTTTTCAATCACTGCTTTCCAGTTGTCCTCGTCTGTGACGTTCAAACGCAGGAACATCGCATTGGCGCCAATCGATGCCGCGGCTGCCTCGCCATCGGCTTCGTTCAGATCGGCCAGCACCACCTTCGCACCCTCGGCGGCCAGCAGTGCCGCATCGGCCTTGCCCATGCCGCTGGCGGCGCCGGTCACAATCGCAACTTTTCCCTCAACCCTTCCCATGATGATCCGTTCTCCGCTTGCCGGTATATGCCGCGCGGCGCGCGGCGCTTTTATGATCGCGCGCCAGTTAAGCAGAAGCCCGGCCACAGCTCAAATGCCCATCGCCTAAATTTTACGCATGGCTGCCCAGTTGAACCGCTGGGGGTCTGCCGCCACCGCACAGGGACAAAAGGCGCAGAACCCGGACACTCGCCAGCGCAAACCACCGATAGTAGACTTGCCCGTACCCGGAACTTCAAGGAGTGAGCGTCATGAACCAGCCAGCCCGGCTGCCTTCGAGTATCACCTGGTGTGGCTACCTCGCCATCACCCTGCTTCTCATTCTGCCCCTGTCGATACTGACAGTGCGCTCCGGTGCCTGGCAGCAGGGCCTGCTGCTGTATGCGCTGGCGTGCCTGGGCAGCATCACCCTGCTTATCGTATTCGTGGTGTGCCTGATGCTGCCGCGCATGGCGCCCTGGCGCGCGGCAATCCGGCGCAGGGCGCTGTTTACGCTGCCGGGCACCATCGCATTGCTTTTTCTCACGCTGGGCGGCGCCGACTATCCGCGCATTCACGACATCACGACCGACAGGCAGGATCCACCGGGCTTCGTGGTGGCGCCCGAATTGCGCGGTGATACCGCCAACCCGCTGACGCTCACCGAAGAAGAGATTCGCCTGCAGGAAGCGGCGTATCCGCAGCTGGACACGCTGCGCACGACTCTCTCGATTGACGAGGCTTACTCGCGCGCGCTGGAAGTGGCGCAAGGACTCGGCTGGGAAATCTATCACCAGGACCGCGCCGCGGGTGTGATTGAGGCCGTGGAGACCACCCCCCTGATGGGGTTCAAGGACGATATTGCGATACGCGTGCGTGGCGACGCCGCGGGTGCCTACCTGGACCTGCGCTCGGTATCGCGTGTGGGCCAGGGCGATCTCGGCGCCAATGCCAAGCGTATACAGGGCTTTATCGCGGCCTTTCAGGCGGCGGATAGTGCCTGAGCCGGATGCCTGGCATGTACACAAGGTGCCTCGTTGCCTGCCTGCTCGCGCTGGCACTGCTCTCCACTCAGGCGATGGCGCGATCGCCGGATTACCTGAGTTTTGCCACGGAAGACGAAGCCAACAGCACGGAGATCTTCCGCAAGGCAAGCCCGGCGGTGGTTTTCGTGACCAATACCGCCCTCCGACGCAGCCTGTTCAGTCTCGACATCTACGAGATACCGCGCGGTAGCGGCACAGGTTTCGTCTGGGACGAGCAGGGCCTGATCGTCACCAACTTTCATGTCATAGCCGGCGCGCACAAACTCACTGTGACACTGGCGGACCGCAGCGAGCATTCGGCGGAAGTGATCGGGGTTGCCCCGGAAAAAGACCTTGCCGTGCTGCGTCTCGACCCTCCGCCGAAGAATCTTGTCAGCCTGCCGCTGGGAGACTCCTCCGAACTCACCGTGGGCCGCAAGGTACTCGCCATAGGCAATCCCTTTGGACTCGATACCACGCTGACCACCGGCATCGTGAGTGCCCTGGGCAGAGAGATTCGCGCACCGGGCAATCGCAAGATTCACGGCGTGATACAAACCGACGCCGCTATCAATCCCGGCAATTCGGGCGGGCCGCTACTGAACTCACTGGGCCAGCTGATCGGCGTCAATACCGCCATCTACAGCCCATCGGGGGCAAGCGCCGGTATCGGTTTCGCAATCCCGGTGAATACAGTGAAGGAGGTGGTGCCGCAGCTCATCAGCTACGGGCGTGTGTTGCGCCCGGTGATCGGCGTGGAACTCGCCAGCGATCGCTGGGTACAACGAAATCGCATCAAGGGGTTGCCGCTGGTGCAGGTGTATCCGGGGCTTCCCGCCGCCGAGGCCGGCATGCGCGGTGCGTGGCGCAACGCGCGCGGAGAAGTCGTACTCGGCGACATCATCACGGCGATCGACGGCAAGCCGATTCGCAATCACGACGATTACTACAGCGCCATGGAGGCGCGCGCACCGGGCGACCTGATTCGCGTGGAAACCCTGCGCGGCAAGGACAGGCACCTGTACAAGCTGCGGCTGGTCGAGTCGCAATAAAAAACCTGCTCAGCGTGTCTGCGTGCCCGCGCCGTCGGGGCAGAACTTCAGGGCAGATTTTAAGACCCGGGCTTCAGGACAGGGTGCCGCCGTCCACGCGCACATCTTCACCGGTGATGTGAATGCCGTCCTCGCTGGCCAGCATGGCGATCAACCCTGCCACCGTTTCGGGCCCCTTGGCGCCCGACAGCGACATGATACGCGGCATCAACTTGAAATCCATATTCGGCGGAAACGCTATACCTTCCGTCATGCCCGTATTGATATCACCGGGGCAAATGCAGTTGGCCCGCACACCGCGTTTGCCGTATTCCACGGCGATGCTGCGGGTCATTGCCAGCACGCCGCCCTTACTGGCTGAATAGGCTACGCCACAGGGCAGGCCAGAGAGCGCGGCGGTGGAGGCGGCATTGACGATGCTGCCACCCGTCTTTTCCAGATGCGGCAACAACGCACGGCAGAGCAGCATGGTCCCTGTGAGATTCACATCGATGACTTTCTGCCAGTGCGCAGTTTCCAGAGTCTCGGTGTCGTCGAAGCGCAATATGCCGGCCATATTGATCAGCGCGTAGGGGCTGCCGTAGGCTGCAACACAGGCATCGACACAGGCCTGAACACTGCTTTCATCGCTGATATCGCAGGCCTGGGCGGTTGCCTGGCCACCTGCCGCGCCAATGCGTGACACGGTTTCATCGATGGCGTCGGCATTCAGATCCACGCAAAATACCAGTCCTCCCTCGGCGGCGATGCGCAGCGCGCTGGCGCGGCCAATTCCTCCACCCGCGCCTGTGACCATAACCACTTTGTCGGTAAATCGTTGCATTCGGCCCACCCTCTTGAAACGCGCAAGCATGCCTGCTTTCTGCGCACAGGGTCAAACCCTGCCGGTACGCGGCAGTAAACCGCGCGCGGTAACCGGCACCGCGCCCATGTGTCGCATTTGGCCACACCGGGCTGACATGTTGATCCATTGCGGCCATGCCATGCCGCGATATTGTATGCATCCTTCAAATGGCCGTGGCGGCCCCGTATCATACGCCCTCCGCACACAGTGAGGCTGCGCGGGCAATTGCGCAAAACGTGACGGCATCGATCAGGAGCGAAAAATTGGAAGACCTGGAGCAGTTTAGGCAAACCGTGCGCCAGTGGCTGGAGGACAACTGTCCCCCGTCCCAACGCCAGCCCATGCAGCCGGAAGACCAGTACTGGGGCGGCCGCACAGGCCGTTTCGCCAGCGACGACGCACGACTCTGGTTCGAGCGTATGCGCGACAAAGGCTGGGTGGCGCCCGAATGGCCCACCGAGTACGGCGGCGGCGGGCTCAGTGCGCAACAGGCGAAGGTGCTGACTGAAGAGATGAAACGCCTCGGCGCACGCAAGCCACTGCTTGGCCTGGGGCTGTGGATGCTTGGCCCGGCGCTGCTGGAATACGGTAACGAAGCGCAGAAGGAGCGCCACCTGCGCGCCATCGTCAATGGCGAAACGCGCTGGTGCCAGGGCTATTCCGAGCCCGGTTCGGGCTCCGACCTGGCGAGCCTGCAGTGCAAAGCCGAAGACAAGGGCGACTACTTTCTGGTCAACGGCAGCAAGATCTGGACGACCAAGGCGGATGAGTGCGACTGGATTTTCTGTCTGGTACGCACCAATACCGAGGTGAAGAAGCAGGAAGGTATCAGCTTCCTGCTGATCGATATGGACGACCCGGGCGTCAGTACAACGCCGATAGAACTGATCAGCGGTGAATCAGAGTTCTGCCAGACTTTCTTCGACAACGTGAAAGTACCGAAAGAAAACCTCGTGGGAGAGCTCAATCAGGGCTGGAGCGTGGCCAAGGCCCTGCTGGTACACGAGCGCAAGCTGATGTCGGAAATCGGCAGCGATTCACCCCGCCAGGCGCTGGTCCCGGCGGTGGCGGCAAAGGAGTACCTGGAATTTGCAGACGGGCGCATCGCCGATGGCGAGTTGCGCGCGCGCCTGGTTGAGTACGACATGCGCATGCAGGCGATCGCCCTGACGCATTTCCGCACCTTTGAAGAGAAGGTTGCGGGTCAGCGCAGCGCAGCGCCCCTGATCATGAAATACGTTGGCACCGAGGCCGAGAAAACCAAGAGCGAGTTGCTGCTGGCCATCCTGGGCAGCCGTGGCGTCGGCTGGGAAGGTGAAGGCTTCACCGCGTCTGAGCTGGATGCCACAAGGCTGTGGGCCATGAGCTATGCCCTGACCATCGCCGGCGGCACGTCGGAGATTCAGCTCAACGTTGTCGCCAAGAATGTACTCGAACTGCCGCAGGCATAGGAACCGGATAGCATGGCACTGGTATTGAATGAAGAGCAGCGATTGCTGAAAGAGTCGGCGCAGAGTTTTCTGGCTGCCGAGGCGCCGGTGGCAGCACTTAGGCAGCTGCGCGACATAAAAGACGCGCTGGGCTATGACCCGGCGCTATGGCGCCAGATGGCGGAGATGGGCTGGGCCAGCATCATTCTGCCGGAGGAATATGGCGGTCTGGATTTCGGCTTTGCAGGGCTCGGTGTAGTGCTGGAGGAAACCGGCCGCACGCTAACCGCGTCACCGCTGTTTGCCTCCGCGGTGCTCGGCGCCAGTACACTGCTGCTCGGCGGGAACGCCGAACAGAAAGCTTCCCTGTTGCCAGCGATTGCCGACGGCTCCCTGACCCTCGCACTGGCACTGGAGGAATCCCACCATCACCGCCCCACCCGCATTGCCACTCGCGCCGAGAAGCAGGGCGAACAGTACCTCATCAACGGCTGCAAAACCTTCGTACTGGACGGGCACAGCGCCGAGCAACTTATTGTGGTTGCGCGTACGGCAAACGAGCAGGACGAGCTTGCAGGGATCAGCCTCCTGCTGGTGGACCGCGATGCACCCGGCGTAACGGTGCAGCGCACCCTGATGGCAGACAGCCGCAATGCCGCGAATATCAGTTTCAGCGACGTGACGGTGCCCGCGCAGGCCCTGATTGGCAGTGAAGGCGAGGGCTGGACGATTCTCGAGCCTGTACTGGACCGTGGCCGCGTTGCCCTTGCCGCGGAAATGCTCGGCCTGTCCATGGAGTGCTTTGAGCGCACCGTTGCCTACCTCAAACAGCGCGAGCAGTTTGGCGCACTCATTGGCAGCTTCCAGGCGCTGCAACATCGCGCCGCGCACATGCAGGCGGAAATCGAACTCTGTCGCTCGGTGCTGCTGCAGGCCCTGAGCACGGTGGATGACACACCGGAACAACTGCCAATGCTCGCCAGTCTCGCCAAGGCGCAGCTCAACGAACTGGTCAAGCTCACAAGCAACGAGGCGGTGCAGATGCACGGCGGCATCGGCGTTACCGATGAACTGGAGATCGGCTTTTTTCTCAAGCGTGCCCGGGTAGCCATGCAGATACTGGGCGACACCGGCTTTCACAAAGACCGTTATGCCACGCTGAGTGGCTACTGAAAGGAGAGACAGACATGGATGCAAAGGACAAAATCGCGATGGTTCACAGGTACGTCGAGGCCTTCGACAAGCAGGACATGGACATTATCCGCTCCATGTACGCCGATGACGCCACCGTCGAAGACCCGGTGGGCACGGACCTGCACACCGGCATGGACGCTATCTGCGGCTTTTATGAGGGCGCCCTTGGCTCAGGTGCAAAACTGCAACTCACTGGTGTGCCTCGCTGCGCGGGCAACGCCGTGGCGTTTCCGTTTCAGGTAAGCATGGGCGACATGCTCGTCGACATCATCGACGTGTTTGAATTCAACGCCGAGGGCAAGGTCAAGAGCATGAAGGCCTACTGGGGGCCCGAGAACATGCAGTCCTGAGCGATACCGGGCAGCCTTACTTCGCGCCGTCTTTGTCAAAGGCGGCGCGTTGCTCAGGCGTAGCGGGCGTCTGGTACTTTTCCTTCCACTCGCTGTAGGGCATGCCGTAGATACGTTCACGGGCCGCTTCGTAGTCGACGTCCACGCCCTGCTCGCCGGCGGCCGCCACGTACCATTTCGAAAGGCAGTTGCGGCAGAAACCGGCGAGGTTCATCAGCTCGATGTTCTGCACGTCACGGCGGTTATCCAGATGTTCCAGCAGGCGGCGAAATACCGCCGCTTCGATCTTGTCCGTATCAGGCATGTTCAGCCCCTCCTTAAGGATGACGCGGCTTGTGAATTGATCGGGCACTCTTGCAAAAAAGCTGATGCTAGATGGGCATGTACTCTCCACCGTTAACATCCAGCGAGGCACCCGTCACTACCGTGGAGTAGTCAGAACCGAAAAACAGCGCCGCGCGTGCACAATCACCGTCGTCGGGGATGACGCCCAGCGGGATATTCCCGGCAACCTCCGCGATAAGCGCTTCCTGGCTCTTGCCCGTGGCCTGGGCTTGCCACTTGAAGTAGCCCTCCACGCTCGGACCCCACATCCAGCCCATGTGCACACTGTTGACACGGATATTGTACTTGCCCAGTTCCAGGGCAAGATGCTTGGTCGCGCAGCGCAGCGCAGACTTCGAGGAGCCATAGCCACCCTGGGTGGCAAGCGGCTTGTGCTCCACCATGGTGGCAATCATCACGATCGAGCCGCCGCTCTTTTTCATGTGCGGCACACAGGCCTGGGTGAGATGCATGGTGCCAAAAAAGTTGACGTCCATGGCCCGGCGCCAACCGTCCATATCCGCGGATTCAATCGGTTCGAAAGAGCCGGGATCATAGGCGGAGTTAAACAGCACATCGATGCGACCAAAACGCTCGGCGGCCGCATCGGCGAGTGCCTGGCACTGCGCCTGATCGGAAATATCAGTGGGCATCTTGAGCACCGCGGTACCCAGCCCGAGCGCGTTGATTTCCTCTTCCGCCGTATCGAGTTTCTCTACCGTGCGCGCCGCCAGCACCACCGCCGAGGCGCCCTCCTTCGCAGCCAGTGTGGACAGTTCCTGTCCCAGCCCGGGGCCGATGCCCGACACGATGACGACTTTATCCTTGAGTAACATGCTGTCTCCTTATATGGGATTGTTGTTGCGTGGATTGTGACGGCTGCACCGCAGCGGTCATTGATACTGCAGAAACACACGCTCGGCACCGACCACGCTGCGCAGTTCCTGCAACAGATCGTCGCTGGGGACCACCTGCCAGCGGGACCCCAGCCTGATGCGCGCCAGATTGTGCGGCTGCCGGTACAGCAGCGACACCGGGCAGTTCCCGCCACAGGCGCTTGCGAGGGTTCTCTCCAGCGTTGCGGTGAACTGTTCGTCCACCAGCTCCGCGTTGACCTCGATGGTCAGGTCCTGCGCATAGTTCTGGCGCGCCTGTTCCAGGCTGCGCAGGCTATTGGCGCGCATTTCCAGTTTCTGCGTTTTGTCGCTCACTGATATACGCCCTTCCGCAATCACGATCGTACCTTTGAGCATCAACTCCCGGTACTGGGCAAACGCCTCCGAGAACAGAGTGACCTCGATCTGACCGCTGCTGTCGTCCAGCTTCATCACACCCATGGTGCCGCGCTGGGTATTCATCGTACGCGTTTCCATAATCAGGCCGACAATCACCTGCGCGGCATTGCGGTCATCCCGTAACTCCGAGATACGGTTGGGCGCAAAGCGCCGCACTTCATCCTGATACTCGTCAATCGGGTGGCCGGAAATGTACAGGCCCAGGGTATCGCGCTCACCGCCGAGACGCTCCCTGTCGGACCACGGTTGCGCGTGTCGGAAGCGCACGTAAGGGTCGCTCGAGTCGGCTGCGGGGCCGGGCATAACATCCCCGAAAAGATCCGCCATGCCGCTGTCCCTGTTGGCTGCGTTCTGCTCGGCAGTTTTAATGGCGTCTTCAAGCGCGGCCATGAGTATCCAGCGCTCTGTGCCAAGGGAGTCAAAGGCGCCGGAGCGGATCAGTGCTTCTATCGCCCGGCGGTTCACCTTGCGTGGATCGGTGCGCGCGCAAAAATCGAACAGGTCGCTGAAAGGACCGCCACTTTCCCGTGCGCCGAGAATGCTCTGTACCGGGCCTTCACCCAAACCCTTGATGGCGCCCAGCCCGTAGATAATGTCGTTTTGCGCGCTCACCGTGAACATATAGCGCCCGGCGTTTACGTCGGGCAGCCTCAGCGACAGTGCCATCCGCTTGCACTCGTCCACGAACAGCACGATCTTGTCGGTATTGTCGAGTTCAGAACTCATCACCGCAGCCATGAACTGCGCCGGGTAGTGGGCTTTCAGCCAGGCCGTCTGGTAAGACACCAGCGCGTAGGCGGCCGAGTGGGATTTATTGAAGCCGTAGCCTGCGAACTTCTCCACGAGGTCAAAAATCTTCACCGCCAGGTTGGCGTCCACGCCCTGCGCCTGTGCACCGTTCTGGAAGACCTCGCGCTGCTGGGCCATTTCTTCCGGCTTCTTCTTGCCCATGGCGCGACGCAGCAAATCTGCCTCACCCAGCGTATAGCCCGCCAGCACCTGGGCGATCTGCATCACCTGTTCCTGATAAAGAATGATGCCGTAGGTCGGCTCCAGGATGGGCTTGAGCAGCACATGCTGGTACTGGGCGTCCGGGTAGGAGATCGCCTCCCGCCCGTGTTTGCGATTGATGAAATTCTCAACCATGCCGGATTGCAGCGGACCGGGCCGGAAAAGGGCCACCAGGGCCACGATATCTTCAAAGCAGTCCGGCCGCAGATCCTTGATCAGTTCCTTCATGCCGCGGGATTCGAGCTGGAACACCGCCGTGGTGTTGCCGGATTTGAGCAGGTCGAAGCTGGCGGAGTCATTCAGCGGCAGGGCATCGATATCCAGCGGTGCTTCGCCGCTGGCCTCGCGCGCTTCGTCGATCATCTTCACCGCCCAGTCAATGATCGTCAGCGTACGCAGACCGAGGAAATCGAACTTCACCAGGCCGGCATCTTCCACGTCGCCTTTGTCGTACTGGGTGACGAGACCGCCGCCGCTATCGTCGCAATACAGCGGCGCAAAATCAGTCAGCCGCGAAGGCGCAATCACCACGCCGCCGGCATGCTTGCCGACCCCGCGCGTGATGCCCTCGAGTTGTACCGCCATGTCCCATATTTCCTGGGCCTGAGCATCCTCTTCGAGAAATTCCCGCAATGGCGCTTCCTGCTCAAGCGCCTTCTGCAGCGTCATGCCGACTTCAAAGGGAATCATCTTCGACAGTTTGTCGGCCAGGCCATAGGATTTGCCCTGCACCCGGGCAACGTCGCGCACCACCGCCTTGGCCGCCATGGTGCCGAAGGTGATGATCTGGGACACCGCCTCGCGGCCATAGGCGTCCGCTACATAATCAATCACCTCATCGCGGCGCTCCATGCAGAAATCGACATCGAAATCCGGCATGGAGACACGCTCCGGGTTGAGGAATCTCTCGAACAGCAGATCGTAGGCAAGCGGATCGAGGTCGGTAATTTCCAGCGCATAAGCCACCAGCGAACCCGCGCCCGAGCCGCGCCCCGGTCCGACCGGAATCGCGTGCTGCTTCGCCCAGTGGATGAAGTCCATCACAATGAGAAAGTACCCGGGAAAACCCATCTGGATGATGGTATCCAGCTCGAATTCGAGGCGCTCGCGGTAGGTTTTCTGGCGCTCCGCGAAGTCCGGCGACTGCACATCGAACAGTGCGGCCAGGCGTCGATCCAGCCCCTCGTGGGAGAGCTGGCGAAAGTAAGCGTCCATGCTCAAACCCCGTGGCACCGGGTACTCCGGCAGGTAGGGTTTGCCCAGCTCCAGCACGACGCTGCAGCGCCGCGCGATTTCCACGGAGTTCTGCAGCGCCTCGGGAATGTCGGCGAACAACTCTGCCATTTCCGCGGGCGAACGCAGATACTGCTGTTCGGTGTACGCACGCGCCCTGCGGGGGTCATCGAGAATTCGGCCCTCGCCAATACACACCCTGGCCTCGTGTGCTTCAAACTCCTCAGCCGAGAGGAAGCGCACATCGTTGGTGGCAACCACCGGGCACTGCAGGGAATCGGCCAGTGCGACCGCCGCGTGCAGGTGGGATTCGTCGCCCTCGCGGCCGGTGCGATGCAATTCCAGATAGAAGCCCTGCGGGTACAGGTCCATCCAGAAGCGCGCACGCTGCTCGGCGAGTTCCACGCGCTCGGCCAGCAGCGCCTGCCCGACATCGCCGGCAGCGCCGCAGGACAGCGCGATCAACCCGTCACGACACTCCTCCAGCCAGGCCTTGCGCACACGCGGCACACCGAGTTGCTGGCCCTCGGTATAGGCTCTGGAGATCAGCAGAGTCAGGTTACGATAACCAGTGGCATTCATGGCCAACAGACAGAGCGGATAGACCTTGTCCGGGTCATCGTCCTCCAGCACGCGCAGATCGGCACCGATAATGGGCTGTACACCGGCATCGATCGCCGCCTTGTGGGCCTTGATCAAACCATAGAAATTGCACACATCGGTGATCGCAACGGCGGGCATTGCGAGCTCCGCCACGCGCGCCATCAGCGGCTTGATACGCACCAGACCATCGACGATGGAGTATTCCGTGTGCAGGCGCAGGTGAACAAACTGGGTCATGCCACGAGTGTACTCTGGATCGAATCGGCGCGGCAGCATCGCGGGGGATTTTTGCCCGGCGGTTTACTTTTTATGTCGCGCAATCAGGCATACAGGCGCAAGGTGCCGCGCTAGAGAATATCCCGCACCGGCCGGAAACTGCGGCGATGGACAGGCGTTGCCCCGAGGCTGCGCAGCGCAGTCAGGTGCTGAGGGGTGGAATATCCCTTGTGCTGCGCGAAGCCATAACCTGGATACAGCTGCTCGAGCTCTACCAGCTCGGCGTCGCGCTGCACCTTCGCCAGAATTGACGCGGCGGCGATGGCCGGCACCCGGTCGTCACCGCCTATCACCGGCTCGGAGGCATAGGGCCAGCGCGGCAGTCGATTGCCATCTACCAGTACGAATCCAGGCTGTGGATTGAGGGCCTCGACCGCCCGGCGCATCGCCAGCAGCGAAGCCTCGAGGATGTTCATGCTATCGATCTCGGCAACGCTGGCGCGCCCCACGGCCCAGGCGAGTGCCTGCTGGCGTATTGTGTTGGCGAGGGTCTCGCGACGCCCCGCAGTGAGCTTCTTGGAATCCCGCAGTCCCGTGATCGGCCTGCCGACATCCAGAATCACCGCGGCCGCCACCACATCGCCCGCCAGCGGGCCGCGTCCGACCTCGTCGACACCCGCAATGCCCGGGCCATGGAAATCCACCTCAAACAGCTGCATGCCCTGCCCCCCTGCCACCACTCGCGAGCTTCAGCAAAGCTTCACTGCATTCGCGCCCAAAGTCCAGCGCCAGCGGTCCGCGCAGGGCACTGAACTCCTCGCGACAGCGTGCCTGCTCCGCTGGCTCGAACAACAGGGGCCGCAGTGCGCCAAGCAGGTTTTCTGCCGTTGCCGCCTGTTGCAGATATTCCGGTACCACGGCGCGGCCGGCCAGGATATTGGGCAGCGCCACGTGCGGCGTGCGCACCATGCGCGAGAGCAGCCACCATGACAGCGCTCCTGTGCGCCAGGCCACCACCATGGGCCGCCGGAGCAACATCGCCTCCAGGGTGGCCGTGCCGGATGTCACCAGCGCCGCGTCCGCAGCTGCCAGCACCTCGGCTGAACGCCCCTCGATCAGGTGCAGGCGAAGCGCGGGGTACTCGCGCAGGAGGGGTGTGAGCGCATCGCGGCAGGCATCCGAGGCGACGGGGAGCACACAAACCAGCTCCGGCCTCTCCTGCGAGAGCTGTGCCGCGACCTGCAGAAATACCGGCGCCAGCGCGGTAATCTCGCTGACCCGGCTACCCGGCAGCAGCGCGAGCAGGGGCGCGTTCGCCGCCACTGGAGGCTGCATCTGCAGGGCCTCCCGGGCTGCCCGCTGGTCCGGCGTATCAGCCAGTTCCGTGGCCAGCGGATGACCGACACACTCGGCCGCGATACCGCGCGCACGGTAGAGTTCCGGTTCGAACGGGAACAGGCAAAGCATCAGGTCTACCGCCTTGCCGATACTCTTCAGCCGACCTGCCCGCCAGGCCCACACCGAAGGACTCACCAGGTGCGCCGTGGCAACGCCCGCAGCGCGCAGCCGGCGCGCCAGCGGCAGATTGAAATCGGGCGAATCGATACCCAGGAACAGGTCTGGCGGGTTGTCGAGAAAATGCCGCGCCAGACGGCGCCGAAGGCGGATCAGTTCCGGCAGGCGGCGCAACGGCTCGGCCAGCCCCATCACCGCCAGCCGTTCGACGGGGTACAGGCTGCTGACACCGCGAGCCGCCATTTCGCGACCGCCCACACCCTCCACGACCAGCTCGCCACAGCGCGCCCTGAGGGCATCCAGAACGCGGGCGCCGAGCAGATCGCCCGAAGCCTCGCCTGCTACCACCCCGAGACGCAACGCGGATCCCATCAGCGCACGATACCCCGCTCCGACGCCCGGATGGAATCGATGAACACAACCAGTTCCGGCGTCTTTTCGAGCATGGATTCGAGGCGCTTCAGGGCCAGGTCCAGCGTCAGGCCCTCGCGGTAGACAACGCGAAAGGCCCGCCTGAGCTGACCAATCCCCTCGGTTGAGAAGCCGCGCCGCCGCAGCCCTTCAAGATTGATCGATTTCGGCTGCGCCGGCGCTCCGGCCACCGTGACATAGGCCGGTACGTCCTTGCCGATGGCGCTGCCCATCCCGGAAAAGCTGTGCGCGCCTATCTGACAGAACTGGTGCACGAGGGTGTAGCCACTGAGGATCGCCCAGTCGCCCACCCGCACATGACCGGCCAGCGCGGAATTGTTCACCAGCACAGTGTGGTCGCCCACGACGCTGTCGTGCCCGATGTGCACATAGGCCATGATGAGGTTGTGATTGCCCACGCTGGTCTCCTCGCGCCCCTGCACGGTGCCGCGATGGATGGTCACATTCTCACGAATGACATTGCGCTCGCCGATCACCAGCCGGGTCGGCTCGTTACGGTACTTGAGGTCGGGCGTATCTTCGCCGATTGAGGAAAACTGGTAGATGCGATTGTTCGCGCCAATGCGCGTGGGGCCGCGAATCACCACGTGCGGCCCGATCACGCAGCCCGGCCCGATATCCACATCCGGGCCGATGAGCGTCCAGGGTCCTACGCTCACACCGTCGGCGAGGGTTGCGCCCGCGTCAACAATCGCCTGAGGGTGGATCATCAACGATCGGCACAGAGTATGACGGCACTCGCCGCGAGTTCGCCGTCCACCTCGGCACTGACATCAAACTTCCACAAGCCGCGACGTGAAGACAGTATGCGCGCCCGCAACATCAGTTGATCACCCGGCACACAAGGCCGCCGGAAGCGCACGTCGTCAGCGCCCGCAAGATAGTAGGTGGAACCGTCTTCATTGGTTTTATGCTGGCTGTAGAAACCGAGGATGCCGGCGGTTTGCGCGAGTGACTCTATCAGCAAGACTCCGGGGAAAATGGGCTTGTCCGGGAAGTGCCCCTGGAAAAACGGTTCATTCACCGAGAGGTTCTTGCAGGCCAGTATCGATTCGCCGCGAGCGATTTCCAGCACCCGGTCAACCAGGAGAAAGGGATAGCGGTGTGGCAGGTGTCTGCGTATTTCGGTGATATCCATCATTGATCCTGTGGCTCCCGGGAGTGCGCGGCTGGCGATGGCCGTTCCAGACTCGTCAGTCGTCGATGCATCGCATCGAGCTGCGTGAAGCGCACGGCACTGCGCTTCCAGTCGCGTGTTGCTGTCATTGGAGTGCCCGAAGAATAGGAACCGGGCGCCGTGATGGAGCGAGTCACCATGGTCATCCCCGTGACATGCACATTATCACAAATTTCGATGTGGCCGACGACGCCGACTCCCCCGGCGAGCGTGCAGTTCGCGCCGATAATGCTGCTGCCGGCAATCCCGCAACAGCCGGCTATCGCCGTGCCGCGACCAATGCGACAGTTGTGAGCCACCTGCACCTGGTTGTCGATAATCACACCATCCTCGATTAGCGTGTCTTCAAGCGTCCCACGGTCAATGGTAGTACCCGCGCCAATTTCCACCCCATCGCCAATGCGCAAACCGCCGAGCTGATGGATTTTTTCCCAGCCCCCGGGCCCGCGCGCAAAACCAAAGCCGTCGGCGCCCAACACGGCCTGCGCATGCACCACACAGCGCCTGCCGATGTGCACATTGTGATAGACCACGGCATTTGCAAATATTCGCGTATCGGCACCCACATGCGAGTGCTGTCCGATGTATACACCCGGGCCGAGCACCACGCCCTCTTCCACCACGGCGCCCGCCTCTACCACGGCGCACGCTCCCACTGAAGCCTCCGGATGCACGCGGGCATCTGCGTCAACCCAGGCTCCGGGGTGCACCCCGGACAGGCTCACGGGCCTAAAATCGAACAGGCGGGTGGCGCGGGCAAAGGCCAGGTAGGGGTTCTCCGCCAGAAGGCAATCCACCGGACAGGCTCCGGCATGCTCGGGGCGAAGAATGACCGCGGCCGCCCGGGTGGCGGCAAGACGGGGAAGATGGGTATCGCGGCTGAGAAATGCCAGTTTATCCGGGCCCGCCTCTGTCAGGGAGGCCAGGCCCGTCACCTGGGTTCGCGCATCACCGGTGAGGACGAGATCGAGTTGCTTCGCCAGTTCACCGAGCGTGTACACGCAGGTTATTCCGTAATGATGGCGTTCAGCTTGTCGGTGACTTTCGCCGTAATGCTGTAGCCGGCATCCGCATGGATAATGGACTGGCGTTGCAGCAACAGGCCGATACCTTCCTTGGCGATAATTTCTTTCAGCACTACCTGCACCCGGGGCGCCATTTCCTGCAGCAGCGCCTGGCCAGCGGCGGTTTCCGCCTTCTGCAGTTTGCCGGTAACGTGCTCGAGATCAGCCTGTTTGCTGGCGAGCTTGCTGCGCGCACTCGTCTGCTGCTCCTGGCTCATGATTGCCGCGTCTTTCTGGAATTTTTCCAGCAGCTCATCAAACTCCGTCTTGAGTTTGTCGTACTCTTTCTTGTCCTGCTTGTAGTCCTCCTGGCTACGCACCTCGCCCAGCCGTTTCTGGGCCAGATCCGTTTGCAGGATCGCCTCTTCCAGGTTGACTACCGCGATCTTGCCCTGCGCCCAGCCGGGCACGGCAAAGGCAATCGCACACACCATGAGCGCTACTTTCACTAGTTTTGACACAATCAACTCCATTTTTGGATAAAAATCAGAATCCACGACCCAGAGTAAACTGGAACACTTCCTCCTCGTCAAACTCCCCCGAATTGAGAGGCTTGGCAAGGCTGAAGGTCATGGGTCCGAACCCGGTGTACCAGGTCAGGCCCACGCCGACGGAATAGCGTAGTTCATCGAGGTCGACATCAAAGCAGTTTTGCTGGCTGCCCCGGCAGTTATCATCGAACACGTTACCCCAGTCGAGGAAGAACGCCGAGCGCAGCTGGGTGCGATCCTTGATGAACGGCAGGGGGAACAACAGCTCCGCGCTGCCCTCCAGCAGAATGTTGCCACCGAAGGGATCGGGGTTGTCCCTGACTCCCTGGACAACGAGCTTGTCATCGATTGCCACGTAACCGGCCTCGTCCTGATCCGGGCCGCCCACCTGAGTGGCATTCCCCTCATCATCGATGGCGGTCACAGGCTGGTCTACAAAGTATTCATCCGCGGGCGTACTGCGCGGGCCGAGGGTGTTGCTTTCATAGCCGCGCACCGAGCCGAAACCGCCGGAAAAGAAGTGCTCGTAAAAGGGCAGCTCGGTGGTATCACCGTAGCCGTCACCGTAGCCGAGCTCGGTGCGCAGGCGCAGCGTCCAGCTGTCGAGTAGCGGCACCGGATAGTAGATTTCGCCCCGATAGGTGAGCTTGTAGAACTCAAGGTCGGACGCCGGCATGGACACTTCCAGCGCCACTGACTGAGAGGCGCCCCGTGTCGCCAGGCGGCCGCGGTTCAGCGTCGACTGCGTCCAACTCGCGGTGATCGTCCAGTTCAGGAACTCATCGCCATTTTCATCGAGAAAACCGGTCTGTTCCGGGGGCGACAGAAAATCCTGGGGAAGCGATTCAAGTGGCAGCAACTGCTCCACGCCGGAGTAGGTACCGTCTTCCTGTCGGGTGCTGACGTAATAGCTGTCCACGGGGCTGTTGAACGCCCGCCTGTCGAGGCGCGGGCTCGCCTGAATCTCCTGCACGGCGAAACGCCCGGTGTTGATCTGGGTATTCGACACGCCGAAACTGAAGCCCAGGCGTTCTGTCTCCTTAATGGGGTAGCCAAAATTGATGGCGCCGCCGAGCGTGTCGGTACTGTAGCTCGCCACGTTGACCTCATCGAGATCGGTGGCGCGATAGAACAGGTTGAAGCCGCGGCTCACGCCATCCTCGGTGTAGTAGGGATTGGTGTAGCTGAAATTGTAGAGATCCTGGTATTTTGATGAATTCAGCGCGATCCCCACGCGTTTGCCGGTGCCGAGGAAGTTATCCTGCTGGAGGTTCAGGCCGAGGATCAGACCGGCGTCCTGGGCGAAGCCGAAACTTGCGCCGATACTGCCGGACGATTGCTCCTCAACGGTATACTCCACGTCGATCAGGTCGTCGTGCCCTGGCACCTCGGGCGTCTCCACACTCGCTTTGCTGAAGAACCCCAATCGCTCAAGACGCACCCGTGATAACTCAATCGCAGCCGCCGAAGCCGGTGCGCTCTCCATCTGGCGCATCTCACGCCGCAGCACATCGTCGACTGTTTTCAGGTTGCCCTTGAAGTTGATGCGCCGCACGTAGGTTCGCTTGCCGGGATCGACAAAAAACTTCAATGCAACACTGTTGTTGTCTTCATCTATCTCGGGAATGCCGGTGACTTTGGCGAAGTTGTAGCCCTCGTTGCCAAGCCGCCGCGTAATGAATTCCTCGGTGGAAGTGACCATCTGCTGCGAGAAGGTCTGCCCTTCAGACACCAGCAAAAAGCGCTGCAGGTCTTCCTCCGGCAGCACCAGGTCGCCGGACAGATCCACCGAGCTGACGGTAAATTTCTCGCCCTCGCTGACGTTGGCGGTTATATAAACCGCCTTCTTGTCCGGTGAAACAGAAACCTGCGTGGAATCGATTCGAAACTGCAGGTAACCACGATCCAGGTAATAGGAGGACAGGCTTTCAAGATCTCCGCTGAGCTTTTCCCGCGAGTACTTGTCATCATTGGTGAAGAATGAAAACCAGCCCGTGGTTTTCAACTCGAACAGATCGGTGAGTTCCTCGTCGCTGAACACCTCGTTGCCAACGACATTGACGTGCTTGATCGCGGCGACCGTGCCCTCGTCCACATCGATGTTCACGGTAACGCGGTTGCGGGGCTCGGGAATCACTTCGGTTTCTATATTGGCGTCGTAGCGCCCCTGCTGTACATACTGCCGCTGTAGTTCCAGTTGCATGCCTTCCAGCGTGGAGCGCTGGAATACCTGGCCCACGGACAGACCGGCGCCCTTCAGGCCATCCAGCAGAGCTTCTGTCTCGATGGCTTTATTACCTTCAATATTGATCTCCGTAATGCTGGGCCGCTCCACCACCATCACCACCAGCACGTTACCGTCCCGCCCGAGCCGGATGTCGTCGAAGTTGCCGGTGGCGAACAGACTGCGCGCGGCCTCGCGAACCACGCGCGCATCAATGATGTCGCCGACACCTACCGGGAGGGCGGCAAACACACTCCCCGCGGAGATGCGCTGCAGGCCCTCCACACGAATATCGGAAATGATGAATGTCTCGTTCTGGGCCAGGGCCACAGGAACCAGCAGCAACAGCGCCAGGGCCAGCCATTTGGGCATACGTGATATCAACATTCAATCGACCGCCCGGACCGGGCAGGACATCTCCATTTACGGGTTATTATCAAAGCCACTGTGTTGTGTTCAGGGGCCACCAACTCCAGGCCCCCGACGATTGTGCCACCGGGCCGCCACTACAGGCGAACGATATCGTTATAAATAGCCAGCAGCATGATCCCCAGGACCATAACCAGCCCCAGTTGATAGCCCAGCGCCTGTATTTTCTCAGGTACGGGGCGTCCAGCCAATAGCTCAATGGTATAAAACAGCAGGTGCCCGCCATCCAGCACTGGTATGGGCAGCAAATTCAGTACGCCGAGGCTCACGCTGAGCAGGGCGAGGAAACCAATATACGACTCGAGACCGGATTTGGCCGAGGCTGTCGCCACCTTGGCAATGGTGATGGGGCCGCTCAGGTTGCTGGGTGAAATCAGGCCTGTCAGCATTTTCTGAATAGACTTCAGGGTGAAGATGGTCAAATCTCCGGTACGCGTGAAGGCGGCCCCCAGCGACTCCAGCGGCCCGCGCTGAAAATTGCGCACCATGTGGGGTGGCATCTCCGGAATCGACACCGCGACGCCGACGCGTCCATAGGCATCGCCGTTCTCGCCGATGACCCGCTCTGGCAGGATGACCGCGCTGAGCTCTTCGCCATTACGCAACAATGTCAGTTCTATGGCCTCCGCCGGCCGCGCGCGCACGTACTCCACCCAGTCGGCCCACAGGGGCATCGCCACGCCGTTGGCGGTGAGCACCCGGTCACCGGGCTGCAGACCCGCCTCGGCAGCCGGACTGCCGGAGACCACTTCGCTCACTATCGGGGGCACTTCCGGCGTGTACAGGGTCACGCCGAGGCCGCCGAGCAGGTCGGGCTGCTCCTGATCCGACAACCAGCGCTCGATATGGGCCTCGGATTCATACAGCATGTCGGAGTCGGGGTATTTCGTCGTGAACTGCATACTGCCGGTATCGCCAATGCGATCCAGCAGACGGAAATTCAGGGCCTGCCAGGTGGGCGTCGGGCTACCGTCTACGGCGACGATCTCCTGACCGGGCTCAAGCCCGGCCACTTCAGCCACGGAACGCGACTCCACCTTGTCGACAATCGGTACATAGCCCGACTCGCCGGCGAAGAAAAGTGCCCAGAACGCCACCACTGCCAGCGCGAGATTGGCCAGCGGGCCGGCGCTGACGATGGCAATGCGCTGGAGTACAGGCTTGCGGTTGAACGCCATGTGCGCCTGTGCCGATGGCACGTCGCCATCCTGTTCACCGAGCATCTTCACATAGCCGCCGAGCGGAATTGCGGCGATGCAGTATTCGGTATCGCGGCCGTCACGCCAGCTGAACAATACCTTGCCAAAACCGATGGAGAAACGCTCTACATGCACGCCGCAACGCCGCGCCACCCAGAAATGGCCGTACTCGTGGATCGCCACCAGCACAGCGAGCGTGGCAAGGGTGAGAAGAATTGTATAGAGGAGTTCCATCAATGTTGCTCCGCCGGGCGCAGGCTAGGACGCATATCTGCCAACTGGCCAGCCGCGCATTCACGCGCCATCGTATCTGCCAGTTCGACCACCGAGAGATCGGTGGGTTCAACGGCGGTGACACGTTCCAGCGTCGCTTCGATCACCACCGGAATCTCGGTAAAGCGGATATCCTCCGCCAGGAACGCCGCCACTGCAACCTCATTCGCGGCATTGCATATCGCCATCGCGGTGCCGCCCACAGCGACCGCTTCGCGCGCCAGCCGCAGGCAGGGAAAACGCGCTTCATCCGGCGCGGCAAAATCCAGCCTCGCGGCCGCCACCAGATCCAGGGGCGCCACACCGGAATCCAGCCGCTCGGGCCAGCCGAGGCCGTAGGCGATTGGCGTGCGCATATCGGGGTTGCCCAGCTGCGCCAGCACGGACCCGTCCACATACTGAACCATTGAATGAATAATACTCTGCGGATGCACGACAACATCCACCTGCTGGGGGACGAGATCAAACAGCCAGCATGCCTCTATGAACTCCAGCCCCTTGTTCATCAGCGTTGCGGAATCGACAGATATCTTGCGCCCCATGTCCCAGTTGGGATGGGCGCAGGCCTGTGCGGGGCTTGCGGCGCGCATCTGTTCCATGGTCCAGTTTCGAAACGGCCCTCCAGACGCGGTCAGCAATACCCTGCTGACACCGCGCTTGCCGGGTTTGCCGGTCGAATCCACCGGCAGGCACTGGAATATCGCATTGTGTTCGCTGTCGATAGGCAGCAAGGTTCCGCCGGAATCCTGCACGGCCTGCATCAAAAGATGGCCCGCCATCACCAGCGATTCCTTGTTTGCGAGCAACACGGTTTTGCCCGCACGCGCCGCCGCGAGCGTGGAAGGCAGCCCCGCCGCGCCGACAATTGCGGCCATCACCACATCGACCTGCTCTCCCGCCGCTGCCTCGGCCAGGGCCGCCTCGCCGTGTTCCACGCGAGTCACGCCATCTGCGGGTAAGCGCGCCGCCAGTTCACTGGCCGCATCGGCATCCATCATCACCGCCAGCGTTGGCCGGAACTCAATGCACTGCGCCAGCAGGGCGTCCACCGAACGGTTTGCCGCAAGTGCGTGTACCCGATAGCGATCGCCATGGCGGCGCAACACATCCAGCGTGCTCTCACCAATAGAGCCGGTAGACCCCAGCACACTGACCCGACGCATGGACATGCCTTACCACCCCGCCAGCAGCAGGCCGAGCGTGAACACGGGCGCAGCGCTGCTGAGGCTGTCAAGCCTGTCCAGGATGCCGCCGTGACCGGGCAGCAGGCTGCCACTGTCTTTTACGCCACTTTCGCGTTTCACCATGCTTACCGTGAGATCGCCGACCACGGATGCCAGCGCGGTGGCCAGGGTGACAGCGAGCATGGACCCCAGGCCGATATGCGCATTCTGGTCTGGCTGCAGAAGCCAGAGTATCACTGCCAGCAAGGCGCAGGCGGCAATGCCACCCCAGAAACCCTCCCAGGTTTTCTTCGGGCTAACCGCGGACGCGAGCTGGTGACGGCCGAGAGATCTGCCGGTGAAATAGGCGCCGATATCTGCCATTGCTACAATCAGCACCAGTACCACCAGCAGTAAACCCCGCGGAGCGAAACTGAGCAGGTAGACGGCGGAGAGCCAGGCGGGTGCCAGCAACAATAAGCCCATCAGGCTGCGCATGGCGGCACTGCGCCAGATAACCGCGCTGTTCGGATAGCCTTTTACCCAAAGCAGGGCAAACGACCACCAGAGACAGGCCAGCCCGAGAAAAGGCTGCACGCGCTCCCGTTGCGGCATATCTGCCAGCTCACAATAGTGATACAGCCCGCCGAGCAGCGCGCCAAGCAGCAGCACATAGACGACCCGCGCACTCCGCGATTGCCAGCCCGCAAGGCGCGACCATTCCCATGCCCCGAGAGCAACCAGCATCCCGAACAGCAGCGCCAGCGCCGGCAGGGAGAGCAGGGCCAGACCCGCCAGGAACAGGCCCGCCATAACCAGAGCGGTAATTACGCGCTGCCTAAGCATTCTGGTCACCGCCCGCCACGATGCCGTCGGGTGCGCGCTGACCAAAGCGTCTCTCGCGCCGGCTGTAATCCTCCAGCGCGCGTGCAAATTCCAGCTCGCCAAAGTCCGGCCATAGCGTCTCGGTAAAATACAGCTCGCTGTAGGCGAACTGCCAGAGCATGAAGTTGCTGATGCGGGCATCGCCACCGGTGCGGATACACAGATCCGGCGCGGGCAGGTCGGCAGTGGAGATTCGCTGCTCAATCGCCTCGGCGTTGATGTCCTGCAGTTGCAGCTCCCCGGCCATCACCTTTTCAGCCAGTTGTCGCGCCGCCTGCGCGATATCCCACTGCCCGCCGTAGTCGACAGCAATTACCATGGTTGCGACGGAGTTGTTGCGCGTGAGATTTTCAGCCTGGTGCATCAGCTTTTGCAACCGGCGACTGAAACGACCGCGTTCGCCGATGAAGCGCAGGCGAATACCGTCTTTGTGCAGATCGCGCACTTCATTGCGCAAATAGCGGGACAAAAGGGCCAGAAGCGCGCGCACTTCCGGCACCGGCCTGCCCCAGTTCTCGCTACTGAACGCGAACAGTGTCAGCACCTCGACACCGTGGTGCCTGCAGGCGCGCAGCACGCCACGCACAGCCTCAACGCCGGCGCGATGCCCTGCCGGGCCGGGCACGCCATGTCGCTTGGCCCAGCGATTGTTGCCATCCATGATCATTGCCACGTGGCGGGGTACGAGCTTCTCCGCCGCGGGCCGTAAAACACTGGAGCGCTCAGACACGGGCGGGTCAGATTTCCATCAGGTCGGCTTCTTTACCGGCCAGCATTTTCTCTATGCGGGCGACGAAGCCGTCTGTCAGCTTCTGCACATCTTCCTGCCCGCGCCGCTCATCGTCCTCGCTGATTTCCTTGTCTTTCACCAGCTCCTTCAACATGGCCATGGCATCGCGTCGGGCATTGCGCACCGATACGCGCGCCGCCTCTGCTTCGGTGCGAGCCTGGCGCGTGAATCCCTTGCGGGTTTCCTCGGTCAGCATCGGCATGGGTATGCGTATGACTTCCCCGGCGGTAGACGGGTTCAGGCCCAGGTCCGACTTGTAGATAGCCTTCTCTACATGCGAGATCATGGATTTGTCCCAGACGGTCAGCGACAGCGTGCGCGCGTCTTCAACATTGATATTCGCCAGCTGGTTGAGGGGCGTGTCCGCGCCGTAATACTCGACTTTCAATCCGTCCAGCAGGCTTGGGTGCGCCCGCCCGGTGCGAATCTTGTTAAAATTATGCGCCAGAGCCTCCACGCTTTTTTCCATGCGCTGGCGGGCTTCATCGGTAATATCGTTAATCATGGTGCTGCGCCTCCGCTGGCTACTTTATTCTATCAACGTCCCTTCGATCCCGCCGCGAACGATATTCAGCAGTGCTCCGGGCTTTTCCATCTCGAATACGCGCACGGGCATGCCATGGTCCCGGCAGAGACAGATGGCGGTCAGATCCATCACTTCAAGTTTTTTGTCCAGAACTTCGTCGTAGGTCAGTCGCTCATAACGCACCGCCTCGGGCACCTTCATCGGATCTGCGGAATAAACACCATCCACCTTGGTGGCTTTCAATACAACTTCCGCACCGATCTCGATGCCTCTCAGGCAGGCTGAGGAATCCGTGGTAAAAAACGGGTTGCCGGTACCGGCGGCGAAAATCACCACATCGCCGTTCATCAGTGCGCGAATTGCCTTGCGGCGATCGTAATGGTCCACTACGCCACTCATGGGAATGGCCGACATGACCTGGGTGGAGATATTGGAGCGCTCCAGGGCATCGCGCATGGCGAGTGCATTCATCACCGTGGCAAGCATGCCCATGTGATCACCCGTTACCCGGTCCAGCCCGGCCGCCTGCAGCGCCGAGCCACGAAACAGATTGCCACCCCCCACTACGAGCCCTACCTGAACGCCGATACCCACGAGCTGACCGATGGCGAGCGCCATTGAATCGAGGATTCGGGGGTCGATGCCAAAGTTTTCGCTGCCAGTCAGGGCCTCGCCGCTGAGCTTGAGCAAGATGCGTTTGTACTTCTTGTCGCCGGCAGCCTTGGACATGCAACCCCCTCCAGAAAACTGGTGCGTATGTTACAGGACAACGGCTTGCGCCCCTAGTGGCATCGCCCGGTATTTACTGCACGGCTGCGCCCGGTGCGCCCAGGGCTCGCGGGGAACTGTAATCCCCGGGCACAAAAAACGGGGCATATGCCCCGTTTCCCGGTCTGCACCGCGCCTCAGCCGTTGAGCTGGGCGGCCACCTCCGATGCGAAATCCACCTTTTCCACGGTGATCCCCTCGCCAACTTCAAAGCGACAGAATGCGCTCACCTGCGCGCCGGAGCGGGCGACCAGCTTGCCGACCGTCACCTCTGGATCCTTCACAAAGGCCTGCTCGAGAAGGCTGTTCTCGGCCAGGAATTTCTTGATCCGGCCGCCGATCATCTTGTCGATGATCTCCGCAGGTTTTCCGGAATCCTGCGCCTGCGCGGTAAAAATCTCCTTCTCTTTCTCTATCACCTCGGCCGGCATGTCATCCGGGGACACCACCTGGGGATTGACCGCTGCCACATGCATGGCCACATCGCGTGCGAGGTCCTGGTCGCCCTGCTTGAGTGCAACCAGCACGGCGATGCGATTATTGCCGTGCACATAGGCACCGACGACCCCTGTGTCGGCGGTCATGAGCTGCACCCGGCGCACTGAGATATTCTCGCCGATCTTCTGTACCAGCGCTTCGCGCGCGGATTCCAGCTCGCCGGCCATTAGCGCCTGCACGTCGGTTTCACGCTTGTCGAAGGCAGCGCCTACCACTGCATCTACAAACCCGAGAAAGTTGTCATCGCGCGCCACGAAATCCGTCTCGCTGTTCACCTCGACCAGCACGCCGTAGCTGCCGTCATCGGCGATGCGAGCGGTTACCACGCCGTCCGCGGCCGTACGTCCTGCTTTTTTAGCTGCCTTCATACCGCTCGACTTGCGCAGTTCCTCTATCGCCTTTTCGATATCGCCGTCGGCCGCCGCGAGTGCCTTTTTACACTCGAGCAGACCCAGACCCGTGCGCTCACGTAATTCTTTTACCTGTGCTGCGGACATTCCCAAACCTCCTGAATCTGTTTCCGCGCGCTCCCACACGGAGAGGCGTTTAGGCCCCGGCAGGTTTCGCCGGGGCTACAAAGCTGATGCGCTGGCGCTGGTTGATTCGCCAGCCGTGAAAGTCTTTATTCCGCAGGGGCCGCATCCGGCGCTGCTGGCGCCACATCCGGCGTGGCCTTGGGCTCTGCCCCGGTCTCCGCCACAGCTGCGGAATCGGCCTGCGCCTCCACCGTGTCGCCCTCTTCCACAAACTCGTTCTTCGTGGGAATGGCTTCACCGCCATCGGCCCTGCCCTGCAGGCAGGCGTCAGCCACCGCGGTCACGTACAGCTTTACCGCACGGATCGCGTCATCATTGCCTGGGATAACGAAATCGACACCGTCCGGATCACTGTTGGTATCGACGATACCAATCACGGGAATTCCGAGCTTGTTCGCCTCCGTGATGGCGATACGCTCGTGATCGACATCAATCACAAACAGCGCATCGGGCAGTCCGCCCATATCCTTGATACCACCGATGCTGCGCTCCAGTTTTTCCATGTCGCGCATGCGCATCAGGGCTTCTTTCTTGGTCAGCTTGGCAAAGGTGCCGTCAGTCTGCTGGGCCTCGAGTTCACGCAGGCGTTTGATCGAAGCGCGAATCGTTTTGTAGTTGGTCAGCATTCCGCCCAGCCAGCGATGGCTGACATAGGGCATGCCCGCTCGCGAGGCCTGCTCCTTGATAACCTTGCCGGCGGCACGCTTGGTGCCCACAAAGAGGATTTTGTTCTTGTTGGATGCGAGGCGTTTCACAAGTTCCAGCGCTTCATTGAAGGCCGGTACCGTCTGCTCGAGATTAATAATGTGAATCTTGTTGCGGGCACCAAATATGTACTGGTCCATCTTGGGATTCCAGTAACGGGTCTGGTGACCAAAGTGCGCGCCCGCCTGCAGCAGGTCACGCATGCTTACTTGCATGTCTGACATGGTAAATTACCTGTGTATGGGTTAATCCTCCACATATCCCGCCTGTCAAACCACCGGTTGCTGGCAACCGAGCGGCACCCTGACAGGGGTTGCGATATGTGTGTGTCGTTGTGTTGCTCTCCGTCGGGGGCCCGTCCCAGTGGGCGTCAGCCTCCCG
>TARA_R110000823_G_scaffold243818_1_pt1 | contig 39364 bp, 34 predicted proteins | sample TARA_R110000823 | Tara Oceans TARA_R110000823 (sample SAMEA4397722) | marine metagenome | biome: Polar Biome; feature: [DCM] deep chlorophyll maximum layer (ENVO:01000326); material: water (ENVO:00002006), including particulate matter (ENVO:01000060) such as... | depth 20 m | reverse complement strand
TGCGGCTCGGCGGTTAAAATAGTACGGCAAAGGCGCAGGGAACGCAAAGATTTTGAATTATAAATAATGTTAGTTTTAATTTTCTAAAATTTTTAAATAGGACTTTATCACTTTCTCCCAAGTAAAATCTTGTGACCATTTTTTTGCTTTTTGGGAATAGGGTTCATAATTGTTTAATATTTCTTCCAATGCATCAGCCAATTGATTAGGGTCTTTGGGGTTAATCAACTTGCCGGAAACTCCATCGTCTATTGCATCTTCAATGCCACAGCCTAAAGATCCGATTGCGGGTATTCCCAAGGCGTTGGCTTCCAAAATGGCAATTCCAAAACCTTCGGCATCGCCTGATTTTGTGGTTTCGCTCAACATAACAAAGACATCGGCTTGCTGCAGCAGTTCTATTTTTTCTTCTTCCGAAACTTTTCCAAAGAAAACCACCGCCTCCTCTACTCCCAAATTTAGAGCTAATTTCTCCAATCTATCCCTGTCAGTTGGAATGCCGACTATATGATATTTGAGATCGGGATACTTTTTTAAAAGAAGCGGCAAAGCATTTATAATATTTTGCTGCCCCTTACGCTGGGTTACATTGCCAACGGTTATCAAAACAGGAACGGGGTCATTTTTAGTTTCCATAGTGACTGGAAGTTTAATTTTGAATCCATTCGGAACAACTTCAATTTTCTTAAGAGAAAGATGCGAAACCAAGGATTTGGTATAATTGCTTACCGCGATTATTCTATCAAAACGTTTTAATGATAAATCCGTAAGGTTTCGAAGTATTATATTGGGTAAACGCACTTCACTGCCGTGAATGATGGCTATAAATTTATTTTTAGAGAAAAAAGTGAGGAAGGCGCCTAGCCAAAGTGAAAACTTACCGGAACAAATTATAAGCTCGTTGTGGCGAAGCAGGGAAAAAGCAGTGGTGATTCGGTTAAGGTAGCTTCGGAAAATTAATTTTTTCCGTGTAATTCTAATTACCTCAAAAGAAAGGTTTTTATCGAAAATTCTTTCAGCCTCACCATTGGCTGATCGGGCGTCGCATACCAATTGAATTTCAAAACCATTATCCTGCAAACCCTTCGCCAAATTATAGGCGTGGTTGCCAATGCCGCCCGGTTGGGGAGGAAATTCGGAGGTGAGTATAAGGATTTTAGGCATTAAATTTAGGGTTTGAAAATCATTATTAATACGTGTTTTTTTTACCGCAGAGACGCAGAGAACGCAGAGTAAAAAATTAAGGGCATCTATACCTTTGCGCCCTCTGCGCCTCTGCGGTTAAGAATCGGCACCTAGTTCTCCAATTAAAGCCCCTTCTATTAACTTTTTCGATGCCAATCGCCAAGAAATAAACACCTGCAAAACTACGAATGGAAACAAAAATAGGGAGATTAGCATCCCCAGGGCCAACATTTTTTTGTTTTTCTTATAACGGTAAGGAATTATGGATTGGGGCACACTTCTCATAATGGCCAATAAGGATCTTTTTCTTCCAAAGTATTTTCGATAGAGATACAGCACGCTGGGGATGGGCCGTGGGGCAAAGAGTTTTTTTGGACGGAAGGCGTCCCAACTCCCCATTTCACGCAAGCCACCAGAACCAACTTTCAAGTGAATTCTTCCTGCATGAGGATTTGAAATATTCTTAAAACCATTTAAATATGCCCTTAAACCATATTCCCCGTCGCCCATTCGTTGTTTCTCAAATTGACGGTCGAAAAGACCAATCCTTTTAAAAATTTGCTTTCGTATTAGAACATTACCTGTATCTATTTGATCTGAAATTCTAAAGTAGGAATAATTCTTCGGGACTTCGGCACCCACGGCTGAAATGGAAACACCAGAGGAAATTTCAGCTTTAAAAAAATCGAGACATTTAAGATGATTGGTAATCCAATCGGGGGCTACCCTACTGTCATCATCAAAAAGGAGAATGTATTCCCCTTGTGAAATCTCAATGGCGTGGTTTCGCGCCAACCAAAGCGCCCGTTCGGTTTGTTGTACAAGTTGAATTTCTAAATTAAACTTTTTGTAGAAATCTGCCTGAAACGGAGTGGATTGATCTACCACGATTACTTCAAAATTGGTGTACTCCTGTTTTTCCAAATCCTCCAGAACATCCTTTAAATATTCATAACGATTCAGCGTGGGAATAACGATACTCACCAAAGGATTTTGGGACACCAAAGATGACTGAAAAGAATACCATTCTGAATATATAATAGGATGCAGTTGATAATTACTTCTTTTTACATCGCTACTCTTTTTCCAAGCAAAAATTTCACTGTGCGGATTTTTAAAAGAAAAGAGTCGCAACATCAAAACATAGAAAACCCAAACTTGATGAAAGTATTTCCGCAGAAAACGGTATTCGTCCACGAGGGGAACCTTTTCAAAGGAAGTATAAACCTCTGCGTTTCCTATATATCCTTTATTAACCGCCTGCCAAGAGAGATCGTATTCCCTTGCTTTTTCAGTTTTGAAATTTGGTTCTGGCTGTAGTTGTGCTACAATCTCTTCAGGAAGTTCATTATACTTTGGAAAAATGGAGGTTCCATCTTTTCTATTTAATTGAAAATAATGGGTAGGCTGAAGGTATTTTAAGAAGTGGAACAACATCAAGAAATTGTTTTCGGTAAAGGGGCATTTTGTTCAATTCCTTTTAAGTATGAAAAGTACGGTTTCTCATTGGGCAAAAGTAATAGATGACATTTTCCCCTTGTTTTTACGGGTTCACCAGAGATCAATTCTTCGGCCGTTTTCAAGTACCAAACTCTATAATCCATTTTTCTGCTCCACGCTATCATCATTTCCGTGGCCTTTTCCATGCCAAGGTCCTTTACATTGTGCATTTCCACAAAAAAAGTGCATTTGGTTTCTTTGGCCAAGGTTTTTGCTCCTTCCATAACCAATGTCTCTGCTCCTTCCACATCAATTTTAACAAGGTCGGGCCTTAAACCGTAATAGGAATACAGATAATCCAAGGTAACGGTTGTTACATTTTTAAAGGAGTTAACAGCAGCTGCCGACTCAGCATGGCTTGAGTGCATACTGCCTGCAGCACCAGCACCAAGGGTATAAAACTTAACCATTTCATTAAGTTTATCACTCACAAAAGCTGAATAATAGCGAGCCCTAAACCCCAAATTATTATTCAATAAATTGCCTTGTGCTTTTTGCAATGCCAATGGGTTGGGATCTACCAAGACATAGTCCCTATCTGGGTCTTGTATCATTGCCAGAAGCGCTGTATAACCAATATTGGCACCAATATCAAAAATAACTTTGTGATGTTTCGCCAAATAGAAAAACCAGGCGTCGTCTTGATCGGGAGTAGCACGAATAGTTTCCGAATAGGTAATTAGTGGAATGCCGCAAAGGGACGAAGATTTGAGTTTAGTATCATTCTTTTTTATGGAATAGTATATGCCTGAAAGCCATTTTTTAAATTTCATCTGTCTTTGATATTTCATTCAAAAAATTCTTAAAAAACCCTCCCATAGTCAACTTCTCCTGCCATAAGATCCTGTTTGCATGCTGTAAATCTATAAAATCATTCTTAGAAAGTGCCTCGTGAAACTCTTTTACTTTTTGTGCTACTTGATGGCGGTCTTTAAATTCCACCCACACCACCTGCTTTTTCCAATCGATTTCGTTTTCAAAGGGCAAGGCACAATCAGTATTTATAAAAACGGGGATTCTGCCCATGGCCAGGGTTTCGTAAAACCGAACGGAGAAATTGCCAGCCCCGCGAACACAAACTACGTAGTCTGAATCTTTCAAGTTGTTGTAAAATTCCAAGGTAGTGCTGTGTGTGTCTTTATGCTCCGTAATTCCGGCCCTATATTTTTTTCGAATTATAAAATTGGTTTCCACAAAAGAAGCATGCTTTAACCTTTTTAAAACCGAAGCTCTTAAAAAAGATGTGGATAACAGTTGCTGGGCTTCGTCTTTTGACTTCCCAATAAAGCATTTTAGATTTCGCAAGGATGTTTTGAAAACCTCTTTTGCGGCATTGAACACAGAAGGATTAGCTTGTCCGCAAAAACCAACGACAGCTTTTGTTTGATAGGGTCTTTCAAAGATTTTATCAGTCTTAAAATACTTCTTTAAAGGATCAGCAATAAGAGCTGGAAATGCGTATTCGTTGTTGGTAAATTTAGATTTATAACCGCTGGGACGAAGTACAATCAGATTTCCGTAATAAGGAATCTGCACTCCAAAGTCGCCCGCGTTAAAGGCAATCACTTTTTTATTTAGGGCTCCACATTCATTTACAAAAGCAATTGCGAGACTTTCTTGCTTTGTTTTTACGTAATAGTTCCAAGCCATGGTTAGAATAACTACATCTGCCTCTTCCAAACACTCCGTAAGCTCGAAATCCCCTTCGGAAATCCCATAGGTAGCAATGCGCTCTGCATCGGTGAATCCTTCTGCTTTGATGAAAGGTTTCAACAAGGGAAAGAGCAGGCCTCGGTGGGCCTTGCTGTAGTGGGATTTTGGGTAATATAGTTTCAATGTTTCTCCTGTTATATTAGAATGCTTGTTTTTTTAACCACAAAGAACTCTATGTTAACATAAAGGGCACAAAGAAATTCCCTGTGTATTTTGTGTATCCCGTTATGAACTTTGTGGGGAAATATTCTATAATATTGACTTAAAATTTTTTGTTTCTAATTTGAATCTTTTCACTTTTCAATATTCGTTTGGCGACAAATTGAAAATCCCTAACAAAAACTGTATTAAATTTATGGGTGTTAAAATTTTTCAATTCGATTAGTGTGCGTTGTGTAAAATCATATTCCATAGGCTTAAAGCCTTTTTCCAATAGCATTTGAAATACCTCTATGTCTTCTACTTCATATTTTTTTCCTGAGCCGTTGAGTTCTAAAACCACTACTTTTAAATCTGGTGATTCGAGTAACTGTCCCGCCCCTTGTAGTGCAAAGTATTCATATCCTTCCACATCTATTTTAAGAGCTATAGGTACATCATTTTTGATAATAACGTCTATTGTGGAAACGGAAACTTGAATCGAATTTTTATAGGTCTCGGCAACAATTCTATCCATTGTATTGCGGTCTGTTGAAAAATTTAGCCTTCCTTCTTTTTCAGCAACTCCAAAATTGTATGATTCGATAAGGCTCTCCAATTTGTTTAATTTAATATTCCTTACCAATTGATTGTATGTTGCAGGAATAGGTTCCACAGCTATACTTCTACATTTCTTCATCCCGGATAATAATAATGAATAATGACCCAAATTGGCACCAACATCCAAAAAAACATCTCCTTCGTTTAGAAAATGAAGCAGGAATATAGACTCTTCAAATTCATAAACCCCGTAATAAATATTTCCGACTAAGCCTGCATCTCCTTTATGTGCATAGAATTTAAGATTTCCTATCCAATCGATTATTTGCTCCCGGAAAAGCCTATTCTTTAAATTAAAAAATATATATCTCCACAAAGCAACATAAGGCCTATCCTTTGTTAAAGGATGTTCCTTAAATTGAATTAACCTTCGTTTTACTTTCTTATAAATATTCACCGATGAGCTTAATTTAATGTTGATTAACTATCACAATTTTTCCATTGGAATCTTTTATTGAAATAGGTGAGCATCTGAAATCCATTTTTACAATGTCCCCTAAACACCCTACTTCCACCTCGCTCAGCACAGGTTTCAAACGGAGGTTTTTGTTTTGTAAAATCTTATAAATTCGGATTGCTGTTTTTCTATGTTGAACTCTTCCCTCACTCGTTTTTGCGCATATTGGATAATAGTTTTCTTTTCTTCACTATTTAAGCCCAATACCTTGTTTATTGTCTCGGCCAGTAACTGGGGTTTGTATTTGGCTACTACCCACCCAGTTTGTTCGTGCAGGACGTTTTCCGATAGGCCCTCAGCATTACTTACTATACAGAGTTTGCCCATGGCCTGTGCCTCCAATACGGCATTGCAAAAGCCTTCCTGTAAACTGTATTGGATATATATACTTGCACTCTCCAATTCATGCTTTACCTGATGATGCGGTAATTTTCCCAAAAATAGAACCTCATTTCTTAAACCCAACTCATAGGCCGCAAAGGCGATGCGCTCATATTCGGGTCCCTCTCCTATAATCTTATAGGTAAAATTCAAGCCTTGCGCTTTCAAAATCGCCAAGGCTTCAATAGTGTGTACAAAGCCTTTTTTCCAATGCAGGCGACCGGTGGTCAAAAAAACTATATTTTTGGCTTCCTGAAAATCGATTGGTTTTGATTGAAATAAATTAATATCAATTGCAGGGGTAATTTTTTCAATAGGAATACTGTCTGGTAGCCCATGCTTTTTTGCCAATACAAGTAGATCATTAGATATGGTATGCCCTTTATTCAAATATTTCCACAGCATTCTATAACAATCTGGTTGTTTCACTGGATAAACGGCAATATCAAACCCCCGAAAGCTCACCGCCATTTTTGCATTTATTGCTTTGGCCACCGTCTCACTGCCCAATGCTAAGGTCGCAAACCCAAAGTGCAGCCAGTCCAACTTGGCTTTTAACAAATGTGCGTTTAGATATATCTTTTTAAAAATTTGGGGAAAACTAGTACCCTCTTTACGTTCTAGTTTTATATAACTCATTATCACGGGAAGATGGGGCAAGAGTAAAAAGAATTCCTTCATAAAATACAAAAGCTGCAAGAATGGATTACGACTAATGTTTGGCGCTTTTATAACGGGACATAGAGTAAAACCATTTTCATTAGTTTGACAATATAGGCTAACATTAATACCATTCTCTTTTAATCCCTTAATCTTGGAATAAAAAAAGGTTTCAGAATAACCAGGGGTTTGGGAAAGGACAATGCCGATTCGCATATTTTATTTCGTTATTTCTGTATATAATAATTCATGTGCGGTTATAAATTTTCTATAATTGAAATTTTTCTTCACATAGGTCCGCAATGAATATCCCAATTTCTTTCTTTCATGGATTGGCAATAATTTAAGCTCCTTGATTTTCTTAGATAATACCTCTTCGTTTCCAGCTTCAAACAAAAGAGTTTTAAAATCTTTCAGAACAAAATTTATACCCGATATATCAGAACCTAAAACAGGTACTCCCATGCTCATAGCTTCCACCAAGGCCATAGGCATACCTTCTTTCCTGCCTTCATTTAATGTAGGAATTACGTATAAATCTGAAGCTGCGATATAGGGACGCACATCCGGTTTTTTTCCGAAAAAACGTACTTGTTGCTCAATATGTAACTCTTGGCACAAAGATGCCAAATATTGGCCATATTCATTTGCATTGTCTCCCAACACCGTAAACATAATTGTGGGGTCATTAAGCTTTTTAATTGCTTTTATTAAAACCTCAATTCCCTTTACGGGCACCAAATTGGCAACAGTAATAATATTGAATACTTCACCATTAGTATTTTTGCTGGGAAACAATTCTAAATTATAATACTCGGTATCTATTCCAAGCGGAATGAGCACTTGGTTTTTTTTATACGGAAAATAATGATGCATTTCCTCATTAATGGTAATGATAAAATTAGCGAGATAAGTTCGAATTTTCCAATGTTTATTCCCCCAACTCATAGCTTTTTTGGTAAAGATCCATTTGGCACCTGCCAATCTTGTTGCCAAAGCTTCTGTCCAATCACTACTCCAATGCCAAGAGTGGACAATATCATATTTATTTTTTTTAATGAACTTTCTTATAGATTTAATTCGGGAAAATAAGCCGGCATATGGGCGGTAGTTTGTAGTTGTTTTAATAATATGAATTGGAACATCTAGTTTTTCCATCTCTTTAAAAAAAGAACCGCGATTAGTGGAACAGGCTACTTCCACATCAAATTTTTCCTTGTCAAGTCCTTTTACCAAATCATAGACAACCTTACCGCTACCGGCGGTATTAAAATTGGGGATGGTGTAGAGAATTTTTATTTTCCTTTGTAATTTCATTCCCTTTAATTAAATCCAATTTTTAGCAAAATCAACTCCCAATTCCTTATATAATTTTTTGTTTTCCTTATTATAGTGCTCCTTCAATAAAACAATTGCTCTTTCTTCAATTTTTCTTTTTTTCAAAAATTTATCTTTAATGAATCTTTTAATTTTTTTAGGAAAGTATTTCCCTAAAGAAAGTTTTACTTTAGCAAACTCTGGAGCTTTATTCACTTCAGTGTTTAATTTATTGGGTTTAAAATCTATGCCCAAAAAAAATTCTAACTTTTTAGATAGTGTGTCAGGATTTGCTATTTCTTTATAATCAATAATTAATAATTGATTATCATCAAAAAAAACTTTAAATCTATCTATTTGGGTATAATAATATCCAGATTCTACAATAGTTGTTGCATCTGCGTACGCTGATCTACCCATTGGAGCAACATTTTCAATATGATTGGCGTATTCTTGAGGTGTAAAATCCATCTGTAAACCTTCCTTTGAAATTCTATTTATTTCGCTTTGAATGCAGTCATAAAATTTTTGTTTGATAATACTTCGCGAATACCACATCCACCAATGAGAATATGCCCGTTCCACTGGGTTGCGCAGAATGAATATTATTTTGGAATCTTTATTATAGGAATGTATTGCTTGGGGTATCCAAGAAAAAAACATATTTCGATGTCTTCCATCTAATAAATATTTTTCAGAATTATATTCCTTAAAATACTTTTCAATATATTTCTTTTCATCACGTTTATTCTCTTGGAGTTCAAAAAAATAAGGCTCTTTAGGCTTGGAAGCACATATATCTTTTTGTTGACCTAAAAACTCGTGTAGAAATGATGTGCCGCTTTTGCAAGCACCCGCTATGAACAAGTTGGACTTCATTTTAAAACTTCTTTCTTAAACGATTCAATAAGCTTTCGCGAAATCTAGGGTCCTGGGGATGAATAGTAATATATTTTAATGAGCTAACTAAAAATGTAAAACCTAATTTATGATTAACTTCCATTATAGTCTGGGTTCCCATAGCATACTCATAATCTTCTTTTGAAATAATATCTCGATATTCATAAGCAAAACTCCGCAACAACTCCCTTGTAGCAGCAAATTGTTTTTTTTTGTTAGATGTTACGGATGTTCTCTCGATCCTTCTATCCAAACGAACTAAGACCTCTTGTAAGCCATAAATTTTTGACACCAATGAAAACCGCAATATATAGGTCCAATCAACACTAATGCTTGGAAAATGTTTGGTAAAATACAAACCATTGTCAATATGCACGGATTTTCTAAACATAGTACAACTGTTCACTACTTTTATTTGATTTCGATAATTCAATAAAAACATTTCCTTTCCCTCTGGGTACTGTTTTCCAGCCACTAACATTCCAGGAAATTTCGAGCTTACCTTCTCTCCATCCCAAAACTCGGCAATACCCGATACCAAACCAACATCATTTTTGGAATCAAGTAAGTCAACCTGCAATTGCAACCGGTTAGGATAATAGTAATCATCCTGCTCTGCCACTGCAATGTATTCTCCTTGGGTATTGGCAACCAATCGGTTCATAGTAGGACCTAATCCGAGATTTTTTTCATTTTTTAAAATAAGCATATTTTTGAAAGAAGCATGATAGGTCTTTAAAATTTCCTCTGAATTATCGCTCGTTCCATCAATGCAGGCCACCAATTCTATATCTTTAAAAGTTTGGGCTGCAAGACTTTCCAAAGTTGCCTTTAATGTTTTCTCCCCATTATAAATTGGTAATATTACAGATACCTTCATAGACTACTCATTCCTTTGTTTCCACACCGATAAGGTAAGCAATATACTCAACGGATGCGAATATGTAACCGAATCCAAAGTTCTAAAGCTGTTGTAAAAACGCGCCAACAACGGCTTTGAAATAAAGGGATGCAAATTCTCGCCAAAAAGCCACTGCTGTAATTTTTCATCATTTTCCATTCCTAAAAATTGTAGTTCCCAATTGCGCTGTATAAACGGTTTGCCCATTTTGCTTCTTAGCTCCCGCTTTAACTTATTCGCTATTCTGTATGGTAAATTGTTTGGAGAGGTGTTTTTTTCAAATGTATATAAATTATAGGGCCTATGATATTGCCATGTAATTTTTGCCAAAGCCGGATTTAGTTGTTTAATATAAGCTATTTGTAGCTTTCTATCTGCCAGATATTCCTCTGGGACAGTACAAATAAACTTACACATCCTATCGTCATAATAGGGTATCGTTATTGGGTGTGCGGCCTCAAAGACGGAAAGATTGACTGAGGTCCAGCGCGGCGCCCAATACAGACTTTTAAAAGCCCGCAGTTTAGCACTTGGGTTTTTAATGTCAATTTTTTTAAGCAATCTAGTAATCCTTTCGCTTAAATAGCTTTTAAAGTCGCCTTCCAAATTCCATTCCTGCCATAAGGCGGTCGCAAGTTCCATCCCTCCTTTTTTTACAATTTTCTTTATAATAATTTCCAACAGATCTTCTTCCCTTGTCCCTTCGGGAGCTCCCCGGTCGAACAAGACATCGCCCCAATGCCCCAAGGAAAACACTCCTTCCATTTTTTTGAATTCTTCCAAAACTGCCATTTGACGGGGATGCGTAAAGTCTGAATAACATTGGTTAATTGAAGCCAATTCTTCCAGTTTTGGCCAGAGATAGCCTGGTTCTATTGTAAACTCCTTAAAGTCAAAACCACATGCCTTCGCGATTTTCCTCCCAATCCCACTTTCCGAAAAACCACCTTTAAAGGAATAGCTATACGCTGTAACGGGTTTCTTAAGCTTTTCCAGCGCAACTGCTTGGGTGCGGCTGTCCAATCCGCCCGAAAGGGGTAGGATTACATTTGAATCTTTATGTTGTTCCGAAATTATTTGCTCAAAAAGCGAAGAAAATTCCTCCAAAGCTTTTTCAAAACTGATATCCCTTGGACTGTAATGCCATTGGAACCAAGGTTTGCTTTCAATTAAAAAACCGTTTTCATCAAGTGTATTTTCGGAAGCGGCGGGCAGTACTCTTTTGTTTTTCCAATAGGTATCCGTATCGAGAAAGAAGCCCGTTGCGGCGAAGATGCAGATGGCTTTTTTGTCGAGTTCATGGGGTGTATGGACTTCGGCAAACTGTTGATGTGATGGAATTATGGGCGTTTTGATTTTAGTCACGGCTTGGGGAAGGTATTTTGGTGTGGTAAATATAGAAAATTAAGAGCTTGAACGTTGAACGCTTATCCTTTAAAAGTTTAACCACAGAGGCACAGAGTTCACAAAGGGCTCTGTGCCCTCTGTGTCTTTGTGGTAAAAAATCCTATCTCGCATTTAAGGAAAGAACCTCATAATACAACTCCTCCATTCCTTTAACCATCTGTTCCTCGCTATGTTGTTGTTCCACTTTTTTTCGAGCAGCCAATCGCACTTCTTCAATCTTATTTACGGATAACCCTAAAAAATCCTCAATTGCTCCCGCCAATGCCTGAGGATTACGTGTAGGCACCAACCAACCTTCCTTATCATTTGTAATCAATTCCGGTACTCCCCCACAGTTTGTACTGATTACCGGTAGCCCAATGGCCATAGCCTCCACCACCACATTCGGGATGCCCTCTTCCAAACTGGGCATCAAAAGCAGGGAAGCTTCCTGCATTAGGCTGAATACTTCCGTTTGGGGCTTTCGTTTTTCCAAGACCACATAATTCTTTAATTCAAAATCGTCTACTAAAAACTGTAATTCCTCATCGCCTGCGCCTCCAATTATAGTGTATTGGAATGGAATACCTTTATCCCTTAAAAGTTTACAGCTTCGCAGGGCATAATCATAACCCTTCTTCCAGTGCGTTCTACCTACTGACAGTAACTTCAAAGGATTTGAGCGTATATATTTTTCGGAAAAAAGTATTTCCTGCAAGGGTAAACCTGTGTAGATTACTTTATCAATCTTCGTTGGAGAGTTCCAAATCTTATCACCATTGGCAGCAATAGCTTTGGAAACGGAGTGAAAACCTGCCATTTTAGGACACCACTTTTTTAGATATTCAAAATTAGCTTCATCCACGAAAGGACGAACATTGTTATGAAAACCCCGTTGGCTCAATATTACAGGAATTTCTTGTTTGGAAAGTACTTCTTCAAACCAAGAAATTACAGAAGGCCATTGTAAATGTATTACATCGGGGGAAATTGTTTGAAGAGCCAAGTCTAAGTTTTGTTTTTGAATGGCGTTGCGATTACTTTCCAACAGTTTTTTGAGTGCAGAAAATAATCGCTGAGGTTTACCTGCTCGAAACACCCAACTTAAAGATGTAAGCGCAAGCCGAAATTTGTTCTGGTTGCTCCCCAGAGAAACATAACTTACACCATTTAAGGGGCGTGCTAACTTTTCATTAAACCCAAGAATATAAACCTCATGGTTTAAAGCCAGCCCCTTGACCAAACGGTTTATAAAAGGCGTGGTCTTAAAACTACCATCGAAGATTATTATTTTTAAAGATTTAGACATCCCATTTTTCAATTTAGTTTTTTATAAAACCCTTGCACATCCTTTGCTATATTTGACCATTCGAGCTCTAACGCTTTTTTTCGGGAAGTCTTGCCTATTGCTTCCAAACGTGACTCATCTTGTAATAATGCTACAGTTTCATCAATAAATTTCCCAACATTTCTACTTTTACATAAAACATTTGAAGTGTCCTTCAAATAAATTTCATTCCCTCCTACCTTACTGGTAATAATGGGAAGACCACAGGCCATCGCCTCCAGCAGCGAATTGCAGGCAGTACTATCCAACATAGGTAAGTATAGCAATGATGCCTCTTGGTAAAGCAGGCGCAACTGTTCATCTTTTACACCCGTCAAAATATTTATACAGCCATGGGGAAGTATTTTATCCTTATAAGCTGGATGAATAACTACATTTACTTTTAAATCCTTTACTTTCTCAGCAAGCGTTGGAACCGTTTTATTAAAAGTCTCAAAATCACGCAAATGCTGCCCCACGAATAATAAGGTATTCCTTTTCTTATTATAAATATCCGGGACAAAAAATTGTGTATCTACTCCGTGTGGTATGTACGCTACATCATCAATCTGCAACCAATCCTTTAAAAAATTCACTTGATTTATACCTACAGCAATGGCAGCATCCAATTTTTGCAAAGCTACCGGATTGGGGATGGTCTGCTTTAAGATCTCTGGCGGTTTGTGAAAGGTGGCACAAAATTTTGTGTTGGGAAAGCTTCTTTTAAAAAAACCCAAATGACGTATATCCCGTTCTCCATTTAAAAAGTGGACTACGTTATTTTGGCCCTTGTTCTCTTTAAGTAGTTGGTATAATTCAATCGCTTTTAAAGTACTTCCCGTAGTATAATTACCCTTAGCCTGGGTTTGAAATCCTGCAAAAATTTTAGCAAGGCGATATGGAAATTTGGTAGAGCCGTAAATAACATCAGCGTCCATATAATTCATTAATCTACCATAGCCAGAATTATTGGCATGGTGCGGAGAACGATGGTGAATCAGGAAAATTTTCACAACTACACAAGGGGTTTGTTCAACATAAACTCTAAGATACGCCTTGTATTTTGAACAGGATGTACATGGGTTTCAAAATAGGTTCGGGCGTTTTGTGATAGACGTGCAGCAAGGGCTTTGTCCTCTAAAACTATTTTTATTTTTTCAATAAGTTCTTCATCGTTTTGAAAATACAAAAGTTCTTTCCCATCGGTTAATGGAACGGGTAGTTCGGCGGTTAAGGGTTCTGCTATAATTACTTTTCCCTGCGAAAGATATTCTGCCATTTTCCAGGCGGGCGAATTCGCCAGTCCACGCGTATAGATAACGATTTTGGCCTGTTTCATGGCATCTAGATAGGCCTCGGGTTCTGAGGGAACATTGGTCAGGGCGTCGCCATAGTTTTCCGTTGCCACCTTTGAGGGTATAAACCCGCCCATAAACCGGTCAGGAAAATGCTGTCTTAACAATTTAATCAAATGGTAGCGTTGGTGGTGGATTTGTTTTACGTCTGCCGAATTTTCATGTAGAAAACAGCGGGTCTGGAACATAATGGTATTTTTACTCCGCTGCTGAAAAGTTTCAAACCTTGAAATAGTTCGGTTCTCCTCTAATTTCCTAATGTGATGAATACTACTTTCAAACGTATTTTTTAATCGTATAATTAATCGACGGTTAAACTTTAAACTTAAAAGAATATTAGGCACTAATACTCCCATTCTAAATTTTATTTTTCCTTTAATATGGTCAGATGTTACTCTGAAGGTTAATCCCAGTGGTAAGATTTTAGCCTGGGTTTCTTGTTGAATTATATTAACGTATCTATTTTCAAAATTTCGTTTAAAATAATAATCGCATTCTTGCAGAGCAGGTTCCGAAAAGTGTTCCGCAAAGTCGTATAAATCGGCGGCAAAGCGAATTCTCTTGTTTGTGTCTGCATCAATTAGGGTATAAAAGGAAGTCTTGGGCTGGGCGCGTTTGGATGTTGAAATTGTATCTTGGGTATCTACGGTTAGGGTTCCCCGGTTTTTCTTTAAGGAGAGTTGCACCTTTACCGAAAGCAATCCTTGGTGTTCCAACTCAAAAAGCCCGGTTTGGATATAGGAAGAATGATTGAGTTCCTGTGGGGTGTGGATGATAACGGTACAGGCTGGCTTCATTTTACAAATTAACAAAAACTTGCTCAATAGATGTTCGCAAAGCTTCTTCCGTTTTTTTAAGGCTCCATTTTTCCTCCACTAATTGTCGTGCTTGAATTGAAAGTTGCTGCTGCTTGCCTAAGGATTTTAAATGTTTTAAAATATCTTGTGCATACTCGGCTCTTGAAGTCAAAATTCCATTGATGTCATTTTCAACAATTTCATCAGGGCCTCCCGAGCCTTTAATGGCTACCACCGGAGTACCACAGGCCATTGCCTCTACCATTACCATCCCAAAGGACTCATGAATACTGGGCAATAATAAAAGATTGGCTTTTTGGTAATAAGGAGTTAATTGTACCTGTTCAACACTTCCTATGAACTTTAAGTGCTCTACAATTTGCAATTTAATTGCCAATTGTTTTAATTCAGAAAAATAAGTTTCATCACTTATTGGTCCCACAATAGTCAGATTCACAGGCTTATCTTGCTTCTCTAAAAGATAGTGTAGTGTATTTAGACAAAGCTCTATTTGTTTCAAGCGCGATATGCGGCCTACAAAAAGCAACTCAATAGTACTGGATGGCTTTTCTTGGGGAATAAAAACAGCGGTATCAATCCCCAAGGGCATTACACGAATATTTAGGCCTTTAAACACACTGTTTTGTAACAATGCACTCTTTTGGATTTGTGTGTGAACTATTAAATGATGTGCTTTTTGATAGTATTTTTTGGCCTTAAGGGCATCCGAAATGTGAATACCTCCCAACATTGCCACATACGGCTTTTGTTTCTTTACTAACATGTCTGCTAGCTTAAAACAATAGGCACTGCCATGGCCAGACATATTGATGATGGTTAAGTCTGGGGTGTTAAAAAAAGCATTCCAATAATGAAAAAAGGAATGCTGCTTGCGCCAGCCATGACGGTTCTTAAAAAGCGGTTTGGTTATAGGCCAAAACCTTTTGGTCATTCCATTTATTTTTTTGGGAAAAGGAAAAACACTCCCTGTAAAATAATCCATGGAAACTTCGTAGCCTTCTCCCTGCAACTTTAGCAATGCTCTTTCATGGGGTTTGCTATGTGAGAAAAAAAGATCGTTTTCACTTAGGCCTATGGCTTTGGCGGAGAATGGATGGAGAAGTGAAATTTTTTTCAATTTAATTTTTAAAAATCTTTTTGTTAATTTTTTTAATAATTCTTCTTAGTTTCTTTTTTTGGATACGTATAAATTCTCTCATATAATACCCGTCAAAAACATTTGTAAAACTGTTCCAAATTTTGATAAGGTAACTATGAGCCATATAATGCATCCCCTTATAGCTAATATAAAATTGATCAGGACTATCCCAATACCTTACTTCGCAATATTTCATGGTTCGCTTCCAATTGATAAAATGGAGATACATAACCTCCTCTCCTGTTTTTGTATTTATCATTTTTCTGTTTTGCCATATCCAGTGATCCAAATAGTATTCTTGGTGGGAGTCGTGGCCGCGCTCCTGATTGCAAAGTATGGAAGGCCAATATACATTTATTCCTAAGGCTTTGCCTTTGTTATTTTCCTTTAAAAAATTGGAAAGTACCACCTCATCGGTCCAACGAAATTCAGGAACTTCAAACAAGGTTTTATAATCGGGCAACTGTTTATATAGTTGATTTATTGCAGAGTTGTTTCTAAAGAGTGTGAAGTGGCCCGAGATATTTTCCTTTCTGCTGCTGATAATATCGTAGGTTGAAAGTATTTGTGGGGTTACAAACTTCCGAATATCGCCCCAAACAATATCCATATCACAAATGCCCCAAAAATCATAGCCTTTCACCTCTTTTTCAAAAATTTCACCATAGGTCGGTTTTAGGTCGCAAAACTTTCGAGGGTTTAGGGGGACCTTGGCTCCCACTACCTTATTCACATGAATATTCAGTTGGGCTAAGGTGGTGGACAAAAAGTGTATGTTCTCCGGATATTTCGGGGGAATTGGGCAATCCGTAGGGCATAACCAATGGATGGAAGGGTTGGCCGCCACGGAAATCAAAAAAGGCTCAAACCAGAGTGGCCATTTTCCGAAATAGGGGATTATTAGTAAAATCGATTTCAATTATTGGTATTATAAACTTTTAATATTTTTTTCTTAATATTCGAGAATAGTAGTCTATATGAATCCCAAGGATAATTTTTTGAAAACCTGATGTATTCATTCATTAATAAACGCATTTTCCTATTTTTCCAGTAATACTCTACCATTCTGCGTCTGTTATTCATAATTTGATTATCAAAGACTTTTACCATTCCTAATTCTACTTTAAAATAATCTTTTAAAAGTTCAAGAGTCATTATCCGTTTATTTATTTGATCTCTTAGGTTACTTCCCGTCCAAACACCTTCCGCATGTTGTCGATATACCCCGCTAACAAAATCTAGATAACCGATTTTCCCAGCCTGAGCTAACATATGAAATAAAAAAACATCTCCGTTAGCGACCTTATGAAACTGTTTTGGCAGGGGTTTAGGGAGGGATTCGGCACGAAATATTACCGTGAGTGTAGGTATCCAAAATCCATCAAATATAGTTTTAGCGTCAAAATTTCGTTTATGCTTTTCTTTAAGAACTGCGGGATATATCTGTCCATCTTCAAGTAGATCAATATTTGTAAAACACGCGGCGTATTCTTGATTACTTTCTAAAAAATCCACTTGTCTTTGCAGTTTCAATGGGTCTGTCCAATAATCGTCTCCTTCGCAGAGGGCTATATATTTCCCCTTACATTGTTCAAGTGCGAATATAAAGTTTGGCATCATCCCCATATTAAAACTATGTTTAATATAATTAATGCTGACATTGTTAGACCCAATAGTCAGTTGCTGGATTAAATTATGAGTATTATCAGTGGAGGCGTCATTTGCTATTATAATTTCAACTTCAAAATCTACCTTTTGCATCAATACCCCTTGAAGGGCTTCGGCAATATATTTTTCATGATTATAAGTAATCATACAAGCAGAGACTAAAGGCGTTTTCACAAGTGCTATATTAAACGATTAGGATTTCCCACTACTTTAACATTTGCAGGAACATCTTTGATAACAACAGTACCCGCTCCAATTATGGAATTATCACCAATACTAATATCGGGCATTAACGTAGCGTTACTACCAATAAATACATTTTTACCAATAGAACAACGTCCAGGAATGGATACATTACATGCAATTTCCGTAAAATCTCCAATTTTACAATCATGACTAATCGTGCTGTTAAGATTCACCAAAACTCCAGCGCCTAAATAAACATCATTTGTAATTATAACACCTTGCATAATTTGGCAGCCTTTACTAATTACAGTATTGAAATTACCAATTTTGGCGGAAGTAGAAATAATAGAGGCCAATTCCCCACCTACCGCTATAAACTTTTCTGCCATCTGCTTTCGCAAGATAGGATTTCCGAGACCCAGACAAAACCTTGTGTCTTCAGATGCAAAATAATTAATGGCTGAATTGATGTTGTTAATTATTTTAAATTTATTAAATAAAAATTTCTCTCTTGTATGAATGTCATCATAAAATACAATCTCATTATCTTTCAAACCCATTTCACTCGAAAGCAGTTCCAGTAATTCTTTTGCCATTCCCTTTGCTCCGATAACAAGCATATTTAGCTACTTTTTATAATTTGAATAATACATTTTTGTATCTCAACATCTAATTTATAGAATAATGGCAAACACAATACTCTTTTACTTATGCTTTGTGAAATAGGACATTTAGTATCGGTGACATAAGGCAGTTCATCCAAACTAGGATAAAAATATCTTCTTGGGAAGATTCCTTTTTCATTTAATGCTTTACTCACTCTAAGTAAATGATTTTCCGAATCAAAAAGAATAGGGAAGTATGCATAATTCCATTTAGTTTCTTCTCTCAATTTTAAATGCAGGAATTTATTCAAGGCTTTTGAATATAATTCCACAATACGTTTTCGGTCTTTTAAAATATTATTAATATACGGAAAAACAGCCAAGCCCATAGCTGCCTGAAGCTCGCTTATTTTGGCATTAATACCCAACCCGTAAAAATCCAAGGGACCGTTGTGCCCAAAGTTGTGGTGATAAAACAATTTATCGTATGTTTCAATAGTCTTTGTGAAAATAGCGCCACCTTCGCCTGTATGAAACACTTTGGTGGCATGAAAGCTACAAGTACTCACATCGCCATATTCAAATATACTTTTCCCTTTATAGGTAACTCCGAAACAATGTGCGGCGTCATAAATTACTTTTAAGTTATGCTTTTTTGCAATTATTTCTATCTCTTCAACTGCGCATGGATTGCCGAAAACATGGGTTGCTAATATAGCGGTGGTTTTTGGGGTGATGGCTGCTTCAATCTTAGTCTCATCTATGGTGAAATATTTGGGATGGATGTCTACAAATACGGGGATACAACCTTCCCACACAATGGTGCTAGTGGTGGCTACATAACTAAAGGGGGTAGTAATTATTTCGCCCGATAAACCCAAAGCCTTAATAGCAATCTGCAATGGTAAAGTGCCATTAGTAGTTGCAATAATATTGGGAACCTTCAAATAATCTTTTAGCTTTTCCTCCAATTCCACAACCAACGCCCCCCGGTTTGTTATCCAACCAGCATCCCAAGCCCTTTTTAGAATAGCATTATATTTTTCTTGTGGGGGTAAGAAGGTTTTGGTTACGTTAATCATTATTTATTGATTCTTGGTTTTGCAAAACAAATTGTTTCTTCAGAATGAATAGTATAATGACCTAAAAAAATCTCATAGTCAAGTTTTAAGTCAATAATCCAATTGGGAATAAGCACAAGATCTCTGCTACTGTGATAAATGGCAATAGCAAGTTTGGGCCGAAATTTACGTATGGTATTTAGTGCACCCTCCAACGCAGCTGTCTCAGCACCTTCGATATCCATTTTAATAAAATCTACTTTTTCAATATTATTAATCTCTACAAAGTCATCGAGACTTATAGTGTGGGCTTTCCCTGTTTGCTTTTCAAATGGTTTCATTGATACTTTACTAGCGGGACCATTATCCTTAAAGTATACCAACTCGTGTGATTTATTTGATATAGGATTTATTATTAAATGAATCCGTGATTCAATATTAGGATTTAAGTGGATATTTTTATTGAACAATGCTATATTACCAGGAATAAATTCAAAGGAATAAACCTTACCTTTTTCTCCAACTCTATCAGCAAAATATAAGGCTGTATCTCCCCAACACGCGCCTAAATCAAATACAACGTCCCCCTCTTCTGCTGCAACAATATAGTCATCATTCTCCTTATATGCATATTGTTCAATTATAAAATCTGTCGCAACACCAAGGGCTGTGAAATAAAGATTCACATCATATCCAATTCCCTTAAGATCAAATTTCGTTAGTAGAAAGTGAAGAAATTTGGGGTCAAAAGAGTCAGATTCATCTGACAGCGTACTGGCTGTTTGAAGTGCTTCCCAATAGTTCCTGTCATTTCGTGCCAATTTCACTTTCTGGAAACCCATTATACGATATGCAATTAGGCTAACAAGAAGCTCTCTATTATTGTTGTTTAATGCATCCCAAAGTTTTTCATATTGCTCAGAATATTCACTTATAAAATCAATGGCCCTTTCTTTAACCGTTTTCGAGCGACTAAAAACTATAGTCTTTATAATTGTTTTTACCTTCGGTATAAAACCGGCAGGCAATTTTTTTGCTATTCTTTTTGAAACTTTTCTACTTGAGTATGACCCAAATCTATATTCGTCAAAGTTTTCTATTCCAAAATTATTACCCTTCGATTGAGTAATTTTATTTATTAAGGTCTTTCCAAAAACAGTCATTAGTAAATATTATCCATTAGTCTTATAAATGAATTTCAATTAGCAACCTTCATTTTTCGTTAATGTCATAAAGTTTATGTTTCATTCTGTCAAATCCACGGTTCGTTAGGATATTTATCACTAAGAAATAAGAGAATAAAAGTGGAGATAAATTGAAAGCATTCCGGAAATGGTTAAAATTACTAAATATTCTTCCATACTGTTTTCTCATAATAAATTGTTTATATAAATTTCTAGATTTCCTTTTATAGCCATCTACGATGAGATGATTATGAGCATACTCATTAATCATTTTTTCCCCTACAATAAGTTGTGCTTTTAAGTACTTTTTGTTTCCGCCTGCCACCTTTTTAGTAATGCTGCTTGGGGTGACATTATATAAATAATGGATACCATCAATTCTTCTATAGTTCCCTTTCTTGCGAAACAATTCGACGAAAAAAACATGGTCTTGTCCTCGCAGTAAATCTTCATCAAAGCGATGTTCTCCCACAAAAGATCTTGATAAAAAAGCATCCCCCATATAAACTGGTGGTTGAGTGAGAATAATTTTTTCATCATAATTACATTCCCTTGCTTCATCAATAATCTTAGTAGATGCAGATAGATTTTCTTTTATTCTAGTGTGTCCCGTTATAACACAGTCAAAAATTCCATTAGCATATTTAAGTTTATCTTCTATTGCAAAAGGAGCAATGTAATCATCAGAATCTAAAAATGTTATATAACTTCCTCTAGAGTTTTCAATACCGTAATTGCGTGCCGCATTTCCACCGGGCAATCGATCCTTAGGCCGGTGGTAATACCGAAACCGGGATTCCTGGGCCATATATGTTGCCATTAAATCATCTGTAGCATCGGTACTCCCATCATCCACCACGATACACTCCCAATTTTGGTAGGTCTGCACCAAAACAGAGTCCAGCGTCTCGCCAATAAGATGGGCGCGGTTGTAGGTGGGGATAATTATGGATACTAAGGGTTGGTCGGACACGGGCCTATGTTTGGTTTGCTAATTTACGGAAAAGATTTGGGTTGTTTGTTGTCGGTACGCAGTTCTCGGTTGTCGGTTTGTAGAGTCCTAAATAGGATTGACTGTTTTTCTGGTTCATTTGTCTATTTAAGACAGTATTTTTTCACGGTAAGGAGCTTAAAATGTAAAAATGTCCATAATTGTATGTGATATTGCCTGAAAATTAATCGGTTGACTTTTACTATTTCTCAACTTTTTATTGTTAATAACTTTTTATATGTACTGACATTCAATACATTAACAATTCATTGTTAACAACTGAAAAATATATGTTAGATAAAACAGTAAATAATCTTCTTAAATTAGCAAGGTCCGCAGGAATAGTCCCAAGGACCGCCTGAATAAAAGGGCGCCATTAATTCTATAAAAGCCATGATAAACATCAAGGTCATCCCGAGAGGGAACCCGCAGGACGTGAATGCGCCTGCCAAGTTTTATGCCCATGCCATTGCAACGGGTGAAGTCAGCCTGGAACGGTTGGCGTATTTAGTGTCCAACCAATGTACCGTGCGCGAGAGCGACTGCTATGCAGTGTTGCTTGCCATGATGCACAACGTAGCCGATGAGCTTAGCCAAGGCCGCATTGTGGATATGGGCGTACTGGGTCGCTTTCAAGTGGGCGTACGTTCGGAAGGACTGGATGCGGCGGCAGACGTAAGTACTGCTGCCGTAAGAAGTGCCCACCTTAATTTTAGGCCGGGCAAAAGGCTACGCAAAACGCTAGCCACCCTTGAATACAAACTGATAGACGGATAGCACCCGAAGTTTGTTTAATTCAAATTCCCGGATAGTTCTAGCTGTCCGGGTTTTTTTTGCTAGTTTTTTAATAAAAATAAACCGCTCTATCCTAAAAAATCGCCTAGCAAATTGGGAAAATTGATAAGCAGTTCATAAAATTCCCTTGTCCATTTTAAAATTTGACCGCTTGGTTTAGAACCCACCCTGCCAATCTCAAATTTTATACAAAATATCTTATTTTCTTACATCAATAAATTTTATTGCAGGTGCTGGTGGAATCTAGTTTGCGGACAATTTATCAACAAAAGGTTTATAACCGGGCGAGTCAAATAGCCATAAAAAAAGCTCAAAAATTCGCGACGGATAGCACCACTTGCTTCATTTTGAGCTGTTTGAGTAATTCAAATTCCCGAAAAGTTCTAGCAAATCGAAAATGTGTTATAAAATTACAAGGATTCCCTTAAGGAGAAAAATTTTGATGTTAAATTTTTGTTTTGTCTGAGTATTATTTAAATATACAAGTATTTAAAACGTGTTGAAGTGATGTAATATGCCGTTCCATACTAAAGTTATCCTTAATGTTCGTTTTTCCAACACGTCCTAATTCTTTAGCAAAATTATGATTATCTAGCAGAGAAATTATATTTGTCGCCATACTATCCACATCATGTTCATTACAAAGCAAACCCGTTTTACCATCTATAATCACATCAGGAATACCAGCGTGATATGTTGAAATAACCGGCAGTCCCGCAGCACTTGCTTCCAAAACAGCCAAAGGGGTGCCTTCCATATCACCATTATCAGCTGTTATTGAATGCTGGACGAAACCCAAAGATTCTGATAGAAGTTCTTGATATTTTGCAGGAGTAATAACTCCAGGAAAATCCACTTGGGTTTCCAATTTATAATGTTTAACCAGGTTTTTACATGTATTCAGCAATTGCCCATCTCCTGCCATAATCAAATTGGCGTCAGGATGTTCTTTAATGGCATTTTTAAAAGCGAGTATGGTATAATAGGGCGCTTTCTTATCGGTAAATCTTCCGATGGCAATAAACTGTTTTTTAGTGAATTTTGGCCGGACTTCCAAAAATTCAGGTTGTGGGCCATATACGTTATAAACCAGTTTTTCGCGGGGGCATCCCAAATCCAAAAGCATTTGTTCCATCTTTTTTGAAACTGCAATTACCTTAACGGCGCACTGAAAAACTTCCTTATAGTTGTTGTGTTTCTGAACTACTTCCGTTATACTCGCATCAAACCCGTGGAAATGCACCACCATAGGAAGACCTGCTTTTTTTATTGCCGACAGTATATGATGAGCATGTGTTCCATACTCGGCAAGTACTACGTCAATATTGTTTTCCTTAAGCGATTTTAGAATGATAGCGTCCCGCACAAAAGTGCCCGGTTTTTTTAAAAATCGTCTTTTTAAATTTAAGATTCTTCGTTCCCAGGGTGTGGCAAGTGGGGATGCCCCCTCCAGTTGGATATTTCTTCTTCCGTAATAATAAAAAACCTTGTTTTTGAGGTACTTTTTATGCGCCTGAATAAAGGTTTCGGAATACGGGTTTTGGTTGGGGGTGAAGATGGCGATATTGGGCACGGGCTAATTTTTCAGTTTAAATCTAAGAAATTTTAAAAGTAAGGAAAATTTATCGTCAATTGAATGCCCCATTTTGTAGAATGATGCTGAAAACATGGCCGTGATGGGGTGTAGTCTAAACCACTTCTTTAATAATCTTCTGTTGCTGGATGCCTCATATAAGTTTAATTTTCCCAAAAGATATTTTCTAATTTCCGCTTCTTCCAGCAACCGTCTTCTCTTTTTGGCAGCGGTAGTATGGGTGCGCGATATGGCAGCATGGTGCCGGAAATAATTCATTGGTTCTGCTACAAATGCAACATTCGTTTTTTCAGAAAGTTTTACCCAAAAAAACCAATCGCCACACATCTTCATATTCAAGAGCATTTCAGAAAAAAGAGTTTGATCTACCAATTCCCTTTTAAACAATACAGCACTGGCATTGGGCACTACATTTTTTACAGATAGGTATTTTTCAATAAACTTATTACCCTGCATTTCAAAATCTGCCCTCCAAATATTGGGCACAAAATCTTCAGTGTACACAACTCTATTGGAAAGGGTGTTGCCCTTTTCATCCACATCAACAGTTTGTGCATAACAAATGCCTGTAGTATTATTCATTTTACGCAAGAGGGATTCCAAGAAGTGAGGCTCGGAATAATCGTCACTTTCGGCAATCCAAATATATTTTCCCCTTGCATGTGCTATCCCCTTTTGCCATTGCCAAAACGGACTGCCGGAATTTTTTTCATTTACTAGCAAGCAGGAAACCTTGGGATGGTTTTCATAACTTTTAAGCAGCTCCTGGCTCCTGTCGGTAGAGGCATCGTCCAACAGGATTACCTCAAAATCCTGAAAGGTTTGTTGGAATACTGTTTGCAGTCGCCGTTCTAAAAAAGCGGCGTGGTTATAATTGGGGATTATTATGGAAACTTTTGGGCCCATACCTACTCCAGTGCTTTTTTGGTAGCTTCCAGATAAGCCCTACCATGTTTTATACAGGGTTCCAAATGATTCCCTTCTGCCCATTCGTTCATAGCATTAATGAAAATAAAATTTTCCTCTTTTGAAAAAGGCTTGAAAGCTGCTACGGTCTCTTTTAACCAATATTCATATAGATCGGGACTACTGCCCAAAGCCACTACCCCGTTTTCTCCCTTTCTTGGGGTATTATCCCAAGCTGGAGTAACACTTCGGTATAATTTGTAATCTGGTACTATTCTATTTATAGCCTGCTCCACACCTAACTTAAAATCTCGAAAGTCTATATTAACTCCTTCTTTGTTTGCTTTTGAAAACCTATTAAATAAAGAAATTTTATTTACTGGGGTTTTAATTCTATTCTTAATAACTGCATGTGGCGAAAACTCAACAGAGGCATCAAAGCCTAAGCTTTCCGGACTTGTACGGTCGTTAAAACTCTCGGCAACCATTAAATAAAGTCCCTTGAGTCCAAATTCATTGCTAGCAATATCGCGCCAAGTTATTAAGGTTTTTTCAATATCAGGAAATAGATTGTGCCTATAAACCATAAAAACGGGTTTATCAGCCACACGAATATAGCGTTTATCTGAAAAAATGTTTTTACATAACCAGCGCATATGCGCAACATCATCCTCATCGCTATAGTCCTGTTTTATTAAAATCTCATGGTCTTTCCCATCCCAACGGCGGGTCCAGTTTTCATTGGCCCAACACAACATAAAGGGCATATCCAAATCCTGTTGTTTTAGCAGACCGTCTATAGGTTGGTGCAAAAGACGTTTCCCATTAAACCAATAATGGTAATAACAAAACCCGTGTATTCCATGTTCTTTAGCTAGTTTGGCTTGTTCAGATCGCGCTTCTGGTAAACGCATATCATAAAACCCTAAATCAGTTGGCAAATGAGGTTGGTAATGATTCTCAAATAAAGGGACTGCCTTTGTAACGTTCGTCCATTCCGTAAATCCCTTGCCCCACCAGGCATCGTTTTCGGGTATGGGGTGAAATTGGGGAAGTACAAATGCTAAGGGTCTAAGCTTGGCCATGTAGCGCAGGTTTTTTCATTACAATTATTTCGATATACTCTGCCCGAATACCGTGAGACAGGTCGTCAAGATAGACAATTTTAACTTCTGCAGCCGTGTGTGTTTTTATAAAATCCACAATATCATAACCCCAATGCATGGTAACCGGGGAACCCTTTTTGGATACTGGATTGCCATGCCATTCGGGTTCAAACAGAAATTGTGGGTTGCCATTTGCATCTTTTTTTGCCCAACGCTGTGTAGGGTTGTGCTTATTGATAATAGGTACCGAAAAGATGTGGGCCCCTCCCGGTTTCAAGGTGCGGTAAATTTCCTGGAAGGCTTTATCGGGCTCATAGATGTGCTCCATAACATCGGAAGTTATAACTAAATCAAATTGGCCATCGGGAAAGGTTTGCTGTTCCAGATCTTCGCAACGTATTCCATTTACAATGCAACCCAATTCTTCATTGGGAAAATATTGGGTTTCGGTGTATGATTTTGCTTTTTTCCGCAACAATACCGAATGGCCCCTGGTTCCGGGTGACGATTCGTGTATTTTTAGATGTTGCCAATTAGGATATTCGTTTTTAATAGTAAGCATTAAAGCACGTTCTCTTGGAATACAATTACAGTTTGAACATTTAAAATGATCTCTTAACCAAGGATTACGGGCTATAAAAAATACCTCTTTCTCACAGCAAGGGCAAAACCCTTTCTGCTTGAAAAAGAAAGTACCAATCTTGTTTTCGTAAATTCCAGTGATTTTTCTCTTAATGTAAGATTTTAGAGTTTTTTTCAAATTATAAAAACTTTTTTAATTTATTTAATCCTCTTCGGTTGTCCTCAAATTCATATTGCAACAGTTTAATATCAGTTTGAAACTTTTTTTCAACCATTTTTTTTCTAGTTGTTGTATAAAAAGCCGAATAATCACTTTTTCTTTTACTCTTATTTTGGAATACATTAAATTTTTCATTTATCCCAAGGTGGTTAATGACGGTTTGAATATCTGATTGAAAGTTTTCAAACTTTCCTATAAAATCTGGTTTGTAGAACCCTTCAAAATCAAAGAAATCTGTTTGAAGCAAAAGATGATCTCCAAGATAACGATTTGTCTTATTATCTGTTAATATTTTTTCGAACTGCCCTTTTTTTGTAATATATTCCTTAAAACTTCCAGAAATTTTGGAGAATCCTTTTATCCAATTATAATCTGAATATGCACGATCCCACGGATTTCTAACAAATGTAAATTTATAATAACTACCCCATTGTTCTTTTGTCACAAGACCTGTCTCTAATAATTGAAAAGAAGTTGCGTGTTGCATATGCAACTTACGCTTTGGACACCACCCAAATAGTCGTTCATAATCTGGATTAGCATAATGAAATTTTATACCAGGATGAAAAAAGGAATTAATACTTGTCCCCGCAGTTTTAGGAATATGGATAAAAATACATTTATGCTCGTGAGAAATCATATTTTATTATTAGGATAAAAGGGATTTTAACCATTTTTTTTTATTTTTCAGAATAGATTTAATGAAATACACATCGGTTCGGGAATTATAAATATTTCGTTGAATTTGCTCTTTTTCAACTTGAAATCCAAAGGAGAGCAATTCTTTTTTAAAAGTATGAATAGTACCGTGAACACCAATTGGCTCCACCTCTTTATTTTCGGAAAGATTCCATAGATTATTTGTATTAGGTATCAAGTCTATTGTTAATATAAGTGAACCTCCTTTCGTTAATAGGGCCGCTGCCTTTTTTAAAACACCAAGCCTAATTTTTTTTGGCATATGTTCTATTACCGAAATAGAATAAATACAATCAAACCGTTCATTGGTTGTGTATTGTGAAAAATCTATATTAGTTGACGTTATCTTTGGATTAATAATTGAGTAATCCAAAAAACCCCATTCGTTCCATTGCGCTTTATCCTGCATTAATCTAATAGTTGGATGGGAGTCAACTGTAGTAACCTGTAATCCCATTTCATTTAAACAAAGCGGAAGTGGGCATACTCCTGCCCCAATATCGAGTACTTTCTTATTGCTATCCGCCTCAAGTTGCTTCAACAACCAACTATATTCAAAAACCCGTGGGTAGTGGCTGGTATAAAAACCTAGATTGGTTCTTGAAACGTCTACTAAATATCTCAATAGATCTGGTCTCTCTACTTCTTCAAATGCTCTATTTAAATCTTCTGAACCAATATCTCTTTTATGTATATTAGCATTTGTTGAAGCCACCACAACACTAACATCTCTATAATTACCCATTATTCCAATTTCATCAAACTTATTATGCTTTTTTATTTCTTCCAAAATACCATTATAAAAATGGGTTATTTTAGAACTAAAAATAGGCGGTTGGTTATATGCTCCAATTATTAATCTTTCTTTAGCTTTTTCAACCATACTCTTAACCATTTCATGAAAATCTTCTTTCTTGCTTTGATGTATCAATACATCAAAACACATAATTAAATCAGCTTCTGGAACATCTGAACTAACAATCCTCTTGTTTTCAAATTTCCAATCTGGTCTTTTTTTCTTGCTTATTTTTAAAGATTCCGTTGAAACATCAAGCCCTATATAATTTTCAAATTGAAAGTCTTTCATGAGTTCTAAATCTCCACAACCCACATCTATAATTTCCTTACTTTTAAAATTATAAGTTAAATATTTTATCAGGTTTTGCTTATAGTGAAGCACCTCTCCTCTAGAACCAACACCACTTCCCAGTTCTGGATATAAAGCATATCTTAAATTCCAAAACATTGAATTATCCAATGAATTATTCAGATTTTCAAGGATACATTGATTAACAGTGTCAATTTCCCTATCAACCAATGATAATCCTAGAGGTATTAACCTCATATGTTCATCTATACATCCATGGAAATGAATGATTTTAGGGGTTATATTTGGCAGTATTTTTTTTGAAACATGTAATGGATAATTATATTCCAAAGGTAAGTGAGTAACTTTTTGTCCTAATGATGACATCGCCAAACCAAAACCAACCTGGTCTGCATGTTTACTATATTTAGAAGTGAAAGTATCTGCGTTTTCAACACACCAATTAGCATAGGCTTTCCATTTTGGTGCGAGTTTTTTTAGAAATTTATTTGAAAGAATATAAACCCCACCATTACAATTATTTATTTCTGTTTCTGAGTCATTGTTTAAAGGTAAAGAACTATTAAAAGGAGTATAAACCACCTCTGCTTCCTTATATATATTTTTTAAAATATTTGAAGGAGGATTCGGAAAGTCAACAGGTTTAGCATATACATCTTCGGTTAATTGAAGTCCTTCAAGAGATAGTATGGCGGTATCGCAATCCATAAAAAACACATAGTCAAAATCAGTTCTATCTTGAAAAGTTGAAAGTTGCTGTAATTTATTGCAATAGGGGTTGCTAACAGAAAAAGGGGTGATTTCAATAATATTAACTTTCTTTTTCTCCAACCATTTATAAAACTCCTCATCGGTTCGTTTGGTAGTATGTATAAATATATTTTCTGGGGCCACTTTTAAAATTTCCATTAAAGAGGTGATAAAAATATATGCTTGTGCCTTAAATAATGGTTTATTATCTACTACACAGGAAAATTTGTAATTCATATAATTAAAATTGCGCTATTTTTCGTAAAGGTATTTCTTGGATGGAATCTGATCGTAAAAAAAGTCCAGATCGTTAAGAGTATATAAATCTTTCCAGCTATGTATTGTAGCTTTATTAGGCGCTAACCCAACTTTTTTGGCTATGGGGTTTATGTTTTGTATCCCAAATAATTTAGCTTTCAAAAATTTCTTTGGATAAAACTTTCTACAAATATCTAAATATATTTTATCTGGGTGTTCTTTTAAATCTTCAAAACGAATAAATAATAGGTTATTATTGACAACATTTAACCAAGTATCTGTATGTTGAAACCAATGTTCCACAATATTCATCTTAGTCTGTTTCTTTTGTCCAAGTCCACCATACCAATCAATATCTTTCCTTAAAAACTCTGAAAAGCTTAATCCTTCCCAATCTTTATTATAAAATTTTGAGTTATAAATTGATGCTATGACTGCTCTACCATCGCGGTAGATATATATCATCTTATTTGTGAATTTTGAATCTTCTGGAAAAAAATGAGAACCAAAAAGTTTATGATAGGGCTCACCCCCTTCCAATAAAATTTTATTGGACCAATGTCCAAAATAAATTGGTCCATTTGATGACAAATCATCACCATCATAAAAATTTTTAGCTAAAAAAGCCTCTAAAAAATGAGTGCCGCTTCTGGGGTGGGAGAATATTTTTATGTAATTATTCATTTAAAATTTTATGTTATTTTTTCAAATGAAGAGTCTAATAAAAAAGGAGGCCATATTTCAATTTCATGAGTGACTTGAAATGAAAGAATACCATTTAAACGCAATAGTGGAGCTCTAGTCTCACCTTTACTTACTAAAAGGTTTATTGAGTAAATCCCTTTTGAAAGTTGCAATTTTTTATGTAATATTTTAAAACAAATCTGGTTTTCAGTTTTAAGAATATTTGCTGAATCCTTGGACCAATCTAATATAGCTATTGGTCTTTGTTCTTTATCGAATATAATAATAGAAAATTGTGGCAATTCGATTGATTTTAACAAGCGAAATTGAAAGAGGAGCTCAAAATCATGACCCCAATTTAATTGAGGAATCCCAGCCTCAAAACCAATTGGGTTACTCAACTCAACTTTTTCAAGTTCTAAGCTTCCATCTGTAAATACCACATTACTCTCATTATCTGCAAACCGAGTGTAATACTTATCAATTGCCTTGCCGACTTCATCTCCTTGAAAAATGGCCTCACCCTTATCCATCAATATTATCTGGTTACAGATTCGCGACACCATCGGCATACTATGCGAGACAAAAACAATGGCGGTCTTAGGCAAAATAGTATCTATCTGTTTAAAACATTTTAATACAAATCCCAAATCCCCCACGGCAAGCACCTCATCAATAATCAGCACATCTGGTTCCATTTGTGCCGCCACGGCAAAGCCCAAGCGTACCTTCATCCCGCTGCTGTAGTTTTGTACAGGCATATCTATAAACTCGCGTATTTCGGCAAAGTCTATAATTTCTTCTATTTTTTCGTTTATCTCCTTGCGGGTAAACCCAAGAATGGCACCGTTGTTATAAATGTTTTCCCTACCGCTAAGAATTGGGTTAAAACCTGCACCCAATTCTATTAAGGCGCCTACCCTACCCTTGATAGTCACTTTGCCTGCGTCTGGGTTAATAAGTCCGTTTAATATTTTAAGCAGTGTAGATTTTCCGGCCCCGTTATGGCCTATAAGCCCAAGGCATTCGCCCCGTCGCAACTCAAAGCTGATATCCTTTACCGCCCAAAACTCCTTGGGGCGCAGCTCCCTGTCATTTTTATTCCCACGTAAACCCGAAGCCAAATCCTTCACGCCATACCATAGGCTGGTCTTAAGGTCTTTGCAGAACTTTTTGGAGAGGTTTTCGACGGATACTAGGACTTCGTTCATTGGTGATTCAGGATTCGGGATTTGTTGATTTGTTGTTGGGTTATTGGGTTATTGGGTTATTCGTTAATCGTTAATCGTTATTCGTTATTCGTTATTAGTTATTCGAAAGACATTATCAAAATCCTATTCACTATTCACTATTAACTATTAACTATTCACTACTCACGATTCACTACTCACTATTCACTATCAAGCACTCATCCTCTCAACCAAAATAGGAATAGAAATTCTATAGAACAACAAAGCAATAAAAAACAGCGGGATGCAGCAAGCGATTACTATTAAAAAATAGGTGAGGTGCGCTGGGGGCATGCCTACGGCTAGGTCTCGGGCGGTCAAAATGATGGGGGTAAAAGGGTTTAATTCCATTACCGTTTTCATGATTCCACTTTTGGGAATGGCATAGACCACTGGGGTTACATACATTAAAAATTGCAATCCAAAACCTATCATACGGCCAATGTCTTTATAGAGCATTCCCAGCGGGGTGATAAACAGACCAAGGGTGGTTCCAAATAGTACACCACCAAAAATAGCAAGTGGAAACAACAATAGGCTCCAATGGAAACCTACTCCAAAAAAGAATATAAACACCAATAACAACAGTACTTTTATGGAGCTATTGAACAATAGTTTATAAACCCCTGAAACTACTAATGCTTCCTTTGGGAAGTTGATTTTTGACAGGATGGACTTGGCGCTGTTGGTACTAGTCATAGGTGAATTGATGGATTCGGTAATAATAGACCACAACAAAGTACCCGAAAAGGCATAAACTGGGTACGGTATTCCGGTATCGGTAACGCGTACCGTTCCTGAATTGTTCAGAAATATCCAAACAAAGGCAGTGGCAAGCGGCGTTACAAAGGCCCAAATAATACCCAGATAGCTCTGGCGGTACTGTGCTTGTATGTCACGCTTTGCCAATTGGAAGGACAAAAACCGCGACCGCGCTATATCGGCCAGGCTCTCTTTGAGCAACTTGCCTATACGAAGGTTATTTTCTTTTTGATAGACTTTGGTTTCCAGTTCCATTGGGTTTGGGGAGGCTTTTTTCTTTGGGGCTAAGATAGGGATTTTGGTTAAACTGTTGTCGGTTATCGGTTATCTGTTATCTGTTATCGGTTATCTGTTGTCGGTTATCGGTTATCGGTTATCTGTTATCGGTTATCGGTTAATCGGTTATCTGTTATCGGTTGTCGGTTCTCGGTTGTCCGTTGTGGATTGGGGATTTTGGAATTCGGGATTTGGGATTTGGGATTTTTGGTTTCTTGTTTCTTGTTTTTTGTTTCTGGATTTAACTGTCAGGTTGAGTGGATTTGGGGGAGCGGTAACTAGCTCAAGTTTGTATTGAGACCTTATTTGGGTTGTTTGTTCTCGGTTGTCTGTTGTCTGTTGTCTGTTGTCGGTTTGAGCTTGCCTGATTAAGGTTGTCTGTTCTCGGTTATCGGTTGTCGGTGGTGGATTCAGGATTTGGGATTTGGGATTTGGGATTTGGCACTTCGACAAGTGTGACAGTTGGGGAATTGGTGAATCTGTGATTGTGTGAGCATTTTGAATCGGTTAATTGGGATACGGACCTGGGGCACTGATGCGATTCTCGATACATTCGCCTCGTGCCTCGGCGAACACTCGAACTGACAAAATTGACAAAGGAGCAAATTGGAAGTAATAAAAAACCCTGCAAAGCTTTTTTGGCTTGCAGGGTTTCAATAAACTATTTAGATAAAGTTTTTTATTTTTCCTTCGTATTTAAAATATCAGAAGTGGCAGGTGTATTAACCTTTTCTACTTGAACTTCTGAGGGAATGGAAGTAGGCTGCGTTTGTTGTTCATTGTTTTTCACATCAGCACTTGCTTCACTAGCACCATTAGACTTTATAGGTATTTTTGCAACATCTTGTAATTGACTTCTTACTGGTGTTTTAATTTCATTTTTTCTAGTATCTGTAATTGATTCATTATTTTTCGCAGTAAGGTTAAGTGGTCCTGGCCCTTCTGGCAATCTAAGACCTACATGTTTTGAAACCACTCTACCATTTGCGTCTTTAGTATCTGCTCGGTTTGCGACAATTTGCCAAGAGAAGGGTACATTACTAGTTCCATTTTGCAATTCTTTTACAGTAAAACCATTGGCTGATTTGTTTGTTACATAAACCCCATTGCAATCTCCCTCTAAGGTAACAAATACTTTTAAAGGATGTTCACTGTCAATATGCAATGAATTTTTTAAAACTGGATCTAATGCAATATACACTTGACCATTTACTAATTGCCCAACACCATAATCCTGAAATACAATTTCTGGGGCTTCTGGGGCGAACATAATTCTCGGTACGTTTTTTTCATCATTTATAATTGTAGATACATTTCCTGGCCCAACAATTTTGAAATCAGTACCGGACAGGCCATTAGCGGCAGTATTATATCTTAGACCTACGTATGCATAAGAAGGTATAGTTGCAGCTCCACCGGTTCTTTCAGTACCTCCGCTAAAATACCCTCCAAAGTAACTATCTTGCGCTGGATAACTAGTAGGAGTAGGAGTTGCATTATCATTAAAAGCAATATTGTCAAAACCTGCAATAACGGCACTGGCTCTTATACCATTATTATTGGTAGAGCCATTATTTGATACGTCATTATCTGTATCTAGCATGAAAATGCCTCCTGCATTTCCTCTATTTCCATTGGCTACAGCTCCCAAACCAGCATAACCAAACACTCCATTTCGGGTCCCGCTACCTGCAACGCCACCACCATTTGTATTTGTTATGATTGATGTACTATTATTACCAGTTCCAATAACCCCAGTACCAGTTGCAACTCTACCATAACTAAATATACCATTTTCACCGTTTGAAGCAATTCCGGTTCCAGAGATTAAATATGTAGATGCAGCATTATTCCCTGTGGCTAAAAGACCTGTTCCTGTGGCACTTAAATGATACCCCCTAATTCCAAATCCACCTGCATTATTGGATATTCCATAAACACCACTACCAGTTCCAGTATTTTGACCATACACACCATTATTAGCATTGCCCGCATCCCCCCTAACACCATTCCCGGTTCCTTGATTCCAACCGTATACTGCTGTTCCACTAGAAGTGTTATAACCTGCTACACCAATCCCTACTCCATCGTTAAAACCTCTTACGCCAAGACCCGCAGCAGGATTATAACCATCCACGCCAATACCACCACCAGTACTTTGCCCATACACTCCATATCCTACAGCTACATTCCCAAATACACCTACTGAATTTGTTGTAGCGTTTTCTCCATATATACCTACACCACCTGCCCCAGATGCATAACCATTTATAGCATATTCATTATTTGCACCCTGTACAGTTAAACGATCCCCTGCAATTGGTGCTCCTGTATCATTAATTACTACTTGACCATTAGCAAGAAAACGCATTCGTTCTGTGGCAGTAGTTGAAATTGCTAATGTATTTGCAGCGCTTCTGTAAATTCCAATATCTGGATCTGAAACCCAGGAATAAAAAGGCAATGCCGCAGTTCCATTTGAATTGGCATGTACCTGATTTGAATTTGGTATCCTAAATCGTTCAGTACCATTTGTAGAAAAACCTATCACATTGGCTGCCTGTTGAAACATCCCTGTTCCCACGTTAGCGTTCCAAGAATAGATAGGTGATGAAGCATCTCCATTTGTATATGCTCTTAGTCTTCCTCCATTTGCTTGGGTTGTTCCATTGGTTATTTCAAAACGATCGAAAGATGTTGTTTTAATTCTTAGGGCAATGTCATCTGTAGTGCCCAAAAAATTGGTTCCCGGAACGGTACCCGCATTTCCCCAACGGCCCCAATCGTTATTTGGTGCATCGGTGGCAAGGCGCACCCACTGCGAACCATCATTATAATAATAGCCCGGAGTAACATCGCCAGCTGTGTTTTTGTTATACACGACCATGCCTTGTACGTGGGCCGTCATGGGGGCAAAATTTGATGTATTTACAAGATTTACTCTTGGCAGTAACAAACCCTTTGTAGTCGTGGTGGCATCACCAATTTCGAGAAGCGAATCGTCATTTGGATTTGTATTCCCAATACCAACTTGGGCAAAAGTGCTAAATGAAAGAATTAAAAAGAGACCGCAAATACTAAAAGCAAGCCCCTGGGGAGTGTACATTTTTTTCATAAAAATAGTTTTAAAATTAAAACGAAATTATTATGATAAGGGGCATAACAATGATATGGAAGTAGTGAAAAAAACGCAAATTTTTTAAGCTATACTTAGCTCTACGGGCTTTTTGATACAAAATGCTCAAAATATTCGTTAAGACGTTTTTGATTTTCGACAAAAGGTTAAAATATGTAGGAAAAATACATATTGAGTAAGTGCTTAAATTGTAGGAATTTAAAACTTTAACATTTTGAAATTGTTAAAATCGGGGGGAATTCTTCTAGAAGTAGGTTTTTTGGGCTGTGAATTGTGAACTGTGAGACGTGAATAGTGAATAGTTAGTAGTTAGTTGTTAATAGTTAGTAGTTAATAGTTGTAGTCAGTAGTCAGTAGTCAGTAGTCAGTAGTGAATTAAATAAAACTGAAAACTGAAAACCGACAACTAATCAGAACTGCTCCCAAGTAAGTTTCAATCCATCTTTCACTGAAAATAATGGGTCATAGCCCAACAGCTTTCGTGCTTTGTCAATATTTGCCAAGGAATCGCGCACATCGCCTTTGCGGGGCGGTCCGTAATTGGCTTCTACTTCTTTGCCAGAAATACTCTTTAAGTCTTTCCATAGCGTGTTCAAACTTATTCTTTCGCCAAAAGCCACGTTGAAAACCTCATTTACAGCTTCTTCTTTAGCAAAAAAGGCACGGACGTTTGCCTGCACCGCATTCTGCACAAAAGTGAAATCGCGGGTCTGCTCACCATCGCCGTTGATGGTTGGGGACTTTTCATCTTTTAGCGCTTGCATAAAAAGTGGAATTACGGCAGCATAAGCACCCGTGGGGCTTTGGTTGGGCCCAAACACGTTGAAGTAACGCAGACCAATGGTTTGTGTGCCGTACGTTTTGAAGAACACATCTGCATAGAGCTCATTCACTAATTTTGTTACCGCATAGGGTGAAAGCGGTTTACCGATAATGTCTTCTTCTTTGGGAAGGTTTTGGCTATCACCATAAGTAGAGCTGGAGGCTGCATAAACCATTCTTTTTACTGTTTTGCTTTCCTTTTGGGCTAACAGCATATTTAAAAAACCGGTAACGTTTACCTCATTGGAAGTAATGGGATCATTAATGGAGCGTGGTACAGAACCTAAAGCGGCTTGATGCGAAACAAAATCAATATCTTCCATTGCTTTTTTGCAGGTTTCCAAATTGCGAATATCTCCTTCCAGAAATTCAAAGCTCGGATTATTTTGAAATGGTTCAAGATTTTTTATAAAACCTGTAGCCAGATTATCCAGCACACGAACTTTTTTGGCATTGTTTTCCAATAAATAAGCCACAAGATTTGAGCCTATAAAGCCTGCGCCGCCAGTTATTAGGAAACTTAATTTTGATAGGTCGGCTGAATGATATTTAGAAGTTTTCAATGCGCTAATTTTTTATTAAGGTTTTATTTTTTAACCGCAGAGGGCACAGAGCTTTTCACAAAGGTCACAAAGTTTTTATTGTGCCTTTTGAGGTTTCTTTGTTCATAGTTATTTTAATACTTCGACTGCGCTCAGTATGGCCTTGGTAAATTTGAAAAGTCGACATTGTCAGTGACGTTGACAATTGACAACTGACAACAGAGAACAGAGAACTACAAACATCCATCAACCAATGTTTTCGGAAAAAACGATTTTACGTCAAACACTACCGATGGTGATGCTCTGTGTTTTTCTACATTAAAATCTGAAAACTCCCTATGGCCTACTGCCAATATAATGGCTTCATAATTTTTCTTTAGCTGTCCTTCCTCGCTTAATAAACGCAGTCCAAACTCATTGGATACTTCGGTTGCTTTTGCCCACGGATCATAAACATCTATGTTGAGGTTGTATTTACGCAACTCTTCTATAACATCTATCACTTTACTGTTACGTATATCGGGACAGTTTTCCTTAAAGGTAATACCCATAACGAGTACGTGTCCGCCTTTTACCTTGCATTCCCTTTGGATCATTAATTTAACCACCTCTTGGGCCACATAGTTACCCATACCGTCATTCATACGTCTTCCGGCTAAAATAATCTCTGGATTATAACCTTCTTCCTGTGCTTTCTGTGCCAAATAATATGGGTCTACCCCTATACAATGTCCACCGACAAGGCCAGGTGTAAATTTTAAAAAGTTCCATTTGGTGCCCGCAGCTTCCAGAACATCCTGGGTATCTATATCCAACAATCGGAATATTTTTGAAAGTTCATTTACAAAGGCAATATTGATATCGCGCTGTGAATTTTCAATAACCTTAGCGGCCTCAGCCACTTTTATGGACGGTGCCAAATGGGTTCCAGCTGTAATTATTGAAGCATACAATTCATCAATATATTTGGCAGCTTCGGGGGTGGAGCCAGAGGTTACTTTTAATATCTTGGTAACAGTATGCTGCTTATCGCCTGGGTTGATTCTTTCTGGAGAATATCCTGCGTAGAAATCTTCATTGAACTTAAGATGTGAGTAAACTTCGAGGATAGGAACACAGATATCCTCAGTCACGCCGGGATATACTGTGGATTCATAAATAACCACATCGCCTTTTTTCAAAAGTTTCCCAACAGTTTCACTGGCTTTTTGAAGCGGTGTCAATACAGGTTGGTTGTACTTATTGGTTGGTGTAGGCACTGTAACGATAAAAACTGTAGCCTCAGCCATTTTAGAAGCATCGTTTGTAACAATAAGACCAGTAGCTTCGGATTGTATCAAGGCTTTTTTTAATTCTTCGGAAGAAAGTTCCAAAGTAGTGTCAATTCCTTGTTGTAATTGCTCGATGCGTTCTGAATTGATGTCGAAACCGATCACTTTATATTTTTCAGCGAAAGCGGCGGCAAGCGGCAAGCCAACATAGCCTAAGCCGATTATTGCGATTGAGGGGTTTTGTTTCATTTTGTGGATGCTAGGGATACTATTGTTGCTTTTGATACCATTGTTTTTAAAGTTTTTTCGTCAATCGGCATCTTTGGTCGGCAAAATTACGGGTTTTAATAGAAATAGAGGATGTTAAAAGTAAAAACATCCCTCCCCCGCCCTCCCTTCGAAGGGAGGGGGTAGTTTCGGAAATGACTCATGTTTTGTTATAAGCGTCAAAAGCCACCCTTTGAAGGGGGATTTAGGAGGATGTCAATCAGAATTTTAATTACAAAGAAGGTTCTACATTAAAGAACATCCCTCCCCCTCCTCCCTTCTAAGGGAGGGGCCAGTTTCGGAAATAAATCATTTTTTGTTATTAGCATCAAAAGTCCCCCTTTGGAGGGGGATTTAGGGGGATGTTTTTAACTATTTTCTCTTATATAACTCTTTATGATATTAATTACACTTTCAGTATTGTTTAGAATCTCATTATTCGTAAATCTTAAAAAATGAAGTCCTTGCGTCTCCATTTTACCTTGTCGTTCTGCATCCTCAAGAAAATTATTTTCATGGATATTCCCATCGACCTCTATAACCAGACCAATTTCATGGCAATAAAAATCTACAATAAAATTTAAAATTGGAACTTGTCTATGGAATTCTAGACCCAAGGATTTTTTTCTAATACCCTCCCATAACATTTTTTCAGCAGGAGTCATATTTTTACGGAGTTCCCTAGCCATCGCTTTCAGATGTTTATTATATGGAAGTATTTTGTTTGCCATGTGATAAATATAGTGAAAACATCCCTCTCCCGCCTCCCTTCTAAGGGAGGGGCCAGTTTCGGAAATGACTTATGTTTTGTTATAAGCGCCAAAAGTCCCCCTTTGAAGGGGGATTTAGGGGGATGTCAATCAGA
>TARA_R110000823_G_scaffold130015_10_pt1 | contig 39580 bp, 32 predicted proteins | sample TARA_R110000823 | Tara Oceans TARA_R110000823 (sample SAMEA4397722) | marine metagenome | biome: Polar Biome; feature: [DCM] deep chlorophyll maximum layer (ENVO:01000326); material: water (ENVO:00002006), including particulate matter (ENVO:01000060) such as... | depth 20 m | reverse complement strand
GCTGGAAGAGATCTTCGAAGAGGGCGAAAGCACCGCCTTCGGCCGCCACACCGGCGGCTGAATAATACGGGACGCGCATGAGCCGCAACTGGATATTGGGGCTCGTCTTTGCGCTGATCACAGCCCTGATGTGGGGCCTGTTGCCACTGGCGATGAAGCTCATTCTCGGGCGCATGGATGCGGCAACGATCACCTGGTACCGTTTTTCCCTCTCCGCCGCGATTGCACTTGCCTGGTACGGCTGGCACAGCGGCGCAGCGCTTCGCAGACTGCTTTCCAACCGGCATCGTGGCTGGGCGCTGCTCGCGGTATTCGGGCTTATCGGCAACTATCTGCTGTACATCTCCGGCCTGCAGTTTCTAAACCCGGGCGCGGCGCAGATTATCGTGCAGTTCGCCCCGCTGCTCCTGGTACTGGCCAGCGTGTTGATTCTGGGCGAACGCCTGTTTCGCCTGCAGTGGCTGGGGCTTGGCCTGTTTCCCGTGGGGCTTCTGCTGTTTTTTCACCAGCGCCTGAGCAATCAGGTCGCGACGGATAGCGACTACCTTGTCGGCCTGATATTGATGATTGGCGCAGCCATCGTCTGGACAGCCTACGCCATCGCGCAGAAGCAGTTGCTGGTGTCGCACCACGCAAAGGACATCCTGCTGTTGATATGCGTCGGCGGCAGCCTGCTCTTACTGCCCTTCGCCTCGCCGGCGCAAGTGTTGGCGCTGGATACCCGCGAACTCGGCATGCTGGTGTTCTGCGGCTTGAACACGATTGTGGCCTACGGCTGTTTCGGCCTGGCGATGAGCTACTGGGACGCCTCGCGCGTGAGCGCGATTATTCCACTGACGCCGCTGTTTACGCTGCTATTCACCTGGATCGGCAATCACTGGTTTGATGCCGGCATTGCCGCGGAACCGCTGGACTGGCTGGCGAGTGCGGGGGCGTTGCTGGTGGTGGCGGCATCGGCCTGTGTAACGCTGGCCAAGGCGCCGAAAACCGCAGCATGAACCCCGCCCAAGGCTGGGGCTTGTAAGGCGTTACTGCGCACACCAGCCAAGACGGACCGCGCAATGTGAGCCCTAGGCCTCACCGACGGGCGTGCACACAAGCGAGCGCCGATTACCGCAGTGGCACGCCCGCGATGTAACCGTGCAGTCCGTAGAAGGCCGCGTAGAGAGCGAGGCCTGCGCCGAACGCCACCCAGTTGAGCTCACCTAGGGACAAGCGCGCCCGGCGAGCAATCAATGCAGCGAAAGGCATAGTCGAGGTCGTCTGGTAGAACGTCTGCCACGCCGGATCATCAACCCTCCGCTGCCGCGCATCAATGGCCAGCATACCGAACCCGCTGACCAGGCCGATGGTGCCGGCCAGGATCAGCGTGGCGACATCGCCGTTCGCCAGAATGTGGGCTATCGCCCAGAGCAGGAACGCCCACTGCACCGGGTGTCGGGTGATGCGGAAAATACCGGCGATCTCCTGCCTGACCGCGGAAGCCATGCCGACCGAGGTGGGATTTTTTGACAACAAGCCCATGGCCAGCAACACTGAAGAGACCAGCATCAAACCCGATGCCAACAGGTGCAGTGCTGGTGACGGGTGCCAGAGGTAATTGTGGTGCGGCACCCCCCCGTAGGTGTAGAGCATTAGCCCCAGCGTCACCACTGCGACGAGTGAGTAAAGTATCCGATAGAGGCGCTCCCCCAGCGTATTCACCAGCAGGCCGCGAAGCGGGGTGCCTGAAATGCCGAGGTGCGTTGCCAGGAAGGCGAGTGCGGCAATGGCGAGCAGTTCCATGTTGACTACCTGATTCGTGTTTCGCAAAGCAGTCTAGTGCCATTCAACCGCTTTCTCCTACCCCCTCAGATGCTACATATGCTTGCGCCACTCCTGGTCCCTTACACGGTGCCATAGCACGAATGAATTGATACGGCTGTCATGACAACTTCATCAATCGGAGCCAGGCTCAGTGAGTCTGTCACACGCGGGTTGCCCCGTTTCCTGGCGGTTCAAAAGCGGACGATTCTCAGTAGAACAACCACATGTCCCAGCAGAACCATCTGCGCCGCCGCACCCTTCTCAATGGCACGGCGGCCACCTCGCTGTCGAGCTGAAAGTCGCCGGGCCGCAAGACCGCTACACGGTACCGCGCCTGCTCACTCGGTCTTCAGCCTGTTGATGAGCGCCGTGAACTGCTCATGGGTCACCCACGCATCGCCGTGCACCAACCTCGGAATGGCAAACGGGTTACACCCGGTATCAACCCAACGGGCCTCGGTCGAAAAAGCGCCGAGCAAGCCCAGCTCTCCGGCATTCTGCGGCAAATACTCGTTCAGCAGGTAAGGGCTGACATGCCCGTAAGGATAGGCAAACAGTTGTGTTTGGTGCCCGGTTGGCGCCAATACCTCGTCTATCACCTGTTTCGCGGCGGCAATCTGTTGCTGCGCCCGTGGGTGGCTGTCGACACTGAAAAAATCACCGGCGCGGCCATACTGTTGCAGTTCATCCGGCAACACCGGGTGCACGTGATCCCAGCCGTGGCTTTCGATGGCGACAAGACCTTCCCGCGCCGCCTCCGCCCACCAGTTATCGTCACTCAGTGGGATGCCGTTGTAGCACCCGGCGTCTATGGCGGCCCGCGCCCGGGGGCAGGCAATGACAAATGCCGTCAGCAGCCCGCCGCGCAGACGCGACTCCTGCGGCAGCAGTTCCCTGAAAATGGAGGCGAATGAACGCTGTTCGCCAAACTCCGGGTGCTGATAATGCGCCCAGTCCAGCAAGGTGCCGTCATCGCAACTGAACGCAACAAAGCGCTCGGGAAGCTCGTGCTCACCGGGGGAAGCCAGTGCGAGCGCGATGTCGCGTAGTGATACGATCGGCAACCCGCTTGCGACAACTGCTGCAACATCCGCCGCCAGAGCCACGTGATCATTGTTCGCATACTCATAGCCGCCACAATTCTACGAGTGATACGCGAGCACCATGCCGGGCATCAGAAACTACCCAGTGCGAGGGCCTGTGTAATCAGGCTGGTTTGCTCCTGTGCCGCCAACGGCCGTACCGGTTTTATCAGCAGGTATTCATCTGACGTTTCCTGAAAACCCGACGCTAGATCCACCTCTCGTGCCCTGGCATCGCCCGCATGTCCGAAGAACGCGTCGATGCCGGCTGAGAAACGTGAGAATGCGTAGAGGAGTGTATGGTGCAGGGCGCCGCCCGAGCTATTGATCGCTCGCGCATGCTCATCCGGCATTGCGCGCATGACATTACCGTCGGTACAGGCCCCGCCGATCAAACCAAGCCGATCCTGTCGCCAGAAATGCAGGTAGGAAAGCACATGCAGTGCGGCACGTTCATCCCGGTAGAAAACCACCACATGACGGCCGAAATCCGGCACTGGATGCCCGTACTTGGTATGAAACAGCCGGCCCGCAAAGAACCCGCCATCCTCGACTTCGGTCACGGTCATGCAGTGCCGGACGGTGTCTGTAACGATATCAATGCTGGCAGGATGCAACATGGGGCACTCTCGGGCTGGAAGCCGACAGTCTATCCCACCGTCGCGGCGGTACAACCCTGGGATCCTGCCCCATTAACGTAGCCCGAAACGTACACGCACAACACAAAGTCTGTGCCTGCTGCCGGAAAGCACAGACGAACCCGAAATCCCTGGTGATGTGTGCAGCGGATTACGGAATACCTATAGGTTAATGAACAGCTATACTTGCAGCGTAATAACAACAGGAACCGACCGTGACTGACAGGAAACGCGAAGCTGAACTGGTGAAAAAAGCCCTCGCCGTGGGTGCTGTCTATGTCAAGAAGCGCGGATACGGCGAGTTTGAAGCGATTGACTCGCATAAACTGAAGGTGGAATATGTTTATCGGGCCCTGGTGGAAGACAAACTGATCCAGCCGCTGGCCAAGCTGGATATCAGTGTTCCCAACATGGAACACAAGCTGGCAATGTGGATTTCCCGACAGCTACCCGAAGATCACCCCCTGCTCACCGACAAGTAATTCCGGAGAAGTCCATGAAAATCGCCAGGAGTCCCTCCTCGTCTCGCTCATGCCCTGTGCTGTTATCCCTGTTTCTCGCGGCAATTCTCAGTGCATGCAGCGACGGTTCTGACAGTATCCCGAGCGAGTTCACCGGGGCCTCCTACCATGTCGATTGCAGCGCGGCGACCCCGGGCGATGGCACCAAAGACGCGCCGTGGAGCGATCTGGAAGCGGTGAATGCAATAACCCTGGAACCGGGAGACCAGTTGCTCCTGCGCCGCGGCACTGTCTGCTACGGCATGCTCAAACCCCGCGGATCCGGGACGCAGCAGCATCGAGTCCGAATCGGTGCCTACGGCGATGGCGCCTTGCCGCACATCGATGCACAGGGAATGTACACCGCGGCCGTGCATATCGAGGACATGTCGCACGTTGTTGTACAGGATCTCGAACTCACCAATTCCGGCGACGAAACCACACCACACCGGGGCGTGTACCTGACACCGGTGCAATCCAGGATGACCAACCTCGAGGTGCGGGATTTATACATTCATGATGTAAGCGGGCCAGTGGGATTCAACGGTACTGCCAAGCGCGGCGGCGGGATCATCGGCAACTCACTTTTCGATACCACGGAGACCCAGTTTGATGGCGTACTCATAGAGAACAACCGTATTGAGGACGTGGCACGCAGCGGCATCTATTTCGATGGTACTAGCGCCGGTACCGGCGATCGCCCCCGGGCCTTTGAGCCCTGGCCCGCCGCCGGCCAGCGCGTGGTCATTCGTGGCAACGTCCTGAAGCGGCTGCAGGGAGACGCCATCGTGGCCCATGGCACGGCCGGGGCTGTGATCGAGGACAACGTGGTCAGTGTTGGCAACCTTGCGGGCAGGGACTGGCTCAGCGCGGATAGAAACTGCAGCGCGGGTATCTGGACATGGAATTCGATCAATACCGTGATCCAGAGAAACGAAGTCTCAGGTTACCGTTTCGGGCAGAGCGAGACTGATGGCTGTGACGGCACCGCGTTTGATATCGACAACGAGCAGGAAGGTACGGTTATTCAATACAACTACAGCTACAACAACGAGGGTGGCTTCATACTGCTGTGCAGCGATGACGAACCGCATACCGGTATCGTTCGCTTCAACCTCAGCATAGACGATGGCAAAGTACTCAATGTCAGCCCGTGCAAGGCGCCCATCGTCGGCACATTCAACGATATTCACATCTACAACAACACATTCGTTTCCTCCAGGCCAATAACCGCGCTTGAAACGGTTACGCTCCGTGAAATCACTAACGCTGGTACAATGCAGTTTGCCAACAATATCGTCTACGCGACCGCGCCACACGATGCCCCTCTACCCTGCGGCGATTTCTGCAGCAATAACCTTTTCTACAATATGCCCTCGTCTGGCACTCACTTCGTCATCGGTGATCCATTGTTTGTGGACGCATCCTGGCGCGGTTCCGGGCGACTCAACGCGGGGCGGGCGTTCAAGCTCCGCGACGGCTCACCCGCTACTGCGGCGGGGATGGGGCTGCAGAATCCGCCCGAGCAGGGTGATTATTTCGGCAACGAAGTGCCCGCAAATCCGGCGCTCGGCATGCACCAGCCGAACTGAGGCGCGCGCCCCCAGCCAATAACTGGTGCACGCAAGCGTTTCCGGTGCCGCCACGGCGTTTATACAGCGCCCGTTGCGCGCCGCGCACCGCACAGCGCACAGCGCGCCCGGGCGCCTGGTCAGCAGCCGGGGCACTGGCTGCGCCGCTCTCGTCGCACCCATGTAGCCCACCGTCAGGATCAAACTTGCAGAACGGTAGGCGTAGAAATTTCAGTTGATTTGTAATTTCTACCATGTTGATTGTGCACAGCGCGGCGGTATTTTTTTCGAGCAGTCCGTTTTTCCTCCTGGCCCCCGCCAGGCTTGTGTCGCATGCCTGTGCGCCAGATGCCGTGCCGGCGCGATTTTCACAGCGCTGCCTTGCCTCAACTGCGCCAATCGGGCGCGAATTTGATACTGCATATCCAGAATGGCATGCAAGTTGCGTCTGTTGTATGTGAAACATCCCGTGGGCCGCGGACAGCACGGCCCGGAGTAAACGAGGCTAAGCGAAAGGAGGTTCTATGAAAACGCATCCACGAACCGGGAACCACGTACGCCTTGCCATGGTGGCCGGCATCGTCTGTCTACCGTTGGTGGTAGTCGCCGGGGAGCACAAAGATGGCAAGATGAACCAGGGATGGCAGAAAATGCAGGGCAGCGTTACCGGTGCGGAAAACCTGCTGACCGGTGAGGTGACGGATGGCTTCAACCCCCTGGGAAACGTGCGCGAGCTCGTGCTGAGTGAAAATCTGGAGCGAGTGCATTACGTAATTTACGAGGTCCCCTTTCCCTACAGCTTTTACGGCAGTGAGGACGGGTTCGTCGACTATACCAACGTCGCTCTTGAGCGCGGTTATGGAACGCGTCCGGATCTCCGCATTGACGATCCGCAGTCACAACGCGCGCCCGAGGAATTGAAGTTAACGAAAAAAGAAGCCGAGCACCGTCTTGCATCCAATGTGATGGACAGCTCGCTCAACTTCACCTCGGAAAACAGCAGCCGCGAAGTAGAGGATCTGCTGGTAGACAGGAAGAGCGGTGCAATCACGCATTTCGTCATCGAGATGGATCCCGAATCGTTGTTTAACGAAAATGCCCGGGCGATTCCGGCAGGCGAAGTCAAGGTCGGCAAGGATGGCAAGTTGACCACTGCGATGAAGTTTGATGCTATCGACGACATGCAGCGCTACAACCCCGAGTTCCTCAAATAGCTTTTGTTGAATACCGGCCGGCTGGCGCGTTGCCGGTCGTTGCCGGTGAGGACCCCACTTGGGCGCTTTTCGTTTCACACCCTCTGTGACACGAAACGCCCCTTTTTTTTGTCTGCGCAATTCGACAAAAGGCGCAGGGGATGAAGGCCAGAGACCGGTATAGACCGCAGAGAATTACGCTGCCAGAGCGGCGCTCAAACGGCAGTATCGATCGAGGTGGTAGCGCTCGTCGCCGTACAGCGTGGCGAGCAGCATCAGGCGCTTGAAATGATGGCCCACACCGAGTTCATCCGTCATGCCAATACCGCCGTGTAACTGCACCGCCTGCTGTGCTACGAAACGGCCCGCCTCCGCCAGCTTCACTTTCAGTGCGGCGCACTCCAGCGCGCGCGCTTTAGCGTTGCTGTCGCAGGCGATCGCCGCATTGAACAGCAGTGAGCGGGTTTCCTCCACCTTCATGTACATATCTGCCATGCGATGCTGCAGCACCTGAAACCGGCTGATCGGCTGGCCGAACTGCTGGCGGGTTTGCGTGTACTCCACGGTGGCGTCGAGCAGCGCCTGCATGGCGCCAAGCGACTCGGCACCCATGGCCACGATCGTCGCATCCATTGCTGCCTCGAGCGCGCCGGTATCACCCGGCTTGCCGAGCAGCGCAGTACTGTCGAGCGCGAGCTGACTGAATGCCAGCAGCGCCCCACGGCTGCCGTCGAGGGCAACGAAGGGTTCCACCTGCACACCTGGCGCAGCCGCATCGACGATGAACAGGCCAAGCCCCTCTTGCGTGTTCGCACTGACAATAAAATGATCGGCACAATGGCCGTTGAGCACGGCGATCTTGCGCCCGCTGAGCCGGTAGCCTTCGGGCGCGGTGTCTGCCGCGGCGTCCACCCGTTGCAGGTCGAAATCAGCGGAGCGTTCCGCGCAGGCAAACGCCCACTGCGCGCTACCATCGATGATGGCGGGAATATACCGGGCCTGCTGTTCGGCGCTGCCAGCGCGCTGCAGCAGACCGCCGCAGGTCACCACCGTATGCAGGTAGGGTTCACGCACGAAGCCCGCACCCAGTGCCTGGGCGATCACCATGCTGTCGACGGTACTGCCGCCGAGGCCGCCGGTCTCTTCGGCAAAGGGCAGCGCCAGCCAGCCAAGTTCGGCAAACTGCGCCCAGGCAGCGGGATCGAAACCGGGCTCGCTTGCACTCAGGCGACGATGACGGGCAACATCGCAGTTTGTGGCGACAAACTTTTCTACGCTGTCACGCAGCAGGAGTTGTTCATCGGTGAGAGTAAAATCCAATCTGATTGTCCCGGCGCTGGGGCTGCGCTGTCGTTGCTGGGTTGCGGCTGGCTACAGGGATGCTAGCAAAGGGCTAAATCCAAAACAATCAGGACTTACTGTTTTATTTATACACAGGAGAATACAATGACAACCACCGCGACAGCACTGGATTACCCCGCAGGCGATGGCGTCACCGTGTGCAAGGGCGTGTACTACACACCCGTGAACACAGTTTCACCCCTGGCTGTCGTGCTGGTCACGCACGCCTGGGATGGCCCCGTGGAGGAATTCCACGACAAGGCCCGCAAGCTCGCCAATGAGGGCTACATCGCTTTCGTCGTGGATGTGTACGGCAATGGCAAAACGGAGAGCGACCTGTCGAAACTGATGGAGACCCTCGGCCCGTACATGGATAACCGCGCATTGTTGCTGCAGCGCATGCGCGCAGCACTCGAAGCGGCACAAAGCATTCCCGGTGCGGATGCCAGCCGCATCGGCGCCATCGGCTACTGCTTCGGTGGTACCGCGGTGCTGGACCTGGCGCGCGGCTCGCACGATGTCCGGGCCGTGGTGTCATTTCACGGCGGGCTGGCTGGCAATGGTCTCGAACAGGCCGACGACATCAGCGCCCATGTGCTGGTACTCCACGGGGAGGATGACCCGCTGGTGCCAGCGGAGCAGGTGGCGGAGTTCAAGGCGGAAATGAGCGCGCGCAACGCCGACTGGCAACTGCTCGCCTACGGGCACACTGTGCACGGCTTCACCCGGCCGGGCGCGAACAACCCGGATTTCGGTACCGTGTACAGCCCCGTTGCCGATGCGCGCGCGTGGCGCGCCATGCGCGATTTTTTTCGCGAGACGCTGTAGGCTTTCACTAGCGATCACATGCACCCGGTTCGCACCGACACGGAGCCTCCTATGCGTACACTACTTGCCTGCCTGTTTGCCATTGGCGTTGCCTTACCCCTGCAAGGCCTTGCACAGGCGACCACCAGCCCCGAGGCCGCGCAACTCATTCAGGCACTCAACCTGGAGGCATCGCCGACGCCATTGCAGGCGCGCGAAGACTGGCAGCCACGACGGGTTCTGGTAATGCTGCTGCCATCGAGAGGACTCGCATCACCGGATTACGTCAGTGAGCTGCAGGCGGCAGCGGGGGATGTCGAACTGATACTCGATCGCAGCGGCAAATTCATACCCGAGGCCGAAGCCCTTGAAGGCGTGGACGGCGTGATCGGCTTCTGCAGCCCGCCGCTGCTGGCGCGCGCGGATACCACACTGCGCTGGGTGCACAATTACAGCGTGGGCATGGAGCACTGCACGGGCCTGTCTGATGAGCAGGCGGAAACGCTGGTTTTCACCAACAACCAGCGACTTTCGGCCCCCGCCATTGCGGAACACAGCATCGCCATGCTGCTGTCCATCAGCCGCAACCTGCCCGCCTATCACACGGCGCAGCAGGCCGGCGAGTGGCGCCGCGAACTGGCAGACGGCGTGAGCTTTGGCGAACTCAAGGACAAGACACTACTGATTGCAGGTCTCGGCGGCATTGGCACCGAAATTGCGCGGCGCGCCCACGGCCTCGGCATGCGCGTGATCGCCACACGCAACTCCTCGCGCAAGGGGCCCGATTTTGTCGACTACGTGGGTCTGGCGGATGAACTGCCAAAGCTTGCAGCAGAGGCCGACGTGGTGGTAAACGCCCTGCCGCTTACCCAGGAGACCACCGCGCTGTTCGACAAGACGCTGTTTGAGAGCTTCAAACCCGGCGCTATTTATATCTCGGTGGGGCGCGGGCGCAGCACGGTCACCGCCGACCTCGTCGCAGCCCTGCAATCGGGTGCACTGTTTGGCGCCGGGCTGGATGTGACCGACCCGGAACCGCTGCCCGCAGACAGCCCACTCTGGGGTATGCCGCGTGTGATCATCACGCCGCATGTGTCGGCCGCGGGCCGCGACAGCGACCGGCGCAGCATGCTCATTGCGGTAGAAAACCTGCGCCGCTATGTCGCGGGCGAACCGCTGCTCAACGTGGTGGATATCGAAAGAGGCTACTGAACCACCCGGCGCAAAGTCACTAGCGCCTGTGCGCCATCAATGGTAGTTTGATCTGCATGTACGGCTTGCTACTCAGAACACTGATCACCGCCCTCGGCCTCTGGCTGGCGGTGTACCTTGTGTCGGGCGTAACCGCGGCCTCCGCCGGCGCGCTGATCTGGGCGGCGATAGCGCTCGGCCTCATCAATGCTTTCGTGCGCCCCGTTCTGGTTTTGCTCACCCTGCCCTTCACCATTGTAACGCTCGGCGTGTTCCTGCTGTTCCTGAATGCCGCGATGCTCAACCTGGCGGCCTGGCTGGTACCCGGTTTTGGCGTTGTGGGTTTCTGGAGCGCTGTATTCGGCGCCATCGTGGTCAGCCTGGTCAGTGCACTGTGTTCCCAGTTCATCGGCCCCCGGGGGCGCTACGAAGTCATGCTGATACGACGCGACAACTGACGCCGCGGTACGGCGGTCTCCCGTTTATCCGCTATCCCCGACATGTGCTACCTTTACAACCACACAGGCATCGCGAGGGACCCAGAGCATGGCACAGACCGCCCAGATCGTGACGCTCGACACCGAGGCGAAAACCGAGCCACAGCGCATCCTGCAGGCACAGCGCAAAGCGCACCACGAGCGCCCCTACCCGTCCCGCGAGGAACGGCATACCAACCTCCTGAAACTCGAGAACATCCTGGTGGAAAACCAGGATGCGATTGCCGCCGCCATTTCCAGGGATTTCGGCAACCGGGCCACCGCGGAGAGCAAGCTGCTGGAGCTGTTCACGTCGATCGACGGCATTCGCTACTGCCGCAAGAAGCTGAAAAAGTGGATGAAGCCGCAGCGGCGCGATGTCTCCATCTGGTTCGCCGGCGCCAGTAACCGGGTCATCCCCCAGCCCAAAGGGGTCGTCGGTGTCGTCGCGCCCTGGAACTACCCGCTGTTCCTCGTGATGGGACCACTCGCCAGCGCGATGGCCGCGGGCAATCGCTGTATGGTCAAAATGGCCGCCAACTCCAGCAACCTTTGCGCGCTGCTGCACGAACTCGTCAGCGCACAATTCGACGAGGACACCCTGGCCTTTCTGCCCGGCGTCAAGGGCTCCGACTTCACCACCCTGCCCTTCGACCACGTGATCTTCACCGGGTCGGCCCAGAGCGGGCGCACGGTGATGAAAGCCGCCGCCGAAAACCTGACGCCGGTGACCCTGGAACTGGGCGGCAAATCGCCGACCATCATCGCCGGGGATTTCGACATAGAAAAGGCTGCGAGTCGCATCCTCTTCGCGAAATTCATGAATGCCGGCCAGACCTGCGTGGCGCCCGACTATCTGTACATACCGGAAGGCAAGGCCGATGCATTCGTCGAGGCGGCGCAAAAAATCATGGCCCGCCGCTACCCCGACATCCGCAACGGACAGTTCACCACCATCATTGATGACAGCTCCTTTACCCGGCTCACCGACACCATGCAGGACGCCGCGGAAAAGGGTGCGCGGCTGATCAACCTGAGTCCCGATCAAGGCCCCGACGCCGCAACCCGGTTGCTGCCGCCACACCTGGTGCTGGATGCAGACGACGACATGCTGATCATACAGGAGGAGATTTTCGGGCCGCTGCTGCCGGTGCGCACCTATCGCGACATCGATGAAGTGCTCGCCTACATCAACCGCCACGACCGCCCGCTGGGACTTTACCTGTTCAGCGACGACAAGGCGCTGCGCCAGCGGGTGATCCTCAACACCAGCTCCGGCGGCGTCAGCCTCAACGACTGCTCGCTGCATGTTGCCCAGCACGACCTGCCCTTTGGCGGCATCGGCGCCAGCGGGATGGGGCAATACCACGGCTATGAAGGCTTTGTGGAATTCAGCAAGCTGCGGCCGATCTTCTCGCAGTCGCGCTTTCCAGCGCTGCCGCTGCTCTACCCGCCCTACGGACGGATCTTCAACACGCTGTACAAGCTGATGATCAGGCTGAAGCTGTAAGCATAAACACTACAGAGGTGAGAAATCATGGGGCTCAGGTTCACAAAACTGAACCCGGGTAAATGGTGACTTGCCTTCGCGCTCGATTTGTACCTAGACTTGCGCTGTCATTCAAAATAATTCAAATAATCCGGGAGTCTCCCATGTTCAGAAGCCAATGCACCGCCGCACCGCGCACCCCGCTCGCTCTCGCTCTTGTTGCGCTGTTCGGTGGACCGGTATCCGCAATGCCCGCCAGTGCGCAGTCAATGGTGCTCGAGGAGGTTATCGTCACTGCGCGAAAGCGCCAGGAGGCAATCCAGGACGTACCCATCTCCGTAACCGCGTTCACCGGCAACCAGTTGCGCAATGCCGGCATCACCAATCTCAAGGAACTGGGCTACCAGACACCCGGCCTGCAGGTTGACCAGAGCAGCACGGCGCAGATATGGATCCGCGGTATCGGCCAGCGCGACGACGGCTCACGGGTCGATAGCCCCGTCGGGGTATATGTCGACGGCCTCTACCTGCCGCGCAAAGACGGACAGCTTCTGGATCTGATCGACGTGCAGAGCGTACAGGTGCTACGCGGGCCGCAGGGTACCCTGTTCGGCAAGAACACCACCGGCGGCGCGCTGCTGGTCACCACTAATCCACCGGCCGAGACGCTGGGCGGCTTCATCGACGGCCGCGTGGGCAATTACGACCGCATGGATTTCCGCGCCAGCCTCAGCGTTCCACTGATCGACGACACGCTGTTGTCCAAGATCACGCTGGGTTCAGTGGAGCGCGACGGCTACCAGGACAACGTGGTTACCGGCCAGGAGGCGGGCTCCGAAAACCGGCAGTCCGCCGCCCTGCAGTTGCGCTGGCTGCCCGCCGACACGCTCACGGTGGACACGCTCGCCTACTACGGCGACGTCGACGAGGTGCAACCCTCGACCACCTGCCAGCTGCTGGTCAACAGTAGCTTCAATGGCGAGGACTCGCTTTTCGGTAATCGCGTGGGGGTCGGTGAGACAACACCGGTCGACATTTTCGACGACAACGATACGCCGGTCAGGCCCGGGTTCATCGGCCAGTCACAGGTGTATGCCGACGCCTGCGCGCGTTCCGCCGCCGGGGAAAAAGACTACGAGGTCACCTCCGACATTCCCATCCAGTTCCGCCTCGAGAACCTGCTCCTCGGTGTGACGGTGGAATGGGAGATCAACGACAGCATGTCGCTGAAGAGCATCACCGGTTACGGCGACCAGAAGAAGTCCGGCAACGCCGGCAACCCCGACAACGACGCGACGCACCTGCCACTCTCCTCGCGCTACCGGCCCGACGGCAACCCGAGCAAGCGCGATCACTGGTCACAGGAACTCCAGTTTATCGGCAGCGCCTTCAACGACAGCCTCGACTACACCTTCGGCCTGTTCGCCATGAAGGAAAACATCGACGACGGCACCGACCGCTCCTCGGGCACCAACTGGGGTTACGTGATTCCAGATTCCAATGTGATGGTGATCGGCGCGCCGAACACCGAGACCCAGACCTACGAACTGGAAAACACTACCTACGCTGCATTTTTCCAGGGCAGCTACGACCTCACGCAGAACCTCGAACTCACCGCCGGCGTACGCTGGACGAGCGAGCAGCGGGAACAGTCGGTGGAGCTGGAACTGCTGGACGAGGATGCCTATTACGATATCGCCTTCGACGCCATCGCCGACGTCCAGGGTATTACACCGCTGCAGGATCTCGGCATCGTGCTCTACAGCGATCTGGATCAGGTTATCGCGCAGGACATGTACGGCCTGATCCAGGACGCATTCCCGCTGGACAACTTCGGTCAGCCGCTTTATCCCCTGGTGCCGGCCACCGAAATCGTACCCGACATCCAGCAGGATGCCGACGAGACCTGGGAGGAGTGGACGCCCATGGTCAGCCTGGCCTACCACCTGTCGGACGCTTTCACGGCGAATGGTTTCGTCGATGCGGGCATGTTCTATCTCACCTACTCGGAGGGCTTCAAGTCCGGCACGTTCGAGCCTATCGGCGTCGACGGCCAGGCGGTGGTCGAACCCGAGACGGTGGAGAACTACGAATTCGGCTGGAAGCTGGACTTCTTCGACGGGCGCATGCGCTTCAACGGCGCCGTCTTCCGCAGTGACTACGACGAGATGCAGTTGCGGCAGGTGGTGCTCGACAGCACCAACATTCCCCGCGTGGTATTCCGCAACGCGTCGAAGTCACGGATTGAGGGCGTGGAACTGGAATGGACCTGGATGCCGCTGGATGGCCTGCTGCTGATCGCGACCGGCAGCTTTAACGACTACGAGTACCTGGAGTTCGACGACACCCAGTTCAGCACGCGGGCCCTGGTCGCGCAGAGCGAGCTACCGCTGGTGGATCGCAGCAATGAACCCTTCGCGGAAGTACCCGAGACCACCTGGAGCTTCGGGGTGCAGTACACGCTGGATACCGGCTTTGGCAGCTTCGTGCCGCGCATCGACTACAGCTACGTTGACGAGATTTTCATGGGCTTGGATGCCGGTGCCGGCCAGAACCAGGACCAGACAACGTTTGACGATTACGGGCTGTGGAACGCACGCATCGGCTGGACCAGTCCCGAGGCGCGCTTCGAGGCCGCCCTGTACGGCACAAACATCACCGACGAGTTCTACTATTTCGGCGCCGCGGCGGTCGCGGACTCCACGGGTAACTTCATGCGCACCGCGGGGCTGCCCCGGATGTACGGGCTGGAGCTGCGCTATAATTTCAACTGATTCAGTGTGCGGCGCTTCCGCCGCGCACAGAATCAGTCAGCCGGGCGCCAGCCGCCGTGAAAGCCCGCGGGAATGCGGTGCGACAAGTGCACTTTCGCCACCGGCCCGGCGGCCACCTCCAGAGCGTTGAACACGAACAAACTGCTGGTGTGCGTCGCGTAGCTGGTGACCACGCTCAGCAGGTGTCCCTCACCCTCGGCGGCGTCTTTTGAGGCGGGCACGAAAATACATTCCGAGACGTGAGCCTGGCCGCAGGAGAAGCGGTCGACCTTGCCGGTTGCATGATCAAAGTGTCCGACCACGTTGTACATGTTCTCGTTTTCCGTAAAGCTGCCTGCCTCCTTGCCATCGGTGGAGGTGTACCAGCCGTGCCGGTAGGCCCTGCCCGCATAGCGCGGATCGCACTGGGGAAATTCCGATTCGCATTCATCGATACGCTGTGAGACCGCCCGCGGCTCAGCGGCATTCATGTCGATCGTCCAGCGTGACAGATGAGGCTCTGCCTTGCCGGAGGCTTCACCACTGGGCGTGGGAAACAAGGGCGCATGGGAAAACTGACAGGCGTCTATGCTGATCACGCCGTCCACGTCGAAGCCGTTCATGAAGTGAAACGCGAAGCACAGATCCATCTCCACCCAGCGGATATTCTCGGCGTTACCGCCAACTCGCGGCAGAATTCCCAGATGCACGCCCTTCTCCGGCTCCCAGGCGAACGGCGGGCCGCCCTCCATCGCCCGTTCGAGGCTGCCGGTGATCGGCATGACCGGCAGCATGATGTAATTCTCGGTCACCACGAAATCGTGCACCATCGCCGAGTACGGCGTGGGGATGTGTGCGCTCTCGGTAAGAATGCCCTCGGCGTTTATCTTGTGCACCATCACGTCCGCGGCGAAAGCGCCGGTGGCCATATAGGCGAAGAAAATCATCTCCCCGGTTTCCGGGTCTATTTTCGGATGGGCCGTCATGGCAGTTTGCAGTTTGCCGCGAAAATCCCAACTGCCGATGGATTCGAGCGTGTGAGGGTCCAGTTCGAAGGGCCGGTGGCCCTCCTCCATCACCAGCAGCCGCCCGGCGTGCCACACAGTGGCCGTATTGGCGAGACCCTCTTTGTCGGTGAGCACGAAATCACTGTACTCGGGATCGCAGTCGAACGGGTTCAGGGCGTTGATCACCGCCCTGCCTTCCCGGTCTTCGGCGCGCCACTTGGCCGTGCGCACCCAGCGGTTGCGATAATCCACCTTGCCGTCCTTGATGTGAAAAGCATGCACCATGCCGTCACCGGCAAACAGGTGGTAATCGCCGCGCGGTGCGAAGCGCTGGTTGGGGCCGGCGCGATACAGCGTACCGTTCAGCGAGGCTGGCAGTTCTCCCTCCACCACCAGGTCGCGCGCGTCACACTCCATCTGGATTGGCCCAAAGGGAAAGTTGAGAAACGGGTTTGTGGCGGACATCGGCGCGGCCATGCGGTATCTCCTGCGGACAGCTTCAAGAAGCCATCACACTAGCCTTAAAAATAAAATCAGTCAATTCTGTTTGTTTTTAAAATGGTGATTTGCTAGTGTTGCACCGGTACGCTGGAAGTCACCTCGCGGGCCGTCGCCGCCACCGCCGAGGGACAATAACCATAAATTGCAACAGGTGACCATCATGCCGACCTGGCAGTTTTCGCGCCGTCTCGCACTCCTCACGCTGCTGGTTTCTCCAGCCGGTATCGCGCAGGAGGAGCGCCCCGCCCGCAGCGCCGTTCTCGCACTCGAGGAAGTCATTGTCACCGCCAATCGCCGGGAGCAGAGCCTGCAGGAGGTACCGATGTCGGTCTCTGCGTTCACTGGCCAGTTCTTTGAAGATACCGGCGTGCGCGACCTCGCCGGTCTCGACCAGTACACACCCAACCTTCGTATCACACCCGGCACCGATTCCAATGCCACCTCGGTGCGTATACGCGGTATCGGCTCCGTGGGCACCAACGTGGGCATCGATCCCAGCGTCGGCATTTTCATCGACGGCGTCTACCAGGGCCGTGCCGGCATGAGCATCTCGGATCTCATGGATATCCAGCGCGTGGAAGTGCTGCGCGGCCCGCAGGGCACCCTGTACGGGAAGAACACCGCGGCCGGCGCCATCAGCATCATCACCCGGCCACCTTCCACCGAGTTTGAGAGCGAGGCGGAACTCACCTACAACAACGAGGCGCGCCTTGAACTGCGCGGCATGCTGAATGTACCGCTGGGAGATTCGGGCCACGCAACCCGGCTCACCGGCTTTTATATCGACGGCGATCACCTGTATGAGAACGACTTCAACGGGGAAGACCTGAACAACGCCAACAAGTGGGGGTTCAAATCGCGCACCCGTTTCGATGGCGGTGACGGTAGCGACGGTGGTGGGCTCGGCGAATTTCTTCTCACACTGGATTACACCTCCGAGGACAACGATTGCTGCGCGGTTGCCGTGCTGGATTACAACGGCTTTTCCACGCTCAACGCGCCGGGCACCAACACGCCCTCGCAGGCCTTCCAGGATCAGCTCGGGCGCACTGCAAACGGCCAGCTCATCTATCCGTTCTCATCCTTTGAAGATTCCTCGGGCTTTGCGCCGCCCGACCCGGACCCGTTCGGCGACAACTACTGGCTGGATGCCGATACCTTCAGCAAGATTGAAGTGGGCGGCGTTGGGCTTGAGTGGAACAAGGACATACTCGAAGACCACGTGTTGACCTTTATCGGCGCCTGGCGACACTACGAATCCGACAGCGCTTTTGACGGCGACTTTACCGCCTATAACGGAGTTACCAGCACCACCAGTATCGATTTCGATCAGTATTCCGCGGAGTTGCGTATCACCTCACCAGGGGGTGAGACCTTCGATTACCAGGGCGGTCTGTACGCCTTCTATTCGGAGCTGGATTCAGTGGGCACATTTTTACAATCGCAGGAACTGGTAACCAACATGGGCATCGCCCAGTTCTTCCCCACCGGCACGCTCAACACCGACACCAACGCCTACGACACCACAAGCTACGCCGCCTTCGGCCAACTGGTATGGAATATCAGTGAGAAACTCAGCGCCACGCTGGGGCTGCGCTATACCTTCGAAGAGAAAAACCGCGTGGGTTCACAGATTACCGACCCGGAGTCCGCGCTGGACATACCGCCGGTCGCCGGCCCGGATATATTTTCCGATGACAACCGCAGCGACGACGATATCTCGCCATCATTCAATCTGCGCTATTTCTTCACGCCGGATCTGATGGCCTACGCCAGTCTCAGCCGTGGTTTTAAATCCGGCGGGTTCAACCAGCGGCGAGAACTGGCGGGCGCCAACGGTGAATTCGATGAAGAGATTGCCACCAACTACGAAGTTGGCTGGAAGACTTCCACCATGGATCGTCGCCTGCAGTTCAACGGCACGTTTTACTTCGTAAACTACGACGATTTTCAATCCCAGACCTTTGACGGCAATACCCTGCGCGTAACCAACGCCGGCTCAATGGAAAGCTACGGCAGCGAACTGGAGCTGGTATTCATCCCGCTCGCCAATCTCACCGTGAGCAGCGCCGTGGGTTACAACAAGGCCGAGTACAAGGAATTCGACAACGGCCAGTGCACGGTTGATGAAACCGTTTTCAACTACTACATCCGCGATGGTGCACAGAGCGGTAACCCGACCCTGGGCGGCGGCTGCGTGCGCGACCTGGCGGGAGAGCCGATAGACAACGCACCGGAATGGACTGTGTCTTCCTTCGCCCAGTACGACATGGAATTGCCGGCAGACCTGATTGGCGTAGCGCGGCTCGAGCACAGCTTTATCGACAGCTATTTTCTCGACCAGGATCTGGACCCGATGCTCGAGAACGACTCGGTGAACCTGATCAACCTGCGCTACACCGTCACCAACCCGGAGCGCAGCTGGGAGGCGGCCGTGTGGGGTCGCAATCTGCTGGATGAGGAGTACCTCGTGTTCGGCATCGATATTCCCGTGCTCGGCGGCTACGCCGGCGTGCCCGCACCGGGCGCGGTGTATGGCGTCACATTGCGCTACATGCGCTAGGATACAGGTAGACAGCAGGAGGGCGAGCCATGGCAGACAACGCCGTTATCGCAAGCGACCGGGGCGCCGGCCGGATGCCGCCGGGCCAACAGGGTGGCTGGTACTACCACTGGGGGCCGCAGGCCTGGATCGACATGTGGATGTCCAACAGCATGCTGGTAAAAAAGGCCATGCCGATCGTCAGCCACACCTTCGTCCCCATCCTCAGGCTGTCTGGCGACAAAACACAAATAGACCAGGACTACACTGAGATCAAATCGCGCCGCGAAACAATACGCTGGCACGATTCGCCGCGGGAAAAATGGCGCAAGCGCTACGGCAATTTTGTGCGCGAGGTGGAGTGGGCACTGCTGGAACTGCGCAAGTATTTCAATCAACAGCAGTACGAGGATATCGTGATCGGCACCTCGGTGGCGCTGTCGCACGAGAACTCCCCCGAATTCCTGAAGATGATGAACAGCATGTCGGAGAAGAACAAAAGCAGGAAGCCGCGACGCGGTACAACGGTGGGCCCACAAAAGCCCGGCCGCTGGAGCACCTTTCTGTTCGAAACCTTCAACCCCGCGCACTGGCTGACCGGCCCCGCCACCATCACCGAGTACGACCCCGCGAACGGCCTCACCGTGATGGAGATACCCAGTTGCGGCTGGCATACCTGCGGGCCGGCAGACAGGCTGCCGAACCCCGATGCACTGCCGGAAGAAGGCTGCCTGCACATCTGCAAGGGGCCCTTTGAGGCGCTGTTCAACGGTGAGGGTGGCGGGCTGAAGATGGAGTTCGACCCGCACCTGCCGGAAACCTCCTGCACCGTGCGCATGAGCTGGCAGCCGCAGTAGTCCGGGTGCCGTTCTGAAACTCCTTGACGCACTGCGCCTACCTGCACAGCTGCTGCGTCAGCGGCGCGAGATTCAGCGCCTGCGCGACGAGAACGCGGCCCTGAGCGCCCAGAACGCGAGCATGCGCGAAGGCATGCGCCGCTGCGTCACCTGCGAGTATCGCCTGGATTTCAAGGCGCGCCAGGGCGGCGCTGGGCAATCTGGCGCAGCCGCCGACGATGATCCGCGTTAGGCCCCGTGCACATTGTCAGCGGGCCCTGACGCATAGTAACCAACGCGAGGACACCCCATGGCTGTAATTCTGGTAACCGGCTCAAGCACAGGCATCGGGCTGGAAACTGCCCTTCACATGGCGCGCGCGGGGCACACCGTATACGCCTCGGTGCGCAACCCGGACACTGCCGCCGAACTCAAACAGCGTATCGCCGAGGAAGACCTTCCTGCGCAAGTGATCAGGCTGGACCTCACCGATGCCGCGAGTATCGACAAGGCGGTGTCGAGCATAGTGTCCGAACAGGGTTGCATTGACGCGCTGGTAGCCAATGCCGGGATCGGGGCGGGTTCCTCGGTAGAGGAAACGCCGCTAGCGGTCGCCCGCGAGATATTCGAAACCAACTACTTCGGCAACATCAGCCTGCTGCGCGCGGTCACGCCGATCATGCGGGCACAGCGCAGTGGCCGCATCGTGATGGTGGGCTCGCTCGCCGGGCGCTACGCGGCGGGCTGCCACGGCCACTACTCGGCCTCTAAATGGGCGATGGAAGGCCTGTGCGAATCGCTCGCACAGGAAATGGCGGAGTTCGGTGCGCGTGTCTCCATTATCGAACCGGGCTGCGTGGCGACACCGATGTGGACCAAGGGCACGCCCCCCGATGCGCCGCCGCTCTACCCCGTTACCCTCTCGCGGCTCGTGCGCTTTTTCGAGGTCGGCCTGAGCACGCCGGCCATGCCCGTGGATGTGGCCCAGGCTATCGAAGCAGTGATTGTCGCGGAGGACCCGCCCTTCCGCGTGCCGGTGGGCACGGATGCAACGGAAGTGATCGCCGGGCGCGAAAACACTATGGGCGACGAGTGGATTCGCATGCTGTGCACCCAGGGTGACGAGGCCTTCGCCTATGCGTGGAAGGCGGTTGTAGGGCGGGATTACTACGCTGAGCGTTGATGGGTCTCCCGGTAGCCAACATATTTTTTTGAATGCGATAGAATAAACTCCGCACGATAAATATGCGGCCTGCGCCGGTGTTGCTGGTTGAATAATAAACACACTGGTTTTTCGGCCGCCCACTACACCTGCCATAACCCGAGAAGAGCAATGATGAAGATCGATCCCAACAACACCTGGCGCATGGTTCAGGAAAAAATGCAGCAGGAATCCGACCCGGTGATCCGTCGCAACCTGGAGCTGGTGTTCGAGCATATGAAGAGCGAGGCCAGGGGCGATATTGAGGGTGTGGTAGCGACCCTGTGTGAGCAGCCGCGCTATATCGCCCACGACATACCCGATGAGCCCAGCATGAACCCTGTTGGCAGCAAGGATGCAGTGCGAGCCTTTTACGATATGACTATTGTCCAGACTGGCGCCCACCAGCTCGAGCTGAGATGTGATCGGGTGATCGCCGATCGCGGCGCGGTGATGACAGAGGGCGTGATGCACATGGCTTACCCGGGCAGAACTCTCGCCCTTATGGGCATTGAGGTCGATGACCCGGAAGCCTACTACCTCTACCAGACCCGTATGAGCGTGGTGTGGCCGGTGGATGAAGCCTCGGGCATGTTACTGGGGGAGGAAACCTATACCGGCACCGACGGCTTCGAGGGTATTGCCGAGCGCAAGATCAGCGCCGAGGATATCGCACCGCTGACCATCTAGCGCGAGCAGCTCTGGTTATGTTGGGTCAGAGAAAAACGCCGGGGTTCAGTACGCTGAACCCAGATTTTCTATGACCCAAAATGTCGTGACCCCGAATGTCTCTGTCAGCCAGCCACTTTGGCAGCGAAGGCACGAAGCTCGTCAACGAACTCTGCAGGGCGTTCCATCGCGGCGAAGTGACCACCTTTTTCAAACGTGTTCCACTGCACAATATCGCTGTACACGTTCTCGCACCATTTTCTCGGGAACAACATTAACTCCCTGGGAAACCGTGCCACCCCGGTGGGCACCGCAACCGGGGCTTCAAGAAACTTCAGCCGCGCGTTCTGGGTGACCTCGTAATAGAGCCGCGTCGATGAGCAAATACTCTGCGTAAACCAGTACACCGAGATGTTAGTGAGCAAGTCATCCTTATCAAGCACCGACTCAATGTCGCCGTTGCAATCCGTCCAACTGTGAAACTTTTCAGTGATCCAGGCACAGAGCCCGGCCGGTGAATCGTTCAGGCCTACGCCCAGGGTCTGCGGCTTGGTTCCCTGTATTTTCTGGTAGCCGGTTTCCATTTTCTCGAACTGCGCCATGCTTTCAAGGTCGGCAATCTCAGACGGCGTAAGGCCCTCGTTAGGATCGGCGGTAACGGGGAAGCCAAAGGGCATATTCAAATGAATGCCATACAGGTGCTGTGCATCAATGCAGCCGATATTGGAAGTAATGAGCGCGCCCCAATCCCCGCCCTGCGCAATATATTTTGCATAGCCCAACCTCGACATCAGTTCAGCAAATATTTCCGCCATGGCCAGCGTATCAACCTGCTCCTTTGTCGTCGTACCGGAAAAGCCGTAGCCCGGTAATGATGGGCAAACCACGTGAAACGCTTGTTCGGCGGTGCCGCCATGCGCTTCGGGGTTCACAAGTGGATCAATAACGTGCAAAAACTCTACAACCGTACCGGGCCAACCGTGACTGATTAACAGTGGCGTGGCGTCTGCGTGTTGTGAGCGGGCATGCACGAAGTGAATATCCATGCCCGCCAGCGCTGTTTTAAACTGCGGAAAACTGTTCAAGCGCGCTTCGTGTTTACGCCAGTCGTACTCGTCGCGCCAATAGTCGCAGAGTGTACGGATGTAGTCTGTGTTCGCGCCGTAGCGCCAGCCAGTTCCGGGAATCTGGTCGGGCCAACGCGTCAGGGCCAGGCGCCGTTTCAGGTCCTCAATATCGGCGTCGGGAATATCAATGGTGAATTCAGTAATTTGCTCGCTCATTATCTATCCCTGTTTCCCCGGGCACTGGTTGTGTGTGCAACAGATAATACAGGGGATACCGGGCGACCTTCCATAGGTCAACTGTCGGAGAGCTACGATCACGCAGATGGCCCGCGCATCGCGCTGCCTACAACCGCGTCAGCACCTTGCACTGTGCGCTCGGGGTACGCAGGGCTTCAAACGCCGCCGGCAGTTCATCCAGGCTCACCACGTCGGTGACCATCGGCGAGACATCGATGCGCCCCTCCGCCAGCATGGCCACGCAGGTTTCAAAATCGTCCTTGTTGTAGGCCATGGCGAACTGGATGCGCAGTTCCTTGATCAGGCCGAAAAACGGCATGATGCTGTCCGGCTTCTCGCACACGCCTACCGGTACAATGCGGCTGCCGTAGGACGCCATCTCGATGCACTGCTGCAACAAGCCCGGCGCGCCCACGCATTCAAAAATAACATCCGGCGGGCCGCCGGCCGCGTCCATATAGCGCGCCAGCAGTGTCTCCGCCGCTTCGCCGGGCTGGGGGTGAATCACGGCGGTTGCACCCATCTGCGTGGCGAGGTGCGCGCGGGTCGCGGCAATCTCACTTATCACCACATCCCGCGCGCCGAAGAAACGGCTCCATAGCGCCGTGGTCAGGCCGATGGGGCCGGCGCCGATGATGAGCACGCGCTCCCCCGCCCGCACCCCGGCAACGCGCACCGCATGAATACCTACCGCCAGCGGCTCTACCAGTGCCGCGGTCTGCAATTCCAGCGTATCGGGCAACAGCAGGGTTTCACGGCAACCGGTGGTGACGTATTCGGCAAAGCCGCCGGGGTCGTCCACGCCGGATACTTTCTTGTCGGCACATTCGAAAAAGCGCCCCGCGGCACAGGGCAGGCATTTGCCGCAGGCGATAAACGGCATGGCGCACACCCGGTCGCCCAGTTGCCAGCCGCCCTCGGCCTCGGGCCCGATCTCCACAATCTCGCCCACGTACTCGTGGCCGAGAATCTGCCCGCAGCAGGCGGTGGTCAGCCCCTCGCGGGTGGCGTGCAGGTCGGTGCCGCAGATACCGCAGAACCCTACTTTCAATACCAGTTCGCTGGGTGCCGGGCACGGGTCGTCGACGTTCTCGACCACCAGGGGTTTACCCACTTCCTTGAATACGGCGGCTTGCATGTAGTGTGTCCTTGAAGTTCAACCGCAAACTAGCCGATAAAAAATAAACAGTCAAATCTGATTGTTTTTTAAAAAGGTGTTTGCTAACGTCCCAGTCGAACCGTTCAGTCTGTTGTCGGCAAGCGCTACGCCCTGCCGCACCGGCAGGCTTGTCCGCACAGACCCGAAAACAAGCCAGGAGCAAAGCATGGACCTCGGATTATCAGGCAAGAAAGCGCTCATTACCGGCGCCACACGCGGCATCGGCAGGGCCATCGCCAACCTGTTGGCAGACGAGGGCGTGGATCTCGCCATCTGCTCGCGCAATCAGGCGGAAGTCGACAGCGCGGTGAGCGAGTTGCGCAAAAAAGGCGTGGAGGTGACCGGCGCGGTCGTGGATGTGGCCGACAAAGCCGCCTACCAGAGCTGGATAAAAAGTGCCGGCGATACCCTCGGCGGAATCGATATTTTCGTGCCTAATGTCTCGGCCGGCGGCGGCAACATGAGCGAGGAAGGCTGGGAGAACAATTTCAACGTGGACCTGCTCGGCACCACGAGGGGCGTCGAGGCCGTCATGCCCTTCCTGGAGAAATCGAAGGCCGCTTCGATTGTGATTATCTCCTCCACGGCGGGCGTCGAAACCTTCATGGGGCCGCAGCCCTACAACGCCATCAAGGGCGCCCTCGTCATACACGCCAAGCAGCTCAGCCAGGCGCTGGCGCCGCAGGGTATCCGCGTGAACTGCGTGTCGCCCGGGCCGGTGTTCATTGAAGGCGGCGCCTGGGAGTTCATCAAGAACAACATGGCCGAGCTCTACGACAGCACGCTGGCGGCCATCCCGCGCGGCAGCATGGGCAGCGCAGAGGAAGTGGCGAACGCCGTGGCCTTCCTGGCGAGCCCCGCCGCCAGCCTGATTACCGGCGTCAACCTGGTCGCTGACGGCGGTTTCACCAAGCGCGTTCAGCTCTAGCCAGGCCGCGCGGCATGGGCAAAGCAGACCGCATAGACGCCTATCTCGTTGCCGGGGGGAAGTACCACGACATCGATTTCGCGCGGCTGGAAATTCTCAAGCTGCTCGCCGAGCAGCCGCGCATCAAGGTACAGGTGGGCGCCGACTACAGCGATATCGACGCCATCTGTGCCTGCGATTTTCTCATCACCTACACCTGCGATGTGGTGCCAACGCCTGCGCAAACACAGCGGCTGATTGATTACGTCAGCTCAGGCAGGAAGTGGTTTGCGCTGCACGGCACCAATTCCATCCTGCGTTTTCTGGAGCCCGCCGCGGACGGCGGCCTGCGGGTGGACTGCCCCGACGACAACCCGGCTTTCATGCAGTTGCTGGGCAGCCAGTTTGTTTCCCACCCGCCGATTCAGCCGTACGAGGTGCATGTAACCGAGGCGGAGCATCCGCTGGTGCGCGGCCTGCCCTCTTTCGAGGTAGATGACGAACTGTACCTGTGTAGAATGCACGGCGAGCATCGCACCCTGCTGCACTGTAACTGGTCCGAGCCGGTTGAAAACTTTGTGCGCGACGACTGGATGACAGGCGATGACCAACAGCCGGTACTGTACATTCACCCCTACGGCGATGGCGAGGTACTTTATTTCACGCTCGGCCACTGCCGTGGCAAGTACGACATGCAGCCGCTGATAGAGGAGTATCCGGAACCCGAGAGCGGCGCGTGGAAAACCCCCGAGTACTACGAGGTGCTGCGCCGCGGCATCCTCTGGTCGATGAACGCGCACTGACGAGGCATACGCATTGAACCTGGATTTCAGCGCCGAGGAACTGGCCTTCCAGCAGGAGGTGCGCGAGTTCCTGGCGGAGAACCTGCCGGCACACATCGTGGAGGGCACGGCCAACAACGCCAGCGTGTTTGTCGAGAAAGACATCGCGCTGGAGTGGCAGGCCATCCTCGTGGAGAAAGGCTGGGCGGTGCCGCAGTGGCCAAAGGAACACGGCGGGGCCGACTGGACGCCGGCGCAGAAGTATATTTTCAGCAGCGAATGTTATCGCGCCGGCGCACCCATGTTGATTCCCCTGGGGCTGCTCATGCTGGCACCCGTGATCATGGCCTTCGGCACGCAAGAACAGAAAGCCGAGTACCTGCCGAAAATTCTCAGCGGCGAACACTACTGGTGCCAGGGCTACTCGGAGCCCGGCGCCGGCTCCGATCTGGCAAGCCTGAAACTCAAGGCCGAGCGCGAGGGCGAACACTACATCGTCAACGGCTCCAAGCTCTGGACAACCCACGCGCATCTCGCCGACCATATTTTCTGCCTGGTGCGCACCGATGCGAGCGTCAAGCCGCAGGCCGGTATCAGCTTCCTGTTGGTAGAGCTGGACACCCCGGGTGTAAGCGTCGAACCGATTATCACCATGGCGGGGGATCACGAGGTCAACCAGGTTTTTTTCGACAACGCGAAAGTGCCGCTCGGCAACCGCATCGGCGAGGAGAACAAAGGCTGGGGTTACGCCAAGTACCTGCTGGAATTCGAACGGGGTGGCGGTTTCAGCGCCCACCGAATTGGCCACGAGATGGACAAACTGCGCACACTGCTGAAGCAGGCGCAGCAGGACAGCCCCGGCTTTGACGACAGCGGCGACATCGCGCGACGTATCGCGCGACTGTCCATAGACCTGAAGGCGCTGGAAATCACCGAGCTGCGCATTCTCTCGGCGCTCAGCGACGGCGGCAATCCGGGGCCGGAATCCTCCATCCTGAAAGTGTCCAGCGTGCAACTGGAACAGTCCGTGAACGAGCTGGCCGCCGAAGTGCTGGGGCTTGCCGGCCTGGTGATGCAACCCGTGGCCAAGCACCACCCGGTGCGCGCCGATTACACCAGTTCGATTGTGCCGCGCTACCTGAACAACCGGGCTGCATCGATCTTTGGCGGCTCGCAGGAAATCCAGCGGAACATCATCGCGCGCATGGTGTTGGGCCTATAGGAGTAAAGACATGCAACGGGAACAACTGGTCGCAGAGATCAAGACGCTAATGGATCTGGTGGCACGCAATACCACCGCCCTCGCGCCCGAGGTCATGCAGATCGACGTTGCCGAATACACCGATCCGCTACAGTTCAGGCGCGAACAGGAGCAACTCTTCCGCAACTACCCGCAGTTCGTGGGCCCCAGTTGCATCGTGCCAGCCGCTGGCGACTACTTTGCCTTTGACGATACCGGTGTGCCCATTCTCATCGTGCGCAACAGCGAGGGTGTGCTGAACGCGTTCGTGAACATCTGCTCCCACCGCGGCGCGCCCCTGAACGAGTGCACACACGGCCGGGCGCGCAAGGGGAAAATGTTCTCCTGCCCCTACCACGGCTGGTCCTACGATCTCGAGGGGAATCTCATCGGCGTACCCTTTGCCAGAGAGGGGTTCACCGGCATTGATCGCGAGTCGCTCGGACTGCGCCGGCTGGATGTGCAGGAAAAACACGGCATGATCTTCGTTATGCCCAACCCGGAGCTCGGTTTCGACATCGATGAAGTACTCGGCGGGATACAGGAGCGCCTGAGCGGCTTTGGCTTTGAAGATCACTACTATCTCGGCGCGAAGAAGGTATTTACCGATTTCAGCTGGAAGCTGAACATGGACACCTTCCACGAGTACTACCATTTCGAGTTTCTGCATCCGCAGAGCATCGCGACCATGGCCTATTCCAATGTGGCGAGCTACCGCCAGTACGGCCGCAACCACTCCATGGGCTCGCCGGCGCTGGCCATCAACGAGCTGCAGGATATTCCGGAAAGCGAATGGCAACCGCGCGAATACAGTTCCTTCGTCAATTATATCTTCCCGAACACGGTGATATTTGTGGTGGCCGATCACTTCCAGACCTGGCGCGTCTACCCTGTCACTCCGGATCGTTCGGTGGTATACCACAGTATGTTCCTGCCCCATGAGCCGGCGAGCGCGGCCGAGCGCGAGGAATACGAGGCCTACTTCCAGATGATCAACGATGTGGCCGTGGCGGAAGACTACTCGCTGGTAGACAAGATTCACCGTGGTCTGCGCGCGGGTATCGAGCGCAAGGTTCTGGTAGGCCGCAACGAACCGGGCGTGCAGAATATGCACCGGCAGCTACATGACCTGCTGGGGTCGCGCACGTCTGACTGAGGCCGCCCGGCCAGGGCAGGCAGCATCTGTTTCGGTGTAGTGCGGCACATTCACACGGGGAGCGCTGAAATGACCGGGAGAAAGCAGACTGCCAAGAAGAAGCACCTGATACGTGAGGCCACGGAAGCCGACCTGCCGGTCATGGTGGAATTCCTGGCCAAACTGGCCCTGCATGTGGCGGGCGCCGCGCCCCAGAGCCTGAAAGAGGATGAGCGGGAGCGGCTGCTCGCAGTATTGCGCGCATCCCTGACGGATCACAACAAGCAGCTCGTGGTGGCCGAGGTGCCCCGGGCCGGGCTGGTTGGCATGGGTTATATCTACGTATTGTGCAGTCAGGGTATCTGGGAACAGACAAGCGATGTAGAGTTCAGGTCGGGAATCATCGACGACGTCTGGGTAGAACCGGAATTCCGCAACCTGGGGATTTTCCCGGATCTGCTGCGCAAACTGGTGGCATTCGCCGATAGCCGCGGTGCGTACGAACTGGTCCTCGAATACTCCGCATCCAACAGGGAGGCGAAAAGGGCCTGGAGCCGGCTGGGTTTCAAAACGGTGGGGGTACGCGCCGCGGCGTTTACAAGTTCGGTGCAGGAGGCGCTGGCGAGCCGGCCCTGAAAACGCGAGAGAATAAACGCCCAAGGCAAAAAAGGAGGCAGAAGTGCCAGGCCATCGATCCGTAAATGTATTCTATGACGACGTCATGCTGGGCCACAATCCAGAGGTGGATCTGCCTTTCATTCAAAGCCGGGTAGCAAAGCGCGTCAAGCATATCCTGCAGGGGCTGGACTTCACGTGGAGTTACCCGGAACACCCCGGGCGGCTGACAGCCGTGATGGAATACCTGGAGGACCACCCCATAGCCGGTGTCCGCTTCAAGGCCGGCAAGAGCGCCACCTACGAACAGCTTGCCCGCGTGCACACCACCTCTTACCTGGATCATATCTTTTCGCTGGATGGTACAAGCGCCTGGCTGGACTCCGACACCACCGCCGTTTCACCGCAGAGTATCAAGGCCGCAACGGCCGCAGCCGGGAATGCCATTGCGGCGGTGGAAAGCGTGGTCAACGGCGAGTGTGAAAGCGCCTTCGCGCTGGTACGCCCACCCGGACATCACGCGGAGCCGGTCAGGGCGCGGGGCTTTTGCCTGTTGAACAACGTCGCCGTCGCGGCGGCCCACGCGCAGGTGAAACTCGGTTGCGAACGGGTATTGATCGTCGACTGGGACGCGCACCACGGCAACGGTACCCAGGATATTTTCTGGGCAGACCCGGACGTCCTGTTTTTCGATACGCATTGCGCCGCGCCTTTCTACCCGGGATCAGGGGACATGGAGGAGATAGGTGCGGGATTCGGCGAGGGCTACACCATCAATGTCCCGCTGCCGGAAGGCGCCGGGGATATTGCCTTTGAAAAGGTGTACCGCGAGTTACTCATTCCCGCCGCTGAATATTTCAAACCCGATCTTGTGCTGGTGTCTGCCGGCTTCGACCCCCACCGCAATGACATGGCGCTAAACCTCACTTACGACGGTTTCAAAGTGATCACCCGTATCGTGCAGGATATCGCCGACCAACATTGCGACGGCAGGCTCGCGCTGGTGCTGGAAGGCGGCTACAACCTGACATCGCTCGCACGCGGTGTGCACGCGGTGCTGGAAGTGCTTGCCGGAGGCGAGATACCGGAATTGCTGGAAACCGGCGTAAATGAGGCAAATGAGGCGACTGAGTTTCATCTTTCCGCTTTCAGCGACGATGACTGAAACGGGCATTTTTCCCCCAGCGCGCAGAACACAGGCCGCCAATTGCAGGACGTGCTAGCCTGTAAGCACACAGTTCGCCGCCGGTGCAGGCCATGTCAGACAACTCACCCCGCCAACAACCGACGCCACCGCCACCGCCAAATGAACTGACGCCGGCGCAGGCGCGCGAAAAACGCCGGCGCATGCTTGCCCTGATGACGGCGCAGGCGCGCTCCTCCGGCCCGACCGAGACCGAGCGGGAAGACTCTGATGCGAGCCTGGCAACATTGATTCTGCCGGGCGGCGATTAACGCCAGGGTTGCCGCCGGTTGCCGCGCTACCAGAGCATCCGATGAAGATGCGGCGGGCATCAGCCGTGCTTTTCCGAAGAGACACCGGGTCACTCTGTAATTTTTGCACCGCCACGGCAAGAATTACCGGCCAATGGCGCGCTGCAGCGTGCCACGCCCCGCCTGCACATCGTGGTACGAAGTTTGCAGCTACCTCAATTAGCTTTGTCGCGGTAGACGAAATCTTGCAAGCAGCAAGCTAGCGGTCCACCAGTATTCACAGGACAGGGAGAAGCGTGCCGTGATCCATTCAGACGATGAACAGTCCCGGCGTCTGCCTATCAAGCTGGACAGCACTTCCAATGGCGAGTATCTGCCTATTCCACTCGACCGGTCCGGCCAGCTTGCCAACGCCATGGCTCACCGGGCGGCCACCGACATCGCGCGCCGCCTGAACCGGTCCAGGCGTGACTTTCTCGTTTCTGTGTGCGGCGCGGCGTCGACCCTGCTGGCCTTCAACGCAGCCCAGGCGGCGTCCGGGCGGACAGGCGGTTTCTATGCCCTGTCACCGGAGGCAGCCGTCGAGGAAGAGGCCGCCGCAGCGGTACTCGAAGGCGATGAGCTGATCTTCGACGTACAGGGCCATTTCGTGAATCCGGACGGTGCCTGGCTCACCCGACTGCCGGAAGAGGCCAGGCCGCTCTCCGGCTTCGAACAGGCGGGCTGCGCGAAGGGCGTCGGGGAGGCGCCACGCTCCTATCTTGATTGCCTCGGCCCCGATGTGTTCGTCAAGGACGTGTTCATGGATTCGGATACCGACCTGATGGTGCTTTCTTTTGTTCCCTCCGAACGGGACAAGGAGCCTCTCACCATTGAAGAGGCGGCGGCGGTACAGGACATCGTGCGCCAACTCAAGGGTACCCATCGCCTGCTGCTGCATGGCCGGGTCAATCCCAACCAGGCGGGTGATGTCGAAGATATGCCGCGACTGAAAAACGATTTTGGCGTCGCTGCCTGGAAAACCTACACACAGTGGGGCCCCGACGGTGAGGGCTATTTCCTGAGTGACGAACAGCACGGCATTCCGTTCGTGGAGGCCGCCCGCGACCTCAACGTAAAACGCATCGCGGTACACAAGGGCATCCCTTTCGGCAGGCAATCCTATGAACATTCGCTGTGCGACGATATCGGCGTGGTGGCGCGGCGCTTTCCAGACGTGCAGTTTCTTATCTACCACTCCGGCTTCGTGCCCGGCCAGCCTGAAGGCCCCTATGATCCGGCGCGCAACGAGGGCGTCGACTCGTTGATAAAGACCGTGTTGGATAACGATCTCGGCCACGGCTCCAACGTCTACGCTGAACTGGGGTCCACCTGGCGCTATCTGATGCGCGACGCGGATTCCGCGGCGCACACCCTGGGCAAACTGATGAAGTACCTCGGCGAGGACAACGTGCTGTGGGGCACCGATTCCATCTGGTACGGCTCGCCCCAGGACCAGATACAGGCCTTTCGGGCCTTCCAGATCAGCGACGAGCTACAGGAAAAACACGGTTACCCGGCGCTGACGGCCGAGCGCAAGCGCAAAATTCTGGGCCTGAATGCACTCAAGCCCTATGACCTGCAAGAAAGCGTTGTGCGCGCAACCGTGCGCGGGGATCACGTGCAGGCGGCCCGCGCCAGTTATCGACAAAGCCCGCAGCCGCATTTCGGCACGTTCGGCCCGCGCAACCGCCGCGAGTTTCTCAATCTGATGCGCTGGTCGTTCTAGCCATCCGCCGCGCAAGCGTTCAAGCGTGGCATTTCGTTTGACAGGCTTACTGAGAGGAACCAATGCAAGGTGACAAACCCGCAAAAGACACCGCATCACGCGCCGACATCCGCGCCGCGCGGCGCCCCGTGTACGTCGTGGACGGCGCGCGTACCCCGTTTATCAAGGCGCGCGGCGAACCCGGCCCGTTTACCCCGGTCGATCTGGCCGTGCAGTGCGGGCGCCCGCTGTTGCAGCGCCTGCCCATGGCACGGACGCAGTTCGATCAGGTCATTCTCGGCTGCGTGAATGTCGTCTCCGAGGAAATGAACCCGGCGCGCGTGGCAGCCCTGCGTCTCGACATGGGCGAGGCGATGCCGGCATTCACGGTGCAAATCAATTGCGGCTCGGGCATGCAGTCCATCGATACCGCCTTTCGCTACATACGCGGCGGCGACGCCGATCTGATTCTCGCCGGCGGGACCGAGGCACTCAGTCACGGCCCGCTGCTATTCCGCCAGCAAGCAGTGAAATGGTTCGCCGCGCTGGCGCAAGCGAAGAGTATGTCGCAACGGCTGCGCATCCTCGGCGGATTCCGTCCCAGCTTTTTCAAACCGGTTGTCGGGCTGGAGCGCGGGCTGACTGATCCGCTGGTGGAAATGAACATGGGCCAGACCGCGGAAAAGCTCGCCAGGCTGTTCGACATTTCCCGGGAAGCCGCCGACGCTTACGCCGCCGAAAGCCAGCAACGCCTGCACCGGGCCCAGGAAGACGGCGTCTTCGACGGCGAGATCGAACCCGCCTTCGACCGCGCCGGCCATGTGTACGAGCAGGACGACGGCGTGCGCCCCGACAGCAGCAAAGAGAAACTGGCCAAACTGAAGCCCGCCTTCGAGCGCCCCTACGGCCGCGTCACCGCAGGCAACAGCTCGCAGATCACCGACGGCGCCTGCTGGACCGTGCTGGCCTCGGAAGAGGCGGTGGAAAAACATGGCCTGACGCCCAGAGCCCGCATCGTGGACAGTGAATGGGCCGCGCTCGACCCGGCCGTGATGGGGCTGGGGCCGGTGCTCTCATCGACGCCGCTGATGCAACGGCACGAACTGGGGCTGGACGATGTCGAGCTCTGGGAGATCAATGAAGCCTTCGCCGCCCAGGTGCTGGCCTGCCTCGAAGCCTGGAACGACGACGACTTCTGCCAGTCGATTCTGGGGCTGGACGGGGCCGCCGGCGAACTGGACCGGCACATCCTCAACGTACACGGCGGCGCCATCGGCGTGGGACACCCGGTGGGTACCAGCGGCAACCGCATCGTCCTGCACCTGGTGAACGCGCTGCATCGGCTCGAGAAAGCGCGCGGCATTGCCACCGAATGCATCGGCGGCGGCCAGGGCGGCGCCATGCTTCTGGAACGGGTCTGAAGGAGATACAAATGACTGCTGACGTGGGAACATTTCTGGAGCAACGGCTGCTTTGCGAGCAGCGCAGGGAAAAAGGCGACTACGATCACTGGCACCTGCAGCGCGACGACAACGGGGTACTGTGGGCGCTACTGGATAAAAAGGATGCCAGCGCGAATACACTCGACGCCGCGATACTGGAGGAGTTCGGGCACATTCTCGACGGGCTGGACAAGAAACCACCGCGGGCACTGGTACTGCGCTCTCTCAAGCCCGGCGGCTTTTGCGCCGGCGCCGATATCGAACAGTTTTCGAGGTACGACGAAAGCGAAATGGCAGACCTCCTGCGTCGGGGTCATGAGATTCTCGACCGCCTGGAGAAGCTCCGACAGCCCACCATCGCCGTGGTACATGGCCATTGTCTCGGCGGCGGCCTGGAACTGGCGCTGGCCTGTGACCGGCGCATCGGGCTGAAAGGGTCGCTGCAGATGGGCTTCCCCGAAATTCAGCTCGGTCTGCATCCCGGACTGGGCGGCACCTTCCGCTTGACCGGCCTGATCGATCCGGTGCAGGCCATGACGATGATGCTCACCGGCAAATCCGCGCACGATGAACAGACGCGCAGCCGCGGCCTGGTGGACGCGCTGGTGGAAGAGCGGCACCTGGAGAACGCGGTCGCCGCGGCAGTCGACGGACGCATTTCCCGGCAACGACAATCACCCAGGCACAAGTTGATGAATACCGCGCCGGCGCGCCGGCTGGCGGCGCGCCAGATGCGCGCCAAATCGGAAAAACAGGCACCGTCGCGTCACTACCCAGCGCCGTACCGGCTGATCGACCTGTGGCTGGAACACGGGGGTAACCGGCAGGCCATGCAACAGGCGGAGCAAGAATCTTTTGTCGCGCTGCTCAATACCCAAACCAGCCGCAACCTGGTGCGGGTATTCTTCTTGCGCGAAGGACTCAAACTGGCCGCCAAAGGTGACGTTGATATCGAGCACGTTCACGTGATCGGCGCCGGCGCCATGGGCGGTGATATCGCCGCCTGGTGCGCACTGCAGGGCTACCGGGTGACGCTCACCGATATCGATCCGGAGCCCATCGCCGAGGCGGTCGCATCCATTTCCGGGCTGTGCCGCGACAAACACAAGTCCGCAATTGAGACCCGCGACACCTTCGACCGTTTTACCGCGGATCCCGCCGGTCACGGAGCGGTGGGCGCCGATCTCATCATCGAAGCCGTGCCGGAGGATGCGGAGCTCAAGCAGAAAATCTATCGGGATGTGGAACCGCGCATGAAAAATGGCGCGATCCTGGCCAGCAACACCTCCAGCATCCCCCTCGACGAGCTTGCGTCTTACGTGGAAAAACCGGAGCGGCTGCTGGGCATTCACTTCTTCAATCCGGTGTCCAAAATGCCCGTCGTCGAAGTTGTGGCACACGACAAGGTGGACGAATCCGTGCAGCAGCGGGCCATGGCGTTCATCAACGACATCGGCAAGCTGCCGGTCCCGGTCCACAGTTATCCCGGATTTCTGGTCAACCGCGCGCTGATGCCTTACCTGATGGAGTCGCTGGTGTTACTGGACGAAGGCGTGGAGAAGGAGCGCATCGACCGGGTCGCGGTCGACTTCGGCATGCCCATGGGCCCGGTCGAACTGGCCGACCAGGTGGGCCTGGACATCTGTCTGCACGTCGCCGATGTGCTCAAGGATCTGCTCGAAAAGCCGATGGCGGACGTCCCCGACTGGCTGCGGGACAAGGTGGACAAGGGCGACCTCGGCGCGAAGTCGGGCCAGGGCTTCTACAAATGGGAACACGGCAAGGCGCAGAAGGATGACGAAAGCGACAACGGGCAAAACGCCGCGAGCGACAACAGGCTGACCGACCGCTTGCTGTTGCCCATGCTCGACGCGTGCGTGGAGTGCCACCGCAAGCAGGTGGTCGACGAACTGGATCACATCGATGCCGCGCTGATATTCGGCACCGGTTTCGCGCCCTTTCGTGGCGGCCCCATGCACTACGCGCTAACCCGCGGCGCCGACGACATCGTATCGACACTGGAGTCGTTGCAGGCGGAGCACGGTGAGCGATTCCGGCCCGACGCCGGCTGGAAAACAGTTGGGGATTGAGCAGGCGAATCTGGCTTGCCCACGCACGTTCGCAGTAGGGGCGGCGCCGAAAAGGCCTCCGCTCAGAATTCGTACCTCAGCCCCAGGCTCAGGATGGTCGAGTCCGACTCATAGCGGCCGCGCAACCGGTCGCCTGTGTCGCCCGCGCGGTCGATTGCTGTGCCCTCGACGAACGTATGCGCCAGCGCAAAAACGATGTCACTGCGCGGCGTCAATTCCCAGGAAGCGCCGGCGGCCAACCAGATACGGTCGTCGTCCGGCAGCCGCGCCGTGGCCAGGGACGGCCCGCCAGCCGGCGATTCGTCAAAAGCGGTGCCGGCCCGCCAGGTCCATCGCTCGCTGGCGTGAAACTCAACGCCCAGTGAATAACGCCAGACATCCTGCCAATCAAGCGCCACTTCAGTCGCGGGCGTCGCCGGATTGTCGAACTCGATACGCAGTTGGGGCACGCTGGACCATCCTGTCCATTCAACGTCTGCCATGATCGCGAAGCGGCGGTCTACGGCCAGCCGGTGATAGAAGCTGACAGCGCTGCTGGCGGGTAGCGTCAGGTCGGCGCGGTTGTCGGTATCGGTAAACACACTGGCAAGCCCGCCGCCCAGGAAGGGCCCCAGGGCGTCCAGCCCTCCCAGCGTGTCCGGCGTGGTGAAATCCGTTTTCCCCTTAGTGTCGTGGTCGATTTCAGACCGATAGCTCAGCCCCAGGCGCGTCCATTCGTCGATCTCCCACAGCACACCGAGGTTGAAGCCGAAGCTGGTGCTGTCGCCCTGGTTGCTGACGAATCCGTCGAATCGGCCCTGGCCGGGCACAGCGCCGTTCGGACAGTATCCGCCTGCCACCTCCGCGCAGATAGCGGCGAAGTCGAGCGCGTTGGTGAGTTTTACATCCACGTAATTGACACTGAAGCCCGCACCAATCACGAGGCGGTCAGTTACCCGGTAGGCAACAGCCGGGTTGAGATTGAGATTGACGATTTCGGACAACACGGCCTGATACTGGCCTTTCCAGCCCCGTCCGTAGTCCGTGGTCAAGCCAAAGGGCGTATTGAGAGTAACGCCGACATGCCAGCGATCAGTGAGCGGGTGTACGTATGAGAGATGGGGAACAAACGCGTTCTCATCGCCGGAGCGCGTGGCCGCCGCATCCGGCAGCAGTGGTACCGGGCCATCCCCCAGTTGCTGCGTCGAGCCCCGATCGGTGTACTCAAAGCCGGGCAGTATCAGGTGCCCCGTTACCAGCAGTTCCTGATTCACCAGAGCCATGGCGGCAGGATTGAACCACACCGCGCTGGCGTCACGCGCGGCGGACCCACTGCCGGCGAGCGCGGTGCCGTTGGTGCTCGCGCTCTGTTCGAGTATTGCGAAACCGGCCGCATGCACGGGTTTCGCGGGCGCTGCCGTAAGCACACAGATCAGCACAACGCCTGTCAGGCGTAGGCGTAAGCGGCCGACAAAAAGCATGGGTGGGCACCGTTCAACGCTATGTTACAAAGCATACACCGCATCCCGCGAGGAATGCGAATAGCGCGAATTACTCTCTTCACGGATTCCCGTTGCGAGACCTGAACAGAGTCGCGGGCGAATAGAGGCAGGCATCCTTGCAGGCCGTGTGAAGTGGATCAACGTGCCATAAAATGCATCATACAAGGCTTTTTCGCGATTTTGAGCCTGCGGGAAACGCCTGCCTAGCGCGGCAGGAATTCACCGGCATCGAGATCGATGCAGTGCTGCAGATGGCGCTGGATCATCGCCATGAACATGCGCTCCCCGCGCTCATCGGGCGTGCTGAAACTTGCGCCCAACACCGTAATCAGAATCCCGTGCATGGCGTATTCGCGGTACTGGTTCCAGCACTCCTGCGCGCTCAGATCAACGCCCTGCTCCGCCAGCATCTGGCGGTACTCCCCGATCAGGGACTTCTCCCACGCACGCCGGTTCGCCAGTTCCAGACTGCCGCCGAGAAAGTAGGCTGCATCCGCCAGCACGCTGGATTCACTCGCGGTCTGCCAGTCGACAGTGACGGCCGCGTCGGGCGCGAAGAGGATATTCTCGCTACGGAAATCGCCGTGTACCAGCGTCTTTGGCCCCTGCAGGCGCGTGACGAAGTGTGCATGCCCGCGCACATAGCGTTCGCCAAAGGCGATAGCCTCGGCACTCAGGCCGTGCCCGAAACGGTCGAGGAAGCCGGGCCAGGACTGCTCCATGAGTTGCTGGCCAAAGCTGCCACCGTCGTCGCGCGCCGGTGTCATTACGTAATCCCGTCCGGCGAGGCTGTCATCCGCGTAGAAGCTCGCCGCCAGGCGCGCTGCCTGGGCAAGTGCGGCCTGTGCGCGCTCGCGCGTTTCGCCGGCAATCTGGTCGCCAGGCTCCGCCGGTGCCATGTCTTCCATCAACAACATAAAGCGCGTGCCGTCTGCGCTCAGCTCGCTGGCGTGAACGCGCGGCGTGCGCATACTCGTGTGCGGCGCCAGTTCGCGATAGAACATCACTTCATTGCGGTAGGCGCCCTGCGCGCCCGCCATGGCGCGGGCGTGCTCATCGGCGGCCGGGAACTTGCCTACCAGGGTTGCCGGCGCCTGCGCCGCGGGCCCCTCATAGCGCAGGTGAAAGCGGGCGTTGTCGCCCATTTTGCCGTTGCCAATGAGGCTGCACTCCACGCTGGCCACGCGCCCCTCTTGCAGACAGCCGCTCTCGCGCAGATAGCCGGTCAACTGTTGGGCGTCCAGGGCCTCCGGGGCGGCGGGAAATTCGCTCACGTGTGTTGCTCCTTTTTTCAGTAATTTTGCCTGAACCCATTCACTCTTGCGGGCCGGGAAGCAGGTTGGCGTACGCTTCGCAATGCCGCTGACAATCAGCGCGGCACAGTGTACCCGGCTAATGCGTTTTTACCACAGCCCCCGGCTGATTAGGCGCGGGCTCGATTGCCCTTGCGCCCAATCATAGGGCAGAATAGCCGGCCTTGAGGCGGCGAGACCTGGTGGTGGACGATTCAGCAAAGGGCTGCATTCTGGGCCAGTTCCGTGATCTCTCGAAACTCCATGCCCGCGAGGAAGCGCTTCTGGCGAGCCTGGAAGAGAATCCCCAACAATACGCGCCCGATGCGTTATTGTCCGAGGCGGGCAAGCGCTCCGACTGTTTCTATACCGTGATCTCCGGCTGGGCCTGTGCTGAACGCGTGTTGGCCGATGGCAGCCGCCAGGTGCTGGATCTGTTCATGCCCGGCCAGATTCTCGGGCTGAGGGAAATCAGCTTTCATCGCAATCTCTGCGACTTCCGTGCCATCACGGAAGTCACCGCCTGTCCGTTTCCGCGCAGGCACCTGACAGATATATTCGACCAGGCTCCGCGGCTCGCCGACCTTTTCTTCCTGATTCTCGCGCGGGAGCAGTCCATGCTTGTTGAGCGCGTAATCAATATCGGGCGGCGCAGCGCTGCACAGCGGCTCGCACATTTCCTGGTTGAAATCGCCATAAGAACCAAACAGACGGCGCAGTCGCTGACACTGCCGCTGACCCAGTCCATTATTGGCGACGCCCTCAGCCTGTCCTCGGTGCATGTCAGTCGTACCTACCAGAACCTTCGGGAACTGGGCCTGATCGACACGGACAACGGGACGGTGCATATCCTGGATCTCGATGCCCTGATTGAATTCGGCGGGTTCGACCGCGCCTACCTGGAGACGTTTTCAGACTGGGCGCGACAGGCTCCTCCCTAGCCTCACATGCCAGTGCGCAGTTCAGTGCGTAGTCCAGTGCGCTGTTATTATTGTCAGCGCCCCGCCAATCTTTTGCTCCCTTCGCAGCATTGCTATAAGTTTCAGATGAGCGCACTCTAACCGTGCGTCTTTAACCCAGGTTAATGTGCAGATGTGAAGAACCCGTTAGAGTTCACCCGCTTGACAAATTAACCATTGAAGGAGTGTTACCGATATGAAAAATAGCGCAATGAAAAGCGGCATGGCAGGCGTCCCGTCCATAATGTTTGCCCTGATACTGGCTTTCGGTGGCGGTCTGACGCTCACAGGTTGTGAGCAGCAGGGTCCGGCAGAAGAAGCGGGTGAAAATGTTGATGACGCCATGGAAGCGGCGGGCGACAGCATGGAAGACGCTGCCGATGACATTGA